>Ga0209048_10001349_pt1 | contig 25380 bp, 21 predicted proteins | sample FrelakmetCRP12CR_FD_187146 | JGI IMG/M metagenome (GOLD analysis project Ga0209048, IMG submission 187146) | Freshwater lake sediment microbial communities from the University of Notre Dame, USA, for methane emissions studies - CRP12 CR (SPAdes)... | ecosystem: Environmental > Aquatic >... | reverse complement strand
GTCCCGCGCCATTCACCTGGCCAGTAAGTTCGAGGTAATTCTTGATGTTGTCCTGGAAGTTATCGGGATAGACGAAGTCCTTGCCGGTGTTATACGGCGGATCGATGTAGATCAGTTTCACCTTGCCGGCGTAGCTCTTCTGCAAGAGCTTGAGCACCTCGAGATTGTCGCCTTCGATCATGAGGTTCTGGGTCGTTTCCCAGTCCACGCTCTCCTGCGGGCAGGGACGAAGAGTGCCGGTGGAGGGTGTGAGCGCGATCTGGCGGGCGCGGCGCTTGCCGTGCCAGTTGAGGCCGTACTTTTCCTCACGCTCGTCGACCGTTCCGCCGAGAAGCCCCTTGAGTACCTCGAAATCGACCTTGCCTTCGGTGAACGCTTCGGGGAACAGCGATTTGAGCTGCTCGATGTTCGCGGCGACGACGTCGGCACTCTTCGACTCGGGATCGTGGAGGGTGATTGTTTTCATGAGAACCAGTGCCTAAAGATTCTGTGCGACCATGGCAAGCTCGCCTTCGAGGCGACGAATCGCGAGGTTCAACTCCACGCGACGGCTGATCTGCGTTTCCTTCTCAGCCCGCGCTCGGAGGCTCGTGATTTCCCTCTGAATTCGGTCGTATTCGACCAGGGCGGCTCGGCGGTCGGCGGCGACGTCCGAGGTCGGGGCCAGAACGAACCGGCCTGTAATACACGCGGCTTGCAGCGCCTCCACACGTTCGACCCATCCCTGGTAGATTGCGCACAAGTGTACCCTAGGCTGGACTGCCAAGGGAAGACTCTCGAGGAAGCGAATATCGGGTTGGTCGGATACGGTCGTCGGGTGCGTGCCGATCGGCGGCGACGTGATCACTGCACCGTCCAGAACGGTTGCCCCGGCTTCATTCTGAGAATATCGTTTGTGAGCGAGCGAGAGTCTGACCTCATCGCCTTGCGAGGTCACGAGCACCACGGGATACGGAATCGCGCGGTGGATCAGCTCGGTGAGGCGAGGCGTCTTGGCCATGGGGCGCAACGCCACGGTGAGCACCGCGATTTCCAGATACTCGCGAACCTGATCCCGGTATTCGGGAACGCCAATGTTGCCGGGCTCGAGGGCGGCAAGCCACAGGAGCTCGTCGATCCCTTCCAGGATCTGCCGCTTTGCGTGGGGGAATCGGCACCTTGCCTCGGCTGACAAGGTTCTTTGATCCTTTGACCGACGCTACTGGGACGACCGCGGGGAGGCCGCTCTCCGTGGCTTCCCCGCTCGTGGCGTCTGTCCCGTTGCGTGTCGATCGACGCGATCGATCGGACGCTTACTCTTGATGCGCGCCGGGCTTCTTGGCTGCTTCCTTGGCCTTTTCCCTGGCCAGCGGCTTGCCCGCCAGCAGGGTATCGATCTCGGTCGTCAGTTTCTCGCGGATGTCGGGACTGTAACCGACGTGGGCCGACTGGACGATTCCCTTGCCGTCCAGGATGACGAGCGTGGGGAACCCTTCGACGTCGAAGGCCTGGCCGATGGAGCCGCTGGGGTCAAGAGCGATCAGCCCGACGAGGTTGCCGGTCAGACTGATCTTCTTCTCGCCGAGGGTCTGCTCGACGAGCTTGCGGACTTCGGACAACTCCTTTGGTTCCTGGTCCTGGCTGAGCGCGACCACCACGACGTCCTTCTTGTCCTTGGCGAGTGTCTCGACCAGCTTCTGGATCTCGGGCAGCTCTTGAATGCAGGGACCGCACCAGGTGGCCCAGAAGTCGATCACGACGAGCTTGCCGGCGAGTTCCGCCTTGGTGACCGTCCGGGTCTTGTCCGGACCGTCAAGCACCGTCAAGGTGAACTCGGGAGACGGTTTGCCAAGCTTCTCGTTGACCGCGAACTTGGGCTCCTCGGCACCGCCTGGCCGCTCCAGCAGCGAGTCGACCTTGGTGAAACCCTTGGGAGCTTCAGAGGCGAATGACCGGTCCTTCGCGACCTGGGTGTTGACGGCGCCCGATGTCCAGCCAAACTGCTCGACGGAGATCGATTGCCCGGCCGGGGCGCTCCGGGAGAGAGTCTTGGCGTCAATCTGGAACTCGATCCGGGAAAGCAGCTTGGTGGCGGGATCGATGTCCAGGCGAATATCCGGTCCCTCCTGTTGATCAATCAGCAGCGCGGGGGCGGCAGGCGCGGCGGCTTTGGGATCCACGGGAGCGAGTTGGAGCGAGCCGCCAAGCTGTCCCAGGGCCGCCGCGGCGTCCGGAGACGTCAGAAGATTGAGGAGCACGAACATGGGCGCGCCGGATGGCCCGCCGAAGAGGACCGCCCCGGTCGGGCCCTGGCGGAATGTCTCGAAATTGATCTCCCCGGGTGCAGGATCGGTCGTGTACCGCTTGAGGGGAATCACGGTCGTGGTCATGGTCTTGCCGTCGCTGACCAGGCGGACGGGGCCGGAGTCCAGGTCGATCTTGTTGGGCCGGACGAGTGTGAGCTTCAAGGGAACCGTCTGCTTCTGGGGCTTGCCGGCGACGGTCATCGCCATCACGAACTGGCCTTCGTCAGTGTACGAGTTCAGACCCTTGTAAGCCTTGACCACCTCGGCCAGAAGTGCCTTGGCCTTGGGATCGGCCGGTCTGGCGGGAGCGGCAGCCTTGGCCCTGGGCTGGATCGGAGCGTCCTGGGCCCGGATCCAGCTCACGGCCAGACCGAAAGCGAGTGTCAGGCCGCCGGCGAACATGGCAGGCCAGGCCAGGCGAGCCCATTTTTTCGAAGCAGTCATCACGGTGTCCTTGCGGGATATATGCCGGATCCGCGACCGCGCTCTGTGCTCGTCCGCTCGCCCGACGGCAATAAGATGTTCATTCTATACCCGGACCGCCTTCATCGTCGACCCGTGCAGAGGGCTTGCAAATGCCTGCGGGCCACCGGTCCAGGGGCGGGTGGGCTGAAACACATCAGGCATCGGGTCGGGTCGTGGATCGCTCCCCCTTGCCACCGCAAGCCCCGTTGAACTTTGCCGCTGTTCCCGGTGAGGGAGAGGCGCCCTTTGCGGAGTCATCGCCACGGCGAGGATCGGCATCCTGAGCAGCACTTCCGCAGCACGGCCGGGGTGGGAGCAGATGGCCCAGCTTGTCGCGCTTGGCGTCGAGATAGCGTTGGCGCTCGGCACGGGCGGGCGCAATGATTGGCACCTGGTCGACGACGGCCAGGTCATAGCTGTAGTAGACGAAGGCATCGGTCTTCTTGGGGTTGTTTGTCAGCAGGCGAACCCGGGTAAGTCCCAGGTCTTTGAGGATTTGCAGGCCGATGCCGTAATCGCGTAGGTCGGCCTGATAGCCCAGCGCGATGTTGGCCTGCACGGTATCGAGCCCCTTGTCCTGCAGATTGTACGCGCGGATCTTCTCGATCAGGCCGATGCCCCGGCCCTCCTGAGGGAGGTAGATCAGGGCCCCCACTCCCTCGGCGCCGATCATGGCCAGGGCCATGTGAAGCTGGTCGCCACAGTCGCACCGCAGGGAATCGAGCAGGTCTCCCGTGAAGCACGACGAGTGCAGTCGGACCAGGGGGGCCTCGACCTTGTTCAGGTCGCCCATGACGAATGCAATCGGCTCGTTGCCGGGCTCGTGTTGGACCCGGTAGGCGATGATCCGGCCGTTGCCATACCTGGTCGGCAGATCCGCTTCCGTCGCGCGATGGACGAGCTTTTCGCGAACGCGGCGATACTTGATCAAGGCTTCGATCGAGACAATGGGAAGCCCGTGCTCCCGGGCGATGGCGTGCAACTTCTCCCGTCCCGCCATGCGGATGCCGTCGGTGATCTCGCAGATCACACCGGCGGGAGTCAAACCCGCCAGCCGCGCCAGGTCCACCGCCGCCTCGGTATGCCCCGCGCGGCGGAGCACGCCCCCTTCCTTGGCGACCAGCGGGAACAGATGGCCGGGACGCGCCAGGTCGGCCGGCCTGGTCGCCGGATCGAGGATCGCCCGGACCGTCCGCGCCCGCTCCTCGGCGCTGATGCCTGTCCGGCACGACACATGGTCCACCGGAATCGTGTACGGAGTCTGGTGCGGCGCCGTGTTGTGATCGACCATCGGGTGCAGATGGAGCCGGCTGGCCACTTCGGGCAGGATCGGCATGCAGAGCAGCCCGCGCCCATGAGTGATCATGAAGGCGATGATCTCGGGGGTAATCTTGTCCGCGGCCGCGATGAAGTCCCCCTCGTTTTCCCGATCCTCGTCGTCCACGACGATAATGATCCGGCCATCCAGCAGTGCTTGAACCGCATCTTCGATCTTGGAATATTCCTCACCCATCGGCTCGTCCTGATCTACGATCATTCAAGGGCGAATCACCAGCTCTGCAACCTGACCGTGGCGTCATTGCCTGATCAACTGACCTTATTCTACACGAACCGGCCAGTCCCGGCGCTGTCTCCGGGCCGGCCCTGGCATTCCCGGTTGCCTCGAGAACGAATCCTGGCCACACTGAAGAGAGATGAGAACCAGGCAGGAAGACCTTGGCGGGCCAGGGCGAAGAACGTCTCGACTCAGAAAGGGAGCTGCCTTCATGGCGATCCCAAACCCCACCAAAACAGAGCGGATACCGCTCCTTGAAAACGGCGATCACCTCTCCGCGGGCGAGTTCGTGGAGCGCTATGAAGCCATGCCCGGCCTCAAGCAAGCAGAGCTCATCGACGGAGTCGTCTACGTGCCTTCACCAACGCGATGGTACCTCCATGCAGTTCCACACCACGCGATGGCGACCTGGCTGGGTTTCTTCTGGGCGCACACGCCAGGAACTCAGGCCGGCGACAACGGAACCCTCCGGCTCGACCTGGAAAATGTTCCCCAACCCGACCTCACGCTGATCGTCCTCCCCTCGCACGGTGGTCAGGCTGGGATCGACGAAGACCGTTACATCGCGGGAGCCCCTGAGCTGGTTGGCGAGATCTCCTCGAGCACCAAGAGCATCGATCTGAACTCAAAGTTGAGGCTCTACCTGCGGAACCGAATTCAGGAGTACATCGTCTGGCGGGTCGAGGATGAAGCCATCGACTGGTTCATTCAGCGCCAGGCTCGGTTCGAGCGAATCGAGCCCGTCGCCGCGGGCATCCTTCAAAGCGAAGTCTTCCCCGGCCTTTGGCTCGATCCCCAAGCCCTCATGAAGCTCGATCTGGTTCGCGTTCTCCATGTACTTCAGCAAGGGCTCGAGACCCCCGCTCATTCGGCGTTTGTCGCCAGGCTGGTCCAGAATGCAAGTGGCCGCGGGGAACCAGGTTGACAAGCGACTTGCTCACGGGTTCACGACCTGCAACAGAGACGTCATTCTCGAACAGCCCAGTGCTCTGACTGCGAGAACGAAGTGCGTGACATCGGGGAGGCAATCCGCGTGACATTGCCGATCTACGGATTCCAGCATGGCAAATGGAACATGACACATGGCAGCCAGGCGGAGGATCTCGGGGCTTGTGCCATCTGCCATTTCTCATTTGCCATGCTGGACCCGATAGCGCCCGTTCGACAACCCGCTCGACCGGAGTTCGGGGCCGCCGATCCCGGCCAGGTCCAGGAGGAAGGCGTCAATGAAGGCTGTCTGCTCATAGCGCCTGTACCTGCCCGAGACCCCGCCGTGGCTTCCCTGCTCGTACGTCCTGAGGAGCAGGCGGTTGGAATCTGGAAACGGAGCTATCACCTGGAGTGAATCGACAGCTCGTGGAACAGGGGCCGCTTTCTCAATCACCCGCGGGCACGCGACGTCGAGAATCGGACGGGCCTGCACGAGCGTCCAGATCGCGGGCAGGCGTCGATGAATGTCACGGCGCCTGCACGACCGCGCTACACAGAAGTGAGTTTCGCGAAACGCGTCGTCTCTGGAAGAGAGCCCTATCTGGTCGCTCCGGCCATGACTGATCCTCAGAGTGGTGCCGCCAGGTTCCACGTCCGAGCCAGGGCCTTTCACGCCAGGCCCTTGCAAAGAGAATTCGGACTCGCTACGGTTCTCTTGATCATCGACGGAACGCGCCGTGGAGAGTTGCCACGATGCCGGCCAATCTGCCGCCCCAGTATCACAAGGCCGAGTCTGAGTTCCGGAGCGCCTCGACACCCGCTGAACGTCTCGAGAAGCTCCGCGAGATGTACCGTCTGCTCCCCAAGCACAAGGGGACCGAGAAGCTCCAGTCGGACCTGAAGCAGAAAATAAGCCGGCTCAAGGACGAACTGGAGGTCGCCAAGGGAAGCGGCAAGAAGGTGGGAGTGAGCTATCGGGTGCCTCACGACGGGTCCGGCCAGATCTCTCTGGTCGGACCGCCAAACGCGGGCAAGAGCGCACTTCTGGCGGGCTTGACGCACGCGCATCCCGAGGTCGCTGCTTACCCGTTCACGACCAGGACGCCTCAACCGGGGATCATGATGTGGCAGGATGTGCCCGTCCAGCTTGTCGATCTGCCGCCGATCTCACCGGAGTTCCTCGAGCCCTGGGTTCCGAGCATCATTCGCTCGGCGGATGCCGCGCTTCTGGTGGCCGACCTGGGCAGTGATGACGTGGCCGAGGCAATCGAGGCGGTGCTCCAGCGGCTGGCGGCGACGCACACCGAGCTGGTCGGAACGCTTCCGTGCGACGTGGACGACGAGGCGGTCCGGCACGTCAAGACGATCCTGGTTGCCAACAAGATGGACGCCGACGGGGCCGGCGATCGGCTCGAGGTGATTCGTGATTTATTGGCGCCCCGTTTCCCCATTTTCCCCATCTCGGTCCAGGACCGGCAAGGACTGGAAACGCTGCGCGAGGCTGCATACCATTTATTAGGAGTACTTCGCGTCTACACGAAAGTTCCTGGCAAACCGGTGGATCGATCTCGGCCTTTCACCTTGCCCACCGGTAGTACGGTTCTGGATCTCGCCAGGGATGTTCACAAGGAGTTCGAGGATACGCTGAAATTCGCCCGCATCTGGGGCCATGGTGTTTTTGACGGCCAGACGGTCAAGAGGGATCACGAGTTGCATGATTCCGATGTCGTCGAATTGCATGTCTCGTGAGTCAACTCAGCGAGAATTCGGTTCGATTCGCTGGGTCGCAGGAAGAACACCCCGCACGATGTTCAGGACGGGTTGAGGCAAGGACTCGCCCCACGGGGGACAGAACCGTGGCAACGGCTCTGATCGTGGAAGACCATCGGGATCAAGCGGGACTTGTCGCCCGGATTCTCCGGACGCGCGATTTCGAGCCGATCATCGCCGAGGATGGCAAGACCGGACTTCGTATGGCCCGGCAGCACCTCCCGGACGTCCTGCTCCTGGACCTGATGCTTCCCGACATCAACGGTTTTGATGTTTGCCGCCAGCTTCGCCTCGACCGCAGCACCATGCTCATCCCCGTGGTGATGCTCACGGCCCTGAGCGACATGCAACATCGCGTACATGGGTTCCGGGTCGGTGCCAACGCCTACGTCACCAAGCCTTATGGTGTGGACGAGCTTTTCGAGGCCATTTCCGCCGCATCAGTCCGAACGCCCGGTCAAGATCACCGATCGCATCCATGAAGACCACCTGCAAATTGTCGGTCGCGATCAAGGCTCAGGTTTTGACCGCGGGTCGTTACCCCACGCCGCGATTCCTGATGACCCGTTCAGCCACCTGGACGTCCGCGAGAAGTTGGGGCTTCGAGCCGGAGGTTTTGGCCTCCTGATCTGCCAGGGAATGGTCGATGAGATGCGTTACAACGACCTGGGCAATGAGGTCACGCTCATCAAACGATTCGCCGAATCCAGAACGTCGTGATGCCACCGGTTCCCGGGGAGATCGCATCCTGCCGCCAAACCGGGAAATGAGATAAACTTGGACCAGGGGCCCGGGTTCTGGAAGCCGAATCGCCCGCGTCACCGACAGCTCCCGTCGAGATCCTGTCCCTGGCGCGTTCGCCACAGGGCTCTCGCGTGGTCAGGAGACCTCGTCCATGCAACGCACGCGGCCCTACCGCAAGGTGCTAGTGGTCGATGATGAGCCTGAAGTTCTTCGTTCGATCCACGACCTGCTGCGCATCGATTACGAGGTCGTGACCTGCCAGCGAGGGTCCGAGGCGCTTGCCCATCTGAAGGCCTCGGCCGACGTCACCGTGATCCTGTCCGACCAGCGAATGCCCGAAATGACCGGGGTTGAACTCCTCCGGCAGGCCCGGTTGATCCGTCCCGAGACCACCCGGTTGCTATTCACGGCGTATGCCGATATTCACGCCGTCATCGACGCGATCAACCAGGGGCATGTGTTTCGCTACATCACCAAGCCCTGGGAAGCGGAAGAGCTGGAATCCGTGATCCGTCAAGCCGTCGAGCGGCACGACCTGATCGTCGAGAAAAACAAGCTTCTGGCCGAGCTTCAGACCACGAATGCCAAGCTGACCGAGGCCAACCGCCTGAAAGGGGTCTTTCTGGAAGTCGCCAGCCACGAGCTGAACACCCCCGTGACGGTCGTGCTCGGCCTGACGGACCTCTGGAAGCTCTCGCTGGCAAGCCATGCCACCGGACCGGAGCGGCAGTGGGTCGAACGGATCAACGCAGCGGCCAGGCGCCTGGCCAAGACCGTTCAGCGAATGTTCAAGCTCGTCGAGAACAAGGAATTCGGTCAGACCCTGAGTCTCGAGATCGTCGAGCTCGAGCCCCTGCTCCGCGAGGCCATCGAGGAGTTGACCCCGTACCTGGAAGCCCGCAAGCTGCAGGTGCAGGTACAGATCGAGCCCCAGTTCGGTTCGCTCGAAGCCGATTCTTCCAAACTCATGGACATCCTGATCAACTTGCTTGCCAATGCCATCAAGTTCACTCGCGACGGCGGCACGATTCGGGTCCAGGCGCAAAGTCTCGAAGGACACCCGGACTGGGTGCGCGTGGTGATCAAGGACGAAGGAATCGGCGTTGATCCCAGCGAGCAGCAATACCTCTTCGAGCCCTTCTTCACCGGTTTCGATACGCTCCATCACTCCTCGGGAGATTACCAGTTTGGCAAGCGGGGAATCGGTCTGGGATTGTGCCTGGTCAAGACCTTCGTCGAGCTCCATGGAGGTCGAGTCGAGGTTCAGAGCACCCCTGACCGCGGCTCGTCGTTTGGTTTTCTCCTGCCCCGTCGGCAACCTTCGGCAGGCAACGCCAAGTCGACCAGCGGCCCCGTTGAGACCGGGTCCGGAGACGCTCCCCTGGAAATCACCGACTCGGCAGACCGAACCGATCAAGCCGGGGGAGGCCGGTCGGCCGGGATTTCAGCACTCGGAGACTGGCCGCCCGGGTCTGCGACATCCTGAGATTGACTCTGGATGTAGTCCCGGAGATAGCGGAGAAAGGTGGGTAGCCCCGCATTATCCCAGGCCTGCTCAATGTCCTCTTTGAACCGCTGGTTCTCCGCCTGAAGCTCGCGAAAGGCCTGAGCATCGGCGGCGCCTACGTCGAGGCCCGCCACCTGGTCATGAGTGTTGACGGAGAGCATGAAGCCGGCCGCATTGTCCCACGGCTGGATTTGCAGCTTCATGTGCGGGTAGCGGTAGTTCCCCAGCCGTAACGCATAGATTGGTGTCTGATGCCCGGGCATCTTCCCAGCTCGCTCGAACGGCGGCCTGGTGAGAATGCCTTCGGCGACTGGACCTGCCGACCATACCAACCGGCGCCGAACAACTTCAGGGATCTCGCCCGAGGAATAGGCGATCTCGAGGTAAGTGTCGACTGCGGTGCGCAGCAAGTCGAACCTTGACCCGCCCATCCCGTCGGGGCCCGACCTGGGGAGGGGCTCCATGAGTGAATCCTTACGATTGCCGACTTCATCTGGGATCTTGATCACCCCGCCCTGAGTCGCCCAAATCGAGCTCTGGCGGTTCGGACGTTTCTCGCTCCAGAGGCGATTCACAAACTCTTCTGAATCATAGTGCGAACATCGCCTTGGAGCCATGAGACAGTCACCGCAAGACCAGGGCCAGGGCACCATGCTCGATCTTGATCTCACGGGCTTCGTTGGACTTGCGAACCGAACCGAGGTTCGTTGAAACGCTTGTCCGAAAACCTCCAGAGCGGTCCGGAAGGGCACCCGCCGGGCCTCGAATCGGCCACCGGGCGCGGATTGCCCTGCTGTCGCTCTTCAGCCACGGGTTTCCATGGTTATGACAAGGGTGTCTTGACCGCCGTGTCCCAGAAGTCGCAATCCGGCTGCCACGCCCCGCGCTTGCAGATTGATCGCGTCGGTCGTCTGAGTATAGGGTTCGATTGCAATCACATCGTCTCGACCGGGAGGCGTGTAAATGACGAGTTCACGGAAGGTGCGGTCAAAGCCCAGCAGGAACTCGGCGTTCTTATCCAGGTCGACGAGCCGGCAAGTACCTCGATCAAGTGTAAATTCCAGGTCGGTCAATACGTCGTCGAGCTTCAACCCACTCATGGACTGGCCTGTGCGGAAATCGAGTCGATCGTTGACCTCGCGGATCTCACCGGTCGGCAAGAAGTCTTCAAGAACCCAGAACTTGGCGGCCGGCAGAATTACCCTGGTGCGCTCCGGTTTGCCACCCGGTGCGAAAGGAAGCCTGAAGTAGGGATGAATGCCGAAACCGTAGGGGAGTTGCACCGCTGTCGGGTTCGACACGGTGACTGTCATGGTCAAGCGTCGGCCCGCCAGCGCGTACCGCACCTGGAGAACCGCGTCAGTCGGCCAGTTTGGCAGCATGTTGGGAGTAGATCGCGAGATCTGATAGCGGCCCACGATGGAGGCCGAACTGGAATCGGCCCTGTGCTCGATCACCTCCCAGGGTGCATCGACAGCGAAACCGTGAATGGCATTCGGGCCGTTGTTGAGCGGCAACTTGAACGTGCGGCCGTGGAATGAATACGTGCCGCCTCGGATCCGATTGGGATAGGGAAACAAGATCGGGGTTCCGTTGCCGGCTGCGCTCCGAGGACTCTCAGCGAAGTCGTGGGCTGCGACGAGCACGGGCCGCACCTCGCCCGCGAGCGGGAGACGAAGATCGAACAGATTGAATCCATAAGACGATAAGACCGCGGCAGATGCACCAGTGTCATCATCATGCAACAGATGGACCGTCTGCCGCCCTCGCGTCTCAGTGCCGATGCGGTATCCCATGGTTCTGCCTTCCCAGGTGCGATCTGAACGGGACCTCTGAATGGTCGAATCTTCAGCGAACCCCCGCGCCACGAATCGGAATATCCGCGTCTTCGTCCCACGCCTACTGATTCCACCAGGAAGCCCGCAAGATTGCAAAGATTCCACCAGGAAGCCCGCAAGATTGCAAAGGTTGAACCCGACGACGCGCGCGAGGTGATCCATGACTTCGCCGGGCGGCAGGCCGGAAAACCGGCCTTGGCGTTCAATTAAGCAAAATAGGATTCCGGACAAAGCCTCCACGGTTTCACAGCGTTTCCTTGGCGAAAGGGCCTTGGATTGCCTGAAAAAAATTTATAAATTCCTCACTGAGTGCTTGCGTGAGATTGCCAATCTCGCTAAACTACTCCTCATGCGACAGGATCAGTCTACCAGTCTTGGTGTGAAAGCTTGCACAAGATGCTTTTGGAAGCGCTCGTCGAGCGTTCTGAATTTGTGAACGGCGGAGAGCCAGCCCTCTTGGCTTGTCCGAGTCTTTCGGCTCCCCCTCCTCTCTCGAGCATGACGAAGGCGTGTCACCTACCACTTTCCTCCATCATCCTCTCGTCCAAAGTTTATTAGAGAATTAGGGCATTCTCTGGAAGAGATCAGGGTCTGATGTCGCGAGTGAACCAGCTCCCTCGTATTTATTATTAGTAGTGCATTTGTTCGAGCCGATCTCAGCTTCGGATGGGTGGCCGGAGAATGCGATCCAGAAATCTTCAGAAAAGTCATGAGTTCCCCTTGACGAGATGCATCCCGCTGCTATGATGGATGTGCTCACTCACCTTGAGGGGATGATCAATCGAGACTCGTGGGAAGGGAATGGATCCCCGGTTTTCTCTGAACAGGAGTCTGACTGAGGAGGGCCTGAGGATGGAATCGGAAATGGTTGTGAATGGTGCGATCATTGACTCCTGGGTTGAATCTTCCGGGGTGAGCGATGACAGTTCGCGCCTGGTCCTTCAGGTCGCCCCCAAGGGACGCCCGAGGGATATGGTCATCGTTGAGGCCGAAGCGTCACTGGTCCCTGACCGGGGCTGGCTCGAGGATCTCGGCGAGAATCTGTGTCACGGCAGTCCGGTCCGGGCAATCGGTCGAAGGATGATCAACGGCTTCCTGGCGGCAACCTGTCTGCAACTCGTACGTTGAGTTCGGGCACGGTCGGGCCTGGGAGGCACGAAAGTGCATTCCGGAAGTCGCCGGATATGGCGGCCGATCGTTTGCTCTCTGCTCCACTGGCATGTTTTCCAGGCAGATTCATTTCTCTCTCTGCTGGTGGCAGCGTCCGTGTCGCTCAGCGACGTTGCACTTGACGCAGCTTCCTGGATCATCGTCTTTGCGTCTCACTTGCGATCTTTCCCTCGCTCCGACGCGGAAGGGCCGATGGCGGCCCGTCCGGACTTCCCCGCATGCGATGCCGCGCTGCCGATTCTGGGCCGCGACGGCACGCTTGCTCGCGCCGTCTCTCGCGAGAGCCCGGCCCGCGGCCACGCCCACGCCAAAACCGGTACGTACTGGGTGGACAATGAGCTCAACGGCAAAGCCGTCTTGACCAGCAAGGCACTCGCCGGTTATCTCGAGACCGCGTCGGGCCGTCCGCTCGTCCTCGCCTTTTTCGTCAACAACGTGATGCTCGACGCCCTCAGACCCAAACGCACCGTCTCGGGCAAGACCGCCACGGCCGGAAGATTGCTTGGCAAGCTCTGCGAGGTGTTTTACGCCAGCGATGGGGAAGGAACTCCCGTGCGGAACCCCGCGCCGAGCCAGGCGGGTGATACGAAATCCAGCACGGCACCTCGGCGCTGACCCCGTCTGCGTGGTCGTGATCGTCTTTCGATGTTCGACCCACCACACCGATGCGCTACGAATCCACCGCCCGATAGGCTCGCTCGTCGAGATCTGTGGCGGAGATGATCTTGTGAGCCGGCACCGCGGCTTCGGCCTGATGCGGAGGGGGAGGCGCGACAGCGGCCTGGTCGAACCGTGAGGCGCCTGATCCGGCGACCCAGCGAGGCTGTTCGAGCACGCGGGTAAGGTCGTCAGGTACGCGGCATAAGTGGACTTCGCGTGTCGGATAAGGGATGCCGATCTTGGCCTTGGCTAACCGCCTCTGGACATCGGCGGAGAGGCGATGCTTCACCCGGCCGACGAGGCTGGGATCGGGAACGAAGGCGTACAGCACGAATTTGAGCGCCGAATCACCCAGCTCTTCCAGCAAGGCCGAGGGAAGCGGATTGCGAAGCACGTCCGGGTCATCGTGAGCGATCGCCAGCAGAAGATCGACGATCTGCTCGGGGTCGGAGCCGTACGCCACGCCAACCCGGATCGCGACCCGGAGGATCTTGTCCTTGTGCGTCCAGTTGACCAGGTTGCCGGTGATGAACTCGCGGTTGGGCACGATCATGCTCTGGTTGTCGCCGTTAATGATCGTGGTGGCGCGGATGTTGATGCGATCGACACTGCCCGTCGTCCCTGCCACGGTCACCACGTCGCCAATCCGGATCGGCCGCTCCAGGAGCATGATGATCCCGCAGACGAAGTTGGAGACGATCTCCTGAAGACCGAACCCGAGGCCCACCCCCAGGGCGGCCAGGACCATGCCGATCTGCGCCGTACCGACGTGGATGGCCCCCAGCGCGGCGATGGATGTCACCCCCAGCACGACGTACCGGCAAAGGGTCACAATGGCGAACCGGACCCCCGGATCGTCGGCGATCCGGGGAAACACGGTCAGGGCGAACAGGGTGCTCATGTACCGCCAGGCCAGGCTTCCCAGCAGGATCAGGACGGCCGACCTGGTCAGGTCGCCGAGGGTGACGGGCGTCTCGGAGAGGGACCAGAGGGGCTGGTTGGCAAGAAACCGGAACAACGCCAGGTCGAGCTCCCAGACCCAGGCAAACCCGAATCCGCCGATCAGGATCACGAGATAAGAGACGAGTTGACGAAGCCGCACGGCCAGGTCCTCCGGCTGGACGGGATCGCCGGCGTCACCTCCCTCGGCGGGCGTGGGCGCCAGTTCCGGGCCACGGGTCCGTGACGATGCGCGCATCGTGACCGCCGTGCTCAGGACCAGCGCCCAGGAGCGTCCCGGCCGCACCCAGCGCCTGGCGTGCTGGGTAATGATCCGATTCGCGCCGCGATTGAAGGCCCAGCAGATCAGGCACAGAACCAGGGTCTCGGATCCCCCGACGGCCAGGCGTCTGGCGGTGAAACTGTATCCGCGCACGTCGAGCGCGATGATGCCGGCGGCGAGCGCCACGGAGGTCCAGGCCAGAACCCGACGGCGCCGGCTGACCCAGGCCAACCAGGCCGAGGATCCGTCTTCCGCGGCCGTTGCTCCGAGATCCAGGGTCGAGGTTGCCACCGACGCGGAAGATTCCGGATCCGGTGACACCTTCTCCCCGGAAGCTTCGACGGGCTCGAGATTGCACCAGTTCAAGATGGCCGAACCCCGGAAAACGATCGAAACCAGGGCTGCCCAGACGGCGAGCTCGAATCCCAGGATGAAAAACCGGCAGAACGCCGCGGCCGTGATGGGCCGCCCCCCGGGTGCGAACTCACCACTGGAGAGAAGGTACACAGGGACCAGAAAGATCACCGCCGCGAGCGCGAGAAATCGGCCCGTTCGGCAAAGCTGGCGACCGACCGCCGCGGGAACCCCGAGAAACCGCTCGGTCCAACCGTCGCGCCGCGTCATCCACGCCAGGATGCCTGGAACGAACGCCCCGATGGCCAGGCCATGCAGCACGGTCGAGGCCAGGATGCCCAGGTTTCGCGGCCAGGGGCCCAGACGTGCGACCTGCGCCACCAGCACGAGATAGGCGGGCCAGATCGACGCCCAGGCCAGCCCTAACATCAAGGATCGAATGGCTCGTCTCATGTTTCTGGCCCTCGCATCGCGTTACATTGTTCAGCCGCGGCGTTTCCCCCGCATGTTGGCCCGTTCCGCCGGCGGCGGGCGATTCGGCCTCACCTGATCGCCTGAGACATTTCGACCCGGATTGGCTGGACCTGATTGCCATGAAGGTGAATTGGGGGCAGCGCGCGGGTAATCCTGCGCCTGAGCAGTCGGCGGAGTCGGAACAGGCCCCATGGAAGGATGACCGCAGCCACCGCGGCCGTCAGGAACTCGCTCGACGAATGGGCCCAGGATTCTCGATCGCTCGATTCTTCGGCCAGCTTGAGCATTCCCTTCACCAGCCGTTTCAGCTCGTGCCCGGCTTGCTGCACGGTCGCCAGCCCGATCGGCTCCTGATCGCGAACCCAGAAGATGTGGGTGCGGATGAAGCCGTATTCTTCCTCGAGTACGCGGAGCCGGCGCGTTACCTGTTCCAATGTCTCCGCTGCGCGGGCGACCAGCTTGGTGAGGGCCACCTTCTGCCGCGCCAGCACGGCCCTGTAGCTGCGCTCCAGCTCCATGAAATCGCTCCGCGCCTGGCCGTGACGCTGCGGCGCCAGCCGTTCCAGCACCGCATCATGTTCGACCTGGTCCGCCAGCGAGTCCTCGATGAGCTCGAGCTCGACGCTGGTCAGCATATTCTCATAGTACTGTAATTGCGTCTCGATGGTGCTGAGCTCGTTCCGGAGCAGGCGGTCGCGCTCCGGACCGATGCGGCGGAAGTCGTTATTCAGCCGAAGCGCATCGAGCCGGCTGACATCCCCGTCATCAAGGAGCTGCTTGATCTGGGCAAAGTCGGCCTCCGCGCGGTCGGCCAGGGCGCGCTGCTCCTCCAGTGCCGGGTGAGTGCCGGCGGCCAGGGCCTGTTCATTCTTGATGACCCTGGCCTCGAGATCGAGGATTTCGGCCCGGCGACGCGCCCGATACTGCTCCAGCGGATCGTCGGACTGCCGCGCCACATTCTCCTGAGTGGCCGCGGCCTGCTCGAGAGCGCGCTGCTGCGATTCGGCCACCTGACGGTAGCGTAGCTGCATCTGGTCCAGCACTTTCCGTGAGACCTGCAGATGCGCCTCGAGAACGTGCTGGTGCAGTTCGCGAAGATCCGCCAGCGACGATTCCCGGGCGAGCTTCGTTTCGGCGATCTTGAGCCGCAGCGCCCCGACTCGAGCCGCCAGCTTGGTATTGGTCAGGCTTTCTTGCGCGAGGAGCCGGGCCCGTGGTGTTTTCGAGGTGTTTGCCGCGGTCTGCCGCTCCTGGCCTGGTGCCGTGAGTGTCGCGAGTTGCTGAAAGAGCCTGTCGCGTTCCGTGCGCAGCGCGTTCTGCTTGCTGCCGGCCCTGGCCAGCTCGGCGCGAACACCCTCGAATTTCGCTTGCCATTCGTTGAGATCGTTCTGGGCGGTCCCGATGGCATCCTTCATCTCCCCGAGCGCGGCCTTGGTGACTTCCGTCGCCGATCCCTGGATTACCCGCGGCACCAGGCTCTGGGGTGGCTGGGCAAGCTGAGTCTGTAGGCGTTCTAGCTCGGCGCGAGCGGTGGCGGTTTGTTTTTCTGGACTGAGATTGGGGTTCGTCAGCTCTTGAAGTTCCTTGGCTACCTGATCGTGCTCATCCAGCAGCGACTGTCGTTCCAGGAGAACTGCCCGCAGCGCCTGGTTGCCGGCTCTCGATCCGGCCGGTATCGCGGGTGTCCTCGTGGTCGAGCCCGGTCCTGCATCGGCTTCTGGCGTCGTGGTGCCTGGCGTGCGTGCTACCTTGCCGGCGGTCGTTTTGGATTCGGGAGACAACGGATGGTCCAGGGGCTCAGTGAGCGGACCGCTTGTCACCGGCCCCGCTGAGGGCGAGTTGGATTGTTTGAGCTGTTCGGCCGTCTCGACCCGGAGACTGTTCAGGTCTGCCGGGAGGTCCAGGATCGTCTGGCTGCGCTCGACCTCCGGTGCGGCGGGACCTCCTGGGGCTCCGGGAATCTGCACCGTGGCGCCTGGCACGTCAGAACGAGACGGGTTTTTCCGTGTTTTGGTTTCCTCGCTCGTGCGCACCAAGGCTTTGTCCAAGGTTGCCGGCGCCGGGGCCGGCGCCGGCTCCAAGGGAAAGGTGTCGACGGCCGCTCGAGCAGGCTGCCGCACTGGCCGTCGTTTCGCTTGCTCTTGCTGACCTCGAGCGAGCGAACTCATCCCCACCACAAAGAGCAGGCCCATCACCCCGAAGAGTATCCGGGAGTTCATGATCGGTGCGACGGGTCGCGGGTCGATGTGTTCCCGCAAGAATACCAAGGCAGAGTTGTACGCATCTTCCCCCCTTGCGGCCTGATCCATCCTTGATCCTGGCATCGCGCGGTTTTCCTTTTCATGGCTCGGAAGACGTGATGGCTCTTCCACGTCCCTGTCTCGAGGGCGGTACATTAGCCCTCGAAGCGCCGAGCGGCAAGGCGAAGTGCCCTGAGCATCGGGTCGATACTATGGTGAACCAGGCGGGATTGCCGCGACGATCGATTCATGGAATCTGGCGTGGCGCGTTGCTCAGGTGGTCTTTATTGCTTTGTCCGGCATGCACTTCGGTTTAGCCTCAGGGCGGTTTCCTTCTGGCTTAACTTGATTTTGCGGCTTTCCTTATGTTTCTTCCAGAACGCGGCTGGCCGCTCCTCCAGGTGCTGGAATGGCGGTTTCGAGCCGGGAATCGGGTTCGTTCGCCAGCGAAGAATCGAAGCCATCGGACGTTACCTTCAGAAAGACAATGAGTTGCGACTCGGATTTTGGGATTCAAGAGAGGCAGGCGGTCTCGTTAAGTCTGTTCCAGTTCGACCGAATCCTGCAAACCCAGGTCCGTGAGGATCTGCCTCAACTCGACCTGGAGGTCGTTGGCATTCGCCGCCTCCACCGTGACCGAGAAGTCGATGCCGATCTTGAGGTCTTTACCTGTCCGCAACTTCGGCAGCACCCGCGTACCCAGGCGGTTCCAGAGTTCGGCCGGGATATTGCCGGACAACGTGATGGTCTTCGTCGTCGGTCCGGTCGGCGGAACGACGACCGGAGGTTCCACGACCGTCGGCCCTCCTGTGCCGATTCCGGTGCCCGTGCCGGTCGGTGTCGCGCCGGTTGGCTCGGGGTCGCCGGTGCGTTTGGTGTCGCCGGGCGTGAGTGCCGGTTTCTTCCTCAATTCCTCGGCCTTGGCCTTCTTGAGCAAGACCACGGCGGACTCGAAGGCGATCTCATCAGAGGGCACGGGTTCGGAGAACCAGAGCCGCTCGTATCCGCCTTCCTGCTTCGGCCCGGACGCCAGACCGAAGTCGCCGCGCTCGACGAACTCGACGAGCTTGGTCTTCAGGACGCCATCGGGGTCGAGCAATCGCGTGAGCGCCCCATTGAGAAAGCTCTGCCGCAGGCCGGCGAGCGGCCAGGCCCCGGAGTCCTTGAACGCCGGCGGCCAGTTGCGGTCGATGTAGCCAGCCCCCACCGACTCGTTGAGCAGAGCCTCGGCCTTCAAGGCGGCAATGATTCGGCCACAAAGAGTTTCGGATGCACTGGAGTGACCGGCCCCCAGGTCGATGACCTTCAGGCCGCTGGGGTCGGTGCTGTCGGCCAGCACCACGAAACGATAGCCGGCCCACACCTCGTCCTTGGCGTCATCCTCAGCCAACGCGACCTTGGCCTGAATTTCCTGATGGTCGGCCCGCTCGAAGTCCGCGCCCAGCAGGCCGTCGCGCACATCCCGTTGGACGCGACGCCACGCCAGCAGCAGTTCGACCTTGTCCCGCAGGTCGCGCCCCGGCTTCCGCACGCACCAGACCAACGCGCCCGGGTACAACCGCGACGACTTGCCCCGATTCTTCGTCCACTCGGCGATCTGTGTGCGGATTGCTTCGCCCCCGTCCCATTCGTCGGTCGGGTCGAGTACGACGAGCGTTAGCCGTGGTGAATCCGGCACCGTGCTGCTGTCGGCCGGAAACGGCTCAACGGGAATGCTCGCGCCCCGTTTGATCTCGTCTTTGACCAGCGTGCGGATCGTGGGCTTGATCTCGTCTTCTTCGTCGAGGGATGCCCGGCGGTCGTGAACCGCCTTGTCGATCTTGGCTTTGTGGTAGACTTTGAAGCCGTCCGCGCCCACCCGCTGGATGAAGAACGCCTTGGCCTCCAAGGCGAACGCCGCCGTGTCCACCGAGGTCGTGTCCAATTCCGGCTCGCCCAGCGCGAACCGGAGTTCGGGCAGGTGCGCGACCTTGTGGACCTGGCCGCCGGACGACTCGAACAGGATCGTCGAACCCACCCGACGGTGGATGTCCCGAAGGACGCCCGTGGTGTCCGCATCGAGAGCGTTGGCGTGGGACCGTTCGTTGGCAATGTCTGTTTCGATCGCGGCCAGCAGGCGGGATTCTCCGATTTGCCCCAGCACGACGCTTCGGAAGCCAGCGTGATAGAGCGGTGCGCAGCCAAGCGTGATGAGGGCGCAACGGTCGTTGTCCCGGTAAGCCTGAGTCTGCGCGAGGGATATCCACTGGGCCAGCATGGCGAGCGTTCCGCGTGTCTGCTGGAATTGCGGCAGGGATTGCCACTTCCGCTGGAACACCGACAGTGTGGCCGGGTGGAACGGATAGCACGCCTCAAAGCGGGCTTGGAGAAATTCTTTGGCCTTCTTTTCAGTAGTCGAGGTATCGACGGAGGTCCATTCGGGCGGTAGTTGTGCGCGCCGTTCGAAGCACCAGTCGGCGTAGGCGCGGGCCACGATCTTCTGCGTCTTCTCCGGCCCGAGGTTCTCGAACAGCCGCCGACGGATCACCTCGCTGATTTCCGCCTCGTCGTTGACGAGCAGCGGCTTGGCGACCGCGCCGATGACCTTCACGATCTTGTCCTGCCACTGCAAATCCCAGTCGGTCATTTCGACCTGGCTGCGCGGGAGGCTGATCACCGCCGCCCGGTGATTGCTGCCGACGAAACCCCGAACGATGTTGTGCAGGAAGGCGTGCATCGGCTCGCCCAGGCTGCGGTGGCGGCTGAAGAGGTTGAGCAATTCGTCGAAAAGCAAAAGGACGGGACCCTCCACCTTGGCGATGAGGCGATTGATCGTGTCCGTACCCGGCGGGGCGTCCATCGCCGACGGCCCGAGCACCTCCACGCCCGCGTCGCCGGCGAGCTGGCGGGCGATGTCGATCCACGGCGTCTCCCGGCCCGGCTGCGGGTCCCAGGCGTTGCCGACGAACACCGCGACCTTTGCCTTGGGCGCCTCGGTCAACCCCGACTCGCTCAAGAGGTCGCCCACGCCGGGAAACGCCGATGCGGCCGCGCCCGTGTTGGCCAGGTGCCAGAGCGCGGTCAGCATGTGCGTCTTGCCGCCGCCCATCTGCGTGACCAGCGTCTGCACCGGCGCTGTGTTCTCGGTCTTGCCCGCGAGGCGACGCAGCACGAGGCCCGAGTTGTCCCGCAGCGCCCGCGTGAAGCAGGTCCGCGAGAAAAACTGCTCGGGCTTCTTGTAGTCGTCCGGCGCGGTGCCAGCGACCACCTGTTCGAGCGCGATGGCGAACTCGTCCGGGTTGAACGAGCGCCCTTCGCGGACTTCTTTGCGGGGCGTGACCAGTTTGTACCAGGGTTCCATCGTTCACCAAGGCAAAAGGAAAAAGGAAGAAGGCAAAAAATGGATGCCATCACGTTTGGCGTGAAGCCCGCTTTGCCTTGACGATGATCGACGCAATGATTCGCCTGAGTTCGTCGGCTTCCTGCATCAATGCCGAACTCGCTTCAGCGGGGCAGTCTCCGGATTCGATAAGCAGTCGCAGCCAATAACGAGTCTCACGGGCTTCCTTGAGCGCGATAGCATACTTGCTGATGAAGTCGGCCCGACTCTGCCCGGCTTGCGCTTCTTCAACATTCGCACCGACCGACGTTGCCGACCGAAGGAGTTGCCGCGCCAAGGTCCGCGCCGAGTTGTTCCGTCGTTCGCATTCCTTGCAAAGCCGCACGATGCTTAGAGCAAACTGAAACGTCCGTTCCACAATGTCGTAAGTTTTTTTTTGCTCTTCCATTTCCCCTTTTTCCTTTTTCCTTTTGCCTTTTGCCTTTTTTTCCTTTGCCTAACCTCCTACGCCGTGACCACTTCTTCCTGGGCCAACCAGGCCGCATAGGACAACGCCTGCTGAATATCCTCGGTTTCGAGGTCGGGGTAGTCGGCCAGCACTTCGTCCCAACCGGCCCCGTGGGCGATCTGCCCAACGATCACCGATACAGGAATGCGCATGCCGCGAATACTGGCACGCCCACCGAGAATTCGTGGGTCAAACGTGATGCGATCAAACATGGCTTCTCCTTGGTCGTGTCTTGCGAGGAGTTCCTGGTGCTATCTCGGTACCGCCAGGAGCATGGCGTCGAGCAGACGCTTTTCGTCACTGCCTTGTGGGTAGAGAGCCGACAGGGCGTTTGGGAACTGTAGGAGGTCTGGGCCGCGTTCCGTGAGAAAAACTGTTCGGGCTTCTTGGAGTCGTCCGGGGCGATGCCCGCGACCACCTGTTCGAGCGCGATGGCGAACTCGTCCGGGTTGAACGAGCGTCCTTCGCGGACTTCTTTACGGGGCGTGACCAGTTTGTACCAAGGGTCCATGTCAGGGATTCTCTGGTTGGGGATGCCAGTCCGCGGGTGGCCAAGGGTTCGGGAGATTCGCGCCGAGAGCAACGGCTATCTCGATATAAGCCCTCACCAAACGGCGGAACGAACGACAACCACGGTGGACCGCTGCCATATCGAATTTCGCCGTGAGAGCCGGCTGGTCTGCCGTCTCCGAGTAGCTGCGTCGGGGCGTCATCCGTTGTTCGAGTTGTCCCTTGGCACCCCTTGGGCTCTCGGGGTCTGGATGCGACTCAGCGTTGTCCATGATTCCACGCGTGCCGCGTAGTGATTCGATGGCAGCCAAAAACCAAGCCTCGTATTCGCGATGGGCTAGCACAACGAAACATGGAAGCGGTGCTGCCTCATCGGCTGCCCAAGCCTGGACCTCCGGACCTTTTTCCGCCGGGCAGTCATCGTCGCTGTCGAACAGGATCAGAATGCCGCCACAGTCGTCCTGTGCCCGGGCGAGCCGAACTGCTGTTCGCAGTTGAGGCTCGTCCACGAGCTGGGATCGCGGTTTGCGAATGGGCGGATTGACGTCAATGCCGAAGGCCCCGGTTTCCTCTCGGAGGCGGCGGATCAAGACGGGCAATGCACCGACTTCTCCGTGCCCCTCCACGATAGGCTGGATGTTCATGCCAGCACCTCATCGAAGATGCCTGGCAAGGGAATGCTGTCGGAAGAAATCGGTTGGCCCCGGAGGGCATTCGATCGCAGCAGTTCGCCCGCTGTCTGAAGGTGTTCTTGCAGGGCTTGCCGTGTTCCGTCCGAGACAGAGGTCAACCGGGTCGCGCCGTCGTGCCAGTGGACGATCCGCAAGTTCTGGTCTTCCAACCAGTCGGCGTCGAGGATGTCGGGGCTATGTGTGGTCGCGACGACTTGCATAATGCGGCCGGCGTGGCGCAGCAGGTCCATGATCGCCCCAATCGCCCCCGGATGCATCGTCGCCTCGGGTTCCTCGATCACGATCAGGGACGGTGTCGGATGCTGGAAGACCGCCGTCAGCAATCCCAAAGCTCGCAGCGTCCCGTCCGACATGCTGAACGACTCGAACTTCAGTCGCTTGTTGTCGCCCCACTCCTGGGTGAACTCCAGCGACAGCTTGTTGCCGTGCTTCACCGGACGAACGTGCGTCGTGTTGGGGACGATCGTGATCAGGAACTCCTCGATCCGTCGAAAGTCGTCGGGCGATTGTCGCTCAATCTCCTGCAACACGCTGGCCACGTTGCTCCCGTCCGGTCGCAGGATTTGACCGCTGTCCGGGTCTTGCATCTCCCGGAGCTGAGCCGGCTGGATTGAATACACGCGCATAGCGGTCAAGGTACGTAGGACCGGTGCGAACCGCGAGTCGCCGCCAACGACCGGCAGGCCGAGCGATACCGGCTCCAAGGACGGCTTCAGTCCCTCCACATTGGACTTGTACGAGCTGGGGCCGCGATCGAACCAGACCGCCCCATCCTCCGAACGCACAACGCACTGTTCGCGAACGACCTGGTAGCCATAGTTCCTTTCCGCCTTGACCTCGAATGCGTAACGGGCTTCTTGTACCTCCCCGTTGAGCCGTCCAAAGATCACACCAAGGCCGAGGTTCGGCGGGTAACTCTTGACGGACGTGCGATTGCGCACAGCAGCAATGCCGCCGCGCTTGTCGAAGACCGCTTGCAATGGTGAAACCATGGCCTCGGCGAGAAAGGCAAAGGCGTCCGCGAAGTTGCTCTTCCCCGAGCCGTTGCGGCCAAGGAAGAAAGTCGGGTTGTCGAATGTGACTTCCTCGCTGGGAATGCTACGGAACCTCTTCAATATCAGCCTCTTGATGACTGGCTTCATGACTTCACCTCGGTACCGCCAGGAGCATGGCATCGAGCAGACGCTTCTCGTCGCTACCTTGTGGGTAGAGCGCCGACAGGGCATTGGCGAGCCGCAGGAAATCCGGCCCGCGTTCCGTCTCCGACTTTAGTAACGACCGCAAGGCATTGGCCCGGCCGGCCGATTGCATCAGCATGGCCGCGTGGACGTGGTCGAGCGTCGTCGCTCCGCGATGCTTGTGCAGCGATTCGTCTGAGACATCGACAGCCCCTTTTCGTCGTCGGCCCTTGATCGGCGTAGGCGGCGGATCGTCATCCATGGGGAACAGTGTCGTCTGGATCGAGCCGGTGCGGTGCTTCTCCAGGCGATCCACGACGACCTCGGCCCCTTCCTCGCCAAAGAGTTGCTTGGCCCGGTCAAGCACGGGAATGAGCCGGACGACTCCCTTCTCCGTCTCGATGCACCGGCCTTCCCAGGCGTCGAGATGGATGCCGAGCGGCTGCGCGAATCGCCGGGCGACGTCGAACGGCAGTGACAGGCCCTTCTTTTTCTTTTTGCTGGACGGTGCTTCGTCTTCGTCATCATCGTCCGGCTCGGCGTCTACGTCCTCGTCGTCCGTGGTAGAGACTGGTTCGGCGTCTTGCGTGGTTGCCTGGAGCGTCCAGAGGAAGAGAGCGGTCAACCGGGCGTCTTCTTCGAGGGCACCGGCAGCCCCGTTGCGAGCCTTCGATACAGCCGTTCCCAACACTTCTTCTAGCGCTGCCCGACCAACGACTTCCCAGACGTATGCGAGGAAGCCGCGAAGATGTGGCTCCCGAGACTCCGGAATGCCACCGAGCGGAATCTCGCGTTCCTCGGCATCCACGACTTTGGAATAACGGCTGAAGACTTCTAGTGCGGGCCCGATGCAGGCGAAGACGAGGTCGGCCCCTCGCACCCCCTCGGCTTGCAGCCGTTCCTTCCAGTCCGCGACCCGCTTCGGCAACTCGCGGAGAACTTCGCCCCAGTCGCCGATGCCAGCATCATCGGGGCGAGGTCGGCACACGAGGTGCACGCTCGTGGCAAGAGACGCCGTGTCCAGTGCATTAACTCTGACGGCTCTTTCTGTCGCAATCGGCCAGGAACCAGTAATGGTCCATCCACCGCTAATCATCCCGGAAAGCAGAGACTCCCATCCTTCCGTCGATTTATGGGCAAATACAACGCAGCCGATTCCAGATTCAACGAGCAGCCTCCGACCTTCTGCAAAGGCGCGAAGCATCCCAGCCTGATACGACGCCACATCTTTTTTGGAATTACTTAGCGAGTGAGGTCTATCAACAACAATCTCGAACTCTTTTGGAGTCAATGAGGTTTCGATCAGTTTGGTTCTAGGCATGCAGCGTCTTAGCCACACGTAAAAGTAGTCCGAGAGGTGTGCGTACGGCACGGAGTCGTAATACGGCGGATCGGTGAACCAGACTTGTACAGTCTCGTCTGGCAATGGATGTTCTGCTGCATTTGCGTTTTCTAGTTGACCCATCTTGGAGGAAGGCCACGCTTCTATAACTTTTTCGATCCACTCCAACGCTGCTCCGAAATTCGCGGAATGATCACCGGTTGTGATGGTTTCGCAATAGTCCCAGACCATTCCTAAGGCCTGTCTACCGAATGTGCTCGCGATGGCTTCAATCGTTTCAAGCCATCTAACCAAACTGGAAAGTTGATCTGCTGCTCTTCCAAGAGCCAATCCAAGTGCGGTTTGAACAGAGCCATTTAGGGCATCTGATTTCCCGGAAATCAGTCTTGCGAGAGTCGTCATCGCGACTTTCTGCCTCGCGCTTAACAAATCTCCCCAAGTCATCATCCCATAGAGTGGAACGCTAATTCGCCGGATTTCGTCGAAAGAGATTACCTCATCAGGGACTGGGCTCAGCCCGTCATCTCGCTTGGTCGCGGCGATTTCCTTCAGTCGTTCCTGGGCTTTCCAGACGGCGGCGTAGTCGGTATCGGTCGGCAGCCGGTAGTGCCGGCCCG
>Ga0209048_10001348_pt1 | contig 25380 bp, 23 predicted proteins | sample FrelakmetCRP12CR_FD_187146 | JGI IMG/M metagenome (GOLD analysis project Ga0209048, IMG submission 187146) | Freshwater lake sediment microbial communities from the University of Notre Dame, USA, for methane emissions studies - CRP12 CR (SPAdes)... | ecosystem: Environmental > Aquatic >... | reverse complement strand
GGTCGATCTGGCCGCGCCAGACGAGCTTCCGGGCACTGTTACGGATGTCGATCGTGACCGTCCGCTCCTTCTCCCAGTTGGTCGCGACGACGGCGCCCGTCCACCACTCGTAGTTGCCGAACTCGTCGCGCTCGCCCACGCCGGTGTCGCCGGTGTGGTAGATCACTAGCATGCTGGCGGTCGTTGGGTTTACCTTTTCGTAGCCCTTCTTGTGCAGGGCGTTCTCGATCGCCTCGCGGATGTGGCCGTCGAGAAAGGCCCCGTCGATGATCGAATCGCCATGGGGGATCTTGAACGTCGGATCGTCGTACCAGGCCCACGTCTTCATGTCGGTGAAGGTCGCGTTGTGGTCGTAGGCGTAGACCGGCTTCGGGTGCGTGCCGGCGCAGGCCACGGCCAGAGCCGCAGCCGCGGCGGCAAGCAGCAGAGAGAGGCGCATCGTCCGAATCACTTGGCCTCCTTCGTCGGCGGAAATTCCCCGAGAAGCAGCGACGTCGCCGAATCAATATCCTTCGCGAGCGCGTCCGGGTTGGTCCCGACCATCACGATCCGGGTGCCTCGCCAGATGAGCTCCCGGCGCGCGTTGCGGATGTCGAGCGCGAGCATGCCCTGCTTCTGGTACTTCGTGCCGTAGTAGTTCGCGTACCCGATCCACCAGTTGTAGACCCCGTACTTGTCCTGGCTGACGACGCCGGCCGCGTCCGTGTGGTACGCCACGAAAAAGCTCGGCGTGCCGCCCTCGACCTTCTTGTATCCCTTCTTCTGCAGCTGTGCGTCCACCGCCTCGCGGACGTGCCGGTCGATGAACTGCCCGTCCACGATCGAGTTGCCCTGCGGCATCTTCCAGTTGGGATCGTCGTACCAGGCGTACGTCGTCAGGCCCGCGAAGCTCGTCGCGTGGTCGTAGGCGAAGTCGGGAGGCGGGTTCTTGTGCGCGCAGGCGAGCGCCAGCGGAAGGACCAGCAGGAGCGCGTAGCGCAGCAGGATTGTCTTCATTGGTCCTCGTTTGGGGCGCAACAATACACCACCGCCCCCTGCAATTGGCGAGCTCCGCAGGGGCCAGTCAGGCCTGCGCGCTCCGGCGCTCGAGGAGGGCCTCGAGGTAACGGGACTTCACCTGCTCGCGCGCGAGCGTGCGCGCCACGGGAGGCAGCTTCAGGATCGCGCCGAGGACGGCGCCGAGGATGCGATGGCTCGCCAGGGTCCGGTCGTCGTAGAGAAGCTCGGCCAATTTCCCGCGCTCGATCGCCATGACGACCGTCCGGTGCACCGTGTCGAGCGGCGGAATGACGCGCTTCTCCCGCCGCACGAGGGCGAGCGCGCCCGGCCGCGGGCAGGCCGGCACGCACACGCCGCATCCGAGGCAGGCCGGCTCATCGAACCGGACGGTCCGCCGGCGCGGCGCCTTCGGATCGTGCGCGGACACGAGGCTCATCGCCTCGACGGGGCACGCGGTGACGCACTTGCCGCAGCCGGTGCACTGCTCCTGGTCCACGGTGGGGACGAAGCCGGTCGTGTGAACGGGCTTCAGGAAGCCGAAACGCCTCTGGGCCACCAGCGCCTCGCAGCAGCAGCCGCAGCAGTTGCACACGAACGCGGGCTCGTTGCGGACGTTCTCGCCGAACTGGACGAGCCCCTTCTCGCGGGCGAGGTGGAGCAGATCCAGCGTCTCGGATGCGTCCGCGGCGCGGGCGAATCCGTGACGCACGAGGGAGGCCGCCGTCGTGCCGAAGGTCATGCAGATGTCCATCGGGGCGCCGCAGGCGCGGCCGAGGTGGCTCGTCTTGTGCCGGCAGTAACAGGTGCCGATGCCGATGGCCGTCGAGGAGCGGACGACGTGGCTCGCCCGTTCCCAGTCGAGCACCTCGAAGGCGTCGTCGCCGGGGAGGGCTTCTTCGTTCACGAACGTGCGCCCGAGCTGCGTCTGGCCCTTCGTGAAGAGCTCCCGCACGAAGTCCTCCTCGACGTTCAGGTACTGGTGGAAGAGCTCGGCGAGCGCCTTCTGGTCGACGTCTGCCCGCACCCGCATCATCGAGAACTCGAAGAACCCGGCCATCGGCGGCGGCAGGACCCAGCGGGTCTCCCGGTCGCCGACGACGTCGATGAGCAATGCCTTCGCGGCGAGCGACTCGAGGATGCCGCGCGCCTCGTCGGGCGTCGTGTTCCAGGCGCGCCCCGCGGTCGCGGCCGTGAAGGGCCGGATCGGCAGCGAGGCCACGAGCGAGGCCTCCCGCTCGGTGAAGAGGATGCGCAGGATGCGGTAGAGCAGATCTGACGGAGGGGCCCCCTGCGGGAACCGGTTGAGCCGCTCGATCAGACTGCCGTAGGCGGAGCGGGCGGTTGCGTGCGCCATCGGTAAAAATGTTACGGGGCCGCTGTCCCGGCCGCGTGATCCGTTCTGTTCAGGGGGCCGGCCGGGGGAACGGCCGCGATATCTTGCGGTGGCCCGGTGTGGCGTGACGGAGGCGCTGAAAGAATGGTCCATGACTACAGGAACCTGCTGGAAGAGGCGCTCGAAGCGTGGAGCTACACGCGGTCGGGTGTGGTCGAGGAGTTGCAGAATCTGCCCGAGAAGGAGCTCGCGTTTCGCCCGCGGGAAGGGGCGCGCAGCGCGGCGGAGCTCGTGCGGCACGTCATCGAGTCGGGCCTCATGATGACCGGAGAGCTCTCGCGCCCGGACGGCGACTTCCAGAGGAAGGCCTACGAGGCTTTGGTCCGGGAGTACGCCAGGGGCGTCTCCCTGAAGCACACCAAGCGCGAGCTTCTCGAGGCGCTGCGCCGCGCGCACCGCGAGGGCGAGGCGAAGCTGGTGCAGGCCGGAGAGCTCCACATGCTCCAGTACATCCGCCGCTTCGACGGGAAAATGGGGACGCGCCTGGCCTGGATGAACCACGGGATCTCCCACGAGGAGTATCATCGGGGGCAACTCGCGCTCTACGCGCGCCTGCTCGGCCGGGTGCCCGCGCTGACGCAGCGCATCATGGGCGGCTGACTCAAAAAGGAGGGATGCATGCTCCGACGGACGACGGTTGGCGCGGTGGTTCTCGCGGCGATCCTGACGGCGCCGGTCTTCGCGCAGGTCCAGACGAAGGAGTCCCAGGCGGCGTTGACGCCGTCGCGGTCGCTCGACATGCTCAAGGAGGGCAACGCGCGCTTTCTCGGCGGCAAGATGAAGCCGCGCGACCTGAACGCCAAGGTCGTCGCCACTGCCGCGGGCCAGTACCCGTTCGCCGCCGTCGTGAGCTGCATGGACTCGCGGGCGCCGGTCGAAATCCTGTTCGACCAGGCCATCGGCGACGTCTTCAGCCTGCGCGTCGCGGGCAACGTCGTCGACACCAACTTTCTCGGGAGCCTCGAGTACGCGGCGAAGGTCGTCGGCGTGAAGCTCATCCTGGTCATGGGCCACACGAGCTGCGGAGCCGTCAAGGGCGCGATCGACGACGTCAAGCTCGGCAACCTGACGGCCCTGCTCGCCGACATCAAGCCCGCGATCGCCGCCGCCGGGCCGCCGGCCGGAACCTCCAAGGACAAGGCTTTCGTGGACCGCGTCGCGGCGGCGAACGTGCGCCTGGCGATGCGGCACATCCGCGAGGGCAGCGCCGTCGTCCGCGAGATGCTCGACTCCGGCAAGGTCGGCCTCGTCGGCGGCATGTACGACGTCGACACCGGCAAGGCCGTCTTCTTCGCCGACTGAAGACCGGCCGCCGGCCCGCCGTATACTCCCCGGTCTCGGTGGGCCGTTAGCTCAGCTGGTTAGAGCATCGGCCTTTTAAGCCGTGACCTTGCGCATTGAGCACAAAGCACTTGCGAATTCCTTCGCGAAACTCCTGTGCCTGTTGTGCCCACGGCCGTCTCCTATGCCGCGTGTGCCGGGTGTTTGGGCAACTGTAGGGCAACGGAAGGGCCGCTAAGTCTGAATACGGGATCAGTGCCGGGGCGCGCTGTCTGCCGCGCCCCTTTTTGGTCTGAGGAGTTGTGTTGCTCACGGTGCTGGTGGGTTCGAGCGTAACCCTGACGAAGCCGTCAGCGGGATCACCGCGGGCCCCACGACGACCTACAGCACGAAGGAATCGGAACTCCGCCGGAACCTCCTTCCCGGACCCTCGAAGAACCGGGTTTTTCCGAGCCTCTTCCCGCCCCAATATTCACCTCAGCATTCACCCCAGTCGCGATACGCTTCTCTTCGGAGCCGAGTGGGCAGGGCCAGGGGGAAACGAAACTTTGCTGTTTGTCGTGGATCTACGATCGCGCTTGGCGACCAGACGGCGAGATGCGGGACAGGGCCATCACAACACCGCGATCCTGAGGTTAGGTGCACTTAGTTGTTCTCGGGCAGCTGGAGTAGCAGTGCTAACTCTCTCCGCGTGCTGCACAGCGGCACCGAAAACCGTTCATCTGGCCCTCACAACGCCGACAGGAACCGCATCCTATGAAGCTGTGCTCGATCCGAGTCCGGACGTCATCAAGCTGGTGTCCGAACGCCTGTTCCTACCGGCCACTCCTAGCGAGGAAAACCGGCCACCTCTCTATCCAGAGGGCCTTCTTAGTCTCGAGCTGCCGCCCCAACGAATCGTCGTTCGGCTTACACTCGATAGGCACGGTCACGTCACAGCTGTCACAAGCAAGGCCAGCGCATCGGAAGCCGACCCTAGGTATCAAGCAGTATTCGAGACTAGCATTCGCACTGCGGTGGACGGCTGGCGTTTCAGTCCAGCAACGCAGCGCATCTTCGTCGACAGCCCGCCTGACGACAGCGGAAAACCGCCGTACAAAATGCTTAAGTCTGAGACCCCGGTGCCAACATACTTCGACATCCGCTTCATTTTCGAAATGGTAGAGGGCAAGGGTGCCGTCAGGCAGGTGCAGTGACCGCGCCTAACGAGCCCATGCGCGATGAAAGGCGGACGCTGATAGAAGCCGTCCTTTCTCGGCACCCAGCCGTGGCGGCCGTTTCGGTTGACGGGGAGATCCACTGGGGTAGGCCACGCGTCGTGGCGCACGTCGTGTTGCAACGGGAGGCTACTCCAACCCTATCGGCAGAAGACGCAGCTATTTGGCGTTGGCGAATGCTCTTCGACTCATGGTACATGCGCAGCAAGATTACTGACACCGCGTTCGACTTTGCCGGTTGGGATAGTAGTTATACGAGCGAGCCGATCCCGCTTCCTGAGATGCACGAGTGGCTTCAAGCCACGGTGAATCGCATTTCATCCCTGAACCCCAGAAGAGTGCTGGAACTTGGCGTTGGAACAGGCCTTCTTCTGCACCAAATTGCGCCATTATGCGAGCGCTACGTCGGCACCGATATGTCGGCGACAGGCCTTGAACGACTCGCCGAGAGCGTTAGGGCTAGAGGACTCGACCAGGTAACTCTCCTTCAACGCTCCGCTGACAATCTGAGCGGTGTCGGGACCGACTTCGATACCGTAATTCTTAATTCGGTTAGCCAGTGGTTCCCGAACATGGAGTACCTCGTTGGGGTTATCGAGGGTGCGCAAGCGGTGCTTCGTCCCCATGGCGCTCTCTTTGTCGGAGACGTGCGAGACTACGCCCTTCTCGACGCATTCGCCGTGTCCGTGGAGCTATTCAGCGCGAATGCCAAAACGACAGCCGGTGAGCTCACTCAGCGGCTCACGGAACGCGTGGAGGAGGAACTTCTGGTGGCGCCGTCCTTGTTCTTCTCCGTGGCTCGCCGGCTGCACGGCATCGCGAGTGTGTCTGTGCTTCACAAGCGTGGACGCTTCCGGACCGAGATGAATTGCTTTCGCTATGACGTTGTCATTCGCAGGGGGGCGCCCGTCATTAGCGCAGCGGTCCTTACGGTGCCCTGGTCACGCGTTCAGAGCGAATCGGAACTCTCACTATTATTGGACTCGTCGACCACTGCGGTGCGTGTTGTCGATATACCTAACCCCCGCGTGTGGTGCGCGGTTCGCGCTTTCGAGCAGTTGGGCAAGATGCAAGCAGACGAACCGGTCGCCGGCTTGGGCTCGGAGAGCCTAACCGATTCTCTGGACCCCGAAGATGCCTATCTTCTCGGCAAAGCACGCCGGCGTCTGTGCGAACTCCACTGGTCGGGGACGGGTTCGTCTGACAGGTACGACGCGTTGTACCTCCCTGAAGACTCGGCGAGCCACAACGACCGCTGGCCACAGCCCACGCCAGCAGGCAAAGCGGTTCCGGCGGTTCTCGATCTCGCTGACCACGCAAATCGGCCAGCGAGTCTTTCGTTCAATCAGCGACTTCTCGCCGAGTTGTGGCGGCACGCTCGCAACAGTCTGCACCCGCAAGACTGCCCAACTGTCCTTGTCCTAGACGGGGCGCCAGCGCCATCCAACACAAGGACCTAAAAATCTTTTTGCTTGACTTCCGTACCTAGGCAGGTATAGACAAACTCCAAGGAGGGTTGCCATGAAAGGTGAACCTGAGAATGCCGCCAGTGACAAGGATTGTCAGCCCACTCCCACCTCCCAGCCGGACCCCCCGAAATTCCGAACGCTCGAGCTGAACGAACTGCAGCTCACCGTCGGTGGTGGAGGGGGAGGGGGCAAGAAAGGTGGCGCCACTTCCGCGAGGCCGAACTATAGCCAGTGCGCCTGCGTTTGTGGGTAGCGCCGCCGGTCTAGGCGGACAGTGAAGGGAGGGCGGGCGACCTGCCTCGCCCTCCCTGTGGGTAGTGATGCGCGCCAGCGAGCTTGAGAAGCATCCTGACGTCTACTGTTGCCCTCGCCTCCGTTGAAAGGAGGAGCCGGTGGCTCTGGGACAATTCAGACTCTCTCGTCACGCCCAGATTGAGCCCCTTCGGGAGCCGGAGTTTATCGCGTGGAACTCCTATTTCCCCGCACCCACTGTCATGGGGCAAGACGGCGTTGATTTCTTGCGAAAGATCGAAGACGTCGATCTCGCCCTTCCCGCGTACGCCGAGACTCGGAGCGCACTGCTAAAAAAGCGGCTCATTTTCGAGGGCCCAACTGACCCATACGAGGCCCAGTACTTCGACGGCGCCTATCAGCAGCTAGAACGTACGGAAGCGAACGCCGAAAGACTCCACAGTGGCGAGGGCAACTACGGCAACCTGATCTTCACTAACGTAGCCTGCAACCTCGGCTGTTCCTACTGCATCGCTGCCGAGGGAGACGTTCTGCGCCCGAAGCTGAAGTGGGCTCCCGGTATCGCGGACATTAAGCGCGCAATGGCGCGCCGTGTGCTGGATCAATACCTTGCACGCCGCCGGAAAATGGGCGCCGATTTTGCCCTACTTGGGTTCAACGGTGGCGAGATTACGCTCCAATGGCCGCTCATCAAGAGCCTACTTACGTTCGCTCGCGAACAGTACCCGGAGCTTAAGCTGTCTTGCGAGATGAACTCCAATCTGGCCGGGATGACTCCCCAATTGGCCAGTGAATTGGCGGAGTTCGAAATCTCCGTTGAAACCAGTATCGATGGACATCGCGAGCATCACGACGTTACGCGCGTTTACCACAAGGGTGGCGGCTCATTCGACAATGTCCTGAACGGTATTGCGCTGTATAACGCGGTATCGAAGAAGCAGATCGACGGGTTCCAGGGCACTCTCGACCGTTTCGATGTCTTCAGCCCCCCGGAACTCTTTAAGATGAAAGAGCGCGGCTTTATCATTGCCAGGCTGGCTCCAAGCCTCCTGAAAATGTCTGAGGAAGAGGGTGTCAAGCGGGCGCACACATTCGCCGACCTCTTTGAACAGGGCCAGAAAGAGGAGCTAATTGTCACGGATACTTACTACGAGATGGCGGAGCACGTCGCGAGAAGGTCTCACGACGGATTCAAATTTTACTGCACCGGCTTGGGCGGACTCCCACAATTGATATTGACATACAACATCGATTCTGCGGAGATGTCGCAGCTGTGCACGTTCGTTTCGCCTTCAGCTAAACGTTTTGAAGAGTTGGGCGGCGATATCTTCAGTCCGGTCCTCTGGCAGTCCACACGCGCATACATCGTTGCTCGTCTCGAGCAACTGCACTCGTTTTGCGCGGGCTGCGACGTCGCCGGAGTTTGCCGCGGCGGCTGCATCATGCAGGGCCTCGATCTGCAGAACAAGCCGAATCCGGCCGGTTGTGGCTTTCAGAGAACTATGTGGCGGCGTTATGTCCAGTACGCCGGTCACGCGGGCGAAGGCGAACAGGATAGGGGCGAGGGAGGCCGGGCGCTCCCTGTCATTAATAGTGGAAGTAACATATATACATAGTGTCCGTGCGCTTTGAGAGTATCGGCCTGCGAGCGGGAACGCGGTAGTAGCACGGTCCCCGCTTAGGGTAGAGCTCAGGTGCCCACCGCCCTCGTCTTGATCAAAGAGTTCGTTATCGCTCTGCGCCGAATGCGGCGCTCATCCACCTCGAGCCTAGTCTGCATTCTGGGGCTGGGTCTGGCGAGCGGTAGCGTCGCGGCTGCCTTCTCGATCTTCGACAGAGTCTTTCTGAGGTCGCCACCCTTCCCTCAGGCGGAGAGACTCGTGATGCTGCGAGGCGCTGCCGCGGGCTATCAGATGTCGGGCGAACTACCAGCGACGGTTGCTCCGTGGATCCGCGAGTGCCCGGTTCTAACTTCGGCGGGATTCTTCAACGCGGGGTCAGTGAATTTTGCCGTCAACGGCAGGGCGGCTCGCCTTGGCGCCACCCAAGTGTCGGGTGACTTCTTCTCCACTCTCGGAGTCGGGCCTCTACGTGGTCGCACTCTGGGCCCGTCCGACGTACGCGCCAAACGCGAGCCCGTCGTCGTCGTGTCGCACAAGCTGTGGCGTCAGCTCGGCGGCTCAGACGACCTGTTCAATGAGCCCGTCTCCGTCGCCGGGTACCGGTTTTCGATCGTTGGCGTCATGCCGGAGGGATTCGAGTTCCCCAGAAACACCGACGTTTGGGTACCGATTGCGAGCCTTGGGAGCGACCAGTTATTCACAGGCGCGCTCGTTTTCGAGTTCGTGGGACGGCTCGCGCCCGGTCACGCGCTAGCATCCGCTCAGGCCCAGCTCGCTGCCTGTACTGCGGAGCACGAGAAAGCAGCCGCCGCTGCGGTCACACTGCTGCCGATACAGCATTACCTTTTCGAGCAGGTCCGGTCCGTCTCCCTTTGGCTTCAAGTTGCAGCGCTATTGGTATTGGCGATAGCGGCATTCAATGTGGTGACTCTTCAGGCTGCCGAGGAGGACCGATACCTGGCTCAGATGGCTGTGAAATCGGCCCTCGGTGCGCCCCCATACGCGCTCCACGCTCAGCGTCTCGGCAGGTACCTGTGGGTCGCGATCTTGGGGAGTCTAATCGGCCTGTTATGCGGGAACGTGATGATTCGCGCACTTGCGCAGCGCGCCCCCGCGGAAGCCTCGCTCAGCTCGGGCTCAGGCTTGAGCAGCAGAACCGCTGTCGCCGTGGTTCTAGCCTGTTGCATATCGACGCTATTCGCGGCCGCTTTCGTCAGAAGCCCGGTCCAGCGCTCCCTGATCAGCGATCTGCGGGAGGGGGCCCTTGCTATCCCTAGCGCTCATTCGAGACTGGCGTCCCGTTGGATGCTGGTGTTCGAGGTTGCTATGGCGACGGCCCTGCTCGTTGGAATGGGCTCACTAGCCTCGGCCTTTTACCGGATGCTGGCGGTGCCGTCCGGGTTGCACCCGCAGGAGGTGATCACGGCGCAGATCTCGCTGACCGGTCCGCGGTACGCGGACTTCCCTCCCCGCTTCAACGCGCTCGAGCGGATTGTGACTGAGCTGCGATCGCAACCGGGCGTTGCTCGTGCCGGCGCCACAAACAGTTTACCCTTCTCGTTGACAACTGACATGCGGACTGCAGTTCGGGCCGAAGGGACCCAGTGGCGCGACGATGATCCTCAAGCACTCCTTGCAGATTCTCGAGTCGTCACACCGGACTACTTCGCCACGCTGGGCGTGGGGTTTATCGCCGGCCGCGATTTTAGAGCCGCGGATGAGCAATCGAATCGAGTTGTCATCCTTAACCGAACTCTCGCTGCGAAGTTGGGTGGGCCAGGAGCGATCGTCGGCCGCACCCTGTTGTTCGATGATGGCTCCGAAGGTTCATTCGAAGTCATCGGCGTCGTGGGAGATGTTCGGCACCGTGGGCTCAATGCCGCTGCTGAGCCCGAAGCGTACTTCCCCGTTTCCGCTGAATACACACCTGCGCGGATGGCACTGGCGGCGTCCTCCGCTGGGACGGCTGAATCTCTGGCCGGCTCGATAAGATCTGTCGTAAGGCACGAAGACCCAGACGTTGCCGTGGAGGTTCGTACCTTGGACACACTAATCAGCGCTGGGCAACAATCGCGATTGTTCTCCGTATCATTGGTAAGCCTCTTCGCGTGCATCGCCGCCATACTCGCAGGCATCGGCGTCTTCGCGGTCTTCCGTGAAGGCGTTCTCCGCCGGAGACGTGAGTTCGCAATTCGGATCGCCATCGGCGCGTCCCCAAGACGCATCAGCGCGCAAGTCTTTTCTGAGGCCCTTCTGCACGGGACCCTCGGAATCCTTGTCGGTGTATTGCTCGGCGTAGCGTTGTACCGCGCGATCCAAGCAGCGTTGCCGACGGGCGCCGGCACGAGCCTCTCTGTCGCCGCGGTGATGCCGGCGCTGATGTACCTAATCATCGGACTTGCAGTCTTCCTGCCGGCGAAGCACGCGAGCCGTACCGATGCCGCCCAGCTCCTCCGGGAATAGGAGTAACAGGTGAGGGGTCCATACGGCGGCTCAGCTCCGGTCATGGCCGAATCGGTCCGGCGCCCGCCTTCCTGCGTTAGACAGATGCTACCCAGCGACTGTGGACCCGCGGCCCTGTCAACCGTGGCCTCGTATCACGGTCTCGAGTGCTCCCCGGCTTCGATACGCGCCATGGCCGGCACGTCCTCCGAAGGCACATCCCTTGCCGGTATGGCAAAGGCATCTCGGCGCCTCGGGTTCCACGTGACAGTTGTCGAGGCTAACGTCTCGGCCGTTAGGACGTTTCCGTTGCCAGCAATCGCACTGCTAAAAGGTGAGCTCCAAGACCACTATGTAGTGCTCTTTAGCCTAACAGACGACAATCTGTTTACGATAGGCGATCCGGAGTGCGGCGCGACTCGGCAACTGCCACTCTGGGAGTTCGAGGCCCGATGGAAGAACGTGTGTCTTCTGCTCATACCCACATGGCGAATGCGCCTGCCTTCTCTCGTCCGCCGGCTGCCTCTAATAGCAGGGCGTGGTCAGCACCTTGTCGCTTCGACAGTGATCGCTGCAATCGCAACGCTTCTAGCGCTCGTACCAACTGTCTACTTGCAGCGTGTTGTCGATTCGAGCGTTGGTGGCGCGGTACTGCCTCTCCCGGTGCTACTAACCATAGCGGCCCTCGCGATGCTGTTGGTCCGCTCGATAGCTCTGTGGATGGTCGACCTTCTACTGGCGGGCCTGGGGCGGCAGCTGCAACAGGTTCTCCAGCAGACCTTGCTGGAAAAGCTCCTCCGGAACGTCCGCGCCGGCCCGAACCCGCCGGTCGGTGAATGGATTGCCTGGTTCAATGAGGCACAGAGCGCGCGCTACGCGTTCGTAGACTTTTCGAGCCAGTTGGTTCTCGAGGTGGTTCTTGTCGTGGCTGCAGTGGTCGCGATGCTTGTATATAACCCACGGCTGGGGGCTGTGGCCCTTCTCACCGTCCCACTTTATGGCCTCGCATGGTGCCTCGAACTCCCGGTCATTCGCAGAGCGCGCACTGAGACATTCGATCTTGCGCGCCGCTTTGGTGGCGCTCTGTCCGATGCCTTCAACGGCCTCGCGGTCATTCAAGCATTCGGAGCCGATGGAGTGTTCGCCGAAAGGCTCGGGGCGCTCATCGAGCAGTTGCAGGCATCGCTCTATCGACTGAGGATCGCGTCCAGTATCCGCCGCGCGGGCCTCGCCCTACTCTCCGCTGCGAGCATCGTGTTGCTGACCCTACTTGCTGCACGCCAGGTAGGTAGCGGCGGTTTGACGGTAGGTGGACTAGCGGCTTACTTCGGTCTCGTGGGCCTATTGCACGCGCCCCTAGAGCGAATGAGCGAGGCGCTCTCGACATATCAGGAAGGTCGCGTAGCTGCGGATGAGCTGTCGATCGCGATCCGATCCGTCTGGGAGGAGCCTTCCGGCCACTTAAGCACGCCTTTGAGAGGGGCAGTCCAATTCGAGCGCGTTAGCTTCCGTTATCCGGAAACCGATTGGAACGCCCTCGCCAACGTCTCATTCCGTGTCGACGGAGGATCCATGGTCGGGATAGCGGGCGAAAGTGGCAGCGGCAAGACGACGTTACTCCGAGTGTTGCTGCAGTTCGCGAGGCCTACCGATGGGCACGTTCTCTTTGACGACATAGACTCCTGTCACTGGAGCCTGGCACACCTCCGAGCGTCCATCGCGCTTGTACCGCAGACGCCGGAGTTGTTCGATGCAACGGTTCGAGAGAATATTCTTGTCGGCCGGCGCGCCTTCAACGACGAGATCGTCTGGCGTGCTGTGGCGCGCGCGGGGCTGTATAGCACAGTGCAGCGACTGCCCCAACAGCTTGATACTCCCTTGCGCCCCGGCCAGATGGCGCTGTCCGGAGGCGAATCGCAGCGGCTTGCACTCGCTCGCGCGCTCCTCGCGGATCCGGCGATACTCCTGTTGGACGAGCCCACAAGCGCTCTCGACGGCCTGAACGAGGCCCATGTCCGCGAGACGCTTAGCGTCCTTCGCGGCTCCTGCACGGTGATCATCGCGAGTCATCGTCCCGCTGTCCTCTGGGACTGCGACAAGATCATGGTGATGGCCGGCGGAACCCTTGTGGAGCAAGGGGCTCGTAGCGTATTGCTGGGCCGGAAGAGCCGACTCAGAGGCTTGTTGGAGCAACAGATGCCTTTCCTGCCTGCGTTGGAGCAGGCGAGTGGTGACACGCAGGCAGCAGAGCCTCCAGAGACGGATAAGCTCAGGGGTCAGGCTACGGCCAAGGTGGCGAGAACAGCAGCAGCTGTAAGATACGATCAACTTCCGTCCGAGGGACGAGGGCGCGATGATTTTTGATGGAATGCCCTTGCTGTACACGCCATGGATGATGGACCTCCTGGGGCAGGGCGTTCCCAAGGAGCGTTCGATTAATTGCGACACGTGTTCAATGTGCGCCAGCCCGCAGGAGCCAGTACATCCGCAGGTGACCTACTTTCGGCCCGATCTGAAATGCTGTACCTATTGGCCCAAGCTGCCGAACTTCCTGGTTGGGGCGATCCTCGCGAGCACGGAGCCCGAGGCCATGTCAGGCCGTACCCGCGTCACGAACCTGATTGTCGCCGCGGACTGCGCGACGCCGCTGGGTCTGCATGCGCCGATCTCGGATCAGCGCCGGCATGAGCACGCTCCTGACGGCTCGTTTGGCCGAGACGCGACGCTGCGGTGCCCGTTTTACGCTGTCGAGAGCGGAGGTTGCAGCATCTGGACGTACCGGAATAGCGTGTGCGCGACCTACTTCTGCAAGCACGATAGGGGAGCCGCCGGACTCCGGTTCTGGAGAACGATCCGCGACCTGCTTACCTCGGTCGAGCAGGAGCTAAGCCTGTGGTGCCTGTCGGAACTAGAGCTTCAACAGGACGCGGTCGTCCTGTTGGTCCAAAGTACTCAAGCTGAAGGCGCACAAATGCTGCGAGCCTTTGACGAAGACTGGACGGCCGAGACACATCGGCGCGTATGGGGCCACTGGAATGGCCGCGAGCGTGAGTTCTTCGAAAAGTGTTCTGGAATCGTCAGTGCGTTGGAATGGCGTGACGTTCTCTCTATCTGCGGCCCGCGGGTGAGGTTACTCGCCGATGTGGCTGCTGGAGCGCTAGCCGAGATGAAAAACGGGGGAATCCCAGAGCGGCTCCGACTGGCTCGTTATTCCGTGCTTGCGTGCGGCAAGAACGGCGCGAGCCAACTCGTGACGTATAGCCAAACGGATCCCCGAGAGGTCTCGGCCGACCTACTCAAAGTATTGCCTTATTTCGATGGCCGCCCATCTCATCTGGCACGCGAGGCAGTGCGCACTGAGACGGGTCTGGGGATGAGCGACGATCTCTTGCGCGCCCTTTGCGACATCCAACTCCTCGTTGATGCCCGCAGAGAAGGGAAACCATGAATCGAAGTGTGAAACACCAGACCGTTTCTATGGCTCGTCTGCGCCGGTGAAACAGGCAAACCGGCCTCAGCGCCACTTCTCCAGCAAGCGCCGCCGGGGCAGCCGCCTGTCGGTGCGACTGCCCGGGCCGAGTGCAAAACGATCAGAATGGAGAGGAGTCGACTCCGAGTTCACCAGGGAGGGCGAGTTTCTTCCGTGCCACGAGGGCGAGCACCTCGATCACTGTACCAAGGGCAACGACACTAGAAAGGCCGGGGATGCTCCGGCACTGGGGACACCCCCGACCGGCACCGACCCCGCAATGCCGAAAGCCACAGAGGGTGACTGATCACCCGGAGCGCTCAAGCTAGTCGAGGTTGTGGCGAAAACGACTAATCACGTACACGGCGCCTAGCTCGGAACTATCCTGCGAGGCGATGCTGGAGCTCGCTCGGGTGATCCAAGCGTCGATGGGACACGGCGCCGCCACCGCGGACGCGAGCCGCATGGCCGACGAGGTGATCGCGCACCTCGTGGGGCAGGTGGGTCTGGACGTCAAGGTCACGCTCGAGATCGAGGCGTCGCTCCCGAATGGAGCTTCGGATCAAATCGTTCGCGCCGTGACCGAGAACAGTCGGACGCTGAAGTTCGAGGATTTCGGGTTCGAGGTGGATTGGGGCTGTGCGAGCGAATCATGGAATTGGGGTCGGGTACGTTAGCCCCCGCGGCTCACCGTCGGCGCGTTCAACGGCTCCGGTCGAGGAGGCTCTCGGCTGGAAGTAGATTGATGGTCAACGTGCCATCATTGAGAACTCCGACCACCAGGCCTAACCAGACTTCGCAGAACTCGCAGACGCCGGCGGCGATACTTTTGATTGGAATTGCTGCCTCTTTCGCGCCCGGCCATCCAGCCACCCGCCGGATGGCACAGACCTGGCATTCCTCCGGTTGATCGTCGTAAAGCCCGTCTGCGGCCGGCTCAGTGTTTCGCATGATTGTGTCCTCCTGCAGAAGTATCGAAAGAACATGGTCACCAAGAATGCCTCGAAAAACATGGCTTGGTAGGAAACCTACCTAACCTTTGGGTTTCGTACCGACCTGAAATCCTTGTCCGACCGCTGAAGTTGAGAAGACAGGACGGGCCGAGGCTTGAATCGAATCGGAAAGCTGATTAAGTCGAACTCTTCGGCCTCCCGAAGCGCCTTTCGCAAGCTGGCCGCAGGGCGGAATTTGGGGGCCGCGGCCACGCAGGACTCGATCAGGCCCTGCTGTCCATCACGCCCGATTTGACCCGAGATGTTAACAACTCGACGGCGAGGTTCCGACAGGACGAGAGGGATCTGCCCTAACCGGGGAAGCGTTACAGAATTCCGGCAAACGAGTTCTTGAAGTTGAAGTCCGGCCAACAGATTAGAAATGTGCCGGAGCTTCTTCAGAGGGATACCAACCTTTCGGGCGATCCGACGAAGCCCCTCCTTTCGAGTCTTCGTGGCGTCGAAAAGAAAGCGGTCGTGGAAGCGGCCAGATGCAGCGGCCTCGAATAGATCCCGACTGCTTGGCTTGCTCGGTCTCGGGGTCGGCTTCTTAACCTTCGCCCGTTCAGCCTTTCGTGCGGTCGCTTTCCGTCGGCGAGTCTCGATCCGCCTGCGTTCCCGAGCCTTCGCCCGCTCAGTTGACGCGAACCCCTTGTTGAGTTGCTTCATGAACGCCATACTCGCCCTCGACTCGTTCATCCACGCTCGGAAACTAGCCGTCGCAGCCGAGCTCGCCTCGCTTTGACTTCGACGATGATTCCCGGCCTCCCCCAGAGGCTCCAGCGCGAGTAACGGCAGGTCGCTCACGGGTGTTCGCCCCCCCGTATCGTCGGATTCCCATGGAACGGGAACGTTCGTGTGACCGACGCCTTGCGGAGTGTTGGAGGGAGCTCGGCGCCGTTCCCTCGCAGCGGGGAACACGGATGTTACTCGCCGTAACCCTGGCTTCAAGCGACCCGAGCGAGGTGTCCGTGCTCGCCGGGGCAACAGCTGAATTCGTTTTTGGCTCATGGCCTTCCCTCTGTTGATGATTCAAGTTTGGGTTTAAGACCTCTTGGATAACTATCGAAAGTGACGGTGCGGCCAGATCGATTCGCCCGGAATCTCAGTGATTTCTGGCTCGCGACGGGGCTCGGTGTCGCGCCGGGTGTTCCTGTTGTTGGGTTTAACGGGGCTTGTACGATGATGAAGGAATAGACGGTTCCGGAGGTTGCGATGTCGAGCCCCGAAGAGACAGATGTCGGTTGGGCCTGGCGAGAGTTCAAGGCCGCGCCGGACCTGATCGCACGACTCTTTCGGGAGCGTAGGCTGGCCTCACATGCACTCCTGGACTACATCTCAAAAGGGTTTCGTGACGAGGAACGGGAGTCGCTGCGGAGCGCACGCAGGAGTGCGATTCAACCAATCTTGGAGGCGCTCAGACCTCTGCCGTTCAAGTGGGCTGCTGCTGAAAAGAAAGCGAAGGCCCAGGCAAGAAGGTTGTCCCAAAGATCCACCGGGGCCCGCGGTAGGCGGGTAGCCCTTGAGATACGAACCGTGATCTTGCCGCTGCTTGAAGCGTTCCGGGATCCCCGGTCGTTTTTCGCAGTCGTCGCACCCCTGATCTGCCCGGCCGACTTCGACGAGAAGGATCTTTTCGATAGCGACGGTGTTACCCTGGGCCTTACCCTCCAACGCTGGGGAATCGCCGCGATGCTGAACCCGGCCGTCGCCCACGCCTTTGCTTCGCCGTCAGCCAACATTGATCAGATCCTGGCTCTGACGAAGGAGCCTCCGCCCTTCCTGAGGTCAGGACGCCCCAGAGGGAGAGGAAAAGGTAAGCAGCCGAAGCGCTCTTCAATCGACTGGAAGGCTCGCTGGCAGTACTTCAAAGCGGCCGCGACCGTGCTGAACGGGGATCGACGAATGTCGGCTGCTCAGGAGAAGGCGTGCTTGCGGGTAATCTCTAAAGAGGTCATGCCCAAGCTGATCAAGATGCGGGATTCAAGACATCTGACAAGCCGGGCAGCGACGGGAGAAGCCTACCGTTTCACGGCGGAACATTTTCACACGAGCGTGACGGCACTCAAGAAGGGTTTCGAGCGACATCGAAATTCGACCTGAGTTTCCGGCCCCATGTCGCCGTAGCCTTTCGCTCCGCGGTATCGAGGCGCGATCATCGAACCCTAAAGAGGGGGCGGTATGAAAGATCGCGATTCGAAGGCAAGATCAGAACGACGCGTCAAGAAGCCACGGGTGAAAAAACTGGGCGATCCGCGTAACAGACAAGCTACCAATAAGAAGGCAGAGAAGGCAGCAACTCTTCTGGCGGCGTTGCGGGAGAGACTCAAGAATGGAAACGCCGACGAGCAGAAGCGGCAGATCGAGGTTCTCTGGGACGCTTTAAAGATCCTGCGGGCGGACGCAGCTTTCCATATGCGTGGTGGGAACCCCCGCGAGAACGAGGAGTACGTAATCTGGGCGGGGGGGGCTTGGGCAGCCTACGCTTTTGTCCGCCGTCTTATCGGTCAACGCGTGCGACTGCTCGTTCACAGTCGTCAGCGCGGTCGTGCAATCGATGTTGGTGTGCTCGAACGTCTCGAGGCGGACCACAAGGACGGGAGCGACGGCCCGTTTTTCAACGCTTTAAGGCGCGGCTGGCTCTGCGACGCGGTGGACCTGAACTGCCACGGTGACGAGGGTTGCAACTACGACGACCCCTGGCATCGCTATCAACTTTCGGCCGTCGTTCCGGTGAAGAAGGACACCGGAAAGCCGTGATCCCCGGGGGCACTGGCGGCCGGCGCAAGGATGGTGAGCCGGAACAGCAAGAGGAGAGCACGCCGGCCGATTCAGAGCACAAGTCGGGAGCGGCCGGGGCGGGCGGCCCGGGCCATGTCAGCGATGCCTGTGAAACCGCATTGGCATTGCGGCGCCGTGACATGTACCCGGTTCCGATGGGAAGAGGAGAGAAGGGACCGACCATGGAAGGTTGGCAAGATCTGCGGCTCTCCCTCGACGAGATCCCGGACGTTTTCGAGGAGAACATCAACGTCGGGCTTCTGACGGGCGAGCCGTCGGGGGGTCTTGACGATGTCGATCTCGACGCACCGGAAGCCGTCGTGATCGGGAGGCGTTGGCTTCCGGCGACCGGCATGCAGTTTGGGCGTGCAAGTAAACGCCGTTCGCATTGGTTGTATCGGGTCGCCGGCGAGCTCCGGCGTGAGACGTTCACCGAACCGGAACGTCATGGGGGCGACAAGGGAATGTTGCTGGAGCTCCGGGGAACGGGGCACCAGACGATGGCGCCGGGCAGCGAGCACCCCTCGGGAGAGATCGTTGAGTGGGATTGCTCCGGCGAGCCGGCTCCCATTGACCTTGACGACCTTCGGTCCGTGTGCGGCCGGGTGGCCGCGGCCGCACTGCTTGCGCGGCACTGGCACCCAGGGCAGCGTCATGATGCGACGCTCCCGCTGGCCGGTCTCCTGCTCCGCCATTGGACCGAGGAGGATACCGCCGACTTCCTGGATGCCATGGCCGAGGCGGTTGGTGCCGACCGCCAGAAGGTTGCGGCCGATGTACGGGACACGGTGAGTCGCCTGCGTGCGGGAGACACGGTTACCGGCTTCCCGACGCTGGTGTCCTACTTTCCGCAGCGCGTGCTCGAGAAGGCGTTCGAGTGGTTGAGGCTTCCCAAGGGCACCGCCGCCGGCGTCGTGGCCGGAGCTCCCGACCAACGGTCTTGGGCTGTGCCGGGTAACCTGCCCTCGCTGACAGACCCCGTTCCGACGCTCGAGCCGGAGCTCATTCCGGAGCCGTTCCGCGACTGGGTGTTCGACGTGGCGGATCGAATGCGCGTACCGTGCGAGTACGTGGCGCTTCCGGCCACCTCTGCCGTTGCGTCGGTGGTAGGTCGGAACATTGCGATCCGCCCGATGGCGCGCGACAACTGGGCTGAGGTTGCAACGCTGTGGGGAGCGTTGGTGGGCGGCCCCGGCACACTCAAGACTCCCGCTATTAGTGCTGGCTTGCGCCCGCTTCACCGCTTGGCCTCGATCGCAAGCGAGCAGTTCAGACAAGACAGGCGCGCTGCAGAGGTTGATGAAGCGATCCGCGACGCGAAGCTGAAGGCAACGAAGGAGAAGATGAAAGCCGCGGCAAAGAAGGGAGCCTTCAGCGACTTTGCCGCGCTCCAGAAGGAGCTCGAGGATCTCTCTGCCGAGGCGGATGAGGAGCCCACGGAGAAGCGGTACATCACGAATGATGCGACAACCGAGAAACTTGGAGAGCTCCTCCGAGAAAACCCGCGCGGGCTTCTCGTTGTCCGCGACGAACTGATTGGTTGGCTCGATTCGTTCGACCGGCAGGGCCGTGAGGCCGATCGCGCTTTTTACCTCGAGGCTTGGAATGGAAAGGGTAGCTTCTATGTGGATCGCATTCAGCGTGGATCGCTCTACGTCCCGGCGCTGACTCTCTCGGTTTTTGGCGGGATCCAGCCCGACCGCTTGAGAAGCTTCTTTTCCGGCGCTATGGCGAATGGCGGCGAGATGGACGGGCTGTTGCAGCGCTTCCAGTTGATTGCGTTCCCGGACGATCTCGGAGATTTCAAGATTGTGGATCGCTTTCCCGATGACGACGCCGCGGATCGAGTTTTTTGTGTCTTCAGGAGGCTCGACCTGCTCAAGCCCAACGAGGTTGGGGCCGAGATGGGCGACGAGGATGAGCTTCCGTTTCTGAGGTTCAGCGCGGATGCTCAGGAGCGTTTCTACGTCTGGTACGAGCCCCTGATGGGTCGGGTGCGCGCGACGGAGGCGCAGAAGACCCCCGGCTTTACAGCCCATCTTGCCAAGTACTCCTCACTCGCGCCGAAGTTGGCTCTCCTGTTTCACCTTGTCGAAGCCGTGGACGGCCGGACCTCCGGGCCCGTTGGCATCGAGGCGATCGAGCGGGCGTTGAAATGGACTGACTACTTGGAGCTGCACGCCCGCAAGGTCTACGCAGTCGAGATCAAGGGAAACGTCGCGGCCGCGCACGCTCTCGGGGAAAAGATCCGGGCAGGGGCAGTCTCGGACCGGATGACGGTTCGGGATGTCTGGCGCCGGGAGTGGTCCGGGCTTAAAAGTTCCGGCCAGGTCTACGACGCGCTCGAGGTCCTGGGTCAGGTGGGTTGGACCCGGATTGAAGCCGAAGAAACGGGTGGGCGGGATCGCACCATCATCCGCATCAACCCTGGGTTGGCAAAGGGAACCAAGAAGTGAGCGCGACCTGGTACCCCCAGCAAGCCGGACGCAAGGAGGCCACCGCCTTTGGGTCGCGGCCGCCGACACCCCACCGCCAAAGCCGTCAAAAGCCCCCTTCCGGCGGTTTCGGCGGTTGGGTTGGGGCCCCAATCCTTCGGTCGAAACCCTGCCCGGCCGAAGCGCCCGGGGTGCTGCTGTGGCACCCAAACGGCAAGGAGTCAGACGGCGAAGAGGTTTACGACGGGCGAGTCGTAGCGGCATTTATCTTCTCGAGCTGTCCGTCGTGCGGGAGTAGGCCGGTTGTCGAGGGGCTGGCTGGACAGAAGGTAGCTCTTTGGCCTAACGGGCCGATGTCGTGGCCACTGTTCTCAGTGGGTTACGCGGCGGAAGACCTGCCCGTTGCCCTACAAGTGCCCCGGAGCATCGGTGTTGCCTAACTTGAGCCTGCCGGAGGCGGCCCTCGAGTGGGGCGTTTCGCGGCGTACGGCGTACCGCCTGGCGGAGCTCGGGCTGATCCGGGTGGCGCGATTCGGCCGGCGGATCACGGTCCCGGTAGAGGAGGTAGACCGTGTCAGGCTCGAGGGGGTCTCGGACACGCCCACCACCGCGCCAATGTTGCCGAAGCGGGGAAGGCCAGCGCGGCCGGGACGGGTGTCGTGAGATCGGGCACGGCCGTGTCACACTCTGCCGAGGTTTCAGGTGGTGGAAGCACGCTCGGGGAACGTCCGCACGAACCCGCCGGTGGACGGGCTCATCTGTGCACCCTTGAAACCTCACAGTCGGGAGAAGCTGCTGGTCTTGGGGTACTACCTGCAGCAGTTCACCAAGTCTATGTGCCGGAAGTACCCGAACCTTGTCTATCTCGATCTGTACGGCGGCCCGGGCCGTGGAAGGTTCCCATCGGGAGAGACGATCGACGGCTCTGCGATCATCGCGGCGCGAACAACCCCGCCATTTACGAAGATCATCGCGGCGGAAGAGGACCGCGAGAATGCCACGGCCCTGGAGGCGAGGCTTCGCGTCGAGTGCGCTGGCCGCGAGTTCAAGGTGTTCCAGGCGAACTGCAACGACATCATCACGGATCTCGTGGCGGGGATCCCGCGCCCGAAGAGGGTCGATGGTCGGTGGACGCAGGGCGTCCTGACGTTTTGTTTCGTGGACCCCTTCGACCTTGGGATCCACCTCTCAACCTTGCGCGCCTTCAAGAATTTCTACGTCGACTTCCTGGTCTTGATCGCCGATCAAATGACCGGAGGCCGTTCCGAGCCGCAGCTGCTCCGAAAGACGAACACGACCGTCGAACTCCTTCTGGACAGTACAGACTGGCGAGAGCGACGGGCAACGGCGCCGACGGAACCGTTCCGAGACTTCGTTTGCAGGGAGTTCATCGAGTCGATGGGGCGGATGGGGTTCAAGGCTGGCACTCCGATGCGAATCAACGCCCAGGGGTTGGGAGTGAAGCTCTACCGCCTTTGCTTTTTCTCGAAGAACGAATTGGGTATCAAGTTCTGGGAGGCTGCGCGAAAGAACGCGCCGACCCAGAATCTTCTTTTTGCTTGAGGAGTTCCGATGTCTGAGAAATCAACGATCGAGTGGACCGACGCCACGTGGAACCCGGTGACGGGCTGCACAAAGATCTCGCCGGGGTGTAAACACTGCTACGCGGAGACGTTCGCGGAGCGATTCCGGGGTGTACCGAGGCATCCCTACGAGCAAGGCTTCGACATGAAGCTCTGGCCGGAGCGCCTGGGGGTCCCGGCGAAGTGGAAGACGCCGAGGATGATCTTCGTCAACTCGATGAGCGACCTCTTTCACGAGAGTGTCCCGGACGAGTACATCGAGCAGGTGTTCCGGGCGATGGCCGAAGCGAACTGGCATACGTTCCAGGTGCTGACGAAGCGCGCGAGCCGCATGGCCGAGTGGCACCAGCGCCGGCCGGAGTTCTGGAGCCTCGCCAATGTGTGGCTCGGGACCTCGGTTGAGGATCGTCAGTACGGGCTGCCGCGGATCCCGTTCGTACGTTCGCTTCGGTCGTCTGTTCGGTTCCTGTCGGTTGAGCCGCTGCTCGAGGATCTCGGGCTCGTAGATCTGACGGGAATCGATTGGGTCATCGCGGGTGGTGAGAGCGGCCACGGCGCGCGGCCGATGAGCGCCGACTGGGTGACGTCGATTCGCGATCAGTGTCTCGCGGCCGAGGTGAAGTTCTTCTTCAAGCAGTGGGGCGGGGTGAGGAAGAAGCTGACGGGCCGGCGGCTCGAGGGCCGTACTTGGGATGAACTCCCGCAGGCCCAGGCACTAGTCACCGCCTAAAGCGCCTTGGCGCTACCTAGTATGTGCTTTTGCGTTTATGTGTGTATGTGCGTATAATATGGCCCATGCGGCCAGGGAGGGCTGATGGCAACTGGCGAGAAGGCGCGGCTCACGGCGGAGATCCCGAAGGAGCTCATGCGGCGAGTGCGCGTTCGGGCCGCGGAAACAGACAGGGAGATTCGAGATCTTGTCATCGAGGCGCTCGAGACTTTCCTCGGGGCCAAGTCGAAGAAAGGAGCCAAGCCGTGAGGATGCAGAAAGGAGGCAGGGAGTGAAGCCAAACGTTTACCTCTACGAGACCGGCGGCGGGAAGTGGCGCGTGGATGTGCGCCACGCGTCGCTGCCGGCCGGTCGGAGGCGGGTTACGTACTCCTCAAAGTCCAAGGCGCGGGGCCTCTACAACGCGGTGACGGGCTGGCTGTTTCATGGGGAACCTAGCCCGTTCGAGGCGCCAGCTGCTAGAGAGAAGCGGCCGACCGTCGGGGATCTGCTCACATGGCACGCTGAGATCCATGTCTCACGTGCCGAGAGCGAGAAGTCCCGCATCGAGATGGAGGGTCGCAGAAAAATGATCGAGCGTTACCCGCTGGCGGAGCTGGAGGCCGAAGCGGTGACTGTCTTCGATCTGCTCGACTATCGACGCGCGAGGCTGGCAGGGGAAGGGCGAAAGCCGAAAGGCGTCGGGCCCGACTTGGTCCGGCTGCGGGCCACCCTGCGCGCCGCGAAGAAGGCGAAGAAGATCGCCATCCATGTTTTCGAGACGCTCGAGGAGTCGGAGAAGAAAGACCTCTTTGGCGTTTGGAAGCCGACCCCCGAATTCTCGAAGGGCAAACCAATCAAGGCGGACGACTGGCGGGCGATCCTCGGGGCGTTCCCCGAGGCGGACTTCAACCGGGCGCTCCGGTTCATGGCGGCGACGGGCTGCCGCCTGGAACAGGCGACTTCGCTCGACTGGTCACGGTATCGGGATATGCCGCTGCCGGGATTTGACTTGAAGAAGCAGAAGAAGGCGGAGCGATTCGTAGCACTGACGCCCGCTATTCGGGAGATCGTCGGCGAGCGCAAGTCGGAGGGCCGCATCTTCGATGAGCGGGGCGGGCTCTACCGCAAGCTGGCGTCGGCGTGGCGGTACCGCGTCCGGGACTACCGGCTCCATGACATCAGGCACACGGTTGGGACACTGCTCCGGGAAGCGGAGGGCGTCGAGAATGGTGCGTCTGCTCTCGGTGTGACGCCAGGCATGATGGGGATCTACGGAGAGCACGCAAAAGACGCTCGCAATGCGGCCGCCCTCGCACGCTTGGGCACATACGGGGCAACTTTACTCATAGGCGCGGTTTCTACTCAGGGCGCGAAGTGAGTTATCGTCAGGACTACCAGCCTCTTGGGCCGTTAGCTCAGCTGGTTAGAGCATCGGCCTTTTAAGCCGGTGGTCCTGGGTTCGAGTCCCAGACGGCCCACCAACTCGACCTGGGTCAGAATGCACTCCCGATGGACCGGCCCGATACCTGCGCGCTGCTCATCGAGGAGCGCCCGGACCCTGCGGACCCGGATCCGTTCCACCCGAAGCGCACCCGCCGGCGCAAATACGTCGAAGTGCGGCAGGAATGACGAGGAGAATCACCCGATGTTGATCGTTCGCCGCCCCGTGACCTCGATCGTCCTCTGGAGCGTTCTGGCGGCCGCCCCCATCCTCGCCGAGCGCCAGCCGGTCCTGAAGCAGATCGACGAGCCGCACTCCTACTACTACCGCGAGATGTACCTGCCCCAGGTGACGAGCGGACCGAGCGCGGCCTCCTGGTCACCGGACCGAAGCGAGCTCGTCTACGCGATGCAGGGCACGCTCTGGCGCCAGAAGCTCGGGTCGCGCGAGGCCGTGCAGCTCACGGACGGCCCGGGCTACGACTCGGGGCCGGACTGGTCCCCGGATGGCCGCCACATTCTCTACACGTCGTACCGCAACGACGCGCTCGAGCTGTGGGCCCTCGACCTGCAGGACGGGAGCGCCCGCGCGCTCGTCGCCAATGGCGCGGTGAACCTCGACGCGCGCTGGTCGCCCGACGGCTCCCGCATCGCGTACGTCTCGACGGCCTACAAGGGGCGTTTCCACGTCTTCGTCCTCGACCTGAAAGACGGGGCGCCCGCGGGCGAGCCTGTCCGGATCACCGAGGAGCGCGACAGCCAGCTTCCGCGCTACTACTACTCGAAGTTCGACCTCTACATCTCGCCGGCATGGTCCCCGGACGGCAGGGAGCTCATCCTCGTCTCCAACCGCGGCGAAGTCTGGGGCTCCGGCGGCTTCTGGCGCATGGAGGCGAAGCCGGGCGCGGCGATGCGTCAGATCCGCAACGAAGAGACGAACTGGAAGGCGCATCCCGACTGGGCGCGCGACGGGCGCCGGGTCGTCTACAGCTCGTACCTCGGCAGGCAGCGCAACCAGCTCTGGCTGACCACGTCGGAGGGAGGCCACCCGTTCGAGCTGACCTACTGCGAATGCGACCACACGCGTCCCCGCTGGTCGCCGGACGGCCGACGCGTCGCCTTCGGGACGAACGAGGAGGGCAACGTCGCTCTGCGCGTCGTCGCGGTCCCGGGAGGATCGGTCGAGTCGGTCGTTCCGGAGAAGCGTCGCTACCTCCATCCGACGGGCACCCTGCGCCTGGCGGCGACCGACGCGGCGGGCGCCTCGATGCCCCTTCGCTTCTCGGTGACGGG
>Ga0209048_10001347_pt1 | contig 25384 bp, 17 predicted proteins | sample FrelakmetCRP12CR_FD_187146 | JGI IMG/M metagenome (GOLD analysis project Ga0209048, IMG submission 187146) | Freshwater lake sediment microbial communities from the University of Notre Dame, USA, for methane emissions studies - CRP12 CR (SPAdes)... | ecosystem: Environmental > Aquatic >... | reverse complement strand
GGCGCTCCATTGGTGATCTGTGTTGCAAGGGTATTTGATCCTGCGAAATTATACGTAATCGTGACGTTAGGATTGGCTGCCTCGTATTGTGTCTTGATCTCCCCAAACGCGGCTGTGAGTGAAGCAGCGCCAAAAACGTTGAGGGTCACAGGCGCTGGCGCTGGTGTCGCGGTCGGGGTAGTTGAACCGCTGCTACTGCTACTACTCCCACATGAAGCTAACAACATGCACGCGGCAACAAGTAAGAACAGGATGCGTGGAAAATGTTTCATGATTGACTCCTTGATGAAAATAAAGGTCACAACTATCCTACAGGAAAGGATTCTGGACCAACATGCCAGTATCAGCGAGAGTGTACTCCCGCTGAACTATCTAACTGAGTATTCATATATTGAATACAGAATCAAAAAATAGGCAAGAATACTTTGATAGGAAAAGTTTAGAGGGAATGAGTGGAAATAGCTCTTCCTTCTATCCTACTCCCTTATCATTCATCCTTGCCGATCATGACTTCCGTCGATTTGATGATCGCAACCACATTATCGCCTGCCTTGAGGTTCAAACTCTCGGCGGAAGTGCGTGTGATGGCAGAGACAATCTCCTGTCCGTCCGGAAGTGTAACAATCACTTCGGCCATAACCGCACCAAGTTTGACTGATTTCACCGTTGCCTGTAACTGGTTACGCGCACTGAATCGTAGTGCCATAAAAAATACTCCTTTCGACAACCTCGAATGTTCGAGTCTACCTTTCTTCGATGGCAATCCATCTTCTATCATTGTACAAGATAATGGTTCAGAATGCATGCATTAAAAGCACTATATTTGGCGATATTTGAAGAAGTAAATATATAATCTGGTTAACTCTGTCCTGTGTTTGCACTATCCTGACTGAACGCGCTCTATATAATACTGATTTGTACCGGGCCAGGGACAAGTAATATCTACAATATCCCTATTCTTTTTTGCCCAATTTGTAGAGAAATAAGCACTGCAAATGAAATTGCTAGCAAAACTACTGAGAGCGCAACCGCTGAATCGATGTCAGTATTTGCAGCATTATAAACTGCTATGGGCATCGTCTCAGTAATACCAGGAAAACTGCCTGCAAAGGTAATTGTCGCTCCCAGTTCCCCAAGCGCGCGCGCCCATGCGAGACCGGCACCGGTAAACAATATTGGACGGATTAATGGGAGTATTACACGTCGGAAAGTATAGAACTCCGATGCGCGTAAGGTATGAGCAGCCGATTCATAGCGTGGATCTAGTTGCTCAAGTCCTGCTCGGGCGCTATTGACGAAGAAGGGTGAAGAAACAAACATCTGCGCCATTACCACTGCTACTGTTGTAAATGGTATGCTAATTCCCAGCGGAGTGAGGTATTTACCTATCAGTCCAAAACGCCCAAAAGTAATCAGCAATGCTACTCCTGCTACAACAGGTGGGAGCACTGTGGGCATCGTGACCAGCGTTTGTAGGAATCTGCGGCCAGGAATACGTGTGCGTACCAGCACGTATGCGACAGGTAGACCGAATAGCACAGTCAAAAATATACTCGCAAAGGTGGTGACAAGACTTAATTGCAATGCCTGTAAGGCTTCTGGTTGCTTGATCAGGTTCCACAATAATGCCGGCGGCTCGCGTATTAAAAGAGCTGCTAATGGTATTCCAATAAAAAGAAAGAAGCTGCCAGCCAGGATGCCAACTACTATCCTGGCTGGCCAGCGTGACCAACGTTTCCCCATGTGTAATTATTCCTTAATACACTAACATGAGTGTGGAATGTTTCCCATTTATAACGATGATGTTGTGTTTCTTTAAATCAGCCTCACCCAGTCGAACCTTTTCCTGGCGCAGTTTCTTATACTCAAACCAATAATAAGTTAAGTATTTATACATTGAGTATAGGAAAAAAGGCGAGTGGTGTCAATGGCAGTGTTCAGAAATCATCACGAACCATTTGAGCCACACTTGATCTTTCGGTTATAATTTCAAAGGACGAAATTGACATGATTATTCGCACCGGAAAGGCAATTGTATGTTACTCGAGGCTGAAATCTATAAAATGCTCGTCAACGGAGATGTATGGGGCCAATGGTGTGGCTACCAATTGCCTGTTAGCGATCAGTATGTCACTATCTGGACGCCAAAAGGTACGCGCAAGCATTGGAAGCCACGCAAATGGAAGCCCGACTTCTTTATCTCAGAAAATCACTCTCTCACATACTTCTGGCCGGGTGCCTGGTTTACAATACATGTATTTTATCGAGAAGACGGCATATTCTCTGACGCTTACTGCGATATCGTTCTGCCAACACCTCCTTACACCAGCACCTCGCATGAACTTATCTACACCGACTTGTACATAGACGTTGTAGTGCGTGAAGATCATAGTGTTTTTACTAAGGATCATGAGGTCTTTGACCGAGCCGCACTGCGCTACCCGATCGTTGAAGAGTCACGCCAAAAAGCCTTTGAAGCTCTTGATCTGGTGGAAGAGCATGCAAAATATTGGACTGGTCCTTTTACTATTATGCCCCAACATCTGCCACGCACGGACTGGGAAATACTCACAACTCAGGAAATACAGACTGCGATGCGTTTAGCGCTCAATGGTCAAGGTGAAAATGATAGCAGATGAGCTACATCAAGCGCTGTCGAAGTACAACATAACATCTAGAGAAGAAGTGGCTCTCCGCGAAGCCCTGGAAACGCACGTCGATACGTATACCCTTATCAAACTTGCTCCCTGGCCTGCGCGCCGCTGGAAATGCAGATATCGCCTGCTTATGGGCGACAAGATGCACGATGCTCAAAGTCCTGCGGAAGCTTATGCAATGGCCCTCCTCGCCGCTTTGGAAAATACTTCTGAAAAAAGCTAAAACTTCATGTTCCTATCTTGCCTTCCTACCCGTTTAATAGGTAGAAACTACATCGTGGTTTCTATGTGAAATTGGACACACATCATGTGTCCTGACGTACTTGTAGTGTCGTAGAAAGGAACAGTGATTATGCAACGCACAATGTGCAAAGGCAAGATTCACCGTGCCACTGTCACCCAGGCCAACCTCAACTATGTTGGCAGTATCACCATTGACGTGGATTTGTTGGAGGCAGCAGACATCTATCCTTATGAGAAGGTACAGGTTGTAAACGTGAATAACGGATCGCGTTTAGAAACCTATACCATCGCAGGAGCTCGTGGCTCAGGGGTTATCTGCCTCAATGGAGCGGCCGCGCGACATGCTGCCGAAGGTGACATCGTGATTATTATTAGCTATGGGCAGTACGACGAAGAAGAAATTCGTTCGCTAGAGCCACGTCTGGTCTTTGTTGATGCTGATAATTGCATTACAGAGAAAAAGCGAGTCCCGCTCATAGAAATGCTGCCAGAGGCTCTTGCCGAAGCTTTCATTTAGTAATTCCTTTCCTATTCATTCAGCCGGTAGGTTGGATGAACTTCAACTTACTTCCTCTCTACCAAACGTTCGTCAGACAAATTCTCTTCAGTCAATTTCCTCCAGCAGAACATTGCCTCTAGATCTTGCTAATGCTATAGTATGCCTATGCGAATTACTGCTCTGGAACCACAGTTGAATAACCCTGATCGCATCAACCTCTTTGTTGATGGGCGTTTTCTGATGGGCGTCAACGCGATCATTGTGCTACAGATGGGACTCAGATTAGAGCAGGAACTTTCAACTGAACAATTAGAACAGTTACACAGCGAGGAAATAGAGCAACGAGCTGTAGATCGCGCTCTAAATTACCTCTCGTATCGCCCTCGTAGCCGTGAGGAAGTGCGTCGCTACCTGCGGCGGAAAGAAACTCCCCCAGAAATTATCGAGACTGCTCTTGCGCGTTTAGATCGTCTTGACTTCGTAAATGACCGCGCATTTGCAGGATTCTGGATTGAGTCTCGCGAGCACTTTAGTCCTCGAGGAGCGCGTGCGCTGAAGAACGAATTGCGCATGAAAGGGGTCGAGCGTGATGTTGTAGATGAGTTGGTTAATGATGAACAGGACGAAGAACGAGCCTCACGCGCGGGCCGCAAAAAGGCTATGACACTGGTAAATAACTCTAACATCGACTATGCGACATTTCGTAATCGTCTCGGTTCCTTTCTACAGCGTAGAGGGTTTGGCTACCAGATTGTCACGAAGACAGTGCGAGAATTGTGGAAAGAATTGAAAGAAGAGCCAGAGGATGAGTTGGATTAGAGCGCGCATCTTGTGTTATTGATTTGTGATTTCAAGCCACTTCACAAAGCCGTTTGTGTGGTATATAATTACATAGGAGCGTCAAATCCCAAAATTACCCTGTTCAGGGCGGGCTTTGCTTCGCCTCTGCAAAGGCAGACCAGCGTGTATTTGCAGAGGTGTGAAAGCAAGGCCCGCCCTTTTTAGTTTTATATAAAGGTCTCTAATTATTGGTTGGAATTGCCATTGTTGCCATTGCCCTGATCTATAGTTGGCGTAAAAGTTGGTGTAGGTACATTCAGCAAATGAACAGGAGGCAGGCTGGCTGGATAAATGGATACGATTTTAATTCGTTGGGAGTCTCCTGGAAGTGTATCGCCCTTCCCTTTCGTGAAATGAATACTTATTGTATTGGGATCTATACCCTGAAGTTGTGTAAGGTAATTCAGCGCATCCTTTAGTGTTCTGCCCTTCAATCCATCGGGTATCGCCTGCAGCTCTGATGCCGGAAATTGGTATTGTACGATACCGCCAGCAGCAATTTTGATATCGATTAAACCTGAATTTACTCCCTCAATAACTGGCAGCCCTGTAGTAATCGATGAAGGAAGGAGCAGATAGTTTGGCCCGTACTGCTGGGCTTGTCGGGTCACTAATCGTTGCGCCATATGTACTACATCGTTGGTAAGAATGTAGCCTATACTTCCTTGTTCCTGCACGGTCACAGTAACGGTTTTCCCTTGTTCTCCTACTGCTGGTTTCGACGTAATCGATTGTACCTGGAAATTTATCGGACTAACTGCTTTGCCGCCTGTGCTGATAGTCTTATTCTCTAATTCTCGTGTGATTTGCTGCTCCAGTTGTGGTTGTATCTGGCTTACAAGGCTATCTACATCTTCCTGATTGACTCCTCGTTGACAACCAAAAAAACCAAACGTGCAGTTCACCTGGCCCGTAGTTGGTCCTGTCATTGAGCTTTGTTCGTTACTGTTTAATGGTCTGGCGGGAATGGACATTGTATTAAGATCCGCATTTTGAATTGTGGGATCAACCTTAATGGTATAGATCTGGTTGATGACATGCGCTTGTGGGCTTATGTTGACACTTACCGAGGTAGCTGTGACTGCCTGGTATGTATAATACCCTGTGCCGATAACTGCAAGTAACAGGATAGCTGTGATAGCGGAAAGCAAAGGAAGCAAACCACGTCGCTTGCCACTGGAAGCAGTTTTACCGGGTTTTGACCGTACATCTGCAGGTAGCTGTTCCGGCTGTTTTACAGGATCAAACCAGGTAGTAGGTGCATTATAATCTTCACGTTTGAATCCACTGTGCGACTGTGCAGGTATTGGCACAGGAATATATCCAGAATGTTGTAATGACACGAGTTCATGCTCATCGACGTCAACGGTTTCGTCGAGTAAAGCATTCGATGGCCTGCTGAGAGCATTGCTGAGGTGCCTGGAAGGAGACTGAGCAGGTGAAATAGTAGCTGAAATCACCCGTGAAGGCGCTTGAGGTGTGGCTATCAGAGACTGGTAGGCTTGTTCGAAGTTCTGTAATACCTCGTCAGCAGTAGCAAATCGATCTTCAGGACGATTTGCGATGCACCGACGCACAATATATTCCAAAGGTTGAGGCAATTCAGATGCTTGCTGACCTACCGGGAAATTGCCGGTGAGCATCTGATAAAGAATTACACCGAGCGAAAAAATATCATTACTAGGGGCCGCAATACCTGATAGACGCTCTGGAGCCATATATGCGATTGTCCCTAACTCATTGCCAGCGGTTGTCAGTGGAGGACTGGCTGTGCTTCCTTGAACGGACGCGATACCAAAATCTATCAGACGCACATAAAGCTGTCCATCTTGTTCGTCAAGAAGAATGTTGGTAGGCTTGAGATCGCGATGAATGACTCCTCGTCGATGTATATAAGCTACTGCTTGCACAAGAGGAACAAATAAATGATGCACTTCTGCGAGCGATAAGGGGCCTCTTTTCAAATGTTGGGCCAGTGTGCCACCCTCAATATACGGCGTAACAAGAAAGAGGCGCCCCTGATCCTCACCAAACTCAAATAGCGGTAAAATATGTTCATGTTTAAGATGAGCGCTAACCTCGGCTTCGCGCAAGAAACGTGCGCGAGCCGTGACATCATGCACAAGATCAGAACGAATAATTTTAATTGCTACATCGCGGCCAAAAGCGCTTCGCTGGTGTGCAAGATACACCTCTCCCATGCCACCCACGTCGATGCGGTGTACAAGGTCATAATTACCAAAACGAGGTAAATTCTCTTCTTGCATTGTTTGGCCAGGCTGCTCTCTCATAAAAACTTTCAAATAGATGATTCAATAGCCCTATATGAATAGACGTTCGAGATAGCAAAATTGTCAATTATCAGGTCAACGAGAAAGAATAATTTGACCTTCATTGAAACAATTTGATACAGTATTGTTTTGTCTGAAGTATAGCATTTGAAAAACATAGGAGGCAAGTAAACTGATACGAATTTCTATACCCTCACTTCGTTCATCTGGCCTCTTTCTACTTCCTCGGCTATGTGCGTTGTAGATGGTGGCTGCTTTGTTCTCAAAATGCCTGTCATATAAATGAAGAAAGCCAGCATAAAAAGCGCTTCAGCGATATTTACCAATGCGTAGGATGGGAGCGAGATAGAGCCTATGGTTACATTTGTATTGTTGAAGAACGAGCCAATTGACCCTGGTAACAGTGTCAGGCCCCATGAGCCGTTCCAAATAGCATGTTGCAGTACAGCGTAAGTCCAGCACCCCGCAACTTTCAGCCCGCGATGCTTTCCAGGATGAGTAAGGTAATACCATCCAAGGGTGACCATCGCCGCGCCAAATCCATGTAACAAGCCCGATCCTGTGCGGATAAGCGCAACACTCAACCAGTCCTGATAACCGGAGCTAATGTAACCAGTTGTCTCGATGAGATTAAATCCTATACCTGCTGCCAGGCCCAGTACAAATGCCTCTGCAGCGCTGCGTATGCGTCCAATGAAAATGATCACCGCTAAAGGCTTGACTGTCTCTTCGATCAGTGGAGCCATAACAGCAACAACTATCAGAATAATGTTATACACTCCGGGGTTCTGGCAGTTCGGAGCATTGGGTTGGTCCACACAAAGGAGCGGATTCGTGGCCTGCCCATGCACAAGCAATAGCTCAAGAATTAATTCGAGTACAGCGGCAAGCCCGACACCTAGAGTAGCTCCGCTTACAATTGCCAGCGCAATCCGGCGCCAGCTTGTTGGCCAGGGAGCTTTTCTGGGAAAATGTAGTCGTTGATCTCCCAGAGCCAGTATCGTAAGCGCGGGAAAGATAGCGGCAAATGCAATAAGTATGACTGTGACGAGTGGGTAGGTAACTGCCATTCCACGTATCTGAAGCCAGTAAGCAGCACCAATCACAGCCAGGTAGAGCAGGAAAAATATCCAGAACTGTGGCATGACAAAATCGGCAGAAGGTTTTCTCAAAAATACTGAGCGAATACTATGATACAGCCCGAAGCCTCCTCCTACAACACCTGCGCAGGCAAAGCCGATAAAGAGCATGATTGATGCGAAGTAATGGCTGGCGCTTAATGTTGGGTGAGGTACGGCTGCGATGAGTGCGAGTAGGCCAATCGCACCCAGACCAGCAAGCAATACCAGGATTGATCCAACCAGGGAGGTGATCCCAATAGCCAGGAGGTAAGCGTCGCGTTTAGGTAGAGGTGGCTGCCATGGATAAGCATACATATTTGAATGAGCAACATAGCCATTGTAACCCGGATATGGAGGTGCTATAGGAGCGTATAGTGGAGGCGATACATATCCCTGATACGACGGATAACCCGCATTGGGCGTATAACCAGGCCTTTGCGGAAAGGGTGCATAATTTGGAGCAGGCGGTGGATAGTTGTACCCTTGTGACGAGTAACCCTGAGGCTGATAGCCTGGGTAATGTGGATATGGTGGATACGCAGGTTGAAAAAGAGGCGCTTCCGAGGGATGCGAGGCCAGGGAGCCAGACACATGTTCGCGATAGGACGTTTGGGGATCAACATGTGTATTTGGCGCATCATCGATAGCAGGACGCTGAAGCTTCTCAGTGGGAGTATCAACCCCCACCGGTTTTTTAAATTGCATTCCTGACACGACTCGCGATTCTTGCCCGCTCGCTTCTTCCCAGGGCCCCCATAATTCAGATGTAGGTTGGCGTTCTGGCCCATCAGGGTCAGGCACCGGCCCTTGATTACCTGAACTCAAGCTTCTATGCCTTTTCTAATACCTACTATAAGCAATCGATATTCTAGAAAGCATACAGCAGATTCAGAAATTTGGGAAGGGCAACATGAACCAGATGAACCGGGCGACCGGCAAAGTTCTGGGAAGGGCATCATCGTTCGATCTGCATTACCTCGACATTGCCCAGACCCTGGAGCGCCTCCTCAAGTTTTTGCAGCAGTGTATCCGAGTAATGCATTGTATTATCTTTAGGAGTCAGTAGCGCTTGCCATTCGCCATTCGCAACAAGTATTTCATAATGGTCGCGACCGGGCTGATCTCTAATACAGTTATAGATATCCATGACGCGTATCCTATCGTTAGAGACAGACTTTTCGTCAGTACCGCTGAGTTGCAGCGTGATCCAGATCTGGAATTGTTTGCGGTTCATTTCCTCCTCAATTGCATGCAGTTGCTCAACAGCGTTGCACAAAATACCTGGCTCGTCGCGACGCACCTGCACTTCTCCACTAACGATCACCACTGTATCTTCAGCCCAGAGCTCTGCCGTATCTTCATAGATCCTTGGGAAGATGGTTACACCGATAGATCCGGTCATATCTTCTAGTTGAACGACGCACATCGTGTCGCCCTTTTTAGTAGTGATGCGGCGCGCGTCAGTAATCGTACCGCCCACGACCACCTTCTGCCTATCCAGTTCTTCAGTTATCTGAATAGTTTGATGCGTCACTCGTTCTTTCAGAAGGTCGTTCACATACGTTAAGGGATGCTTTGAAATATACACACCGATTAGTTCTTTTTCCCATGCCAGCAGTTGCTTGCGCGAGATCTCCTCCGAATTTTGGTTAAGGGTGAATTCGAATGCGTTGGTTATTTCTTCCATTTCCCCAAAGAGGCTAACCATACCTCGTTCTTTAGCCATGCGTTCGCTCTTGCCAAATTGCATCGCTCGCTCGATAGCATCGAGCAATTGGTGCCGTTTACCTTCTGCAAGCGAATCCATTGCTCCTGCTTTAATCAGGGTCTCGATAGCTCCCTTGCCGACAAATTTGGGATCGACACGCGTGCAGAAGTCTGCCAGCGATTTGAATGCGACACCGTTATTACGTGCTCTCACGATTTCACCGATAGGACCCTCTCCGATGCCCTTGGTGGCAAGTAAACCAAAACGCACTCCCCCATGTTCAACGGTGAAACCTCTATCGCTATGATTTACATCAGGTCCAAGTACTTCAACACCCATTCGCTTGCACTCAGCAATTGCGTTCGCGACTTTCCTGGCATCTGACGCCTCGGTGGTCATAGTTGCTGCCATGAACTCTGCTGTATAGTTGGCCTTCAAGTAAGCCGTGTAGAAAGCAACGACTGCATAACTGGCAGCGTGGGCTTTGTTAAAGCCATATCCACCGAAAGGTTCGATCAGTGTAAAAAGTTCTTCGGCTATCTCTTTTTTGACCCCATTTTTGATGCATCCTTGTACGAAATCAGCTCTATAACCTTGAACCTCGGGTACAATTTTCTTGCTGAGCACCTTGCGAAATTTGTTTGCTTTACCCCAGGAGAAGCCTGCAAGACCAACGGCGATAAACAACACTTGATCTTGATATACAATTACACCGTAGGATTCGTTTAGCCATTCCTCAAGCCGTGGGTCGAGATACGTTACTTTCTTGCGGCCGTGTTTGGCGTCAATAAACTCTGGGATGCTATCCATCGGGCCGGGACGGTAGAGCGCAATCATTGCCATAATGTCTTCGATACGGGTGGGCTTGAGTTGCTTAATATACTCGGTCATCTTCGGACCTTCGAGCTGGAAGATTCCGGTTGTTTCGCCACTTGCTAACAGGTCGAAGGCCTTTTGACGCCTGTCATTCTGCTCGTCATCACCAGGCGCAGGATCAAGTGGGATTTTCTCAAGCACTATTTCCTCACCGCGCGATTGCTGAATATATTTGAGCGCATTATCGAGAATAGTCAGGTTGGAAAGACCCAGGAAGTCAAATTTAATCAGCCCCAGTTCTTCCAGGTACGCCTGCTCATACTGCGTGATACGACCCTTGCTGGGATCTTTGGGATCGCGTGCCTGCAATGGCACAAAGTGTTCGAGCGGTTCGTTGGCAATAATCACGCCAGCTGCGTGAACCCCCGTTGAGCGTACCGCGCCTTTCAGCTTTAAAGCCTGTTCAATGATCTGCTGCGCAACCCGGCTCTCCTTGTACAGATCATGCAGCTCTTTGACGCCATCCAACGACCCTTGTAGCGTGACATTCGGACCTGTTGGAATGAGTCGCGTAATCCGATCTCCTACCTCCTGTTCGCCCATCACACGTGCTACATCCTTTACAGATGCTTTGGCTGCCATGGTGTTGAAGGTGACCATCTGTGCCACACTATCCTCACCATACTTGTGAGCCACGTATGCGATAACTTCTTCACGTCTATCATCCGGGAAGTCCATGTCGATATCAGGCATGTCGGCGCGCTCTGGATTAAAAAAGCGTTCGAAAGGGAGCTGGTAACGTATCGGATCGACATTCGTGATACCCAGCGTGTAAGCCATCAAGCTTCCAGCAGCCGAGCCGCGAGCGGAACAACGAATGCCTCTTGAACGCGCATAGTTCACAAAATCCCACTCGATTAAGAAATATGGCACGAACCCTTTTTGAGCAATCAGGTCGATCTCATAATCGAGTTGTTTCTGTAGAGGCTCGGTCATCTCGCCAAAGTGTTCTTTAATGCCCTCGAAACACAGGGCGCGCAGGAACTCTTCCTGCGAAGAGTACTCCGCTGGGATGATGTAGTCAGGTAGTTGCGCTTTGTAGGCCAGGGGATCGATGCTGCACTGCTCTGCAATTCGCACGCTATTCTTCAAAGCTTCTGGTAAATCAGGGAAAAGACGCGCCATCTCCTCCGGACTTTTCAGATAATATTCGTGGCTATCGAATTTCATACGTTTCGGCGAATCAAGCTGTTTGCCTGTCTGAACGCACAGCAACACGTCATGAGAGGCGGCATCCTGTGCGTCAACGTAGTGTAAATCATTGGTAACAACCATCTCGATCTGCAAATCTTTATGCATGCGATAGAGCAATTGATTCAAATGTCCCTGTGGCGAGGGCTGGCCATCTTCAAAGGTGCCATTATGCTCTTGAATCTCCAGATAGAAGTTCTCAGGCCCAAAGACATCCTGGTACCAGCGAGCCATTTTATATGCTTCATCCTGCTGTTCTTTGAGCAAGGTTTTGGGAATCTCGCCGGAGAGACAGGAGGAAGTGACAATCAGGCCCTCGGCATATTTCTCCAGCACTTTTTTGTCGATACGCGGTCGTAGGTGCCAGCCCTCAGTATTGGCAATAGTGGTCAATTTCAAAAGGTTGTAATAGCCAGTATTATTCTTTGCCAGCAGGAGCAGGTGATGATAATCATCGCTGAAGCGTTTGGAGTGGTCATGCATGTCTTCGGTCAAATATGCTTCGATGCCTATGATTGGGTTGATGCCGCCAGCCTTGCACGCCTTGTAAAATTCAATCGCACCATACATTGCGCCATGATCGGTGATTGCCAGGTGCTGCATCCCCAGTGTCTTCGCTTGTTGGACAAGTTTCTTCGTGCGGCTAAATCCATCGAGCAGCGAATACTCCGTATGGACGTGCAAGTGCGCAAAGTCGGCTGTCATAAATAAAGATCCTCCACCAAAAGTCGTTCTACATAAAGCATAAGAACATGTATTCTATTTGTCAAGGAGATAGTAATAAGAAACAATGCTTTCCACTGCTCGCCACAAAGGGGATTGCAAAGGGCGGCTAGCCCTGTGCCGGAGCGCGAGGTGTCCTCGCACCCTCCTCATCTCCCAGCCGCCGCAGGCGGCAAAAGGGAGAATCGGAAAACCCCGTAATAAAAAATACCTGCTCTTTTTGACGATTCTGTAGAAAGCAACGAAACTTAGAGCTCTTTTGGAGGGACTTTTGGGATTGCTTTATAAGTGGTTCTAAGATTGATGGCTAGATCATTGCCTGTTCGCAGGTAAATATCGGTGCAGGTGCATTTTCACTGAAGCTAGGCACTATAAGCTCAATCTTCAATCTGCTTGCGGTTCCCGAACATGTGCTATACTGTTCGGGAACCGCTGTTCAGTTCAGCATATGACAAAGGAAAGTGAACTATGGCGTCTGCTCCTCCTATTGTACAGGATGGTGTACTTACCTGCTTGCAGAATGGGTGGACTGCCAGGTTCGAGGTTGGTACCTCAGATTGGCATGACTGGCTGGAGACCGCCTGCACATTCACATTTCGGAGTTCGTACGGTACCTTCTCTGCTCGCAAGGAGCGGGCAGGCAATAAACGCGGTGGGTTGTATTGGAGAGCGTATCGCAAGCGTAATGGCAAACTCCGTCGCGTGTACCTGGGCAAATCGGAAGAGTTAACCTTACAACGCCTTGAATCGGCTGCTACTGTCCTGGCAGGCCAGGAATACTATAGCGCCAGGTTGGGCATACACCCCTTTACTGATCATTCCTCGCCCGCTTTGCTCAACGAAGATAAGATATTCACGTCTGTGCTGGCAGATGAACTCAGGCCAATACCACAAAGGGACTACTTCTCGATAGCATGTGCCTCAGTTCTCCCAACTTACCTTACTCCACTACTCGGGCGTGAGCAGGATGTACAGGTAGTATCTGAACTGCTTCAACGCTCAGAAGTACGCCTCTTGACGCTCACAGGCCCTGGGGGTGTTGGCAAGACACGCCTGGGTGTCCAGGTCGCGGAAGGGACGCGATCAGGTTTTGCCGATGGTGCGTGTTTTGTCTCTCTCGCTTCAATTAAGGATATCGAACTGGTCCTCCCTAGTATAGCTCAGGCGCTTGGCCTGCCAGAAACAGAACCCACCTCACTTTTGGAACACTTGAAAATCTCTCTGTATGGGCAACATTTGCTATTGCTGCTCGACAACTTCGAACAAGTCGTTGACGTTGCATCTTTGCTGGGTGAACTCCTGATCTCCTGTCCATCATTGAAGGCTCTCGTGACAAGCCGAACTGCCTTGCGCCTGCAGGGTGAATATGAGTTTCCTGTCTTACCACTGACTTTTCCAGGTCAGAAGGAATCGCTAGATGCTGAGAGGATCGCGCAGTATTCAGCAGTAGCTCTCTTTCTACAGTGTGTATCGGCCAGCAATCCCGGCTTCTCACTTACCAATGAGAATGCAGCCATTATCTCTCAAATCTGTACCCATCTGGACGGTTTGCCGCTTGCCATCGAACTGGCTGCTGCCCGTGTGAAACTTCTTAGCCCGAAAGCGTTGTTGATCCGTTTGCAACATAGGCTTGATCTCCTGACAGGTGGGATGCGCAATCTTCCCCCCAGGCAACAGACGCTCAGAAACACCATCAAGTGGAGTTACGATTTATTGGGATATCACGAACAGCGCCTGTTCCGTTATCTCTCCGTCTTTGTTGGTGGTTTCACACTCAAAGCAGTGGAAGCAGTCTGCGATGCTTCTGGCAACATGAATATAGATATCTTTGAAGGGATGTCCTCACTCGTCGAGAACAGTCTGCTGCAATCGGTGAAACATACAGAAGACGAACCACGCTTCCGCATGTTGGAAACCATTCGCGAGTTTGGGCTGGAGTGTCTGGCTGGGAGTGGAGAGCAAGAATGTATCAAAAATGCTCATGCCAACTATATTCTTGCTCTTGCAGAAGAAACTTCCCTGGAGTCTAAAGGTGTTGAGCAGGGGCAGTGGCTGAGTCGATTGGAACAGGAACATGATAATCTGCGAGCAGCTTTTAACTGGTTGATAGAACGAGAAGAAACAGAGAAGGCATTGCAATTAGGCTGCGCTCTCCATTGGTTCTGGGAGATGCAGGGTGCTCTAAGTGAGGGCCGTCAATGGATAGAGAAAGCATTGGGTAGCAACAGCATGGTATCGGATCCATTACGGGCGAGGGCACTTAGTATTACAGGGGAACTTGCGTACATGCAGGGAGCTTATGATCGGACAGAGATGTATTGTAGGGATAGTATAGTACTCTTTCAAGAACTGGGAGACAGGCATGGTATCGCCATAAACCTCAATATCCTCGGATTGATGGAACGTTCGCGAGGTCGCTACAAAGCAGCATACGCTTTACGAGAGAAAAGTCTGGCGCTATTCAGAGAACTAGAAAACCATGAAGGCATAACTCGCTCGCTGATTCTATTAGGAAGCGTTCTCACATATCAAGGACAATATGCTAAAGCTAGTATGCTGGTCGAGGAGGGTTTGGCCAAAGCCAGGCAGTGGGGATACAAATATGTCATTGGCGATGCGCTCAACATTGCAGCGACTATTGCCTTTTTTCAAGGCCAGTATGCGACCGCACGATGCCTGATCGATGAATGTTTGACTCTTCATAGCTCATTAAAAGATCAACGAGGTCGGGCATATGACCTCAGTTTTATGGGGCAGATTACGCTCCTTTTTGAGCGCAATCATTTATTAGCTCAGACATTAATCGAGGATGCATTGGCTATCTTCAAAGAACTTGGAGATCAGCGAGCCATTGCCAAAGCACATTACAGATTGGGATGTGTAGCTTTGGATCAAGATGATCTAAAGGGGGCACGTACTTCGTACTTGCAATGCCTGGCTATTCTTTGGGAAGTAGAGGATACATGGTTAATCGCTGCGGTTATGGAAAAGTTAGCGCAAATTGCCCTGGCGCAAGAACAGGCCGCCTGGGCAGCACGATTGTGCGCTGCTGCGGAGGTTCTCCGTGAAGCGATGGGTGTGCCTTTGCCACCTATCGAACATGCCAATTATAAACATTCGGTATCATTCATACGCAACCAGCTTGGAGAGAGAGTGTTTGCTACAGTATGGGCGGAAGGACGAGCGATGACGCCACGACAAGCCTTCGCAACACGAGAGCTTGTGTCGTTACAACAGGAATACACTCTGACGCAATCGGTTCCCAAAGTGATACAAACCTACCCTATGGGAGTGACGGCACGAGAGGTAGATGTTCTGCGCCTGGTTGCTGAAGGGTTAACCGATGCCCAGGTGGCCGAAAAACTTGTATTGAGTCCTCGAACCATTAGTTCGCATCTGCGTTCAATCTACAACAAGTTGGGAGTCAATTCGCGCGTTGCTGCAACGCGCTTCGCTTTTGAAAATCATCTTGTTTAATCTTTCCCCTTTTAATAATATCCACACGCGATTGCATCTATGGGCAGAATGAGCCTTCCTCGCTTCCATTTTGAGGAGTTCATGCCGCGAGATCAGATAATTGTATTTACTCAACGCCGAGGGCATCCTTTTCCGGCTCAATAACGAAATTACGTAATTTACAGGATACACAATTGCATCAGGTAATGTAGACTTGCAGCAATAGTAGTTCTGATGAGTGCCGCAAGGAGATCGAATGGCAGATATCAGCCTGACCATTAACAAGAAGTTTTATACTATTACCGTGAATGATCCTGATATGCCCCTCCTTTGGGTATTACGTGATCTTCTTGGTCTGACTGGCACCAAGTTTGGTTGCGGCATTGGTCTGTGCGGTGCCTGCACCGTGCATCTGGATGGCACACCCATACGCTCGTGCCAGATTCACATTTCCGATATTGACAATAAAAGGGTGACAACCATCGAGGGGCTCTCACTTGACCGCAGTCATCCCTTGCAGCGTGCATGGATTGCCGAAGAAGTGTCCCAATGCGGATATTGTCAGTCAGGGCAACTGATGTCTGCTGCCGCTCTCTTGACGAAGAACCCTGCTCCGACCGATGCAGATATAGACGCCGCGCTATCTGGGAACCTTTGTCGATGTGGAACCTATCAGCGCATTCGGCGTGCCATCCACCGAGCCGCACAGGGATACTAGCATGGACGAACAGATGAAGCAGAGCGAGAGTGGTGAGCAGCATAGTATTACAGTTGAGGAGCAGGAGAGCCAGGAACACCTACAAAAGCACTCCATCAATCGCAGACAATTCTTGATTGGCGCTGTGATTGCCGGTGGTGTTGCAGGAACTGCTCTGGTGATCGGGTTTAATGTCTTTGAGCGGCATGGCAAAACTGGGACTGCGTCACCAGGTTCTATTGCCCACCCAGACTCATTTGCGTCCGATGTCTGGGTACGCCTGGATGCCGATAATACTGTCACTATTCAGGTCGCCAGGTCCGAGGTGGGCCAGGGTGTCCTGACATCACTTGCTATGCTTCTTGCTGAAGAACTCGATGCCGATTGGTCTAAAGTGCGGGTGGAGCAAGCGCTGGCTGATACGCAATTTGGCGATCAAAAAACTGATGGTAGTTCCAGCGTCTCCGATTCATTTTACACGATGCGAAGCGTGGGGGCGAAAGCGCGTACTTTGCTTGTGTTGGCTGCTGCCCGGGTGTGGGGAGTTGATCAATCAACGTGTCGCACTGAAGAAGGAGTGGTGTTTCATACACCCAGTGGAAGGCACTTACCCTATGGAGATCTGATCGGGGTAGCGAGTTCGCTCGACTCCAGCTCTGTATCGCTCGCTGCTGTGAAGCTAAAACAAACTGAACAGTTCACGCTCATAGGAACTCGCGTACCACGGGTAGATACGCCCCAGAAAATCGATGGAAGTGCTCTCTTTGGCCTGGATGTGCGCTTGCCAGGAATGCGTTACGCAACCATTGCCCGCTGCCCAATTCTGGGTGGTACTCTGAAGCATGTAGTAGATAGCACCAGGGCGAGCGCGGTTCCCGGCGTGCTTCAAGTGCTGCAAATCGAGAGTGGCGTTGCCGTGGTCGCCGAGAATACCTGGGCAGCAATCCAGGGACGTCAGGCTCTGAATGTGACCTGGACCTCAGGGCCAAATATACAGCTTGATAGCGCTCAGCTTCGAAAGCAGCTCGCCGCTGGGGTTCAAAACCTGGCTGGTAGGAGTCCTCTGGGTGCTGGCAAAACGGTTGAAGCAGTCTATGAGACGCCGTTTCTTGCACACGCTGCCATGGAGCCTATGAATTGTACAGCCTATGTTCAAACAAATCACTGCGAGGTCTGGGCGCCAACCCAACATCCGCAGGCGGCGCGCCAGGTGGCTTCTAATGTGAGCGGACTTCCTCTTACAGCTGTAACTCTCCATGTGACCCTCATAGGTGGCGGATTTGGACGTCGAGTCGAGACTGATTTCGTTGTGGAAGCAGTGCAGATTTCGAGTGCTATTGGCGCGCCAGTCAAGGTCGTTTGGACTCGAGAGGATGACCTGGAACATGACTTTTATCGTCCTGCTTCCTATCAGGAATTGAGAGCGAGCCTCACAGCACAAGGGCTACCAGATGCCTGGACACACATAGCTGCTACCCAGGATACAGATCGCGACGATCATCAGGCCCAACCTGCAACCGATGGTGCAGATATGCCTTATAATAGTGCCATCAAGCATATTAGTGGCTCCCAAATCTCCTCCGCTGTTCCGGCAGGCATCTGGCGTTCTTCGAATTATTCCAATACTATCTTCGCGGTTGAGAGCTTTGTGGACGAGATAGCCGCCGCTGGTGGGATAGACCCGTATCACTTGCGCATGCAATTACTCAGCAACAATCCTCGCTTGCAGAGAGTAGTACAGCTTGCGGCAAGTAAAGCAGGGTGGGGTACTCCCTTATCCGCGGGTTGGGGTCGAGGCATGGCTTGCTATGCATACTTTTCCAGCACTGCTGTCGCAGAGGTCGCTGAAGTTTCTGTCGCGTCTGATAATTCAGTACGCGTTCACCGGGTTGTCTGCGCAGTAGATTGTGGATTGGTCGTCAATCCTACCATTGCGGAAGCACAGATTGAAGGTGGGGTCGTCTATGGATTGACAGCAGCGCTGAAAGGGGAAATCACCGTCGCAAATGGACAAATCCAGCAGCACAATTTCCAGGATTATCCCTTGCTAAGAATGAATGAGACGCCAACTATTGAGGTCTATTTTGTCCCTGGTACTGAGTCGCCTACTGGACTTGGGGAGCTAGGAGTTCCAGCAATTGCGCCTGCGGTAGCGAATGCCATTTTTGCCGCAACAGGAAGGCGGATTCGCCGCCTTCCCATTCAGGCTGCTGATCTTCGCTAATCAAACTCCCACTATGATCTCTAACTCAGTTGAGAATCCTCTCAGTAAGATCAGATAGAGCATAATTTCTGATAATAATCTTGCCTAAACAGCCTTGACGTGTTACTCCTATTACATTAAGCTGACCCCAAATTGAACGAAGACATGTACCACATGTCGCTACTGCAAGAGCGCCCATTTCACATGCACTCTTGCCTCTTCATTTTGGAATTATTTGAAAGGATCGTGTCAACGCATGGATACCAATTTGAGTACAACCACAAAGCCTATCAAACCCTCCTATGCAGACAGCTTCAAACGCTTATTTGGAGGCGTACACTTCCAGTTCCCACAATGTAAACATGATCATCCCCCCGTCATGAATGTAAATGAGATTGTGGAAGAACATTACACACTCGGACAAAAGATCGCAGACAAAGTAGCATCTGGCATGGGTAGCTGGCGATTTATCATCTTAAACACGTTTACGTGCCAACCCCGGCAAATCACGATGAAGCCACTCATGAACAGCGGAAGCGCTTGCACCACCGTATAGAATTTTATATGCAGAGTTGTTGGCAACAATATTGATCGACGGTACGCCAATTGCTTCGCGAATTACTTCTCTAATCCTTTCAAGAAACGGCTTGGAGGCAGACGTAAAACCAATGGAGAAATAGAGGTTCTTCTTACGCCTATCAAAGGTAATCCATCCATCGCCATCGAAAACACCAAGCAAATACGAATTGGCGAGATGCATGGGCAAAGCCTCAGGCCATGTCAGAATGAGGCTTTTCCTGGGAATTATACCGAGCATGGCTAGGTCTGCTCGCATTATCGAAGAAGTAAAACATACTTTTGCCAATTTGTAATCTCGGCATGGCGGAGTGAGGATAGACGACCCTGGAGCCAATTCATTCCGTACTATCTCAACCAATTCACGGTCCTTCTGATGAACAGAAAATGCAATGCGAGGTCGATCCGAGGGGACGTTTCCATCAGAAGCCAACAAGCCCAGGATATAGGCTTGAATTGGTCTCTCGACACAATGAAAATAATCGTGTTGTACCTGCATCATTTGAAGGCGTCGTTTATCAGGCAAATCACCGCGACGTTTCGCGTGTTGCTCTTTATTATGTTCAGCCTGGACCACCAGGACACACTGATCTTCCAGATTATCCAGCGCCTCGAAGCTCAACATGAAGAGATGTTAGAGCGCCTTAGCCGCCTCGATCCTGAGATGGCGAAGAAACTTGGAACCGATATCGTGCACATATCCGAGAAGTTGACCGAGTCAAACGATGCTTTAAGTGGAAACTCCTAAGATTTTGGGAATGCAGAGGATTTCTCGGCTCGCAGAGCAAGGTCCGCAAATCTGAGGGATGCCATAGCGGGTTACAATATGCGTCAACCAAAGTTAGCAACCCCCATCGCTTGTCATCCCGAGCGTTAGCGAAGGATCTCACGCGCTGGGTTACGAGATCCCTCGCTAACGCTCGGGATGACACTGGAGAGACGAATCAGCTATCCTCACCTGATAACCTGATGGAGTAATATGTTGGAGTCAATGGGGCTGCGCCCCAACTTCCTTCTCAAAGACAGGTATACGGCCCGTCAGAGTAATGATGAGTGGATGTTCCCTTCACACCCTTGACAAACTAATTATATTAGTTTAATATAATAATAAATTAGTCAATAAGCTAATTTAATTAGTAAAAGGAGATATAACAAACCATGAAAGTAACATCCAGTACCAACAACCTGATTCAATTGACCCGCTTAATTGCTTTCAACTGCTACTTGCTCCGTGAGGACGATGGCTTTACATTAATCGACACCAACATGGGTGGTCAGGCTCAAGCCATCATGCAGGCTGCCGGCAAACTTGGCCTTCCTATAGTGCGCATCGTGCTAACTCATGCCCATGTCGATCATGTCGGCTCATTAGACGCGCTGCACGAGGCTTTGCCGGATGTACCCGTAGCAATCAGCGAGCGAGACGCGCGTTTCCTATCAGGCGATAAGAGCTTAGATCCCTCCGAGCCCCAGGTGCCTCTGCGCGGCGGCTATCCAATCTGCAAAACGAAACCAACTCTCCAGCTCCATGAAGGAGACCGCATTGGTTCGCTCGAAGTTATTGCTACGCCAGGACATACCCCCGGCCATTTCGCATTTCTTGATACCAGGGATCGCTCTGTAATCGCTGGGGATGCCTATCAGACGCAGGGCGGTGTTGCCGTTGCCGGCACGTTCGAAATACTCTTCCCTTTACCCGCGTTCGCTACCTGGCATAAAGGCTTAGCCCTGGAGAGCGCGCGCAAGCTACTGGCACTCCAACCGTCAGCGTTGGCGGTTGGTCATGGCCGCGTACTCCATCATCCCCAGGCAGAGATGGAGCATGCCATTCGTGTAATGGAACAATCGCTGGCAAAAGAGGAAAGGAAACAGTCGCATGTCGCGTAGAGCAGGGCTAGACCACGAGGCAGTCGTGGAGGCAGCGGCAAAGCTGGTCGATGAGGAGGGCATTGACCAACTTTCGCTGGGCCGTCTTGCTGAGCGTTTAGGCATACGCACGCCCTCCCTGTACAATCACGTGGCGGGATTGCCTGGTCTCAAACACGACCTGGCACTCTACTGCCTGCGCGATTTGCTTGCCCATATCACGCGCGTGACTATTGGGAAATCACGCGCTGAGGCCATTATTGCGCTTGCCGATGCCTACCGATCGTATGCCAGGCAAACACCAGGGCGCTATATGCTCACGCAACAAGCGCCCGATCCCGGCGATCAAGAGTTGATAGCGGTCGCGCAACAAGTTGTGGATGTTGTCCGGGCTATTCTCGAGCCGTATAGACTCAGTGATGAAGACGCCATTCACGCTATTCGCGGCCTGCGCAGCATTGTTCAAGGCTTTGTCTCACTGGAAGTCGCAGGTGGCTTTGGTCTACCATTAGACCTGGAAGCAAGTTTCCACTGGCTCATCAATGTATTTGTCGCTGGTCTGGATCGTCCAATGGTAACTGGCGATCAGAAGCGTCTGACAACAGGAAATGAGGATCCGCTACCTGCATGAACGCGAATCATAGTGCGAGGCAACACAGATATTGAAGAAAGGCTTTTGATTGAAGGCCAGGTCTCGCACGGTCATCTGTTTGCCGCCCGTCGCACTGTGTTGTTGTAAGGGTATCTCTATTTCCAATTTAGATTTGTCGCGGTTGTCGCAGATGTCGCACTTGTAACGGTTGTAACGTTTGTAACAGGACTATTCCCTAATCTGTAAGGCGAACGAATGGGTACGTTAGTGTCACCCTGAGCCGCAGCGAAGGGTCTAGCACGCTGGAAGTCGAGATGCTGAGCTGCAGCTCAGTATGAGGACAGCACTCTCATGCCGAGCACTGGGCAGACCGAGAAGACCTGGGGATGATGCAACAACTGGGCGTCGCCCCCATTCCTGGGCAGACCAGCTAAAACCATTACAATAATAGGATTAAAAACAGGGCCACAAATTCATCATATCGCAACCTTAGACAATGAGCTACAAATATACGATAATATGACGAAAAAGATGTTATAATGCTCTTTACCCACCAACAAAGTTAACCACTTTGATGAAGTAACATAACACGACAGTGAGGAGCTGGTTATGGAAGTTGAAAAAGTAGACAGAAGGGCCACCACAAGTTATCTCCCTTTTTTAGGGGCCTTCATCGTAATCATTTTCTCTCTTTTGGCGTTGGCGCATATCCTCTCAACAAAACGCAAACTGCGTCATGCATCGAGTGCTGGTCGCGCTATCTCCGCTGAAGTCTCGTCCACGGGTATGCCGCTAACAACCTTCAATCGCTACGGCGACTCAGGGGATCCCATCAATATGGAGGTCTGCGCTACCGACGGACAAATCGGTGCGGCCTTTGCCTCCGCAGGGTGGTACCGTGCCGACGAGCTAGACTTCATCACCTCTGCGCGTATCAGCATAGACTCTATCCTTGGTCGTTCCTATACGACCGCACCGGTAAGTAATCTCTTCCTCTTTGGTCGTAAGGAAGACCTTGCATTCGAGCGGCCAGGTCATAACGTCCGCCAGCGCGACCACATCCGCCTCTGGAATACCAGCCGTAAAGGGGACGATGGTCGGCCAATCTGGATTGGTAGCGCCACGAAAGACATCAAGGTAGAGCTTTCCAAAACCAATTATCTGCCCACTCATGGTATTGCGCCTGACGTGGACGACGAACGCGAACTCGTCGTCTCCGAACTAGCCCAGACTGGCTTCCTCATAGAGGACACTACATGCCCTGGCTTTGGTGAAGAGACAAATGGCTTCAATGGTGGCGGTGATCCCTATTTCACCGATGGGCAGGTAGCGGTACTGGCCCTTGCTAATATTCGGACGTCTCCACTCGCCACCCAGGTGCGTAGCCCATTGGGTGCTCGCGTTGTCATGTATCTAGCAGGTTTCCTCCGTCACAGGCTGCCTGAAGCCGGACTTAATCGGGCCGCTAGCGAGCAAGATCGCCTCAAACAAGGTGCTCAAATCAAATAAGATAGTAAAGCGTTTTCTCTCAAGCAGTGTACTTTCTGTCCTCTTGCTACCAACCTACCAAAATGCTACAATACAACTGTTCCATTCAATGGAAAAATTAATTGGTAGCTTATGCATATCATGGGATAGGAAGCGTGACACTCTATCAAATTGAGGTGAGAGCAAACGCAGAGCAGTACGACGTACAGGCTCAGCAGGTTGCTCGCGAAATACTGAAGTTACCCACGATACACCTTCCTTCACTCGCCGCAATTTCCACCAGTCCATCACCTCTTACCATCAGAACCTCCCAACTCTACTATCTCACCGGACAACTCACCCCCACACAAATCGACCAGCTAATTCGACAACTCCTCACAGATCCAGTCACGCAGGAAGCGGAACTATTTCAAAAGCAAGAAATAAACAGTACAGCACATCTCGTAGATGTCTACTTTCACCCGGGAGTAACCGACACATTGGCAGAAAGCGTCCTCACAGGCGCATCAATGCTTGGAATCACTACATTTGAGCATGTAGAAACCGGTCGCAGGTATATCTTCGATAAGCGTCTAAGTAAAGAGGAAGTGCGTTACATCACCAAAGCACTGCTCTACAATCCCGTCATCCAAAACTACGTTTTGCGCGAAACTGTGGGGACACGTTTTATTTCGCCCAGTATGGATCAAGTTAAATCCGATCAAGGCACCGGAACGAGGCCGGGGGCAAGCCCCGCCCCTACTATACACGAAGTGCAAACCGCCTTTCCGCCGTATAGTAGGGGCATCCCCTTGCGGGTGCCCTCGGAGTGGGGTGGTGGCCCCGCTTCCGTATTCATTCCTCTATCAGAAATGACCGAGCAGCAACTCATGGAATTGAGCAAGACAGGTCTCCTGGCTCTGAATCTAGATGAAATGCGCACCATTCAACAACATTATAATGAGCAACGCCGCGAGCCGACCGACGTTGAACTCGAAACGCTGGCCCAGACCTGGTCAGAGCACTGTTCGCATAAAACGTTTAAAGCTACCATTCACTACCAGGAATTGGACAGTGACGGAAAAGTTCTTGAAAAAGAAACTATTACTAGCTTGCTGAAACAATACCTCATGCGAGCTACGCAGCACATCAACCATCTCTCGATAGTCTCAGCATTCAGTGATAACGCTGGCATTGTGCGCTTCACAGAAACAGAAGATATCGCCTTCAAAGTTGAAACACATAATCATCCCTCGGCAATCGAACCATTTGGAGGAGCGAATACAGGCGTTGGTGGGGTCATTCGTGACGTCCTGGGCGTTTCGGCGCAACCCATTGCCTGTACGGATATTCTCTGCTTCGGACCCCCTGACACGTCCACTGACGAACTGCCTGCAGGTATGCTTTCTCCACATCGTATCGCCAGCGGTGTAGTCAATGGCGTGCGCGACTACGGCAATAAAATGGGCGTTCCGACTGTCAATGGCGCTATCCTCTATCACCAGGGATATATATATAATCCGCTCGTCTTTTGTGGTTGTCTTGGCATCTTGCCGCGTGGAAGCCACCCACGGCAGGTGCAGCCGGGAGATAGGATTGTCGTGCTTGGTGGGCGTACTGGTCGTGATGGTATACATGGCGCGACCTTTTCCTCAGGCGAGATGAGCAGCGAGACCAACGCGCAAGCCGGAAGCGCTGTGCAGATCGGCGCGCCCATCACCGAAAAAAAGGTCGCCGACGTCATCATCCAGGCGCGTGACCGCCAGCTGTACACCGCCATTACTGACTGTGGCGCGGGTGGTTTCTCCTCAGCTATCGGCGAGATGGGAGCGGAGACAGGCGCTTTTGTAGAACTCGAAAAGGCTCCCCTGAAATATCAAGGCCTGACCCCCTGGGAAATCTGGCTCTCCGAAGCCCAGGAACGTATGATACTGGCTGTCCCTCCTGAAAAGCTCGATGCACTTCTGGAACTTTGTGCTATCGAAGAGGTTGAGGCAAGCATCATTGGCACATTCACCACAGATCAGCGCCTCACTGTCAGCTATCACAGACAAGTCGTTGCTGACATGGATATGCACTTCTTACACGAGGGTAGACCAGCCAGAACCCTGGAGGCAGTGTGGGTAAAGAACAGTACCATATCTGATGTAAGCGCATCACGCATAGTGCCAGCGCGCAGCGCTGGCACTATGCGTGATGCGCTTCTCTCTCTCCTCAGCCACCCTACCATCGCCTCCAAAGAATCGGTAATACGTCGTTATGACCATGAAGTACAGGGAGCTACCGTTCTTAAACCACTGGTAGGAAAAGCAGGCAACGGCCCAGGCGACGCAGCAGTGCTTCAACCCATCCAAAATGTAGGGGCGGGGCTTGTCCCC
>Ga0209048_10001346_pt1 | contig 25392 bp, 16 predicted proteins | sample FrelakmetCRP12CR_FD_187146 | JGI IMG/M metagenome (GOLD analysis project Ga0209048, IMG submission 187146) | Freshwater lake sediment microbial communities from the University of Notre Dame, USA, for methane emissions studies - CRP12 CR (SPAdes)... | ecosystem: Environmental > Aquatic >... | reverse complement strand
CTGATTTTCCGCGATCGACTCGGGGTGTAGCTCAGCCTGGTAGAGCACTACGTTCGGGACGTAGGAGTCGCAGGTTCAAATCCTGTCACCCCGACCATTGATTTTAAAGCGTTTATTCCCACGCTGGGCCTTCAAAAACACATTTGGTCACACCTTCGAGACCGTTTGGTCACAGATCCGGTCACAACTAAGACCAAAAAAATCCTGTTAAGCCCCGCCTGCCCGCGTGGTTTGCGTACGTGGCGGGTGGCACTGCTCATGGATCAGTTGGGCGGGGATACGACGCAGCGAAGAGTCATCTATCCCTGAATGGCGATCTCAATTGCAGGCCCATGCACGAGATAGGGGGACGCGTGTCCGGCAACGTCGCCAGAGGGTACGATCTCCACGGCGTCATTCGTATTCGCACATGCGTCGTACAAGATCCTCCTTCAAGGAAAGCACTGGGAGCCGGCCTGTCCGTATGACGTCACCACCCAATCTTGAGGAGGAAATCACTGCAAGTCTAGTGGAGCTTCGCAGCACACTGGCCGATAAAGCGACTTGGAGTGTCGCTGGATGGTGCTTCTCGTATCTCTTCCGCGACGCCGGCGGAGAAGGCTCGGAACAGCGCTGGACATCGCCGGCCAAGCAGATTCCGTTTCTTCTTGGAGTCCTGCTGTCGAGCCCTGAACCCGCCGATGGCAAACAGCTCACGAGCGACGACTGGGCGAAGGTCAGGCAAATTGTTGAAAGGCTGTTCCACGCCTACATGCGGTTGTACATGCCGTCTCCGGATGAACTCGGTTCCGTGGCACCGGAATGGCTCCGCATCCGCGAGGTGTCGATGCTCGCGTTCTTTCACTATTTCAATAACGGCCTGATGGCCTCTGTCGAGCAGATCTCTGAACGAATCCGCCGGTATTGCGCCCCTTTTGATGCGGAGATTGCGGCTGCTCTCGGGGTAACGGCCACACAGGCGCTTGTGATAGTGCACCGAATTACCGAGAACCTTCAATCATCGCTAGATGCACTTCAAGCCTCTGCACTAACTGAGCAAACGCGACGCCTCGCCCTACTAGGTAGAGCCGCGGCTGGGGGCTGGTCGAAGCAAGAGCTTAGCGCGGCGGCAAGCGAGCCGGACTACCGAACGGTCGCGGAGGAGCTCCTGGCTCGACTCAACGGTATCGGAAAGATATCGCGTAGAGACTTGGTGGCAGCGTTTCCCGAAACCGGCGAGACGTTCTGGAATCTCTTCTCGTCGGAGCGTGGCACTGGACCTGAATTACGGTATCCCACCGAGCAAAGCATCGTGGAGTTGAAGCCACTCATTCGCTTGAGTGCTTCGGATAGCATCTGCGGAACGGCTAACGGGCTCTTTACGGCACTCCTACTCGTCTGCGAGCAAACGCTCGCCAAGAGCCCCGTCCGGACGAAATTTCATCGGCTGCGTGATAAAACGCTCGAACAAGAAACGATTGAGAAGATTGGGCCATTCCTCAGCCCCAAAGCCACAATCTATTCTGAGGCGTACGAACAACCGGACTCACATTTTGAACACGATGTGATCGTCGTCGATGATGGATTTTGCATCGTCATCGAGGCGAAGGCCTCCCCGCCGCTGGAGCCCTTCCGCGATCCGGATAAAGCGTTCAAGCGCCTTCGCGATGCGTTCAGAGCGGACGGCGGGATACAGAAGGGTTATCTGCAGACCGATAGGATCGTCCGGCGACTGAAGTCCGGAGAAACGGTATCGATCTACGACAAAGACGGGTGCCCGATTGGTCGTCTTGCACCCCAAGAACTAGAGCTGATTGTTGGAGCCGTGGTGACCCGAGACGACTTTGGTGCGCTCGCCACGAATCTCAAACTCCTTCTCGAGAAAGATCCTGAAGGCGCTTATCCTTGGGTCGTCAACATCATCGACTTGGGAAATCTCGCAGAAGCTTGGAAATACCTTGGCTATAAACCTGACAAATTTCGCAGATACTTGGAGCAGAGGATTCTGCTTCACGGAAAGGTGTTTTCACCGGACGAGCTGGACTTCGCGGGCTTCTTCATTCGCCATGGTAGTTTTGAAGCCGCGCTTCGCGCGCCCGCCGATATGGTGCCGCTGAATCCGAGCTACTCCGGCATTTTTGACGAGATCTACCGGCATCTGCATTCAGCAGGCCCTCCAGTGGCCATCTCCGAGACGGAGCCCGTGTTGATGGATTTGAAGCAGTCTCTAACGTCGGGGGAACCGGTGTTTACCAATACGCCAAAGCGCCATGGTTCTCGCAAGATCGGGCGAAATGAGCCGTGCCCATGCGGTTCTGGGAAAAAATATAAGCACTGTTGTCGGGCACTAGCATAAGCTCGCTACGAATGCCCTTGTTCGATCGTCGATGAATCGGTCTGTGAACCGGCGACTCGATTGGACGCCTGGCCGGCGTCACAACCAATTGATGTATGGTGTAATGCTCGCCGCAAACGGGGTCAAAATTCGATGCGTGTTTACAGCCGAAGACTCCCTCCGGGGTCGGGTCACCGGTGTGTGTGTGCTTGTAGATCAAGACACGCAGTCGGATCATCACTTGGCTCTTGGAGGCATCTACTCTTCGGAATCATCTCGCATTGAGACATGCTTTCAAGGCTACGCGTCATCCGTAACTGCGACTACGGCGGGATCGCCTTTTTCTTGTCTTCCGTCGGCTGTGTTGCCTGAGGGAGATTTGAATGCGACCCGGCGCCGGTAGTATTCCGCGCCGGATCGACGAGATTGGACACCGCACCACTTGCCGAGCGATCGGACACGGGACCAGAAGGTGGATGGGTCGCCAGCGGCCAAATGGTGAGTGCCACTGCGATGCAGCTTGCTACCGCAGCGACCAACATGAGCATAAAAGTCCACCACGTCATCCAGTGCGCGCGAATCATCGCGTCGACCTCTATTTTTTCGGTGTTCCATCGACGATCGAGCGCGGCCTCGACCTCGTCTCGCGTAGGACCACCGAACGTCAACTTGCTCAAATCGCACGCCTCCAATATGGTGCGGGGCGTCGTTTCGACCTCGCGCTGATGGAATTCGCGAGCGCGCTCGGCCTGATCTACGTTGTTCTTGTAGGCATCCGTCGACTGCGGAAGTCTCTCGAAGATCACGGTGAATATCGGCTCGTCGAAGCGCAGAAGCATTTCGCTCTTGCGTAGATTAAGAGCCTTGACCGTCAGATGACCTCGGAATCCCGGGTCTATGTGTCCCGGATTCAAGACCAGTAGCCCCTTGGAGCTCATGGCGTTGATCGGAAACGCGGTGCCGGTGATATCGTCGGGAAGGTCGAGGATTTCCCTCGTAAAGAGGGCGACTACGCCACCGGGCGGCACAGTGACCCCCTGCTCGCCGGATGTCTTTTTGAACACCTTTCCGCCGAAAAAGATGTCGCCGACCCCGCAGTCGTAGCTACAACCGCGAATACGATCACCTTCGCCGTGATGAATCAATTTTCCGTCGGTCAAGAGCCGCAAAATCTCCACTTTGCAGAGCGTTCCTGCCACGTATAATCCCTCCCTGATCGGCCCAGCCTCGCGTCCCGCTCGTCGCGGACCCGCTGGAAAATATAGCGTCGCGGTACGAAAGACGAGGCAGAGGACTTCCAATTGAACCACGACCGCCCCGTTCCAGATAGTCCCGTCGACGAATCGACGGACTGGGACAGGCGTCTCTGCGAGTTGGCACGCTATGTCGGCCAATGGAGCAAGGATCGGAGCACGAAGGTCGGGTGTGTCATCTCGACTGCGGATCGGCAGGTCGTTTCGATCGGTTACAACGGATTTCCTCGGGGAATAGACGACGATCGCGGTGTTCGCCATTCGAGCCCGACCAAGTATCTTTGGACAGAACACGCCGAGCGAAACGCTATATATGGCGCCGCGCGACTGGGTATCGCGACGAACGGCTGCGAGATGTTCCTATCGTGGTTTCCGTGTATGGATTGTGCACGCGCCATCGTACAGGCCGGCATTTCGCGGCTAGTGGCGGTACAACCCGACGTCTCGGATGGCAGATGGGGAGAACAGTTTGTCGCGGCGCGCGAACTGCTCGACGAGGCACGTGTGGCGATCACCTTGCTAGCCAGTCCATGACGATATGGTATTTTTGTATTTTCATCCACGGAACCATGGGGAGAAACCGGCGGCCGGCCGCGCACGCGCTTTGTGTGCTCGATCGCACGGATATGGGTGGAGTCCACAAGGAAAGTGTGCCTAACGTGACTATCTTAAGCGGGAGCTCTTGCAACTGGGCCCAGATTTATCAGGTGTCTGCTGGCGCACGCCGCCGACTGCCGATCGCCGCGCACGGCGTTTGGATGTACTGCGCATCCACACCAGCGCGTCGATCAAATCGTCGATTGGCTGCCGCTTCTGCGCCATGGGCTCAGCATCGCCGGCAGAGCTCGCCGCAGCAATGGGGATATCTGGCGCGTCTGACCAGATATGGATTCCTCCCGAGGCTCCTCGCGAAAGAGGTATACGACATTGCAGGTTCGCTGATTCGGCACCAGGAGGGGACCCTCGAACAGTCGCGAGCTCGTCACCACGACGACGGACGCAATCCCTTTTTAGCAATTCCCCTTATGACGAACTAGAGAAAGCGCTACGAGTTATATCAACTCCGGAATCGTGTGATCAACCGGAGAATATTCGGCGTCCTTCACCGCCAACCAACATTCGGGCTTCTTGGCCCATTCCGATACCATACGTCCGTTGGCGCTTCGATTCAGAATCTCACTCACTTCCATTGCCCACGTTTGGAGCTGGGTCTTCAGCGCCGCCGAAATGTCCTGGTGATTCCAGACCTGATCGAAGCTAATCGACTGACCAACACGTTCCGCAAGTAGTGAGATTGTGTACGCGACCACATTCGCCTGAAAGGCCGGCAATGATGGGCGAATCAACGCTTGCGCCCGTTTGAACAGTATCGCCTTCGCAATCATCGTCTTGTAGGCCGTAACATCGGGAAGCCTCGTGACCCCATCGTCTGCACCTCGATTCACTTCCATGAACTTCTCGAAATTCTTCTGCGACCCGAGACTCACAAGGTCTGGCTTCCGATCCCATGCATTCAAATACTTCGCCAAATCAGTCTTTGTTATTTTCCGAGCTGGGGGAATGGTATCCCGAAGTTTCCTTAGTTGAGCCGGGGTACTTCCTTCCCTGGCCAACATAGTATTGTAGCTACCAGCCGCTCTCTCGTAGAACCACCGCCCTACCCCATCGGGGCAGTACGTCGAAAGGGCCAGTTTTTCCAGCTCGACGTGGAACGGTTTGTTGGCGGACAGGTCGGATTGCTTAACAGAGTTCTGGCTATTTGCGTATCTTGAAATGTCTGAAATCAGCGCCTCCTCCGCGGCAGGGTCCTTCGACTTCATCACTATAATTTTCGCGGGGACCCGGACCAATCGCAGCTCCAGCTGTGGATCCTTCTTCTTTGTAAAATAGATCGACGCGGTAGTCTGTCCTCCATTCACGATCTGCATGCCCTTGAGCCACAGCAGACTTGCCCCGCCGTCCGCTGAGTGTGTCCAGCCGGCTTCATCCGCGACGATTACGATTCCGTTGTTGTACGCCATGAAGCGCTCCGGCTCATTTTTCAAGGTATCGCGAATACCCTTGTTGACCTTTCCGGTTGTGCTAAGGAAGGATCTGACATTTGCCTCGAGCAGACGCGCACCATATTTGTCATATACAAACCTTAACGTCTCGCCGGGAATCACCGTCAGGGCATAGTCATACTCATTTGACTCCCCTGGCACATACACACATGGGAGTGCGTGTCCCGCCACCTGCTGAAAGTTCACGACAAGTTCATCTCTCGGAGTTCCGGCCGACCAATGTCGATATAACCGCTCGATGTCCATCACCTCGAGTTTGACGGTCTTACCGACCATCTCTCGCGGTTTGAAACTCTTTGCTTTTGCCTGTCGGTCCGTCAGAACATAGATGCGAATCTGATCCAGATTGGCGTAGGAGCCCTGTATGGTGGTCGCGAGCGCAAATGCATCGTTGGATGGATCCATTTTGTCAGCGAGCCGATCCTGCACACATTTGGACAGAAATCGAAAGCACTGCTCCGCCGCAGTCTTCGTTTCCGAGTCGGCAATGGGCAACACCTCATCGGTGTTCGCGTAGAGGCTTACGAAGAGGTCCAGCTGGTCGGCTTCCTCCGAGATGGAGAATCCGCTGAGTTTCAGATTCGCATTGCCGACCTTTGCGCTGTAGTGACAGAGCTGAGGCTCAAAAGTCATGCCGATCTCCGCCATGTGCTGCATCACGATCTCAGCAAAGACCGACTCGGGATACGGATAGTTTGGGGCGCCGGATCCACCAATGCGCTCGGCGATTTCCGCACGAACTTGCGCCTGCGTCTGTCGGAGAAAGTCTATTAGTTCCATCAGTGACGGATTCCTAATTGCCGAAACACGTCTTCGTTCATCAGAGCCGGCTGGCCAACAAGATCCAGATCGAGCTCGTAGCTCGCTTTCGTTACCCCTCTTGGAACCGAACTGGCCGTCATGCGCGGGAATGACCCTGCAACAGAGAAATAGTTCACCGCACTGATTTGAAACTTTCTGACATAGCTGTCTCTCATTGCATCGAGGAAGCCGACCTCAATCAGGCGGCTGTCGAAGCTCGCCCGCGCTATCTGATCGGCGGCCAGAAGTAGCCGCAGTGCCTCTACGCGCTCCGTAAGTGATGTGCCCGCCGGCGTCACCGCGACGCGCACAGCAGCCAGAAATAGCGGACGGACGAGCGAGTCATCCAATTGTTCCAGCGAAGTGATGTGTGCCGGAAAGCCGCGATTTGCGATCGCGCTCTTTACTTCGATGGAGCCCGCAGCAAAGACGAAATCGTGAATGCCTCGTCGGGGTCCCATCCATGCTTCGACGGCTAACCCGGCCGGATATCCTGACTCGATTAGTGCGCCCAGGAAATGCAGCTCCCCGACCAGGCCAAGCTCCGCTTCAGGGGGCAGCAGGCGCAATACCCCGCGCCGCATAAACTCCTGCCATGACCGGATGCGCTCGACAAAAACCGAGAAGCGCCGCATATCATCCGTTACGTAGCGCGTCTCAAGGGTTCCCAAGACATCGGCGGCCATTGTGGCGAACAGGTCGAGGTCGCCCCCTGGTTGCCTGGAAAGACCTATCCAAATTTGCTCTCGCCCGATTGCACCAAGCGCGGGACAAGTGACAACAAAACCCTGTCCTTGTGGCAGCGATTCTGGAGTTGGCCGACGGATCCCCGTGAAGCCCACTAGAATCGCCTCCTCGTTCCCGGGAAATTCGCGACCAGCAAGGATTGGACAAGCACTCCCGGCGAGAATCGGAATAGTCCGCCACCCCGCTCCGGCAGACTGGTCCTGCAATGCCCTCCAAGCGGCCCGCAGCTCATCGACATTAATCTGCCGGCCCATATTCCTGGTCCCAGAGAATGTTATTCACCTTGTATTCAACCTTGGTCCCGGACTGACTCCCTGGAAAGCTGATCCCGAACGCCATGATTGGCGGGCAGTCCGGCGGAAACTCCATTTCCGCCAGTGCTGGGTCCAGTGCGTACAGAAGAAGCAGGCCACGTTCCGGATGTTTAGGTACAGATTCGGTGCCAAATCCCCGGATTGACCGTAACGAGGGACCGTTCGGTTCATCCGGCTCCGCGTTCTTGCTCTGTCGCGCGGGATCTGCATGCCAAGCCGTTCGGGCGAGATTCAGCGCCGCAATCCAAGCCGCCTCATCCAGATCGATGGATTCGTCACGCGGCGAGAGGAGCCGTCGGATCGAGTAGCGGCCCTCCCCCATAGTGTTTTTGGCCCGTTTGAGCATATTGATGCAGACACCGGGCCGAAATTCGTGGCTGCTTCCATCTCCACCACCGATCAACGCGACCGTCCAAGAGGTGAGTTCTCCCACCTTCACCATTGACTCAATGAACTCAGCGAGCATCAACCCATTCACCTTGTAGGCGTCGGGATGTGTCCGGTAGCTTCTGAGAAAATCGACAACGTTGGCTGCCGCCACGTCACTCCAGAGATATCCCTGCCACTTCTGAACGGAATTCCCACGCACACGTTCTGGATTGACCTCGGGATCCGAGAGTTGATTTATAAGTCGTTCCGCCGCAGCCAAATTGTCCCGGAGAATCTTCTCGTCACGGTGTAACGCAACAGTCTCCAACAGTTGGCCGCTGAAAGAGAGCATGAGGTTTCGCGCAGTCCGCATCTTCAGCCTGGAGGTCACCAAAAGCACCGGATGGGATTGCACCTTCAGGCCATATTCTCGCGGAGTCGCGCCACTGGCCGCCATGAGGTCAAATTCCTCCCTGAGTTCTTCCGCCGCCTCCGTGATGTGGCGGAACCAGCGAACCAGCTCTTCCGTCGTATATAAACGGCAAACGTCGAGATACCCGGGACGGTAACCAAACCAACGACCCATTTGCATCAACGTGTCATACATTTTTGATGCGCGCAGGAAGTAGCTCGTGCACAAACCCTCGAGGGTCAGCCCTCGCGCGAGCTTGTCCCCGCCGACGGCTATCACCTTTAGGCCTGTCCGACGACGCTCCTCGTAATCCAAAGCGTCCTTTGCCGTGCCATTGATCATGCGGACTTCGATTTCGGACACTACATCCGGCAGCAGGGAACTTATCGCCGGCCAATCGAGTGCATTTCCCCGGTAGTCGTCAGGCAGCTCCCGGCTGACCGCGGACGATGCGCTAACGAAGTCCTCGGCCCAGAGTCGCCTGAGTGATGCATAGTCGCTCTCCGCGCCGATGTTCCGAGCAAGCCGCTGCCGCAGACCTCTCACAAAGCTTTCTATTTGCCCATGCACCTCGCGCTGAACCGAGTTGAATCGAGTTACATGCACGAGCATAGAGCAGTGTTCGGCACCCTGCCCCCGAATGCGACGCACGGCGCACGCCAGGATGAACGCATGAACCGCCTCGATGAGCGACGGCGGAAGAGTGTCGGCGCCGTTATAGCGAGGTACATGTCCGTTCTTGTGCCCTAAGGGCATCCAACCACCCTCTCCACTCGGAGACCCGTAATCGTCGATTATGCGCACGAGAGGGAGCCCAGCCTGATTTCCATCGGCATCGGTCAAACCAAATACCCTCACCGGTCCAACGTAGTTCGATGGAGCCGCAAGATTCACAATAAACGAGGCAGGGAATAGGTCCTGCCCCTCCTCCCTGGTTGCACCCTTCTCATGAATGAAAATATTCGCAAATGGAGTGGCCGTGTAGCCAACGTAGGCGGATCTGGCGAACGAGCGTAGGATTTTACGGATCCGACTGTTGATCGCCGTCGGTTCGTGTTCGTCGTCTGGTCGCCCTTCCTGGTCGAAGACCTGCTCGCCGGTGTCGACCGACGCATGATCCGCCTCGTCATCAATCACGAGAATGGGAAGCTGCGTGACGATCCGTTTCCCAGCGTTATCAGTCGAATCCGCAACATGATGATTGATCCAGTCGATTAGTCGCTGCAACACCGTTTTGTTCTTTTTGACCACGAAAAGCCACGGCCGCTCCTCCGGTGTAATTGCAAGGTGTCGTGCCACGCGCGTGTTGAAATCTCCAGCGTCAGTGCGATTGGTCGCGCAGTTAGGCTTTATGTTTGCGTCACGACCGCCGAAACCAACACCGACAAAATCCATGACCTCCGGGTCTGGATTCGTCGCATACCCGAGGAAGCCTTCATCCAGGCGTATCTGTGTCTGTGCCCGCAGATTGTTATGCAGGCCCGCGAGAACGATTATAATTTTGTAGCCGGCATCGGCTCCCTTGCAGATGACGCCGGTGTAGTGCGCCGTCTTGCCGGACTGCACGTGACCGACAACGAGACCACGACGATCCCAGTTTCCCGGGCGCGTTGGATCCTCCAGCAGTTCGAGCACCGCATCAGTCGATCTATCGAGGGCGTCCGCTGCCTTCCACGATAGACTTGCCTCAATCCATTCCCGATAGCGTTGCCAGTATCGCCAGTCTCTCTTTCGTTCAGAATTCAGCCAAGGTTGATGTCCTTCGTCGCTCTTTAATGTTGTGTCCTTTCCTATCCATAGACTGAATCGCCGTATCAATTCATCTATGACCGCCTGACGATCAAGACTCTCACCCCATTCCGGCTTGATTGACAGGACGAGATCGATTTTTGTGCCTATCAGCGTCGGTGTAATGGTCGACTGTTCTGCCTCATCGAGAATAAGCTCTTGGACAAACTTTATTACTCGACCCGCGGTTTCTTCATTATTGGACATTATTCACCGCCGGCGGAAATGTCGGTTGCGAGTTGGGGCAGTGCATCCACGAGATCAGGGTAGTTGTTGAATGGCTCCATCTGTAAGAGGGCGCTCCGCGCGTCAGCACACGCCATTCCCTTGCGCACCACCATGTTACGGTAGATGACAGCCAGGACCGCGCTTACGTCATCATCAGAAGCGCCCGAAAATCCGGTGCGTGGCGTCTCGCGAAGTTCGGACGTGTCCAGCCAGATTCGCTGCACGGGCACGGTTTCCTCGATGACACGTAGCATCGCACGAATGCGGTCCGCAAGCTCGCCCCCGTCTTCAAGCAAATCCCTGATTACAGGGTGAGACTGATCGATCCGGTATCGCAAACCCCCGTTAAAACGCTCCGCTCGCCACGCCGGCACAACCGCTGCCCCGGTTGGACTTCGGGCCACCGCACCCCGATGCGCGAACACCCTGCGCGCGCGGTCGCGGGTGTCCTCTGCCAGCAACGTCAGCCGTTCGCGAATCTCGATCGGGGGCCGCGCGGATGACTTTCGCACGTCAATTGCCCATTCAGCATCCGCCGTGTTCGGAATGTCGAGACGAATTCGGGCCAGGCGATGCGCCTCCTCCTTGGTCCAAGATCGACCCCGCCCCAAGCCCAGCCAACTCCCCGCCACGAGCATTCTTCGATTCCGGTAGACATAAAAACCCTGTTGGGCGGTCCAACCATGTGGCCCCGCTGCCTCTTCCTGCTCCTGCAGAGTCAGGCGGTCCTTGTGCGGAAGTACGTGACATTGCACTTCAACGGCGGATCCCGCAGCCGCAAGGCGTTCGACCGGCGATGACCACGTAGCGGGATGATCCAGGAGATATGGATCCCATGCCTTAACAGGTCGACCGTTAATAAGCAGTTCAATTGCGGCGGGGTTCTTGAGAAAACGGTGAAAAACCATCGCCAGATGTGCCTCAACCCGGTCAATGAGGTCGAGAAAATCCTGCTGTTGAAAGCCGGGTGTGACAATCCGGTCAAGATGCTCCCAAAGTACTACCGTGCCGTGATTCATCTGATAGACAGGCGCTATCAGACTCTGAGCTTCGGCCGCAGCGCCTTCCAGCAGGAGCCAGCCGTCACCTTCGGCCGTTGCCAGATAATCAAGGTCCCAGCGAAGACAATTCGTGGCCCCACCGACTGTGCTTGCAGCGGTGAGACGCCGGCACTGAGAAAAGGAAGACGTCTTCAATCCCAGGCCAAATCGACCAAGGTCCGCGGGATCGCGATCATCAAGAGGGCTCCTCGCTCCAAGCCGCATCGCAAGATCGAGCTGCTCCGCAGTCATTCCGACGCCGTTGTCGATAATCCGAATCGAGCTCCCCCGTCCATTCCAGTCAAAAACCAGTTCAACTACCGTCGCGCCGGCCGAGATACTGTTGTCAATGAGATCTGCGAGCGCAGTTGGAGGAGAGTAGCCAAGTCCCCGAAGCGATTCGAGCATTGCACCAGCTCTCGGCGGCGCATGGCGAGTTAGTTCTGAAGTCACCCGCCGTTACTCACTGGCTCGCCGACACTCCGGCCATCGGCCCTCTCGAGGAATGCGTGCAGGATCGGGCTTCTTGATGGGTGACGCAGGAGCCCCAACACTTTCGATTCGATCTGACGGATTCTTTCCCGGGTGACATTGTATTTCGCCCCGACCTCTTCGAGAGTGTGATCATCGTCATCAAAAAGACCGAAGCGCATCCGAATCATCTGCGTCCAATTCTTGTGTTTCGCCGGGATCGATTCCAAGCAGCGCGTCATCGCGCTTCGGAGTGCTTCGGCGGTGACCAGCTCCTCGGGTCCGGACGCCGGATCTATCAATTCCTGCGGCATCGCTGCACCGGCGCACGTTGCGGCGAGCAAATCGTCCAATGACACGGTCTGCCGATCAGCCCGCAATATTTTCGCGACGCCTTCTGAAGTTATCGACGCATGCTTGGCGATCAAGTGCGCTGGCGCCGTGATACCCGTTTTTCGTTCGAGCTCCTCTTGGATCCGTGTTACTCGGTTTAACGTTTCCACCATGTGAACCGGCATCCGGACCAGTCTGGCCTGATCCGCAATCGCCCTCGTTATGGCCTGACGAATCCACCACGTTCCATAGGTTGAAAATTTGAAGCCCCGACGGTGGTCAAACTTTTCAACCGCTTTCATCAGTCCGATGTTGCCTTCCTGAATGAGATCAAGGAACGCAAGGCCGTGATACATGTAACGACGGGCTATCGAAATCACGAGTCGTAGATTGCACACGGTCAGCCGGTTCCTCGCCTCTCGAAAACCACTCACTGCCGACACCAATTCGGCTCGGACGTCAACCGGCACCTGCGAATTTGGCACTGCAACGCACAGCCTCTCGATCAAGGACATCCTGAGCCGTAAACGACGCAGCACATCCGCAATTTGCTCGGTATCTGTTAGCTGACCGTCAGCAATAATCTGTTTGAGGAGTTGTATTCGAGAAGCGAAGTCAATTTCGATGGGAGACGTGTCAGCGGCTGCCTCTGGCTTGTCATCATCCACGGGTCGATCGTCGTCACCATGTTCATTCCCCGCCTCATCGTCATCACTTTCGACGGCCTCATCTGGCGCTTCACCCTCCACGAGAGTAGCAATCGGCACCCGTCCACCCAGAGCACGGTCGGCTTGCCGGACGAGCTCCTGCACGATCGCCGCACTGCGACTGATCGCGTTATTAGCGCGGATCTTTGCCATTTCCATTTGCCGGGCGAGTTCAACTTCCTCGTCTCTTGATAGAAGGTCTCCTCGAGCGATCTCACGCTGGTAGTGCCGAACAGGATCATTATATGCAGTCAAAAGATCGATCAAATATGAAAGCGCTTCCTCCACATTCTCCGATTCGCCATCGTTCGCATCGTCGTCGGCTGGTATATCGAATATGGCGTCGTCGACGATGGTGACTCCCAGATCCTGAAGAACAAATGTCAGGCACATCTCCAGATCGCGCGAGAAGTCCTCATCAATATGACAGGTCGCCTTTGCGACTTCTGCGCCGGAGATCCGAAAGCCTTGTATACCTGCCAACAATACTGCGCGAATTTCGGCGCGGCTCTCATCATCAAGCTGGTTCGACCGTGACTGTCTTTGTTCGGCTTCGGGCAGCTCAATTTCAACGTCGTCCCAGCCGAAATCAGTGTCGATCGGCAGGTGATGTGACATTTGATCTTGAATTGCAGATGACGATTCGAGAGTCGATGCCTCGCCAATCGGCAGCCAGAATTCCTCGGCCACCTCCCAAGGATCGATCGAGTGGGTTTCCGTTTGATAGAGCTCCAAGTCGGTATGGCGATCTAGTTCTGAACGGTCCGCCACATCTTTATCTCTGGCTCGGCCTAAGTAGTCCTCTAGAAGCGCTTCGACCACAGGGCTTTTCGAATGTCTGGCATGCGCCAACGCGTCCCGCCCCTGGTTGTCCAGCAGCTCGACATCCGCTCCCGATTCGAGGAGCAGTCGGCAAGTTTCAACATGCCCACGTGAGGCCGCCAACATCAGTGGCGACTGCCCACCCGAATCAGTCGCATTAACATCCACCCCTCGTCGAATTTGAACCTGAACAGCATCCGTCGCACCGGAGAGCGCGGCGAGCTTCAGCAACGGATTTATCAAGTTTGATTGTCGGACGGTCGTCACAACGGTCGATCCGCACCAGTAAGCCGCAGTTCCCCCTTTTTGCGCGAGCTCATTACCATTCTCCGACAGGGGCGAATTACTGGAAATTGTCATCCCCGCCCGGGATTAAAGCACTAACACGGCATGCCAAGCTGCGACCGATGCAAGTTGCGCCAATTCTTTCAGCCGCCCGCTGAAACGAACTTGTCGTGACTGTCTCGCAACCTTTGCAAAATCCGCCTCAGAACAAGACGCAAAATCGGCATCTCGATGATGGCCGCGTCTGTTCGAAGTCTCGCCATCGGCCTCTCCTGACCCCAAACCGAGTCAGCCCTCCCGTACAAACCCCAGATCCCGTGCTAAGCAAGCGCCTATCTTATACTCTCGGGATTGCCGTACGGCGCATGCTCAATTTAAGCCCTTCCTCACCATCATGAAACGGTGCGAGTCGCCTGTGCCAAGCACAGTTGGAATTTTGAGACTACCCATTCGCCCTTTGACAATTGGTGCTCCCATAGTCGCATCACAGTCCAATTCTGCTTGCGTAGTGCATTAGTTACGAAACGATCGCGCGCACGATTATCATTTAGTTTATTTCGCCAGAATTCCCGGTTTGCCGCGGGCTTTGTGCCGTGAATCGGACAGCCATGCCAGAAACATCCATCAATAAATACGGCAACTCTAAGCTTTTGAAAGACGAAGTCAGGCTTAACATGTGGCCGGCGCTTAGCAACCTTTTGGCATCCATCCATCGAATCCAGCAATGTCAACGGAACATGGCGGCGCCAGCCTGAAATTCGATGACGCCGGAGCAGTTGTGCAAACGCTATTTCCGTCGTCTTGTTGCCCCGGCTCCGGATTCGCGTCATAACTTCCGATCGCTTCGCCTTCGAAAACACATCACTCATATGGACATTGGCTTCCTGGCCTCGTGCATTAACCCGAACCATATCGCAAGCACGGGCGGTGACGCTTTATTTGACCAAGATCCACAACGTCACCATCAACCATGATATGCCGGCTGGGTGCAGCCCGTTCACCCGACAAACGCTCAAAGACGGCGCGCACGATGGGCCGCTCATTCATGGTTGCAACGCGTTCGAGTTCAACTCGCAATTCGTGCATTGTCCACAGCCGCCCGTTGCCAGGTTCCCGACCGGGCTTTGGCGTGACGGAATTCTTAGAAAAGTTCGCTGCCGGGATAACGCGCGCTGCTGATGCCACATCGATGGTGTTGCGGTTGGCGGCCCGAATCGCTTTGGATTTTTGATCGGACGCCGAATCAATTTGGCCGATGCTTTCAAGGCGACGATAGGCCGCCTGCGCGGCTTTGATGACGGGAGCTATCGCCTTCTCGATTTGCTCCCGCAGCTGCCGTGGGAGTTGGACACGCATTTTGGCGACATTGATGCGAAATGCATCGTCCAGCCGCGGGTCAAAGCTCAGCGCCACTCGGGCCAGCTTCGTGTGCTCGTCCAGCGTCCTAAGATTGCTCCATCCGCCGCTTTGGATCATCCGATTGGCGCGATAGATATAGAACCCCTGCTGCCGGTTCCACCGGAGCGGACCCGCGGCTGCCGCGTGTGCCTCCGAGGAGGAAAACTCGTCCTGGTGCGGGACAACGAAGGGCTCAATCAAGATTTCACCGTGAGTGCCCTCATGATCGTAGTGGAGGGTGACAGGCTCCAGTCGCTTGGTGCCCTCCTCCTGACGTACGAATGGATCCCATGGCCGCACGGTTTTGCCGTTAACGGAGATCCTAATTTTTCGCCGTCCCGCCTCACCGGCGATGTAGCGGTGAAAAACCATGGACAGATGTTCCTCAAGTTCCCGGCACATGCCGGCCAAGCGCTTTCTTGCCATTTCGCCGTACGGATTCTTGAACCCGAGTATCCGATCGAGGCGGCGCCAAAGAACCACGGTGCCCGCATGCTCCCCGAGCGGTTCATGCCATAGCTCACGTTGCTCGTCCCGTCCGGCCTCGAGGATCTCCCATCGATCAGTTGCCATCACGTGGGAAAGGTCCCATGCGTGCGCGGCGATTCCCGATCGCTCGGCGCTTGAGCGGCTTGCCACTGTCAGATGTTGGCACTGGCTCATCGAGGCCGTTTTAAGCCCGAGTCCAAATTTCCCAAGGGCCTGCTTTGCGTCGTATTTGCGCGCGGTACCATATCGAAGCGATTCGCGAATCTGTCCGGGTTTCATGCCAACGCCGTTGTCAGTGATCCGCACCCACGAGGCATCCCCTTCCGAGTGCACATCAATTTCCACTCTTGAGGCAAGTGCCTCGACGGAGTTGTCCACAACATCAGCCACCGCGGCTGAAAAATCATAGCCCATGTCCCGCAGGGACGTGATCAGCCGATGTGCCGATGGAATCAACTCGTGCTTTTTCTGCCCCACTCAGACCTCCCGATTCCTTTTCGCCATTTCAGACCCGCGATCTGAGCCCCTGAGTAGTAATACTCATCAACGCTCAATCGGCCAATTTGGAAACGTCGTGCCGCCTCCTTCGCAAGCGGCACAAGTTTAATTGGCCAGCCGCTTAGGGCGTAGGCAGGGGTGGCAAGCTGCGGGGCAATCCCTTCAAGCAGCGCCGGCTGCTGAGCCCGGTCGACAATCAGATCACCATTGTCTACGGCGCCATCCGGGTGCAGCCCGTTGTGAAGAAATCCGACCGAAAACCATGCCTTCTTGAACTCCTTTGTTGGCAGCTTGCGCAGCGCTTTGGCTTGGGACGGCCTCATCACCGCCGGTTTCAGCCAGTCCACCGCCTGATTTGGCGTCGCGGGCATCGGCGACAGGGTACGCACACGCAATGTCGCGCTCAGACTTAGATATTGCCTAACTCCCCGGCCCACCGCTTCTCCCAGAAGCGGAGGCACGGCATTTCCAATGAGCCGAAAGGCCGTTTTCCTCGCGTTGGGAAACGCAAACCCGTCTGGAAAGGTCTGGATCCGCGCGGCCTCCCTGACCGTCAAAGACCGCCGCTGCGTGGGGTGGATGTACATCAAACCATCCCTGTCGAGATGAGCCATGATCGTCGTGCAGAGGGCGTCCCGGTGCTGCCGTGTATATCGATCCGGAAAGCTGCCCCGATCGTATGGGAACTCCATCTTTTCACCCCGCGCAAGCGCTCCCTTGGCGGTCTCCCCCTCCCTCAATCGATCGAAGTCGCGTAAGTCACGTTCGCTATGGGCACGCGCCACGTGTGCTGTTAAGCGAGCAGAGCGATGAACCTCAAGGACGTCGAGCATGAATCGCCCACCGTATCTTTCAAAATGCTCTCGACCGCGGATGACATCGTAGTCGGTCTCAAATTCTCCACCGCCCGCGTGCAATGGCGGGAGATCGCCGATCGCCTCCCAAAGCGTGACCGGCTTCTCGAGTACTCTCCGACGCCCGCGGCCACCACGTTGTTCCTTTGCTTTGCGGCTATTCACCCGCACAGCAGGATCTTCGTGGGTCTGAGGCACAAAGATGGTCGTCGAAAAAATTGGCAAGTCGGATGCGGTGCCAATTATTAACTGACGTTCTCTCTTTTGTGGGACGCCATGCTGCCAGGCACAGATGGTTGTCGCATGCACGCGATACCCTAGTCGTCGGGCATCTTGTTGTATTGACGTTGAAAATTCTCCGCCCGCGGCATTACGAATACCAGGGACGTTCTCCATCACGAAAATCGATGGCTGGAAAAATTCCACATAATGCAGGTAATTCTTATACAGGAGGCGACGTGGGTCATGCACCACGCGGCTGCCAAAATTTGAACCATCGACCCTGCGCGCCCTGCTAAATCCCTGGCAGGGCGGACCCCCGACTATCATGTCGATTTTCTGTTTGCCGATTATCTTCTGGAGATGCTCGGGCGTGAATACTGTAAGGTCACGCTCCAAAACATTCCCAACGTTTGGAAAGTTATTGCTGAATGTCTCTACGGCACTCCGGTCGCTGTCAATTGCCGCCACACAATTAAGTCCGGCCCGCTCCAATCCAAGACTGAACCCACCGCATCCGCAGAAGAGATCAATGTAATTAAATGGCGCAGGCTGCGTGGATTCTTTTATGCGTTTCTTACTCATTCTTGCGGAGACATCCTGATTCATTTCTGACCGGCGACAGTGTCGGTACTCAATCTAATTCCGTTCTCGTGCAACATGATTTTCCTGATGCGCTGGTACGACTGCAATCAGCTTTCCTGTCAAATAAGAGAAGCTTGACGTTCATCGGACACTGCACAGAGCATTTTCAGCGCCGCCGCGGCCAGTTTTTCCGTTATTTCGGCTGGTATGGAGTCTAGCTCGCCCTGTGATGCTCCAATGAACATGAGCACGCTCAGTGGCACCTCCAGGGACCGGCTTATTTTCTCCATCGTCGACAGGGGCGGATCCCGCTCGTTTCGTTCGAGTAAAGAAATATAGGATGGCGACAGACCGGCGCGCGCGGCCAAAGCCGGTATTGATAGCTTCTTTTGCTGCCGGCAAAATTTGATCGCATGCCCGACATCCATATTTGATTTGGTGCTGCCCAATGTGACCGCGCCCGCCTCCATGCGATTTACGGTACTTAATCATTGACTGTCAGTCAACAAAAACATACTTCGGGTTGCCGTCCGCTCCCGTTGCCGGTAGAGGAATTCTTCCCAAAGCCCTTTCTTAACTCACAATACGTTATGCGAAGTTGCGGTGCGGCATATCCGCCACGGATCCGCTAGCGGTGTGATTAATGCGGACATATTGTGGGTCTGTTGTGATCTGGGGGTAATCGGAGGAAAGTCTATTGTTTCTGATCCAATCTCACCGGGTTCTTATCGAGCAATTCTTCAAATGGAAACATAGGGCCGATGTAGACCTTCATGATAGAGCCGTTGACCATGATTCCTTCCGGCGGCGCAGTATTGGGCTTTGACAGCAGGGCGAGCTCTGTGTTGTCTTGCTCCTTCGGTCTTGCTGCAGAGGCAACACTGCCGTTGACGCAGTTTTGTATCGCCAGCGCGAACAGATACTTTTCCGCGCGATCGAATTTCATGCGGCTCTGAGACACTTTGATCCCGAGATCGAACGATATTCGAGGTACGACCGTGACCATGTTGCCATGGGGAATTGTAAACGGCGTGGTCGGCAGAATATTTATGGGGGCTATGAAATAGCTCGTCCCATCCTTGCCACTTTCCGTCAGTCCGGCTTGCGAGGTGAATCGACGGAGGCCTTCATGGGCGGCGTCCCACATGTATTTCTCAAGACAGTTCGTCGCGATCTTGCCGTTCGGAAGCACAAGCCGCGTCAAGCTCACCGGGCCCTTCTCGTTAAAGTTGAGATTGATGGACACGGCGTCGGGCGCTGTGCCGTATTGCAAGAAACTCTTCGAATCATGGAGTACAGGATTTCCGAACGATCCCTGAATTACATGCAGATAGAAGTCAATGATCCGTCCAGGCAGCCCCCACTCCTCGTCGGTCAACTCTCGAACCTGAAATAGATCAATCGCCGCATCCTTGGCCGCCAAGACGGCTCCTTCCTGGAAGCCGTTTATCGAGAAAATGACGCCGCGCGACGCGTTTAGGTCATCAACCGCAGTTATAAGGGCATCAACGTGCAGCCGCTTGACATGCTCCTTCCAGTATTTGCACTCGATGATTATTAGATGTTCATAAAGGCCTTCCCGGTGCTTTACGAGAACATCAATCTGGCGCGGCGCACCGGCTTTGCCCGCGAGTGTGACGTCGTGTTGCACCTCTACAGATCCAGTCTCGTGCAGCTTCGCAACTAGCCTCTCGAAGCCGCCCCAGTCGCTAATCAGTTTATTTAGGGGTAGGGTCATTGGTCGTTTGCTGCGGCGCACCGGGCTGTGACGGCGGGTCAGGGAAATAGATCCGCGCTGTCGTTAGCGCCAGATCTTCGGCAGACCCGCCATGAGCGTCGATGTTCAATTCTATGTTTGTTCTCTGGTAGATATGCCAGGGCTCCAGCTCACGCGGTGTCAGCAAAATCGCGCGCCGGTACCACCGGCTGTTGACCGTTCGCGCCAGTTCAATTTCTTCTTGCGTGAAGGGCGCCAGTTTGGCGAACAAAAGGTAAGGCTCGAAGCGCTTCGCCGGCAGCGCGTCACCGACCGCTTTGAAATTGGTCACATCCTTTGCGTCGATCGTGCCACCACCGTCACCGCGTTTGCGGCCGCGATCTTTGCATTCTCCAAGAATAATAGCGGCGGGCTCGGGATACCGCCCATGCACCAGCCATACAAAATCGACTTCGCATACCGGCAATCCGGAATTCTGGTCTGGAATTAATTCGAGGGATGTTGAGTATGCATGTTTCTTGTAGTTGTGACCCAGGTTGATTTCGAGCTGCTGCAAGGTCAAAGCGACTGGCACAGCCCCCTGCGCGTTTCTCTCGGCGCCAAGGACGCCAGTCCGCCGGTAATGCATCTCACCCTTGATCAGCTGGCGCGTGGCATCGAACTCTCGGCCGCACATTTCGCAGGTTATCCGCTGTTTTAGATTGTCGAGCGCGATCCAGCTGGTCATTCGGCAGTTAGGACATTTTAGCTCCGAGCCCATGCGAAAGAGCCCTTTGTCGACGAGATAGGTAAAGACATCGGGGGCCGTCAGTTTTGAGCCGATCTGGCGCTGCTCGATGTAAAGGTCATCTTCGAAATCCTTGAAGTTCGTGCCTGGATTGTCGGGGTCGTTTCCCCCGATCAGCTGACAAGCTGTTTTGGCCGTGAAAGCCAGGTTAGGGCCGAACGTCTTTAGGAGCCGCCGAACGCCGGGGATCTTGAATGCGGCGGCACCTCGGAGGCCGCCGAGTTGAGCGATGATCTGGCGTGTGATCAGACCGCCTATGCTTGGTTTTGCGGTATAGCCTGCGAGTTTGAAAATGCGCTCGAAGAGATCGGCAACCGGCAAAGCGTAGAGAAAGGTGTCTGAGGCGGCCGCATCGATAATCAGACCAACTCGCTCGGGTTCGATCCTCAAATGGCTATAGTGGAAGTGCATGGCGCGGGCGTAAAACTCATTCAGCTCAGGGATATAAGGCGGAACGAGTGTGTGCAAGTCATCGCCGTAGAGACCGCCGATGAACGACAGCGACGCGACGAGATGATGCGTATGGAAAAACGTGTGACTGGAAAAAGGCTTGTCTCCCAAAGTGAATGATAGCTTTGGCTTGTCAGAGTCGGTGATCAAGACGCCCAGTTGAGATGTTTCACCGAGGATCATCATCGGCGCCTGGACGTTGAGTCCGTTCCACAAAGAGATATCGATGCCGCAAATCGTGAGGCGATCATCACTACCGAGCAGCTGCTTCGATTCTGCGCTGTATGCGGCCACATCAACTGGCATAGTTTCACGCCGGGCCCAGATGGCGATGTTGCGGTGATGCTCGAAGCGCCGCGTCGACAGCCTCTGTTTTGTGGATTTGTTCCATGCCGGAAGAAGCTGCTCGTACCTATTAATATGGGCCTTGTCGACAAAAATCAGAGAGGTATCTGCAGCCCGGAGGTTCCAGAAGGATACGAGGTCATCAAGGTTCGTGACATCGCCAAGATAGATGCCCTCATAATCCCAGTTGGACTGAATGCCGTAATGCCTGCGCAAGCCGTGCCGAGACAAATACGCCAAGCTCGGGTGGTCGAGAATGTCCTGCGGAATGGGTGCGTCCTTGTTGAGGGCCTGCTCAGTGCCATCTGTGCCACTCTTTACCATCGCCAGGTAATCTAGGCCTGTCACGGTGGGGTCAGGATATTGACCCCATTGCATCAAGAAGATGTCGGCAAGCGGGTCGTCGTTGTCCCACGTGTAGATACGGAGACCGTGTTTCTTGATTGACTCTAACGCTGGACTGCGATCCAGCTCGACGAGAGCATTCTGAATATCAAGGACATGTGCATGAAAACCGTGTTCTTGCGATCCGAGGAACAAGCCGTCCGGGAAAAACGGGCTGATCAGATGCGGGAAACGTTTCTTGAAGGCCTCAATGGCATCGCCGACGCCAACAGGAACTATCATGTCGGCGCGGAATACCTCAACGATGCGCTCGGCTTCCTCGGGCCGATCGACGATCGCGATCGGATTGAAGCGGCCGCCCCACATCGTGTGGCTGAACTTTACTGCGTCGCGAAAGGCACCTCGATCGCCCGCACAGATCGCCCAGCAGATGCGCAGCGGGCGGTAGCAAATGTTGACGCGAACGGTATCCATCGAAGCCTTAGGCTCGGGGTTTAAGGGTGATTTCGAAATTCATCCCAGGGCTTGTCGAGCTCCCTCCACACGTCAAATCGAGAAAATGCGCTTCCGAATTGGGGGTCGCGTACTTTTCATGCTGAAACTAGCGGTTTCTCTGCGGCAATGCAAAAGTGTGCCTAAGCCGAGCAAGGCGTCATGAGCTGCTGCGCGTAGCCGGGACGCACTGGCAGGCGCGCGCGGAACTAAAGACCCGGCCCTTGGAATTTCGCAATACCCTCATTGCCACTATTCATCAAATCGAGCAGGCTTTTGTCGTGCACTAACGGCGCCCCCATCATGGGTGAGATCAAACATCCGCTGGCGTGACTTTGAATGCTACCCAGACTACGGCTGACAACCCCCTTCGTTATAATGCCCCCGCCAACCAAAATGGGGCTGCCGCTCATTTTGCCTGGAATTGTCGCGCTAAATTCAAAATTCGGACCCGGCGTGGAGCTTTGCTTTTCGATTAGGTTGTCTGGGTGAATAGTTGTCACGGCCCCAACGGAAACAACTAATTCCGGCTGATAATCGTCGTCGCCGCTTAATCGGATATCCCGCATCTCGGGGTAACCAATAGCCACAGCACGGTCGCCAACTTTAAGATTGTGCAACCCTATATTCAGCGGCTGGTAGGGACCTATCAGGGGGTGTTCTCGAACCTTGCAGACGGCAATATCTAGCAGGAGTTTAAATTCCGGCTTTTGATACAGAAGCGGACTTTCGACCTCTTTGCCCCAATGACATCCCCACTCAAATGGGCACATAAACCATTTTGCTTCTCGTAGCGCCGGGTGCATTGCAAAGGGTGCGCTCCGCATAGCAGGGTTCGCCGGAAGCAAAATGCCAAAACGCAAGTTTGCGCCTAGATTTTGCGATTTTTTGTCGACTCGAGTAATGCTCGTATACCTTTCATCAACGGGATCACGAAAGACGTGAGCCGCGGTCATCAGCAAACCGGAAGCGCTAATGAAAAAGCCGGTGCCAATGCAGTGCATCTCTGCATCCCCATCATTCCAAGCCACGATCGGCACGACGCTTTGCCGCACCAAAAATTCAGTGGTGCCAAACGTAGCGAATAAATTATTAATGATATGACCCGGTCTTTGGGTCATAAGGTTAATTTCGTTTTGGATTTTGAAGTAATCCTTTGTGAACCCCTCTCGCGGTTTCAGAGCGATGCCATTTAGATCGTGACTAGCCCAAACGCCCGCCTCGTTCTTCCTCCAGATCGATTTTAAAATTCCGATTTCGTCCTTTGGCGTTGGTTTCATATGCAATCCTTGCTGAACCCGTGCTTTCGCAACCGCCGTGATCCAAAACTGCGAGGAGGCGCGGCGCGTAGCGCTACTGCACATCGAGCACGCGTGTTATTTCCCGTAGTTCAGCTGCGGATGCTTTCCATCTGTGATCGCAGCTGGTGCAATAAAACTCGACGGCCCTTTTTTGTATCAGCTTGCGCAGGTCGATGGGGTCGAAGCTCTGTTGCGGGAGCGCCTCGCATTTGGGACATTTCATGAAGAAGCGCAGCTCATTGCCGCTCGCCGCCGTGCACTCCTTGCGGTTTTTATGAAAAAACACGGCGAAGCGGTTGGGTGCGATCTGCTTCGGCTTGCCGACGATGAATTCATCGGTGATAGGCTCGCGGCAATGTGCGCATTGGAACATGTTGCCGATAACTTCCGATACGCCCGTGCCGTCCCGCGCCGCCCGGATTTTCACCGCCTGTGCGATGGGGGCAGCGAGAAACATGGAAACCTTTACCTTGTCGTCAGGCATCGCGATTACCGGTTACTGTCACCAGTGTCAATAGTGATATGATTGACACTTCAACGCAAGGCGGCGATTTCGTCGCGTTTTGCTCCTGACAATGTTCTTTGGGCGTCCCAACTACCGGTCTCTTCTGATAAGGAGATTCACCGTAAGACGTCCTGGCGGAATCCAGTAGTACCCAGCGAATCCCTTCTCGACTTCTCCGCCGCTCTAGCCATACCCGATCGCGCAGCGTTGATCTTCTCCGCATACTGAAGCGGCATCCGCGTTGACTTCCAGCCCCCTGCCTGCGTAATCGCGGCCAGGTCAATATCCAACGCCGCCAAGTCCTGCGTCGCGCCCACCCGGGTTGAATGTCCGCTCACTTGGTCGATCACCCGTGCCGGAAGTCCGATCCACTGCGCCACCCGCTTGAAAATCGGTGCGATGCTCCCGGGATTCAGCGGCCCGCCCACCTGTCCCTTTCCGATCAGACGGCGAAAAACTGCCCCATCCGTAATCCCCGAGTGTTCCAACCACACCCTCAGCCATCTCACGGACTCGCGCGATAGATAAGCGACTCTCCCCTGCCCTTCCGCGTCCGTTTTACCCCGACGGATCAGCGCCTGGCCGGTGCCGTTGGGCCAGAACTCAATGTCTCGCAGCTCGAGTGCGACGAGCTCCCCGCGCCGGGCGAGCGTTTCATACGCGACGCACAGCATGGCGCGCTCGCGGTCCGCGCGCAGGCCTGCGCCGGCGCCGTCGATGAACTCTCTGATCTCTTTCCAACCCAGGGGGTAAGCTTGGTCCTGTCGGGCCGAGGTCTCCCTCCCCATTTTCTTGAGTCCCAACCTCACCGCTTCACTCGAGCAGGGATTCAATAACCCGGCCGCAATATGGACGCGCGCGATGGTGGCCAGATAGCGCTTCACCGTCGCGGGCTTCTTGCCCGCCTTCACTCGATCCTCAATAAAGGCGCGGATGGTCATGGGACCCGCCGGAAGGTACGACTCGCCCAGTGATTCGCAGAACGCCTGGAAGATTGCGCCATCCGCCTTCTGCGCACGGAGCGTATTGGCCGAGTAGGCGCCCTCCGCCATCGCCTGCCATTCGAGGAGCGCCGCCAAGGGCCCTTCGAGTAGCGATTTGGGCGCAATTGGCCGCGGCTCGAATCCAGAGGCCTCATTGGTCAATTCCATATCCGAAGCTTATCACAACAAGTCATATACATGCGATAACTGTTGTTATCATTGCTTATAAGTGTGATTTTTTTTATACATCGAATACCAAGCGTACGTAGAGTTCCGTGCAAATATTGAGCTAATATTTACCATAATATGCCCTTGAGTGTGCAGATCTCGCCCAATTAACGGATGTAGCGAATCTTTTGTCGCTCGACCCAAAGGCCGCTTGTGTGTGATTATATTTACACGATATGATGGGCTCATGAAATCTTACTCTGTTCGCTTCGTCTTGAATCGGCACCATTTGCAACGGCAATGCCGGTC
>Ga0209048_10001345_pt1 | contig 25395 bp, 21 predicted proteins | sample FrelakmetCRP12CR_FD_187146 | JGI IMG/M metagenome (GOLD analysis project Ga0209048, IMG submission 187146) | Freshwater lake sediment microbial communities from the University of Notre Dame, USA, for methane emissions studies - CRP12 CR (SPAdes)... | ecosystem: Environmental > Aquatic >... | reverse complement strand
CCGGCCCGCTCACTGCAGGGGGCGTTCGCGCCCATGTGGCGCCGTTGTTTTCCCGCGTTCTCGCCGCGCAGCGCGACCGGATCTATCTCGCCAACCACTCGCTGGGGAGGCCGCTCGACGCCACCGATGGCGACGTCCGCGAGGCGCTAGCCGCGTGGTACGGTCGGATGGGCGACGCGTGGGACCTCTGGGACGCCGAAATGGCCGCGTACCGCGCGCGGCTCGCGACTTTGCTCGGCGCGCCGCGGCCCGATTGCATCGTGCCGAAGACGAGCGCCGGGCAGGGGCTGCGGGCGGTGCTCAACGCGTACGACCGCGTGAGCCGGGTCGTCGCGACGCGCGGCGAGTTCGACTCGCTCGACGTGATCCTGCGCGAGTACGCGCGGCGCGGGCGCATTTCCGTTTCCTTCGTCGAGCCGCTCGCGGGCGGCGACTTTGCCGCCGAGGACGTGGTCGCCGCGTTCGTGCCGGGCACGGACCTCGTCGTGATCTCGCAGGTGATGTTCCAGACCGGCCAGGTTCTGCCGGGAATCCCGGCCATTGTCGCGGCCGCGCAAGCCGCCGGCGCGCGCGTGCTGCTCGACGTCTACCACTCGCTCGGGGTGTTTCCGGTCGACGTCGCGGCGCTCGGCGTCGATTTCGCCGTGGGCGGCAGCTACAAGTACCTGCGCGGCGGGCCCGGCGCGTGCTTCCTCTACGTGGCGCCGCGGCACCTCGACGCCGGCCTCGCTACGCTCGACATCGGCTGGTTCGCCAAAGAGGCGCGGTTTGACTACGCACGACCGGACCCGCCGCGTTATGCGGCCGGTGGCGACGCCTGGCTCGAGTCGACGCCGGCGGTGCTGCCGTTGTACCAGGCGCGCGCCGGGCAGGTGTTCACGACCGCGCTCGGCGTCGCGCGGCTGCGCGAGCATTCGCTGAGCATGCAGCGCCGGCTCGTCGCGCTGCTCGCCGACCGTGGAATCGCCGCGCAGGGCGGCACGGCGGCGCACGGCGCGTTCGTCGTCGTCCGGCATCGCGACGCGCGCGCGTGGTCGGCGGCGCTCGCCGCGCGCGGGATCGCGACCGACGCCCGCGGCGAATTGCTGCGCCTATGCCCCGACGTGCTGACCGTCGAGCCCGAGTTGCAGGCGGCCGCCGCCGCGGTGGGCGACCTGGCGCGGGCCTAGCTCTCGCGTTTCGGAAGGCGGGAGCGCCCCAGTCGGTCGCGCTCCCGTCATGCACGATCGGCGTGTTGCGCGAGGCGAGGATGGCCTTCGCCGGAACGGCACGCTCGATGCCCCGGAAGATCACCGATCGAAAACGTTATGATAGGCGTCATGGCGTTGAATCGACATCCGCACCCCGGGGTGGGGTCCATGCTCGGCCGAACCGCTGCACCGGCACTGTTCCTCGCGCTCGCCAGCACGTGCATTTCAGCCGCAAATGCCGCGGAGTACATCACTGCGCCGATCATTCGCGTCGAGACCGGCATGCACGCCGGCGCGATCCGCGCGCTCGCCACGGACGCCGACGGCCGGTACCTGGTCACCGGCGGAGCCGACAAGACGGTGCGGCTGTGGTCGCTGCCGCGAGTCGAGCTGCTCAAGACCCTGCGGGCGCCGATCGGCGAAAGAAACGAGGGCACGATCGCCGCCGTTGCGATGTCGCCGGACGGCAAGCTCATTGCCGCCGCCGGAGACACCTGCAAATCCTACGAAACATCGTATTGTGCTTTCGTCTTCGACGCGGCATCTGGCGCAATCGTGAAGCGCATCACCGGATTCAAGAACGGCATCACGCGGCTCGACTGGTCGCCCGACGGGGCGGTCCTCGCCGCGGGCATGGGCAGCACCGGCGGCATTCGTTTGTTGCGCACAACCGACTGGACCGAGCTCGGCGCGGACAGCCGTTACGGCGATTGGGTGACGAGTCTGCACTTCGACGGCCGTGGGCACCTCGCGACAGCGAGCTTCGACGGCAAGATCCGGCTCTACGCGTACGATGCCAAGGGCCTCGCGCTCGTCGCGGCGAAGTCGACGGCCGAGTTCGAGCTGCCCGGCTTGCCGCTTTGGGCAAATCAAATCGTCGGCAAGCCGCGTGCGGTGCGTTTCTCTCCGGACGGCAGCAAGCTCGCCGTCGGGCAGGGCAACGGCGCGAACTGGATGACGGTGATGGCGGCGGACACGCTGAGGACGCTCTACGTCGCTTCGACCTTCAGGACGCTCGACTGGAGAGGCATCGAGTACATCGCCTGGTCGGGCGATGGCGACGTGCTCTATGCCGGCACCGGAAGCGGCGAGCGGCGGGCGCAGCCGATACGCAGGTGGAGGGATGGCGGACGCGGCGGGTTCGTCGATCTCGACGTCAGCGAAGACCCCGTCAGCGGGCTGGTCGCGCTCAAGGACGGCGGGATCGCGTTCGCAACGAGCAGTCCGCTCCTGGGGATCTACGACGCCAAGGGAAACAGGGCCGTGTCTCTCACCGCCCAGGCCGGGGATTTCTACGGCCGCACCGACGCCTTCAAGGTCTCGCGCGATGGCGCGTACGTCGAATTTCCCTACGGCGCGGGCACGACCCTCGGCTTCGACCTCGGCGAGCGCAAGCTGGGGCCGGCCGCGGCCAGCCGACCCGACGTGCAGGAACCCGTGACCAACGCGGGCGCGCTCAGGTTCTACACCAAGTGGAAGGACACCTTTGGCGCGCTCGCCGCGGGCGACGTGCCGCTCAAGATGGGGCCTTTCGAGATTTCGCGCAGCCTCGCGATAGCACCGGATCGCGAGAGCTTTCTCGTCGGCACCCGCTATTTCCTGCGCCATTACGCAAAGGACGGCCGTCCGTTGTGGACAGTGCCGACGACCTTCGACGCGTTCGCGGTCAATTTTTCCGGGGACGGGCGATTCGCTCTCTCCGTGATCGGCGACGGCACGCTGCGCTGGTACTCGCGTGCGAACGGGCGTCTGCTGCTCACGCTGTTCGTGGCGTCAGACAGGAAGCGCTGGGTGCTCGTCTCGCCCTCCGGCTTCTACGACAGCAGCATGGGCGCGGAGGAGCTGATCGGCTGGCACGTCAACCGCGGCCGGGACGAGGCCGCCGATTTCTTTCCCGTATCGCGGCTGCGCGCCAAGTTTTACCGGCCCGGGGTCGTGACCGACATCATCCGGTCGGGCGACGACGGCGAAGCGTTCCGGCTCGCTGCGATCGAGCTTGGCACGGCCCCGCAACCGAGCGCCGGGCAGCCGCCGCCCGCTTCGGTGCCGTCGAAGGCCGCTGCCGGCGCGGCGGCCCCGCCCGCTGCCGCTCCAGCCCCGTTGCCGGCGATCCCATCCCCGGCTACGGACAAGCCGCTCGCACCGCCCGCGACCGTTGCCGGTTCCGTGCCTGCCACGCCGGCGCCGGTCGCAACCACTGCTCCCGCGGTCGATCCGAAGCCGGCCACCGTTTCCGGCAAGTTGCCGGCGATTTCCGAAAAGTCCGTCGCGGCGCGCTCCGGCGAAGATCCTGTCACCGCACAGGCCGAGGTCACGTCCACGGCACCGCAACGAGTCGCCGACATCACGCGCGTGCTGCCCCCGGTCGTGACCGTGCTCTCGCCCGCAAGCGGCAGCACCGTCTCCGGCAATCAGGTGACGCTGCGCTATACCGTGAAGTCGGACCAGGATGCGCCGGTGATCGCGGTGCGCGCGCGCGTGAATGGCGTCGGCCACGCCAGCCGCAGTGTTCGTGCCCGCGCCGACACGGACGTGCGCGAGATGACCGTCGCCATTCCGCCCGAGGACAGCGAGATCCTGCTGTTCGCGGAGAACAAGTTCGGTATCAGCTCACCCGCGAGCGTGCGATTGACATGGACCGGCGCGAAACCTTCGCCGGCGGACGAGAAGCCGGTGCTGTACGTGCTGGCGATCGGCGTGTCGGCGTACCGGGAGCCCGATTTCCGGCTCAATTTCGCGGCCAAGGACGCCGTCGATTTCGCCGCCATCGTCCGGAAGCAGAAGGGCGCGTTCTACCGCGACGTCGTCGTCCGGCTGCTCACGGACGAAATGGCCGGACGCGAGGACGTCATTGCCGGCTTCGAGTGGCTGCAACAGGCGGTCACCCCGAACGACGTCGGGATCGTGCTGATCGCCGGCCACGGCGTCAACGACGAGCGCGGCAACTACTTCTACCTGCCGGTCAACGCCGATGTCGATCGGCTCGACGCGACCGGCGTGCCGTTTGGCGCGATCAAGGCGCACCTCGCCAATCTGCGCGGCAAGGCCCTGCTCTTCGTCGACACCTGCCACGCGGGCAACGTGATGGGCAAGCGGCGTGGCCTGTCCGCCGACAACACGGGAATCCTGAATGAGCTGGCCAGCCCCGAATACGGTCTGGTCGTGATCGCGTCCTCCACGGGCCGGCAGAATTCCTTCGAAAACGTCGACTGGGGCAACGGCGCATTCACCAAGGCGCTCGTCGAGGGCCTGAGCGGACGCGCCGACCTGAAGAAGCGTGGCCGGATCACGCACAAGATGCTCGACTTCTACGTCTCCGATCGCGTCGATGAGCTTACGCAGGGCCGGCAGACGCCGATCAACACCAGCCCGCTCGGCGTGCCGGACTACACGATCGCCGTGGTCGCCCAGCCCGGCTGATCCGCGACCGCCGGGCGGCGTGCCGCGGTTGCGCCCGGTCGAACCCGACGCTCGATCCGGAGTGGGTCTGCCTCGCAGACAGGATGCCAGCTACGCAGGTCGGGGATCGCGCAGCAGTCGCTGCAGGCGCAGGACCCCCTCGGCCAGCCGGTCCTCGCTCGCCGCGAAGCACCAACGCAGGAAGCCTTCGCCTTCCGGTCCGAACGGGATGCCGGGCGCGAGGCCGAGCCCCGTCTCGGCCACGAGTCGCTTGCAGAAGGCGAGGCTGTCGGCGACGCCGCGGACGCGAACGAACGCGTACATGGCGCCCGACGGCGGCACGGCCTCGATCTCCGGCAGCTCCGCGAGCCGGGCGTGGAGAAAGTCGCGCGCCCGCCTAAAACGCGCGACGGTGCGTGCGATCACCGCGTCGCCGCGCGTCACGGCGACGAGGCCGGCGCGCTGCACGAACCCGGGGGCGCAGGACGTGTTGTATTCGATCAGTTTCGCGAGATCTGGGACGAGCGCTTCCGGCGCGACGATCCAGCCCAGCCGCCATCCCGTCATCAGCCAGGACTTGGAAAAGGTGTTCGTGCTGATGACGCGCTCGTCGGCTTCGGCGAGGTCGAGGAACGACGGCGCCACGCCCGCCGCGTCGCCGTCGTAGCAGAGGCGCTCGTAGGCGTCATCGGCGACGATCCAGATGCCGTGCCGCCGGCAATGCGCGAGGATCGCGCGCTGGTCGTCGGTGCCGATCGTCCAGCCGGTCGGATTGTTCGGCGAGTTGATGTAGACGGCGCGGGTCCCCGGCGTGAGCGCCGCCAGCAGGCGCTCAAGATCGAGCGTCCAGCCGTTCGCGCCAAAAGCGAGCGCGACGCAGGCGACGTCCGCGCCGAGTATCTTCGGTATCTCGACCAGGTTCGGCCAGAGCGGCGTGACCGCGACGACCCGGTCGCCCGGGCTGACGAGGACCTGCGTCGCGAGCATCAGCGCCGACATTCCGGAGCTGGTCACGGCGATCCGCTCCTGCACCACCGGTCGGTGCAGGTTCGTGACGTAACCCGCGATCGCCGCGCGCAGCTCCGGCAAGCCGAGATTGTGCGTGTAGAAGGTGTCGCCGGCGTAGAGCGCGTCGATGGCCGCCCGGCGGATGAAATCCGGCGTGACCTCGTCCGGTTCGCCGAACCAGAAGGCGAGGACGTCCTCGCGCCCCATGCCGGCGTTGGCGACCTCGCGAATCTTCGATGCGCGCAGGCGCCGGACGTCGTCGCGCGCCGTGGCGGGAAAGTCAATCACCCCTGGCCCGCGTTGCGCGTGATGAAGGTGACCAGCGCGATCAGCGCGAGCACGAACGCGAGGCCCGACAGCAGGCCGACGACGATCACGTGCAGCGGCTTGATCGTCACGGTATCCTGCAGCATGTGCCGGCCCTTGCGGACGCCGAAGAAGCTCCAGAACACCGCGCCGGCGACCTGGAGCATCGTCGCGGTTTCCGGCGCCGCGGAGGGCGCGGAATCGGCGGGCGCCGGGGGCAGGGCGTCAGGCATTCTCGTCCGTCCCGGAGAAACGCTCGCGGATCCGGCTTTCGTCGAGCTCGCCGAACGTGTAGGACGCCTCGAGCCACATCACGTTGATGATGCCGAACGCGAGCGCGAGCCCGACTCCCAGAATCCACGCGAAGTACCACATCGCCGCGCCTCCTCCCGCCGTCAATACAGACCGTGGCCGCCGTCGCGCACGCGCTGCACGGTGATCTTTCCGCGCATCACGCGGTACACCCAGCCCGTGTACAGCACGATCAGCGGCAGGAAGATCACGACGGCCCAGAACATCACCTGCAATGTACGCCGGCTCGACACCGCGTCCCAGACCGTGAGGCTGCTCGCGAGGTCGCTCGACGAGGGCATGATGAACGGAAACAGCGCGAACCCGCCGGTCAGCACGGCGCCGGCGACGGCGACCGACGACATGGCGAACGCGAAGCCGGCACGGCGTCCTCCCGACACGGCGAGGGCGAGCAGGGTGGCCCCGAAGGCCGCGAGCGGGGCGGCGACCGTCCACGGATGCTTCGCGTAGTTGTGCAGCCAGCCGGCGGGCAGCCGTTCGACGGTCTTCGCGGCAGGGACGAACGCCGAATCGGGCGGCGGCATCGCGACGATCTGGAAGCCGTCGAGGCCGGTGGCGACCCAGTACCCCGCCGCGGCGAACGCGGCGACGAAGATCGCGCCGGCGATGCGCGACGCCAGGACGGCGCGCTGCCGCACCGCGCCCTCGGTGCGCAGCTGCAGGTAGAAGCCGCCGTGCATCGTCAGGAGCGCGAGGCTCACGAGGCCCGCGAGGAGGCCGAACGGGTTGAGCAGACCCGCGAACGATCCGGTGTAGAAGACGCGCTGGTCGCCGTCGAAATGGAACGGAACGCCGACGAGCAGGTTGCCGAACGCGACGCCGAAGACGAGCGCCGGCACCGCACCGCCGACGAACAGGCCCCAGTCCCAGGCGCTGCGCCAACGCGGATCCTCGACCTTGCTGCGGTAGTCGAAGCCGACCGGGCGGAAGAAGAGCGCGAACAGCATCAGGATCAGCGCCACATAGAATCCCGAGAACGCCGCCGCGTAGACCAGGGGCCAGGCGGCGAAGACCGCGCCGCCGGCCGTGATGAACCAGACCTGGTTGCCCTCCCATGTCGGGCCGACGGAGTTCAGCAGCACGCGCCGCTCGTCGTCGCTGCGGCCGACGAACGGCAACAGCACGCCGACGCCCAGGTCGAAGCCGTCGAGGATCGCGAAGCCGACGAGCAGCAGGCCGACGATCGCCCACGAGATCAGCTTGAGCGTCGCGTAGTCGAACACGTAGATCACGCGGTCCCCTGCAGGGTGACGGGGCCGGCCCGTCCGCCGGACTCGAAGTGGTAGCGGCCGGTGCCGAGGCAGGAAGGGCCGAGGCGCGCGTACTTGAACATCAGGTACAGCTCGACCGCGAGCAGCGCGGTGTAGAACGCGATGAAGCCGCCGAGGCTGAACCAAAGCTGGCCGGCGCTGACCGACGACACCGAAAGGTGCGTCGGCAGCACCTCGCTGATGGCCCACGGCTGGCGGCCGTACTCGGCGACGATCCAGCCCAGCTCGATCGCGATCCAGGGCAGCGGGATGCTCCACAGCGCGACCTTCATGATCCAGCGGTTGCGTGCGAGGCGGCGGCGGGCGAGCACCAGGAACGCCGCGGAGAACACGAACAGGAACCAGACGCCCAGGCCGACCATGATGCGGAACGACCAGAACAGCGGCGCGACCTTCGGAATCGTGTCGTCGACCGCGGCGCGGATCTGTTCGGGCGTCGCGTCGACGACGCGCGCGGTGTATTTGCGCAGCAGCAGTCCGTATCCCAGGTCGGCCTTCAGCCGGTCGAACTCCGCCATCGCTTCGGCCGAGCGATCGCCCGACTTCAACCTCTGCAGCGCCGCGTGGGCCCGCATGCCATTCTCGATGCGCGCCTGGTGCTCGCGCTTCAGGTCCTTGATGCCGGTCACCGGCGTGTCGACCGAGCGCGTCGCGATCAGCCCCATGAGCCAGGGTATCCTGACCGCGAAATGCGTCTTCTCCGCCGCCTGGTCGGGGAAGCCGAATGCCGTGAACGACGCGGGCGGCGTCTCCGTCTCCCACTCGGCCTCGATCGCCGCGAGCTTCACCTTCTGCACCTCGCCCGACGTGTACCCCGACTCGTCGCCCAGGACGATGACGGAGATCGCGGACGCGAGGCCGAATCCCGCGGCGACGGCGAACGAGCGCACGGCGAACGAAGGGTCGCGCAGCCGGAGCAGGTGGAAGGACGAGATGCCGAGCACGAACATCGACGCGGCCACGTAGCCGGCCGCGACGGTGTGCACGAACTTCGGACCGGCGACGGGGTTGAAGAGCAGCTCGAAGAAGCTCGTGAGCTCCATCCGCATCGTGTCGACGTTGAACTGGGCGCCGACCGGGTTCTGCATCCAGGCGTTGGCGATCAGGATCCACAGCGCCGACAGGTTCGAGCCGAGCGCGACCAGGAACGTGACCATCAGGTGCTGGACCTTCGAGAGCCGGTCCCAGCCGAAGAAGAACAGGCCGACGAACGTGGATTCCATGAAGAACGCCATCAGTCCCTCGAGCGCCAGCGGCGCGCCGAAGATGTCGCCGACGTAGTGCGAGTAGTACGCCCAGTTGGTGCCGAACTGGAACTCCATCGTGATGCCCGTGGTGATGCCCATCGCGAAGTTGATGCCGAACAGCTTTCCCCAGAACTTCGTCATGTCGCGGTAGATCTCCTTGCCGGTCATCACGTACACCGACTCCATGATGACGAGGATCCAGGCGAGGCCCAGCGTCAGCGGGACGAACAGGAAGTGGTAGAGCGCCGTCACGGCGAACTGCAGCCGCGACAGGTCGACGATGTCAGCGGTCGGCATGGGCGGCGTCCGATGCGGGCGCGGCGACGACGAGCCGCTCCCCGACCTGCAGCGCGTCGAGGTGCGTGTGCGGCGCCGCCGGGTTGCGGAAGAACGCCCACCACAAAAGGCCCAGGAGGATGCCCTTCACGACCAGCACGACCGTCAGCTCGCGGGCGAGCGGGCTCAGAGCGCTCCAGCCCGCGCGCCGGCGGGTGGCTGCAGGCGGCGGACCGGCCACGGCGGGCGGTGCGGGAGGGCGCAGGGTAGCCATGGGGCCGTCATTATTGACCTGCGGGCGGGCCCGCGTCGAGCATGTCCGCCCGACCCGCCGCCTGGCTCGCGCCGCAGGGGCCTGCGCGCGGTTGCCGGCGGGCGCAAGGCAGCGCGGCGCGCCGCTTGAATCGGGAGCGACAAGACCCCATGTCAAGCACAGGCTTTTTTGGCGAGGATCGACCATGCGCTTCGACAAGCTCACGACCAAGTTCCAGCAGGCGCTCGCCGACGCGCAGAGCATGGCGCTCGGGCACGACAACGGCTTCATCGAGCCGCAGCACCTGCTCTCGGCCATGCTGGAGCAGGAGGACGGCGGGACGGCGTCGCTGCTGTCGCGTGCCGGCGCCGCGGTGCCGAAGCTCAAGCAGTCGCTCGGCAAGGCGATCGAACGGCTGCCCAGGGTCGAGGGACAGGGCGGGGAGATCGGGGCTTCCCGCGAGCTTGGCAACCTGCTCAATCTGGCCGACAGGGAGGCCACGAAGCGCGGCGACCAGTTCATCGCCAGCGAGCTCTTTCTCCTAGCGTTGGCCGATGACAAGGGCGACACCGGCCGTCTGCTGAAGGACGCCGGCCTCACCCGCCGTGCGCTGGAGACGGCGATCGACGCGGTGCGCGGCGGCGCCGGCATCGACTCGCAGGAGGCCGAGGGCCAGCGCGAAGCGCTGAAGAAATACACGATCGACGTCACCGAGCGCGCCCGCGAAGGCAAGCTCGACCCCGTGATCGGACGCGACGACGAGATCCGCCGGACGATCCAGATCCTCCAGCGCCGGACCAAGAACAACCCGGTGCTGATCGGCGAGCCGGGCGTGGGCAAGACGGCGATCGTCGAGGGGCTCGCGCAGCGGATCGTCAACGGCGAGGTGCCCGAGACGCTCAAGGGCAAGCGCGTGCTCTCGCTCGACATGGCTCAGCTCCTCGCCGGCGCCAAGTACCGCGGCGAGTTCGAGGAACGGCTCAAGGCCGTGCTGAAGGACATCGCCGCCGACGCCGGGCGGACGATCGTCTTCATCGACGAGCTGCACACGATGGTCGGCGCCGGCAAGGCCGAGGGCGCGATCGACGCAGGCAACATGCTGAAGCCGGCGCTCGCCCGCGGCGAGCTGCACTGCGTCGGCGCGACGACGCTCGACGAGTACCGGAAGTACGTGGAGAAGGACGCGGCGCTCGAGCGGCGGTTCCAGAAGGTGCTGATCGACGAGCCGTCGGTCGAATCGACCATCGCCATCCTGCGCGGGCTGCAGGAGCGCTACGAGATCCACCACGGCGTCGACATCACCGACCCCGCGATCGTCGCCGCGGCCGAGCTGTCGCACCGTTACATCACCGACCGCTTCCTGCCGGACAAGGCGATCGACCTGATCGACGAGGCCGCGGCGCGCATCCGGATGGAGATCGACTCGAAGCCCGAGGCGATGGACAAGCTCGACCGCCGGCTGATCCAGTTGAAGATCGAGCGCGAGGCGGTGAAGAAGGAGACCGACGAGGCGTCGCGGAAGCGGCTCGGGCTGATCGAGCAGGAGATCGCGAAGCTCGAGCGCGAGTACGCCGACTTCGACGAGCTGTGGCAGTCCGAGAAGGCCAATGTCGCGGGCACGCAGCACATCAAGGAGGAGGTCGACAAGGTCAAGCTCCAGATGGAGGAGGCGCGACGCAAGGGCGACTGGCAGAAGATGTCGGAGCTGCAGTACGGGAAGCTGCCCCAGCTCGAGGCCCAGCTCAAGAAGGCCGACAGGAAGCCCGCGAAGGGAGAAGCGCAGAAGCCGCAGCTGCTGCGCACGCAGGTCGGCGCCGAGGAGATCGCCGAGGTCGTCTCGCGCGCCACCGGCATCCCGGTCTCGAAGATGATGCAGGGCGAGCGTGACAAGCTGCTGCACATCGAGGATGCGCTGCACCGGCGCGTGGTCGGGCAGGACGAGGCCGTGCGCCTGGTGGCGGACGCGATCCGCCGCTCGCGCTCGGGGCTCTCCGATCCCAACCGCCCGTACGGCTCGTTCCTGTTCCTCGGTCCGACGGGCGTGGGCAAGACGGAGCTCTGCAAGGCCCTCGCCGAATTCCTCTTCGACTCCGAGCAGCACCTGATCCGGATCGACATGTCCGAATTCCAGGAGCGGCATTCCGTCTCCCGTCTGATCGGCGCGCCGCCGGGCTACGTCGGCTACGAGGAGGGCGGCCACCTGACCGAGGCGGTCCGCCGCAAGCCGTACAGCGTGATCCTGCTGGACGAGGTCGAGAAGGCGCACCCGGACGTGTTCAACGTCCTGCTGCAGGTGCTCGACGACGGGCGAATGACGGACGGGCAGGGCCGCACGGTCGACTTCAAGAACACGGTGATCGTGATGACGTCGAACCTGGGCTCGCACAAGATCCAGCAGATGACCGACGCCGGCGAAGGCGAGGCGCTGATCAAGATCGCGGTGCTGGCCGAGGTCAAGGCCAGCTTCCGGCCGGAGTTCGTGAACCGGATCGACGAGATCGTCGTGTTCCATCCGTTGGGCGAAGCGCAGATCGCGGAGATCGCGAAGATCCAGCTGAAGGCGCTGGAGGCGCGGCTCGCGAAAATCGAGATCAGGCTGTCCGTGTCCGACGCCGCGCTCAAGGCCGTTGCGGCGGCGGGCTTCGATCCCGTCTACGGCGCGCGGCCGCTGAAGCGCGCGATCCAGCAGCAGATCGAGAACCCGCTCGCGAAGGAGATCCTCGGCGGCAGATACGCCGCCGGCGACACGGTAAAGGTCGGCGCGACCGGGGGCGAGATCACATTCGCGAAGGGTTGAGCGCGGTCGCACGACGTCGGGTCGCCCGATTCGCGGTGCCGTGCGGCCGGCGGCGGGCTTCGGGTGCCGCGAAGCGCGTCCGCCTGCGGGTCTCGACGCGGCACGGGCGGTCAATCCACGACCGCCCGCGCCGCGTCACCCGCGACGGCGGACCGCGGCACAGGCGCCCGCCGCCGGCCGCACCGCACCGTGAACTCTGAAGTCGCTAGAAGTACGGCACGAAGCGGCGTGCCGGAGCGGTCGTCCACGCCGAGCGCAGCCAGCCACGCACGCGTTCCATCGGCTGCGGTCGGCGCCCGCGCACGTGCACCTCGTCGACGTGGCGGGCGAGGACGCAGACCGTCGCCTTGCCGTGCGCCTCGACCACGGTCAGTCCGCCGTGATCGATCGTGAACGAATGGCCGGCGCAGAGCACGATGTCGCGCGCGTCGCGCTCCTGCGTGATCCACAGCGTGCCCCGCGTCACGCGCAGCGTCGTGCCGCGCGCCCCGTCCAGCTGGACGAGCTCGCCCGAGGCGAGATCCCAGACCTTCGTGTAGCCCGCGCAAACCATGGTCAACCTCCTCTGTCATGCGTAGAATGCATCCGATCCCGGACGGTCCGGGGGTCGGCCCGCGCTTCGCTCTGCCGCGCCGTTACGCTCTGCGGATGAGCGAATTCTGGGGTCGCCCACCGACCGCCACAAACGGTCATTTGGAATGACTTGCATGATCTCGGCGCATGCATAAGACGCTGCGGCGGCTCCCGTCGCTCGACTTCCTAAGGGGCTTCGAGGCGTCCGGGCGGCTCCTGTCCTTCACCCGCGCGGCCGAGGAGCTCTTCGTGACGCAGTCGGCGCTCTCGCGCCAGGTGCAGGCGCTCGAGGCCGCGCTCGGCGTCGCGCTGTTCGCGCGCAGGCACCGCGCGCTCGCGCTGACCCCCGCCGGCACGGCCTTCCATCGCGAGGTGACGGCGGCGCTCGGCGCGCTCGCGGCGGCGGCCGACACGGCCCGCGGAGTCCATCGCACGCCCGGCCTTACGCTCTCGACGACGGTTTCTTTCGCCTCGCTGTGGATCATCCCGCGGCTGCCGGCATTCCGCGCCCGCCATCCCGACGTCGAGGTCTACGTTTCCGCCGACGACCGGTTGGTCGACCTCGGCCGAGGCGAGGTCGACGTCGCGGTCCGCTATCTCGCCGACGCGAAGGCGCCCGACGGCGCGGTGCGCCTCTTCGGCGAGCGGATGCTGCCGGTCGTGAGTCCGAAGCTCGTCCGCCGCAGGGGAACGCCACTCACCCAACCCGCCGATCTTGCGCGCCACGTGCTTCTCCATCTCGACGATCCGGACGGCCGCACGCCGTGGCTCGAGTGGACCGTGTGGCTCGCCGCGAACGGCGAGCCGGGGTTGAAGCCGGCGGGCTCGCTGCGCTTCAAGCTCTACGACCAGCTGATCCAGGCCGCGGTCGGCGGCCAGGGCGTCGCGCTCGGTCGGATACCGCTGATCGCCGAGCACCTGCGGGACGGCCGTCTGACGGCGCCGTTCTCGAAACGGTACGACTCGGCGCGCGGCTACTATGCGGTGACGGCTCCGCACGCGATGGAGCGCGCCGACGTCGCCGCGTTCGTGGACTGGCTGCGCGACGAGGCCGCGGCGGAGGCCGGCAGGGTGGCGGTCGACGGCACGCAGACTGGGAAAGCGCCCCGGCCGACCCGACATCGCGTCAGTGCGGGAGCGCGCCGATGACGCCTGGCGTCGACCGCGTTCCGCGCGCGGCGCCGGCACCGTCGCCGTGGATCTGCCGCTTCGCGCACCTGGTGCCTTCCTGCGCGCGCGTGCTCGACCTCGCGTGCGGATCGGGTCGCCACGCGCGCTACTTCGCAGGCCGCGGCTGCGACGTGCTCGCCGTCGACCGCGACGCCGCGGCGCTGGCGACGATGGACGGCGTGGCGGGCATCCGGACGCGGGCGGTCGACCTCGAAGCGGGTGGCTGGCCGCTCGCGGGCGAGCGCTTCGATGCGATCGTCGTCGCCAACTACCTGCATCGGCCGCTGTTCCCGTATCTCGCTGCCGCACTGGCCGACGACGGCGTGTTCCTCTACGAGACCTTCGCCCGCGGCCACGAGGTATACGGCCGGCCGTCGAACCCCGATTTCCTGCTCGAGCGCGGGGAGCTGCTCCGGCTCACCGGCGATCGCCTCACCGTGATCGCTTTCGCGCAGGGCGATGTCGCCGCGGGCGAGGGCCGCGCGGTCGTGCAGCGACTCGCCGCGGTGGGGCCGGGGCGCCCGTGGCCGCCCTCGCTCGACCCACGGTGACACGGCGCGGGCGCGCGCCGATCAACACGGCCGGCCCGCACCGTGCGAATGAGGTAAAATCCGCCTTTTCCTCGGTTTACCTTTCATGCTGACCGGAAGTTTTGTCGCGATCGCGACGCCGATGACGAAAGGCGGGGCGCTTGACCTCCCCGCTCTCGGCAAGCTGATCGATTTCCACGTCTCCAGCGGCACGTCCGCGATCGTCGTCGTCGGCACCACCGGTGAATCGCCGACGGTCGACGTCGACGAGCACTGCCTGCTCATCAAGACCGCGGTGGAACAGGCGCGCGGCCGCATCCCGGTCATCGCCGGCACCGGCGCGAACTCGACCGCCGAAGCGATCGAGCTCACGGCACGCGCGAAGGACGCCGGCGTGCACAGCTGCCTGTCGGTCGTTCCCTATTACAACAAGCCCACGCAGGAGGGCCTGTATCGCCACTTCCGCGCGATCGCCGAGGCGGTCGACCTGCCGCTCGTCCTGTACAACGTGCCCGGACGAACCGTCGCCGACCTCGCCAACGAAACGGTGCTGCGCCTCGCGCAGGTTCCCGGCGTCGTCGGCATCAAGGACGCGACGGCGGATCTCGGGCGCGGGAGCGAGCTCCTCCGGGCACTCGCCGCCGCGGGCCGGCGCGACTTCGCGGTCTATAGCGGCGACGACATCACCGCGCTGCCGCTGCTCCTGATGGGCGGCCACGGCGTGATCTCCGTCACCGCCAACGTGGCGCCCGGCCTCATGGCGCGGATGTGCGAGGCGGCGCTCGCGGGCGAGTTCGCGACGGCGCGGGGATTCAACGACCGGCTGCTGCCGTTGCACCGCAGGCTGTTCGTCGAGGCGAACCCGATCCCCGTGAAATGGGCGCTTTCCGAGATGGGCCTCATCGAAAACGAGCTGCGGCTGCCCCTGGTGCCGCTTTCCACCCAGTACCACGACACGGTCCGCAGCGCGTTGCGCGAGGCGGGCTGTCTGTGACGACCGCGAAGGCGCCCTGCATGCTGCACGTGAAGTTCGGAACGCGGGCAAGCGCGTTCGCCGCTGCAATCCTCCTGTTGCTCGTCGCGGGCTGCGAGACGTCGACGATCTCGCTGTCGAAGAAGATCGACTACAAGTCGACGACGAGCACGCCGGCGCTCGAACTCCCGCCCGACCTCACCGCGCCGCAGTACGACGACCGTTTCAACGTGACGACCGCGTCGGGCCTCGCCGCACAGGGCGGCAACCGGGCACGGATTGCCGATGTCATCGCGCCGGACGCGATGGCCGACGCGCGGATCGTGCGCGGCGGCACCGAGCGCTGGCTCGTGGTCAAGACGACGCCCGAGATCGCTTGGAACACGTCCCGCCAGTTCTGGAGCGACGTCGGCTTCGTGCTGGCCATCGAGCAGCCGAACACGGGCATCATGGAGACGGATTGGGCGGAGAACCGCGCCAACATGCCGACCAGCTTCATGCAGAACACCGTCGGGAAGGTGCTCGACATCTTCGGCAACACGTACAAGCGCGACAAGTTCCGCACACGGATCGAGCGGGGAAGCGACCCCGGCACCGTCGAGATCTACGTGTCGCACCGCGGGGCAGAGCAGGTGCCGACGATGATGAACAACCAGTCGCCGGCGGGTTTCGTCTGGGCGGTCACGCCGCCCGACCCCGGCCTCGAGGCCGAGATGCTGACGCGGCTCATGATCCGCTTCGGCACGCCGGAGCCGCAGGCGAGCGCGGCGGTCCAGGCTGCGATGTCCCCGAGCGGACCGGAACGCGCACGCCTGGAAACGGCGGCGGACGGCGCGAGGCAGCTCGTCGTCGACGACAGCTTCGACCGGGCGTGGCGCCGCGTGGGCCTCGCGCTCGACCGCGTCGGATTCACCGTGGTCGACCGCGACCGCTCGAAGGGCACGTACTTCGTCCGCTACTCCAATCCGGACACCGACGGGGCGACGAAGGAAAAGGGCCTCCTGGACAAGCTCATGTTCTGGAAGGACGACGTGAAGACTCCCGAGCAGTACCGGATCACCGTGGCGGCGATCGACCCCCGGAGCGTCGTGACGGTGCGGGACGCGAACGGCGTCCCCGACAAGAGCGCGACCGGCGAGAAGATCCTCTCGCTGCTCAAGGATCAGCTCAAGTAGCGGCGCGGCGCGCATGCGCTTCGCGTCACTTGGCAGCGGCAGTGAGGGCAACGCTCTCGTCGTCGAGTCCGGCGGAACGCGGGTGCTGATCGACTGCGGTTTCGGGATCCGCAGCGCCGCCGCGCGCCTCGCCCGGCTCGGGCTCGAGCCCTCTTCGCTGACGGCGATCCTCGTCACCCACGAGCACTCCGATCACGTCGGAGGCGTGCCGGCGTTCGCGGCGCGCCACGACATTCCCGTCTGGGCCACATTCGGCACGCTTGCCGCGGTGTCCGCGCGGTTCGAGGGCATGACCGGCGTGTACGGCTTCGACGGCCACGACCCTTTCGCGATCGGCGCGCTGGAGATCACGCCGGTGCCGGTTCCCCACGATGCCCGCGAACCAGTGCAATACGTGATCGGCGACGGCGCACGGCGCCTCGGCGTGCTCACGGACCTCGGCGTCTCGACCGAGCACGTCGAGGCGAGCCTGTCCGGCTGCGACGCGCTGGTGCTCGAATGCAACCACGATCTCGCGATGCTCGAGAACGGCAGCTATCCGTACCCGCTGAAGCAGCGGATTGCCGGCCGCCTGGGCCACCTGCACAACGAGGCGGCGGCCGACATCCTGGCGCGGATCGACACGTCGCGCTTGACGCACGTCATCGCCGCGCACCTCTCGCAGGAGAACAATACGCCGGAGCTGGCCCGCGCCGCGCTGGCAGCGGCGCTGGCCTGCACCCCGGACTGGATCGGCATCGCCGAGCAGGCGACGGGCTTCGACTGGCGGCAGGTCTAGCAATCGGAATGGAAGGGGCCGGGCTCCGCGCCGCGACGGGCGGGGTTTCCATGATCAAGGAGAACGGGATGGAAAAGCGGCAGGAGCTCTACAAAGGGAAAGCCAAGACGGTCTACGCGACCGACGATCCGAACTATCTCGTCATGCATTACCGCGACGACGTCTCGGCGTTCGACGGGGCGAAGCTCGCCAAGCTGCCGCAGAAGGGCGAGACCAACAACAGGATCAACGCCTACGTGATGGGACGGCTCGCCGCGGCCGGCATCCCGACGCATTTCGTCCGCCTGCTGAACGAGCGCGAATCGCTGGTGAAGGCGATGAAGATGGTCCCGGTCGAGTGTGTCGTGCGCAACGTGTGCGCAGGCTCGATGGCCAAGCGGTACGGCATCGACGAGGGAACGAAGCTCGCCGAGCCGATCTTCGAGTTCTTCCTCAAGAGCGACGCGCTGCACGACCCGCTGTGCAACGACGATCACATCCGCGTGCTGGGCTGGGCCACCGCGGACGAGATCGCGCAGATGAAGGCGTTGACGCACGACGTCAACGCGGTGCTGCGGCCGATGTTCGGCAACGCGGGCATTGATCTCGTCGACTACAAGCTCGAATTCGGGCACCCGCGCGGCGAGCCCGGCGGTTCGCTGGTCCTGGGCGACGAATTCACGCCCGACGGCTGCCGCTTGTGGGATGCAAAGTCCGGAGAGAAGCTCGACAAGGACCGCTTCCGGCGCGATCTCGGCAGCGTGATCGAGCACTACCGCGAGGTGGGGCAGCGCATCGGCGCGCCGCTATGACGAGACTCTGCCCGAGGCAGGAAAAGAAGGGGCCGACCCGAAGGCCGGCCCTTTCCGGGCGAGGCGAGCGCGCTTACTTCTTCGGCGCGTCCTTCGCGGGCTCCGCAGCAGGAGCCATCGCCGGTGCGGCAGCAGGAGCCATCGCCGGCGCCGCCGCGGGCGGCGTGGCGGGCGCCATCGCGCCAGCCGGAGCGGCATCCTTCGCCGGTTCGGCGGACTTGGTGGCGTCGGCAGCCGGCGCAGGTGCCGGGGCGGGTGCCGGTGCCGCGGCAGGCGCCGGGGCGGGTGCCGGCGCAGCCGGCTTCTGTTGGCCGCACGCCGTCAGCGCGAGCGCGACGGCCGTGGCGAGTATCAACGACTTGGTCATGGTGCGGTTCCTTACGCTTGGGTAGAGAGACGGACTCGAAATCGGCTGCCGTACGTTCGCACGGCGGCCCGGCTTGCGTTCATGCATGACATCCGGGCCGCAACCGATGTCGAATCTTAACACATTTCCCAAGGAATTCAAGGATATTGTGCGGCGCACCATCGGCCGCTCCGGCCGCGGCCCCGGCCGTCAGAGCCCGAGTAGGGTCGCGTTGACGCCCGGTTCGCCGGAAGCCCAGATTTCCTCGAAGCGCTGCACGAAGGGCTTGGCCGCGAGCGGCTGTTCGATCCCGTATTCCGCATTCGGCTGCCCGATGTCGAAACGGTGCAGGAAGTGCCGGTCGTCGACGATGACGATGGGATCCATCACGGCACGCGCGTCCGGCCCGGTCCGGTAGACCGTGATCGCGTGAGCGTATTGCCGGAGCAGTCGCGTGAGCCGCGGGCACGAGCCCTCGATCCACCGCGTGTCGTGCACGATGATCCGCAGCGTCGCGTTGCGGCCGGTGCGCAGGAACGCGGAGATCGCGGCGGTCCGCGCGACGCCGTTCCATCCCATGCCGGAAAGGTCGACGTCGAACACGCGGATCGAGCGCTTCGCGAGCCCGGTCATCTCGTCCAGCGCGGCGATCTGCGCCGAAATCGTCCCGAGTGTCTCGCGCCGCGGCGAGGGCGTCCCCGCGGATTCGTCCGCGTCAGCTTTCGGCGTGGAGGTAGCCATGACAATACCAATCGTACAACAGCTTTTCGGCGGCGGGGGGAAGGGTGACGACCGCCGGCGGCGCGAGCGCGCGCGCGTTCGCGAGCCGTTTCAGCGTCCCGGCTCCCGTCGCGGGCCACGCGAGCGCGGCGCCGTTGATGAACAGGTGCAGGTCGTCGTACAGGACCTGCGAGCGGAGGTCGAGCCGCACGCCGCATTTCGCGGCGCGGGAAGCGAACGCGCGCCGCGGCAGCGGCACGCCCGGCGGATCGAAGAAGACCGTGGGCTTCGGCTCCGACAGCCAGCAGCCGAGAAACCGGGCCAGCGTCGCGCGATCGGGCGAGATGCCCTTCAGCAGGCGCTCGCAGCGCCGTCGCATGGCGCCGTCGATGGCCGCCGGCGCGCGGACGACCCCGAGGTCGGGATCCGCGTAGTGTCCGGGAAGGTCGATCTCGTCGCGCAGGAAATCCAGGAAGGCCGTGGCGAGCTCGTTCGCGCCGGGGGCCCGGAATCCGACCGAGTACGTCGTGCAGGGGTCGATCGCGATGCCGTCGTGCGCGACATGCGGGGGCAGGTAGAGCATGTCGCCGGGCGAGAGCACTAGCGTTTGCGCCGGCGCCGGCCTGAATCGCCGGAGAATCTTCAGCGGTAGCCGCGGTCGCAGCGAGAGGTCGCGCTGGGGGCCGAACCGCCAGCGCCGGCGCCCGAACCCCTGCAGCAGGAACACGTCGTACGAATCGACGTGCGGACCGACGCCGCCGCCGGGGACCGCGTAGCTGACCATCAGGTCGTCGAGGCGCGCGTAGGGCAGGAACGCGAAGCGCCGCAGCAGCGCGTCGGCGGGCCGGCTCACGCGATTGACGCCCTGCACGAGCAGCGTCCAGTTGCGCGCGGGCAGCGCACGGATGTCGGTGCGACGGAACGGGCCGTGCGCGAGCGACCAGTGCGAACCCTCGCGCACGACGATCCGCGATTCGACGTCGTCGCGCCCCGCGAGCGCGAAGAGTTCGCGCGCGCTGAAAGGACCGCCGAAGTCCGGCACCGCGTGCCTCACGAGCAGCGGCTGCTTGTGCCAGTGCCGACGGAGAAACGCCGAAACCGGGAGCCCCCCGAGCGGCGCGTCCGTCGCGTCGGGAACCGTGGTGCGGGCACGCGCGGCGGGGGCAGCCATCGGCCGATTATAGCGACGCGCCCGCGGCGCGCTGGGCTACAATGGAATCCGCGCGGCGGCAGCACGCGCCGCGCCGCGCACCCAGGCGCCGAACGCGTGTTGTGCGCCCCCGCCCATGGATCTTCGATGAACATCTTCGCCAATACCGTCGTCACGCTCACGTTCGAGCTCTTCGATGCGGAAGGGGCGCTTCTCGAGGCCACGGACGAGCCGATCACGTACCTCCACGGCGGGCATTCGGGAATGCTGCCCAAGCTCGAGGAGGCGCTCAGCCTGAAGAGGGCCGGAGACGCCGTGTCCGTCGACATCGAGCCCGCCGACGGTTTCGGCGACTACGATCCCGGGCTCGTGAAGCTCGAGCCTGCCGACCGGTTGCCGCCCGAGGTGGAGGTCGGCATGCAATTCGAGGCGTATACGAACCCCGGCGACGAGCAAGGGAGCGGAACGGTCTTCACGGTCACCGACATCGCCGAGGGCAAGGTGGTCCTCGACGGCAATCACCCTTGGGCCGGGAAGCGGCTGCGCTTCGAATGCCAGATCCTCGACGTGCGCGCGGCGACGGCCGAGGAGGTCGAGCACGGACACGTGCACGGCGCCGGCGGGCATCATCACTGAACCGGTGTTGCGGTGGTCGGAAGCGCTGCGCGGACCCCGCACGCGCCGCAGTTCACCTCCGCGCCGGCAAGGCGCCACGAATGCCGGACGCCGGGCGTTCAATCAGTCCTGCAACAGCTTCCGGAGCTCGTAGAGCGCCGCCAGCGCGTCCCGCGGCGTCATGGCGTCGGGATCGAGCGCGGCGAGGCGCGCCGCGATGCCGCCGGTGTCCTGCGGCGCCGGCGGCATGTCCGCCGCACTTCGCCTTCCGGCGCCGGTCGGCGCGAACAGGTCGGCTTGCGATGCGTCCGCCGCGCTGAACTTGTCGAGCCGCGCCAGGTAGTCCTTCGCGCGCCGGATTACCGCCGACGGCACGCCGGCGAGCTTCGCCACCTGGAGTCCGTAGCTGCGGCTCGCCGGACCTTCCGCCGCCGCGTGCAGGAACACGATGCCGTCAGCGTGCTCGACGGCGTCGAAATGCAGGTTCGCGCAGCCGTCGATCTCCGCCGGCAGCGCCGTCAGCTCGAAGTAGTGCGTCGCGAACAGCGCGAGACTCCTGTTCTTCGCGGCAAGCTCGCGCGCGATCGCCCACGCGAGGGCGAGGCCGTCGAACGTCGAGGTGCCGCGGCCGATCTCGTCGATCAGCACCAGGCTTTGCGGCGTCGCGCGGTGTAGGATCGCGGCGGCTTCGGTCATCTCGACCATGAACGTCGAGCGCCCGCCGGCGAGGTCGTCGGCGGCACCGATGCGCGTGTGAATCGCGTCGAGCGGCCCGATGACGGCCTCGCGTGCCGGCACGAACGACCCGCAGTGCGCGAGCAGCGCGATCACCGCTGCCTGCCGCATGTACGTCGACTTGCCGCCCATGTTCGGTCCCGTGACGATCAGCAGCCGGCGCTCGGGGCCGAGATCGAGGTCGTTCGGGATGAAGTCGTCGACCTGCCTTTCCACGACGGGATGCCGTCCCCCGCGGATCGCGAGCCCCGTCGTGGCGACGAGTGTCGGGCACGCGAAGTCGAGCGCCTCCGCGCGCTCGGCGAGCGTCGCGAGCACGTCGAGCGTCGCCAGCGCCGCCGCCGCGTCCTGCAGCGCGGGGATCGCCGGCGCGAGATCGGCGAGCAGTGCTTCGTAGAGCAATTTCTCGCGGGCGAGCGCCCGCTCCTGTGCCGAGAGCGCGCGGTCCTCGAACGCCTTGAGCTCGGGCGTGATGTAGCGCTCCGCGTTCTTCAGCGTCTGGCGGCGCCGGTAATCGTCGGGAATCTTCTGGACGTGCGCGTGCGTGACCTCGATGTAGAAACCGTGGACGCGGTTGTACTCGACCTTGAGGTTGGCGATGCCGGTGCGCTCGCGCTCGCGCGCCTCCATCGCGACCAGGAATTCGCCGCAGTGATCGTCGATCGCGCGCAGCTCGTCGAGTTCCGCGTCGAATCCGGGGGCGATGACGCCACCGTCGCGGATCTGCGCCGAAGGCTCGGCAGCGATGGCACGCGCGAGCAGATGCGCCCAGCGGGGATCGACGGCGAGCTCCGTCGCGATCGACGCGACGAGCGGAGCCTCCCGTCCCGCGAGCATCGCCGCGATCGAGGGGAGCCGCTGCAGCGTCTCGCGCAGCCCGGCCAGGTCCCGCGGCCGCGCGGAGGCGAGCGCAACGCGCGCGGCGATCCGCTCGACGTCGGCCGTGCGCGCGAGCTCCTCCGCGAGCGTGCGGCGTCCTGCGCGAGCCTCGACCCAGATTGCGACGACGGCATGGCGCGCGACGGCCGCATCTTGCGCGCGCAGGGGGTGCGTCAGCCAGTGGCGCAAGAGCCGGCTTCCTGCCGACGTGGCGCAGCCATCGAGCAGCGACAGCAGCGTGGGCGCAGGCTCGCCGCGCAATGTTTCGGTGATCTCGAGATTGCGCCGCGTCGCGGCGTCCAGCGCGAGGTATTCGCTCGCGGACTCGACTTCGAGCGTGCGGATGTGCGCGAGCGCCGACTGCTGCGTCGACGTGGCGTAGCCCAGCAGCGCGCCCGCGGCTCCAAGCGCGAGATCGCGATCGTCGACGCCGAAAGCGGCGAGGTCGCGCGTGCCGAAATGCCTCGCCAGCGCGCGCGCCGCCGCCGCGGCATCGAACTGCCACGCAGGCAGCGCGCGCGTGGGGACGCTGGCCGGCTGCGACGATACCGGCGCGCCGTCCGGGACGAGCAGCTCCGCCACGTCCAGCCGTTCGAGGGCGGCGGCGGCCTCGGCGACCGGCACCTCGGCGAGCGTGAATCGGCCCGACGCCAGGTCGAGCCACGCGATGCCGGTGCGGAACCGGCCCGGGTTGAGCGCGACGAGGAGGCTCGCGCGCTTGGCTTCGAGCAGATCGGCGTCGGTCACGGTCCCGGGGGTGACGACCCGCAGCACCTTGCGTTCCACGGGGCCCTTGCTCGTCGCGGGATCGCCGATCTGTTCGCAGATCGCGACCGACTCGCCCAGCTTCAGGAGCTTCGCGAGGTAGCCCTCGACCGCGTGGTACGGGACGCCTGCCATCGGGATCGGCGCCCCGGCGGATTGTCCGCGCGCGGTGAGCGTGATGTCGAGCAGGCGTGCCGCGCGCTGCGCATCCTCGTAGAACAGCTCGTAGAAGTCGCCCATCCGGTAGAGCAGCAGCTTGTCCGGATGCTCCGCCTTGGCGCGCAGGTACTGCCGCATCATCGGCGTGTGCGCCGAGAGGGGTGCGAGGTCGGGGCTGGCAGGAGCGGTCACCGGGCGATTATAAGGGGCCGTCTCGCACTGCCGCGAATGGCGCCGCCGCCGCGCATGCGGCACAATGCGCGGAATTCGCGATCGCACAGGCGATGGAACACCTCCCTCTCGTTCCGGGCAAGCTGACGCTCGCCGACCTTCGCCGGCTGTGGTCCGCGCCGATGGCGCTCGCCGTCGACGCGGCGGCCAAAGGTCCCGTCGATGCCGCCGCGCGGACCGTCGAACGCGTCGTCGCGTCGGGCCGCACCGTCTACGGCGTCAACACCGGCTTCGGCTTGCTGGCCCGTACGCGGATCGACGACGCGCGGCTCGCCGAGCTGCAGCGTGCGCTCGTGCTGTCGCATTCGGCCGGCACCGGCGCGCTGCTGGACGCCGCCGTCGTGCGGCTGGTCGTCGCGCTCAAGGCGGCCTCGCTTGCGCGCGGGCACTCCGGCATCCGCTGGAGCGTGATCGAGGCGCTCGTCGCGCTCGCCAATGCCGGTGTCGTCCCGTGCATTCCCGCGCAGGGGTCGGTCGGCGCGTCGGGTGACCTCGCGCCGCTCGCGCACCTCGCGGCCGTGCTGATCGGCGAAGGCGAGGCGAGAATCGGCGATGTCGTCATGCCCGGACGGGATGCGCTCGCCCGGGCCGGCATCGCGCCGGTCACGCTGAAGCCGAAAGAGGGCCTGGCGCTGCTCAACGGCACGCAGGTGTCGACGGCGCTGGCGCTCGCCGGGCTGTTCGCCGCGGAGCGCGCGCTCGCCGGCGCGTTCGTTGCCGGCGCGCTCTCTGTCGACGCCTGCCTCGGCAGCGACACGCCCTTCGACGCGCGTATCCACGCGGTGCGCGGTCACCGGGGCCAGGCGGACGCGGCCGCGATCTACCGCGCGCTGCTCGCCGGCAGCCCGATCCGCACATCGCACAAGGACTGTCCGCGCGTGCAGGATCCGTACAGCCTGCGCTGCCAGCCGCAGGTGATGGGTGCCTGCCTCGACCAGCTGCGGCATGCCGCAGGGGTCCTGGTCATGGAGGCGAACGCCGTGTCGGACAATCCGCTGGTGTTCGCGGACACCGACGACATTCTTTCGGGCGGCAACTTCCATGCCGAACCCGTCGCATTCGCGGCGGACAACCTGGCGCTCGCGATCGCGGAGATCGGCGCGCTTTCGGAGCGCCGCATCGCGCTCCTGATGGACACGAACCTTTCCGGGCTGCCGCCGTTCCTGGTCGAGGACGGCGGCGTCAACTCGGGCTTCATGATCGCGCAGGTGACGGCGGCAGCGCTCGCGTCGGAGAACAAGTCGCTCGCGCACCCGGCTTCGATCGATTCGCTGCCGACCTCGGCGAACCAGGAGGACCATGTCAGCATGGCGACATTCGCCGCGCGTCGGCTGGGACCGATGGCGGCGAACACCGCGCGCATCGTCGCAATCGAACTGCTCGCTGCGACGCAAGGCGTGGACTTGCGGCGTCCCCTGACGACGTCGCCGAAGCTGGCGGAGGCGATGGTGCTGGTCCGCGCCGACGCGCGTTTCTGGGATCGCGACCGCGCGTTCGCGCCCGATCTCGAGGCCATCCGGATCCGGGTCGAGCGCGGCGATTTCGTTTCCTTTGCTCCGTTCCAGTTCGATTGACGCAAACCGCAGGAGCTCCGCCATGCATCGCGATGACCCCGATCAATTCGCCACAAGCCGGCGCGGCACGCGCCACGCCGACCGCGTGATTCGCGCGCCGCGCGGCGCCGGGCTAACCGCGAAGAGCTGGCTCACCGAAGCGGCGCTGCGCATGATCCAGAACAACCTCGAT
>Ga0209048_10001344_pt1 | contig 25406 bp, 15 predicted proteins | sample FrelakmetCRP12CR_FD_187146 | JGI IMG/M metagenome (GOLD analysis project Ga0209048, IMG submission 187146) | Freshwater lake sediment microbial communities from the University of Notre Dame, USA, for methane emissions studies - CRP12 CR (SPAdes)... | ecosystem: Environmental > Aquatic >... | reverse complement strand
CCGGCTGGGGCAGTCCCAACGGCAACGGCATCCTGCAAGCCTTGAAGACGGCCACACCTGCGCCCACGCCAACTCCGACGCCGACGCCAGCTCCGAAACCAAAGCCAAAACCGAAACCAAAGCCAAAGCCGAAACCAAAGCCAAAGCCGAAGAAACCGACCAAGCCGCCGAAGCGGAAGGCGCCCAAGCGCGGTCGCAAGCGGTAGGGCGGGGCGGGCTGATGGGCCTGTGTCCAGCCGGACAGTGAGGCCTTTCACGGATTACTTATCTGTCTGGCCACTGAAGAAATGAGCGGCCGCTCGCGGCGCAATTGCTGGTTTGCCAGACAGTGCGAACCTGCCAGGAGTCGAGCCGCGCAGCGGAGGCGTTGCCGTTAGCCCAGGACGGAGCCGCAGGCGGAGTGCTGGGCAGGCTGGGAAAATGCTCCGAGCCCCGGAGGGGCGGCACGGGTTCTTGCCCGCAAAAACAAAAGCGCCACCCCTTTCGAGATGGCGTTTTCCGTTTCATCGTTGTTTAGTGCCGGGCCAGCGCCGGGTCCTTCACAATCCGCATCCCGTAGAACGACCGGTACACGAACACGAACGAGATAGCGAAGAAGATGAGTGCCAGCACGTGGCTGAACATCTCGCCCTTGCTCGCCGTCAGGCTTACCGCCAGTTCCACCGCCAGCAACCCGAACAGCGTCGTGAACTTGATGATCGGGTTCATCGCAACAGAGGAAGTGTCCTTGAACGGATCGCCGACGGTGTCGCCCACCACGGTTGCGTCGTGCAGTTCCGTGCCCTTCTGTTTCATTTCGACTTCGACAATCTTCTTGGCGTTGTCCCAAGCGCCGCCGGCATTGGCCATGAACATCGCCTGGTACAAGCCGGAGATGGCAATCGCAATCAGGTAGCCGATGAAGAAGAACGGCTCCACGAAGGCGAAGGACAGGGTGACGAAGAACACCGCGAGGAAGATGTTGAACATGCCCTTCTGCGCGTACTTGGTGCAGATTTCCACCACCTTCTTACTGTCCTCGACGGAGGCCTTCTCCACGCCCTCGAGCTTGATGTTGGCCTTGATGAACTCCACCGCGCGGTAAGCCCCGGTGGTGACCGCCTGCATGGAAGCGCCGGTAAACCAGTAGATGATGGCGCCGCCGCTGATCAAGCCGAGCACGAAAGGCGCATGCAGCAGCGAGAGCTTGCCGACGTTTTCCGTGAGCCCGTGGGTAAGAGCCATGATGATGGAAAAAATCATGGTGGTCGCGCCCACAACGGCGGTCCCGATCAGCACCGGCTTGGCCGTGGCCTTGAAGGTGTTGCCCGCGCCGTCGTTTTCTTCCAGCATGTGCTTGGCGCGCTCGAAGTTCACGTCGATGTTGTAGTCCTTCTTCAGTTCGGCCTTGATGTTGGGGATCTGCTCAATCAGCGACAGCTCGTACACCGATTGCGCGTTGTCCGTGACCGGGCCGTAGGAATCGACCGCAATGGTGACCGGTCCCATGCCCAGGAACCCGAACGCGACCAGACCGAAGGCGAAGACGGCCGGCGCCAGCATCAGCGCGCCCAACCCGTAGGTGCTGACGTAGTAGCCGATGCTCATCAGCAGCACCATGGTGAAGCCCAGGTAGTAGCAGGAGAAGTTGCCGGCCACCAGTCCCGACAGGATGTCGAGCGACGCGCCGCCTTCCTCCGCCGAGGTCACCACTTCTTTCACGTGTCCCGAATTGGTGGAGGTGAACACCTTCACCAGCTCAGGAATGATCGCGCCCGCCAATGTTCCGCAGGAGATGATCGTGGCCAGCTTCCACCATTGCGAGGTATCGCCCGCAGAGCCAATCACCGGGATGATGAGATACGACACGATGTAGGTCAGCACGATGGAGATGATCGAAGTCAGCCACACCAGCGAGGTGAGCGGCGCTTCGTAGTTCATCTCGTTGGCGTTGCCATAGCGCGCTTTGGCGACCGCTTCGTTCAGGAAGTACGCCACCGTGCTGGAAACCAGCATCATGACGCGCATGACGAAGATCCACACCAGTAACTGCACCTGGACCTTGGGGTCCTTGACGCCCAGCAGGATGAAGGTAATCAGCGCCACGCCGGTCACGCCGTAGGTCTCGAAGCCGTCGGCGCTGGGGCCAACCGAGTCGCCCGCGTTGTCGCCCGTGCAGTCGGCAATGACGCCCGGGTTGCGCGCGTCGTCTTCCTTGATCTTGAAGACGATCTTCATCAGGTCGGAGCCGATGTCGGCAATCTTGGTGAAGATGCCGCCGGCAATACGCAGCGCGGCCGCGCCCAGCGACTCGCCGATGGCGAAGCCGATGAAGCACTGCCCGGCGTAATCAGCCGGAATGAACAGCAGAATGCACAGCATGATGAGCAGCTCGACCGAGATCAGCATCATGCCGATGCTCATGCCCGCCTTCAGCGGGATGGCATAAATCGGATACGGCTTGCCGCCCAGGCCGGCGAACGCCGTCCGCGAGTTGGCGAAAGTGTTCACCCGGATGCCGAACCACGCCACGCCGTAGCTGCCGCAGATGCCGACAATGCTGAACAGCAGAATGACCGGCAGCGTCACCCCGACCGGCTTGCCCGGCACCGGCGCCAGCCATCCGAAGTACGCCACGATGACCACGGCAATGAACGCCCACAGCACCATCAGGAACTTGCCCTGGGTGATCACGTAGGTCTTGCAGGTTTCGTAGATGAGTTCGGAAATCTCGCGCATCGAGCGGTGCACCGGCAGGTTCTTCAACTGGATGTAGATCACCAGCCCGAACAGCAGGCCGAAGGCGCAGAACAGCAGGCCAATCAGCAGCAGGTTGTGCCCCGTCATGCCCAGAAAGTTGACCGACGAAAGATCGGGCAGTTGCAAAGTCGCTTCGCCGCCGGCCTCGCTCGGCTGGGCGAACGCGGTCGCGGCGTTCAGCAGGAAAAGTGTCAGCGCGGCGGTGAACAGCTTGGCCGAGCTTCGGGTGGATGAAAGCCGCCGCATGACGGCGAGCCAGGTGTGCATATGATTCCTCCGATGGGCCCGCTCAGCGGCGGCGCCCATGTGTATGACGTTAGATTGCTCCGCTCTCCGGCCTTCGCCGCCGGCAGCGTTTCCATGAGATCGATGACCGCCCAGCCGGTCAGGCGCGTACAAGGCTCGCGCTTGCGTCTTCGCAGACCGCTCGTCGAAACCATGCATTGGGACCTGCTGGAATCCCGGAAACGCGCTTCCACTTCAAGACAGAAGTGCTGAGGCTTGGCCGCGTCGGGAACACTTGCACCAGTTCGTGTGCACATTCACGCACACTACCGGCGCAGCACAAAAGGCGAGTCTTTATAACACTTCGGGATGACGAGGGTCAATCACACAGAGGTCCGCGTGGTTCCTCCGCTGGTCACGCTTGCAAGGTGACCCCAGTCACTGACAAGCGAACCTGAACTGGTCTATCCTTACCTTGGAATTGATCGCTGGCTTGGAGACGGGCAACGGCCGGTGACCCAGCAGCGCCTACTGCGCCGCAAACGCTGTCCTACTGGTACCGGCACCGCTCCTCCTGAATTCGCGTTGTCGCAGACACGCGCGGCCCCAACGAACCTTCGTCTAGCGAGGAGGTTTCATGTCCTTTCGTTTGGTGCATCCAAAGACGCTCAATCCATTGGGACTATTCGGTGTGGTCTTCATGCTGTTCACCAGCGCGATGGCCGTGGTATTGCTCGTTTTGTTCGCGGCGCGGCAGTAACCTCCAGAGCGCACGAAATGGAAACCAGGCCCAGTCCAAGATATGAGGGATCGCCCGGGGCGGTCATCCTTCGGAAATTACGCACGCAGATGGAGATATTTCTCCACCTCCTGAAAGGAGGCAAGTATGCCGCTCGACAGATTTGAAGTTCGAGTTTCCCTGGAAAAGTTGCTAATCCTGTTGATTGTCATTCTGGTTCCGCTCAACTTTATCGGGCTCTACCTGGCGATGCAGAGCCATTCCGCGTTGGAGCAGACAACGGGCAGGCTTCTCCGCGGCATTGCGCAAAGTGACGCGATCGCCGCCCGCCAGTTCATGGACGACCGGATCACCGATGTGGCCGCGGTCGCCACTCAGCCCTCTGCCGTGGACGCCATTGTCGCCGCGAACCGCGCTTCGGACCGCAGTAACGCAGCGGCAACGGCCGCGAAGATAACCGACATCGAGAGGAAATGGGACACCAAGGCCGCCGATCCGGTCGTGGCGGGCCTCCTGGCTTCCCGCGCCTCGGAGGCTTTGCGCCGTCACCGTGAGCTTGATCCACGATTGCTAAAAGTGATTCTGCTGGACGCCAACGGCGTGCCCGTGGCCGCCACCGACAAACCCGTCCACTATGCGCCCGTTGACGAGGTGTTCTGGCAGGCAGTTTCCGCCCAAGGCAAGGGCGCGGTCTACGTCAGCGAAGTGCTTTACGACGAAGTCAGCAAGACCAATTACGTGGGCGTCGGCTTCCCGGTACTGGATGCCACCTCCCGCCGCTTCATCGGCGCGGTGCACGCCCTGGTAGATGTTTCCAGGCTATTCGCGCTGCTTAACCGCGAACAACCTGGATTGTCCACGGGGACCGTGCTGGTCAGCGACGATGGCACGGTGATCAGCGCTCCGAACGTCACGCCCTCGATGCGCGTGAAGTCGGAGGAGTACGGTGCGGTCCGCGATGCACTGGGAACCTTGCAGGGACGGCAGGCTAGTTATGCCATCGCTGGCATGCGCGAAGGCAACCGCATCGTAGGATTCGCCGACACCGGCCTGAGCGAAAGCTATTCCAACCTGCGATGGTTTGTGATGGTCAGCCAAAGCGAGCGCGAGGCCCTGGCCCCGGTGCGTGCCGTCGGATACTTCGCCATCCTGATGGTGGTGGTTGGACTGCTGATGGTGACCTTGCTAGCTGCCTATTTCTTCCTTTATCGCACGCAGGAAATGGCAGACATCGAAGTGCCGAACCATCTGGCTCAGGAAGATCGCGAGGAGGAGCACGCTGGAGCGCGCTAAACCAGTCTACTTAGCTCTGGGAGGAGTTGGCCATGCCGGTCTACGAGTACATCTGCAAGAATTGTCAGCACTCGTTTGAGGTGGTCCTGACGCTGAAGGAACACGACACGCAAGCGGCGACCTGCCCGAAGTGCAAGAGCCCTAACGTGGAACAGGATGTAGCTGAATTCTATGCCGTGACTTCGAAAAAGAGCTGAACAGGCCTCGGTCCAGATGACGCGCGCCATGTGTCCTGCGTCACAGACAGGCTTTCCAAACCGCGCTAACGTGGAATGTAATCCGGAGGTGTGTATGGCAGCACCTTGGGCCCATCGGTACGCGCAGCGTACCAAGTCCGCCAAGAGTTCCATCATTCGCGAGCTGCTCAAGCTCACGCAACGTCCCGAAGTCATCTCCTTTGCCGGCGGCCTTCCCGCGCCGGAGGTGTTCCCCGTCGAGCGCTTCCGCGAGGCCTGCACTAAGGTCCTGCAAACCCAGGCGGCGACCGCGCTGCAGTACGGCCCGACCGAAGGCTACCGCCCGCTGCGCGAGTTGATCGTCGCCCACATGGCGCGCTATGGCATTCTCGCCACCGTCGAGAACGTCATGATCACCTCGGGCTCGCAGCAGGCGCTCGACCTGATCGCCAAACTGCTCATCAACCGGGGTGACCGGATTCTGACAGAGTGCCCAACTTACCTCGGCGCACTGCAGGCCTTCGACTTGATGGGCGCTGAGTACGTGACCATCCCGATCGACGACGACGGCCTGCAAACCAGCGAGATGGAGAAGGCGCTGCGCTCCGGCCCGAAGTTTATGTACATCCTGCCGAACTTCCAGAACCCGGGCGGCGTCACGCTCTCGCGCGAGCGGCGCGATGAGCTGGTGCTGCTCTCTGACAAGTACGGCATCCCTATCATCGAGGACGATCCTTACGGCCAACTGCGTTACGAAGGCGAGCATCTTCCGCCGCTGGTGGTGCTCGATCGTACCAACCTCGCCCGCGACAGCGGTTACCTGCTGGGCAACGTCATCTACCTCAGCACCTTCTCCAAGGTGCTGGCGCCGGGCCTGCGCCTGGGCTGGATCGTTGCACCGCCTGACGTAATCCTCCGCCTGACGCAACTGAAGCAGAGTGCCGACCTGCACACCAGTACCTTTGCGCAGATGATTGCCTACGAGGTCGCCCGCGACGGCTTCCTCGATGAACACGTGAAGCTCATTCGGCGGGTTTACAGCGAGCGTCGTGACGCCATGCTGCAGGCCCTGCAGGATTATTTCCCGCCCGAGGTTTCGTGGACGCGTCCCAAGGGCGGGCTGTTCCTGTGGGTCACGCTGCCGACCGGCATCGACACCATGAAACTGCTGGACACCGCGCTGCGCCAGGACGTTGCGTTCGTGCCCGGCGAGTGCTTCTATCCCGGCGGCGAGGACGGCTCGCATATGCGGCTTAACTTCTCCAACGCCCAGCCGGAGCAGATTCGCGAAGGCATCCGGCGGCTGTCGATTGCGGTGGCGCACGAGTTAGAGCATCACACTCCCGCCATGGTGGCGGTGGAAAAAATGTAGTCGGGTTTTCGCCATGGTTATCGCGACCGAGTTGAAAACCGGCATGGCCCTCCGCCTGGGGGGCCAGGTCTACAAGGTGCTCGAAGTGGAAGCGAAGGCCGGGGCCGCCAAACTTGGCGGCGTGGTGAAGACCAAGCTGACCAACGTTATCAGCGGACGCCTGTGGGAACCGCACTTCCGCCCGCAAGAGCGGCTGGAAGACCTGGAACTGGATCGCCGCGATATGGAATTTTTGTTCAGCGACCAGGACGGCTCTACCTTCATGGATCCCAATACCTTCGAGCAGATAGAAATACCACTCGCCGTGGTCGGGCCATCCGAAAAATTCCTGCAGCCGGGAATGCAGTTACCGGTGGAGTTCTCGGACGGCAGTGCCATCAGCGTTGTCTTTCCCGATATTGTCGAAGCGCGGGTGGCTGACACCGCGCCTGCCGCTCACTCCCAGCAGGACAGCACCTTCAAGGCGGCGACCCTCGACAATGGCGTTCCCATCCGCGTGCCGCTGTTCATCGGGCCTGGCGACCTGGTGCGGGTTGACATTCGGACTTTGCGCTATGTGGAACGCGCCAAGTCAGAGCGCAAGCACGGCTAAGGCGATCCCCGGCCGGCGCCGCGAGCTGGTGATAGAAAGTTTTTCAAGGCCAGGAGGCAGCTTATGTTCGCCATCAGGTTGGTTCAACTTATCGAGACTCACGCCGATCAACTTTCCGAATCCCTCATCCGGAGACTCAAGAATGCGGAAGAGTGCAGCGAGCTGATGAGCAAGGTCCCGGCTCATGAACTGAAGCACCGGACTTACGAGATCTACAGCCATGTGAGTGAGTGGCTCCTGTCCAAGACGCTCACCGAGGTCGAAGACCGGTACATCGGCTTGGGCGCGCGGCGCGCTCGTCAGGGAGTGCCGTTCAGCCAGGTCATGTTCGCCGTGCATGCCACCAAGCAGAACTTGTGGGATTACCTCTGGGAGGAGGGCCTGCTGGAGCCGGAAGACCTGATTCACGAAATGGAATTGCTGCGCTCCTTGAACCAGTTCTTCGACCGTGCGCTCTACTATGCCGCCATCGGCTACGAACAGTTGTGGAAGGCCGAGATGGAGGCGGCTTCCGCGCAACACATGTCTGTCCACCGGTAGAAGGCGGCTAGCATCGCGGCTGCGGGCTGCTAGAAGGTGAATAGCATCTGCAGGTCGATGCGCCGGTTGGCCGACCCGGACGAGAATGGCGGTCCGGCAAGCGCGTTGGGCGTGCCAAAGATGGTGGAGTCGAGATTGCCGACCGGCGGCGCGTAGTTCACGTTGTTTAACAGGTTGCGCGCGCTGACGCTGAACGTCAGGTTGTACTTGTGACTGGTGTCGCTTCCAAACGTGAAAGGACTGCCGCCGGGTCCACCGAGACCGCGTCCGCCAAGTCCGCCGCCGCCGCGACCACCACCGCCCGGCCCTCCGCCTCCTCCCGGACCACCCACTCTGGCTGCGGCACCGCGCTCCAACTTCGGCCCGAGTCCGAAGGTCTTGCTAAGGCGCAGGTTGAGCGTGAACAAACTGGTCGCTGTGCCGGTGTTAATGGGCGCGATGGGTTGTCCGGGGATTGGCACGGTGTTGAACGTGCCCCACGGCGTGACTTTGACCACGCCGCCCGGCCCGGCCGTCGTTCCAATCGCCGGCCGATCGTTAAAAATCGAATCGCCGTTCAGGTCCTGTCCGACGATGATGTTGAACGGCGAGGCAGAGTTCGCCAAAATGAACGGACTCAAGCGGAAGGCGTGAGGCAGGGAGATGGTGCCGCCCATGAAGAATCGGTTGCGTACATCGAAGGCGGCGCGTCCCCAGTCTTCCATGGGATCGTAGGAGTTCATGACAAACGCAGCCGAACTGGAGCCGCCGCCGAAGAAGCTACCGCCACCGCCTCCAGCGCCAGCCCCCAAATCGCTGTTGGCGAAGTTGAGGGTGTAGTAGGCGAACAGTGACACTTTCTGCCCCGCCTGGAATCGCACGTTGGCGATGATCTGGTTCTGCACGAAAACACCCTGGGAGGCGTACTGGTAAATGTTTGTAGTGCCGCCAAACGGGCGCACGCCGCTGGTGGGGTCGTTCGGGTCATACGTACCCGGCAGGGGCGCATTGGCATTGCGCATGATGATCTGGTGTTCGCCGCGAGAGTTGAGATACGTCACCGACACCGTTGCGGTCTTGGTGAGTTGCCGCTCGACGCTGAATGCCGCCTCCAACGTGTAAGGGATTTTCAGGCTGGGAGAGACCTGGTAAACCGTGGGCGACGTTTTGGCCAGCTTCTGCAACTCGCTCGGCGACGGGATCCGTGGATAGAAATCGGGCTGGGCAACGATGTACTGCGTCTGCGTCGTCCCGTTCAGCCGTTCCGCTTCCAACAGATAGTTGTATGAGAAGCGGTCGTAAAAGATCCCGTACCCGCCACGCAGTACCGTTTTCGCCGGGTTCTTGCCGCGGGCGAGTCCCCACGCCAGTGCGATGCGCGGCGCCCAGTTCCCTTCGTAGGGAATACCCGTCTGCGTCTCGTAGCGCAAGCCAGCGGTCAGCGAGATGTTGGGACGGATCCTCCACTCGTCCTCGGCATACAAACCGATGTCGAGCATCGATATGTCGCTGAGCGGCTGTCCTGTGGTCAGAGAGAACTGGCTGGCCCCGCCGCCGGCAGTGCGAATCTGCTGCGGCGTCCAGTGCGCCTGCAGTCCCTGCTGGGTGACCTGGTATGCGTTGATCGACGAGAAGTTGTACGCACCGTTGAAGTTCGAGTCCAGGTTGCTGGAATACTGCGTACCACGCAGCCGTGCACCGAACTTGATGAAATGCGTGCCGTGCGCGATGGAAGTGTAGTTTTGCAGCTCGTAATGGTCCTGACTGGAAACCACGGTGCCTTGCGAGCTGCCGCCGCCGGTGAACGCGCCCTGCACGACGAGCGTGGGATCGGTGCTGAGCGGAAGCTGGTTGCTGCTTTGGCGTATGAACTGAAAGCGTGTCTCGTTCACCATGGTCGGGTTGATGACCTGCGTGTCGCTGATCTGCACCGTCTGCTCGGTGCTGTGCGAGTTGTAGCCGACGGAAGGCAGCGAGAACTGACCCACGCCTTCGTTGTTCTGGTTCTGCCGCTCGTACTGGTAACGGAAAGTCAAAGTGTTGTTCGGCGAGAGCTGGAAATCGGCCCGCGGACTGATGTTGAGCCGCGTCGAAGGACTCGGCACCGACTGGTTGAAAGGCACAATCTGGTTCTGCGGGTTCAGCACCTGGGCCACAACAACCGAGACGTTATCGACGTTCCTCTGCTGGACCGTCAAGAAGTAGGACGCCTTCTTTCCCAGGGGCCCGCTGACGTTGCCGTTGAATATCTCCGAGTAGTAGCCCGGCGTCTCTTCGGCGAACGGGTTCAGCGCGTTGAAGGCCGACGAATTACCGTTCATCATGAGCTGCCCGTGCACCTGGTCGGTTCCGGGCTTGGTAAAGACCTCGATGCGGCCATAACCCAGCTTGTCGTATTGCGCCGAGAACGGGTTCTGGTTGACGCGAATCTCCCGGATCGCAGACTTGGGAGGAAGTTGTCCTCCGGTAAATCCGTCCACATAAATCTGGCCCCCGTTCGGTCCGGCCGAAGGGCCGGCGAGCGCCTCCAGTTCCGACTGCAGTTCGTCAGGATCATCCGAAAGAGCATCGAGGTCCTTGCCTTTAAGAACCAGCGTGCCAGCGTTGTTCTCCGAACTCATGCCGACCGTTGGCGTGTCCTCTTGCACCTCGACATGCTGCTGTTCGACAGCAATCTGAAGGCCGATTTCGAGCTCTTGCACCTGGCCGGCGGCAACCTTCACCTCCGCCTCCTGGTCGGTCGCGAACCCCTTAGCGATCACAGTGAGGGTGTAATTTCCCGGAGCCAGTCCCCTGAATTCGTAAACGCCCTGGCTGTTGCTGACGGTCTCGACGGTCGTGCCATCGGACGAGGTTGCGGTAACGGTTGCTTTGGGAATGACGGCGCCGGAAGGATCGGTAACCCGGCCACGCAGAGTGCCTGCGGAAGTCTGCGCGACCGACAAGGTCGCGAGAACCATGAACAAGAGAGCGATGATTGCCAAAGAGCGCATGACTGAGTTTTCAGTGTCGTCGATTGATGGACTACAGGCTTTGAAGAGACATGGCTTGCCCATGCTCGTAAAGCGTGAGAAGGCTATGGACCATTTCACCCTAAGGCGTGTCCCCCGTTCCAATATTTCCTCCGGTGGACAAGTTCCAAGGCGAGAGGATAGTGCTGGCCTGGCTAGGCGCGGCTGTGAGAATCGGCTCAACGCCGCTAAGCAAAATGATGGCGGAAGATGGCGTCTCAGCGCTGCCCTCGGTGGCCACGATCATCACCGCTTCTCCCTTTTGCAGATCGGCCAGCGTGACTGCCGGCATGTGGTTCAACATCTGCTGGAAATCGGGCGGGCCGCCACCGCCCGGACGCGATCCGCCCGGGCCCATCCCGCCTGGAGATGCGTCGCCGTTGTATGCCGCGGCGGGAGGTCCGCCGCCAGACCCAGCTCCACCGGGAGCGCCAGGGACGCCCCCCTTCAACCGCATGGCGAGCCGCTGCGCCACCATCGGAGGCAGTTTGTGGAGCTGCGAATCGGGGATGACCTTCATGGTCACCGGCCGCTTCGTCGCCAGGTCGTTGACCGTGATTGTGCTGTTACCGGCGTCGGTCGAAATCACTGTGCCCGCGATGTTGCGGAATGTGCCGGAAACAACTTCGTCGGCCACCAATTCCTTCCCATCGTCGCCTTTCGTTCCACGCGCACGAAGCTGGTCTCCCGGCTTGATCTGGTCGAGCGTGCCCGGCTTGGCATCGTCAAACTTGACAGAGTCAAGCGCGTAACGGCGAATGATGGTTGTCTTCGAGACGTGAACGGAGAGGGTGTTAGCTGCTCCCAGAGCGCCGGTCGAGATCGTGATGGTCCCGGTTGCCGCATCCACGGCCTTGACGACGCCGCCAACCCCGCGCCTCTGCCAGTCCTCGCGCTCACGCTCCTGCTTGGCTGCGATGTCGGCTTTCTTCATGACCACAGCGGAGGTGGCCGTCAGCACGTTGCGGTCCCCTGACGGAGTTCCTGCGGCCAGCAGACGATCCCCGACCTGCACATCCTGGAGTTGAGCAGGTGTCGCCGACTTGAGATCGGTCTGGCCCGGTGCCATGCGCAGCAATCGCGTGGATGCCTGGATCAGAACTGTAGTCTCCAACCCGGCATCGGTGGTCAGGGTGATTTTGTTTCCACTGACTGTCTTAACGGTCCCGACCACCCGCGCTTTGGACTGCGGCGTCGACGCCTGTTGACCGGGTTGACCCTGCACGGCAGAGCCGTTCAGCATGACCAACAGGCTGGCAAACGCGATGAGCGCGCGAGACGCAGTGAGCCGGTCCGGAATGATGGTTCGCATATCTGCCCAACCAACAAGCTAAACACCTGTGCAGCAGCCTTGCTGTTAAGAAAACATAAGTTTTGTAAACTGTCATATCCGTTCTGATGCGGCCGGCAACAAATAGCATGATGTCAGTAGCTATTGGCTGGGGAAGAAGCGCCGTCCACAATGGGGTAGAACTCTGAGGGAACATTCGCCCTCGCCAGTCGGGCGCAATGCCGGGATGTGAAGAACTGCGACGGGCTCAGTTCACGGGGACTCTTGGACTGGGAGTTCGGACGACAAGGTGGACCACAATCTGGTCAAGGGACGCTACGCAATCCAGGCGCTGCCGCCGACTGCGCCCCCTTGAGTTCCAAGCGGCCAACGGTGCGGGCAAGCACTGCCCGGTGATGGAAGGCAGAGCCTGCAAGGCTTGCGGGCTGCCTTCCTGAGGCAGCCCTGGACCTCGAACGACTTTATTTCTCGTTGAGCTGCTGTGCCAGATAAGCGCCGATTCCCATTTCCTTGATGGAATGCAGTTGCGCCTCGAGGAAGTCGGCGTGCCGCTCCTCATCCTGGATCATGCTTTCGAACAGGTCCTTGGAGCCGGCATCGCCCACTTCGCGGCAAAGTTTGGCAGCGTCGTTGTATTGCCGCACGGCGCCGGCTTCGTCGGCGTAGTCGATTTCGAGCTGCTGCTTCACGCTGGTGCCGACTTTGGGAGTCAGCGGAATGTCGATAGCAGGGGTGCCGTCGAGAAAAATGATGCGCTCGATGAGATGTTCGGCGTGATGCATCTCCTGGATCGCGCGCGCTTTGGTCAGTCCGGCCAGCCGATGGTAGCCCCAGCTCTCGCACATTTCCGCCTGCACCATGTACTGCGCAATGGCCGTCAACTCCGCGCTGAGGGCCGCATTCAACTGCTCGATCACTTTCTTGTTACCACGCATGAAATCGCTCCTTGTCATCTAAAGGGTCGCCTGATTGCCGGCGAAACGCTGTGATGTGCGTCACATCAGCGAATGATGAGAGCAGTGACTATTCGGTCATCAGGAACTCAACTTCCTGTTCGATCCGGGAGATTTGGATTGTCGTCCTGCCAGCATGTGACAGCGCCTCGTTCAGCTTTTTCAGTTCGCTGCTCTTCAGTTGCGCCCAGGCGGCGACGTTCCGCTTGGCTGCTTCGTCCGATTCTTGGTAAAGCTCGATAGCTTGCGCTGGGATTGCACGGTCGCTACTCTCCACGACGCGCAACGCGGACGACAGTCCCGAAGTGGCAGTTTCCAATCCCATGGAAGATCTGCTTCCCTTCTCGATGGTGCCGATCGCGGACTCCAAACTGGTGATGCGCGCTTGCAGCTCGGGATTGTCGGAACCAAGCTGCTGCTTCACCTCGCCAAGACGCTTCTTGACCTCACCGATCTCCGCCAGCGTCCGCCGCGAGCTGTGCACCTCGCCAAAGATTTCTAGGCCGAGGCGAAGTTGCTCTTGCAATTCGGCCGCTGTGACCTGCGCCCGTGGATCCATCTCAACCTTCAAGTCCTGGGTGAAGAATGACCCGTCAACGGTAAGTTTCACATGGTAGCTACCTGGCACTACACGTGGACCGCGCGGAGCGCCAAATCCCTCGTCTTCCTCGGCGTCGCTGGCCCCGGAACTGCTCCAGCGCAGGTCCCAAACGAAGCGATGTGCGCCTGCCGAGTTCTCCAGCAAAACCGGCTTCGGCAACCAGCGCTCCGCCATCGGCAGCGGCGGTCGCTTTTCGTCCCGCCTCTGGTCGCTGCGGTATCGGCGCACCAGGTTGTTGCTGGCGTCAAAGATTTCCAGTGTCACAAGTCTAGCCGGGGATTTCAGGTAGTAATCCAGTACCGCTCCGTCCGGCGGATTCCTGGCCGCTGGCTCTTCCGGCGGCATCGGCGAGCCGAGAAAACCATCGTTGTCGATTCGCACTGCGGTGGTTGGTTGATACAACCGCGCTTTGCCATTCTGGGTCTGCATGTCCATCTGCCGCAGCGGCGTGATGTTGTCGAGGATCCAGAACGACCGCCCGTGCGTCGCCACGATCAAATCATCCCCATGGATCGTGATGTCCCGAACCGATGTGGCCGGCAGGTTCAGCGGCAGCGGCTGCCAGTGGTCGCCATCATCGAACGACACATGAACGCCGAGATCCGAGCCAGCAAAGAGCAGCCCGCGCTTCTGAGTGTCCTGGCGGATTGCAAGCATTGGCGCCGTCGCATCGAGGCCTCTGGTGATCGGTTCCCAGGTCTTGCCGTAATCGCGAGTGCGATAAAGATAGGGCCGGTAGTCGTCGGTGCGATGTCGATCAACCGCAACGTAAGCCTCGGCGGCATCGAAATGCGAGGCCTCGATCATGGAAACTCGGCTCCAATCGGCCACGCCTTGCGGAGTTACATTCTGCCACGTCTTTCCGCCGTCCAGTGTGAGATGGATGAGTCCCGAATCACTGCCCGCCCATATCTGCTCCGCCTTTAACGGCGAGGGCGCGATGCTGAACACCACTCCAAAACCGCGCTCCTTCGCGTTACTTACCGTCACCGGTCCAGCGGTCGGCGCATTGGGCACCGCTCCGGTCAGGTCCGGACTGATCCTCTGCCAGTGGAGCCCACCGTCGGCCGTCTTCATCACGTATTGCGTGCCTAGGTAGAGTGTGTTTTTCTCGATGGGCGAGAAGACCAGCATCGGCGTCCACGGATCGCGATACTTGCGTTCGTTGATCTCGCTATTAAAATTCGACATCGGCCACGGCGTGATGTCCTGGCTCAGCGAGGTGCGGCGATCGTAGCGCACCACGCTGCCGTACACGCCGGTGGCGTAGAGGATGTTGGAGTCGTTGGGATCGGGCGCAATCCATCCGCTTTCACCGCCACCCACCATGAACCAGTCACGCGCGGTGATCTGTCCGTGATCGGTGCGGCTGGGTACGCCGAGTGAACCCGTGTCCTGTTGCGCGCCGTAGACGTGATAGGGAAATTCGTTGTCGGTGATGACGTGGTAGAGCTGCGCTGTCGGCTGGTTGTACCAGGACGACCAGGTCTGGCCGTAGTTCAGGCTGACAGAAGTCCCTTGGTCCGTTCCTATAATCAGGCGGGAGGAGTTCTTGGGGTCGATCCAAAGCTGGTGATAGTCATCGCCGCCGGGCGCGCCGCGGAGGATGGAGATCGTCTTGCCGCCGTCTTCGGAGCGGTAGAGTGCGATGTTCGGAATGTAGATGACATCAGGGTGATTGGGATCGACGGTGATCCAGTTGAAATACCATGCACGGCTGGTCAGTCGCGGATCGCTGTTGGCCAACGTCCAGCTATCGCCGCCGTCATCCGAGCGATACAGGCCGGACTTCTTGGCGGCCTCGATCAGCGCGTAGACGCGCTTGCCATCAGGCGCGACGGCAACGCCCACGCGGCCCCAATCGCCGTCGGGCAGACCGTGCCCGGCAATCTGGCTCCAGGTAGTGCCGCTATCGGTGGAGCGATAGAGCCCGCCTCCCGGACCTTGCAGCGGGGCGTAGGTGCTCCACGGAGGACGGTGCGCATTCCATGTGCCGGCAAAAAGAACAGCGGGGTTCGCGGCGGCCATCGCCAAGTCAGAAACGCCAATTTCCGGGCCCTTGTCCAAGATGCGCGTCCAGTTGGCGCCCCCGTCTATCGATTTGTACACGCCGCGTTCGTCGTTGGGACCGTAGGCGTGGCCAAGCACACCGACATACACGACATCTGGATTCTGCGGGTCTACTACAATCCGGCTGATCTGCTTGGAACCGTGTAAGCCAATGTTCTTCCAAGTCGCGCCGCCGTCGCTGGACTTGTACACCCCGTCGCCTGAGCTGAGATCGGAGCGAATGTCAGATTCGCCGGTCCCGGCGTACAGAATGTTGGGATCGGATGGCGCGACTTCGAGCGCGCCGATGGATGCGACTGGCTGCGAATCGAAGATCGGCGTCCACGTCACGCCGGCATCGGTGGTCTTCCATATGCCACCGCCGACCGAGCCAAAATAGTACGTGACTCCGTCACCCGGCACTCCGGTCACCGCCACAACGCGACCGCCGCGGAAGGGACCAATCAAGCGCCATTGCAGCGCGTTTAGACGGTCAGGCGATACGGTCTGCGCAACCGCCGACAGGCTCAAGAGACACAACAAAATGCGTAGAAATTGGCAATGCAAGCGGGCGCTCTGTCTCAAAACGAAGGTCCTCTACCTGCAAACATAGGTCTCGATAGATTACACTTTCGCGGGGCCCCGGCGCGATTGGGACGCCCAGATCCCAGGTGATTGATAGATGATCCGAAAACTCGTTGCAGTCCTTTCCCTTTTTTCTGTAGTTTCCCTTCCTTCCATCGTTGCGCAACAGATCGATACACAGGCTCTCACCGAGATGCGATGGCGCAGTGTTGGCCCTTATCGTGGAGGCCGCACCCGGGCCATCTCCGGCGTTGACAGCCAGCCGAACGTGTTCTACATCGGTGCAGTGAACGGCGGAGTCTGGAAGACGAACGACCTCGGGCGGACGTGGCAACCGATCTTTGACCACGAGCCCACCGGGTCAATCGGGGACATCCAGGTTGCTCCCTCGGACCCGAACGTTATTTATGTCGCCAGCGGCGAGGGCCTGCATCGTCCCGATTTGTCGGTCGGTGACGGGATCTACAAGTCCACGGACGGCGGCTCGACCTGGACCCATCTTGGGTTGCGCGACGGCCAGCAAATCGCCCAGATTGCAGTGGACCCGCGCGATCCCAATCGGCTGTTCGTCGCCGTCGCCGGACATCCCTACGGCCCAAATCCTGAGCGCGGCATCTACCGCTCCACCGATGGCGGCAAGACCTTCGAGAAGGTGCTCTATACGGACGACAACATCGGCGCCAGCGATGTGAAGATCGACCCCTCAAACTCTGACATTGTGTATGCCACACTGTGGGAGGCGCGGGAGGGACCGTGGGAAAACGCGGAATGGATGGGCACCGGTGGAGGAATTTTCAAATCCACCGACGGGGGCACAACCTGGCATCCGCTTGCCGGAGGCCTGCCGAGCGGAATTGCGCAGGCCCATATTGCGATCGCGCGTAGCAATCCTAAGGTCTTGTTCGCCTCGGTGGCGACGAAAGACAAGATCGAGCTCTACCGCTCTGAAAATGCGGGCGATACGTGGGCGGTCGTAAGCAAAGATCCGCGTCCTGCCGGGCGCATCGGCGGCGGCGATCTGTCTGTGCCGATGTTCGATCCGAAGGACCCGAACGTGGTTTACATCGCCAGTACGGTCACCTGGAAATCTACCGATGGCGGCAAAACCTGGACTGGTTTCCGCGGCGCGCCGGGAGGCGACGACTACCAGAACATCTGGATCAATCCCGAACATCCCAACATCATCATCCTCACCAGCGACCAGGGTGCCATCATTACGGTCAACGGCGGTCAAACGTGGAGTTCCTGGTACAACCAGCCCACAGCGCAGGTCTATCACGTCAGCGCCGATAATGCGTTCCCCTATCGTTTGTGCAGCGGTCAACAGGAGAGCGGCTCAGTCTGCATTTCCAGCCGCGGCAATGATGGTGAGATAACCTTCCGTGACTGGCATCCGGTGGCAGCGGAAGAGTATGGTTACGTTGCGCCCGACCCGCTCGACCCGGACATTGTCTATGGCGGTAAGTTGTCACGCTACGACCGGCGCACCGCACAGGCGCAGAACATCATGCCCGTGCCGCTGGGCTCGCCCGACTTCCGCGTGATTCGCACTGCCCCGGTCATTTTCTCGCCAATTGACCCGCACCTTCTCTACTTCGCGTCAAACACGCTTTGGACGACGCGCGACGGCGGACGCAGTTGGAATCAGATTAGTCCCGACCTCACGCGCAAGACCTGGGAAGTGCCCGCCACGGTGGGGATTTTTGGCAGCGAACCGTCAGCTCAACCGAAACAGCGAGGCGTGATCTATGCGCTCGCGCCCTCCCCGCTGGACATCAATCGCATCTGGGCGGGAACGGATGATGGCCTGCTCTGGTTGACCACCGATGGCGGTACGCATTGGAGTAACGTAACGCCGCCGCAGCTTTTGCCTTGGCAGAAGGTATCGGTGCTGGAAGCCAGTCACACCGATCCTCACACCGCTTACGCCGCCATCAACACACTGCGGCTTGACGACCTTCGCCCCCACATTTACCGCACGCGCGACGACGGTAAAACCTGGACCGAGATCGTCAACGGCATTCCCAACAACGAGAACGTGAACGCCGTGCGCGAGGACCCCAAGCGCAAGGGACTGCTATTTGCCGGCACCGAACGCTCGGTATATGTCTCGTTCGACGACGGCGACCATTGGCAGTCGTTGCGGCTCAACCTGCCGGCAACCTCGGTTCGCGATCTGACCATCAAGAATGATGATCTTGCCATAGCTACCCACGGCCGCGGCTTCTGGATTCTCGACGACATCACGCCCCTGCGCCAGCTAGACGACAACGTCCTTGCCGGCAACGCATACCTTTTCGCGCCGGAGGCAACCTATCGCGTTCGCTGGGACTTGAACACCGACACCCCGCTGCCGCCGGACGAGCCTGCGGGCCAGAATCCGCCGGATGGCGCCATCTTCAACTACTACCTGAAGTCCGCCGCGTCGGGTCCCGTTACGCTCGAGATCATGGACAGCGCAGGCAAACTTGTGCGCCGCTACTCCAGTGCCGATCCTCTTCCGAGGCCCGATCCTGAACTACCTGTTCCGGCGTACTGGCTGCGGCCACCGCAAACACTGTCCGCGGCGGCAGGCTTCCATCGCTTCGTCTGGGACATGCATTACGCTCCTGTCCCAGGTACCAAGCCTGAATATCCAATCGCTGCGGTCCCTTACAACACGGTGCCAGTACCGACTTCGCCGTGGATCATGCCCGGGCAGTACACGGCTGTGCTCACTGTGGACGGCCAGAAGTACACTCAACCATTAACGGTACAGATGGACCCTCGCGTCAAGACCTCCACCGCCGACCTGCAGAAGCAGTTCGACCTGTCCCAGCAGGTGTACGGGGATTTGCTGACGCTGCAGCCCGTAACTGAGAAGGCAAATGCCGCTCGCACGCAATTGAAGACCCTGCGCGAGAAGGCAAGTGGAGCGAACCTTGCCAAGCTCGACGCCGCCAGCAAGGAGCTGGAATCGCTGGAAGGTGGCGAAAGTCGGCGCAGACGCGGGCCGCATGCGGAGACCTTGTCAGGCACGCGCGACTCCCTGCTTCAGATGCTGAACATGCTGCAGGAAGTGGATGCTGCGCCCACGACGCAAGCGGCGCAAGAGGTGCCCAAGCTGCATCAGTCTACGGAGGCGTTGGTACAGAGATGGCAGGAGGTCCAGACGCAGGACTTGGCGCCCCTGAATGTGCGCCCTTGAAGCGGCTTAGAGTTTGTTGAGCCCATCCAGCGCCGCGACCTTGAACGCCTCTGCCAACGTCGGATAGTTGAAAACGGTGTCGCGGAAATATTCGATTGTGCCGCCCAAGGCAAGCACTGCCTGGCCAATGTGCACAATCTCTGCGGCGCGGTCGCCGATGATGTGCACTCCCAATATCTTCAAAGTGGCGGGATCGAAAATCAGCTTCAGGAACCCCTGATCGTCGCCCAGCATCTGGCCTTTCGCCAGCTCTGCGTATCGTGCTATGCCGACCTCATAGGGAACCTTGTCGCGCGTGAGTTGCTCCTCCGTCGCGCCGACCATGGAGATTTCGGGAATGGTGTAGACCCCGTAAGGAATGAGATTGGGCGGGATGTTGGCGGCGACACCGAATATGTGCGAGCTGGCGAGTCTTCCCTGCTCCATTGAGGTACTGGCCAACGCGGGAAAACCGATCACGTCGCCAGCGGCCGAGACATGCGGCACCGAAGTACGGAAATTCTCGTCCACGATCAGCTTGCCTCGCCCATCCGGCACCAGACCAATGGCTTCGAGGTTAAGCTGGTCGCTGTTAGCCTGCCTCCCAACGGCGTAAAGCAGCGCTGCGCCGTGGACCGTCTTGCCGCTCTCCAGCTTGGCGAAGACCCGATCGCGCTCGGCATCAAAGCCAACCGACACGACCTTCTCCCCCAGCCTGAAAACCGTGCCCAACTGGCGAAGCTGAAAGCACAGGCTTTCGACGATCTCGCGGTCCGCGAAGTCGAGCACCGTGGGCCGCTGATCCAGCAAGGTGACCTTGACCCCTAGCGCGGCAAACATCGAGGCGTATTCGAGGCCGATAATTCCTGCTCCCACCACAATCAGTTCTCGCGGCAGCTCCTGCAACCCGTGTACCTGATCGGAATCGAAGATACGCTGGCCGTCGATGGGGATCTGGGCATCGTGTGCCGGCCGGGTGCCGCAGGCGATCACGAAGTTTGCGCCCTGCAGCACCGTGAACCCGGCGTCGTCGGCGACTTCCATGGTATGCGCGTCGAGGAAGCGCGCATTACCTTCGTAGACGGTGACGCGATTGCGCCGCAACTGTGCCTTGATGACCTCAATCTCGCGCGCCATCACGGCGTCAGCACGAAAAATCAGGTCCTGCATGCTGATGTTGTCCTTCAGCGCGTAACCGCGCCCATAGAAGGCACGTTGCCGGAGACCGCTCAAATAAAGGATGGCCTCGCGAAACACCTTGCTGGGTATGGTGCCGGTGTGCACGCAGACGCCGCCAATCGTCCGCGTTCGTTCGATCACCGCCACTTTCTTGCGCAACTTGGCGGCGCAAATCGCGGCCTTCTGTCCTGCCGGCCCGCTGCCGACGACAATCAGATCGTAAAAATTATTGCTGCTGGTTGAACTGGCGGACAACGCGGCGTTTCTCCTGTGCAGGATGCCGTACTCGGCTATTTGTTTGTACCCGGCGGAACGAAGCTACCACCAAACGGACAGCAACGGAAGATCCAGCAGTCGCTGGCGGCTAGCTTGAAGACGTCAAGGGCAAGGAATTAACCCGACATTCACATACCTGGCCTGTAGCGATACAAATTCGACATTGCTAGGACACGCCGGCGACTTCCTCGTGCTCGAACAGACCTTGCAAGCGCGTGATTTCCACTACATCTTGCACTCGCTTGTTGGGCTTCATGAACTTCAGGTCGCAACCGCTTTTTTTCGCTAACGCCCACACACTTACGAACGCCCCGATGCCGGTGCTGTCCACCAATTCCACCTCGCTCAGGTCCACTCTGATGGGCTTGCCTTCTGAAATGAGGTCGCGAACCGTCGTCGAGAAGAGGGGCCAGGTCTCAATCATTACTTTGCCGGTGCAGCGGACAATGGTCATTTGCGGGAGCTTTTCGGTCTTTAGTAGCAGTTCGGGAATTGTATTAACGTCCATAAACCTCCCCTGTATGAAACATCAGTTTACACCTCACATTTGGGATGCGCGGAATTGGATTGCGCTTGCTGGTGTCTATGTCCCACGCCGGCTTTAGTCACGGTACACAAACGGCTTATGGTCAGGTATTTTGCGGTACCCACAGCAACCTCCATCGCTGGCAAGGGTTACGAAACCATCGCAGGCGACCGAGGTTTTGCGCGCTGTCGTGCGACGTGCTACCTTGCAAGGTTCAGCGTAAATCGTCGCCCGGACGAGGGGACTCACGCCTTTCGATGACTTTCCGCACTCGATGGATCAGCACGGCGCTCTTGTGGGCGAGTTGCCTCTGTGCGCACCCGGTTCTGGCAGCCGGTCAGGCACAATCGCCAGGACCTCAGGACGTTCCAGCTCAGACGCCAGCGAGCCCGGCTGCTTCCGGGCTCCCGGCGCCCCAACAACAGAAGTCAGACGCGCCAGTCGCTCCAACTGCCACGACGGAGAGTGGCGGGGAAGATCAGCAGGTCGAGCAGATCATCCAGCAGCAACTGCAAGCTGGCGAGCCGGAAAGCGGCCCGCCGCGCCCGGGGACAAACGTCGCACTCGGACGCGACGAGGTGTTAATCCGCGGGGATGAACAAGAGAAGGACCAGGACATCTACCACGTCCGCGGACACGTGGAAATCCGGTTCCGCACCTACACTCTGCACGCAGATCGCGCAACTTACGATTCCACCACCGGGCAGGTAACGGCCGAAGGCCACGTGGTTTTTGACGGCGGTCCCCACAGCGAGCATTTGACAGGAACACGTGCCACATACGACGTCAGCCGCGACACGGGCACGTTTTATGACGTGAGCGGCTCGACCGGTGTGCGGGTCAAGAACAAAATGATGTACCTGACCTCCTCGACTCCTTTCTTTTTTACTGGCAAGGTTGTGGATAAGCTGGGCCCTGACCGTTATCGTGTAAACCACGGCTTCGTGACTTCCTGCCAACTGCCTAAACCCAAGTGGGAGTTTGAATCGAAGACCACCTTCGTCGAAGTGGGCGACGAAGCTAAAATGCATCATGCAACGCTTAAAATTCACGGCATTCCGGTTTTCTACTTCCCTTATGTTGAACATCCCGTCGACAACCTGGGACGAAAAAGTGGCTTCCTGATTCCGGAGATCGGACAGTCCAACGTTCGCGGCTTCATTTTTGGCGACGGCTTCTATTGGGCCATCAACCGGAGTTCCGATGCGACAATCGGCGCTACCCTTTATTCCTCAATTGGTTGGGCACAGCACGCAGAGTACCGTTCCGTCGGTTACAAGTATCGCTTTCAGGCGCAGTATTTCGGGGTCGTCGACAGCCACGGTCCGCCTGTGGATGGGCAAAACCCGGGAGGGCACGAACTAAAGGTGGACGGTTTTTGGGAGCTTCCAAGTAACTTTCGAGGTGTGGTCTCGGTCGATAATCTCAGTTCTTATCTGTTCCGAGTCAGATTTGCGCTCAGCTATATCGAAGCTATCTTGTCCGAGGTTCGCTCCAGCGGTTTCCTGACCAAGGATTGGAATGGTTACGGCTTCGGATTTGTCGTTGCCCGTTATCAGAACTATGAAAGCCTGGCACCGGGTGATTACATTGACATCGCCCACACTCCAACCTTCGAGTTCTCGTCGGTGGAACGCCCCTTCAACCGCTCCCGCTTCATGTATGCCTTCGACACCGCGGCCGAAGGTGTTTCCCGGCACGAGATAGGATTTGAAACCGCGCCGGTAGTTGGAAGGCTCGACGCCAAGCCATCCATTTCCATGTCGACCTTCCTGCATGGCTGGACTTTCAGACCGGAAGGAAGCTTCCGCGAAACCTTCTACACCCAGCGCCTGCAACCCGGCGAATCAACAGTCCTGATCGGGACTGCTGTCGATAATCCGATTAATCGCAACGTTTTTGCGGCGTCGATGGAGGTCCGGCCGCCTACGCTCTCCAAGATCTTCCACCGGAAAATCTTCGGCGATGTCATCAAGCACACGGTTGAACCGTTTGTGGTCTATCGCTACCAGACGGGTATCGACAACTTCAGCCAGATCATTCGTTTTGATCAGCGCGATATTCTGGCCGACACAAGTGAAGTGGAATACGGCATCGTGAATCGCCTGTTTGCCAAGAAATCAAAGTCTACAGCGGAGTGTTACCTGCATCCGAAATATGCGGAGGCCGCGGAGCCGCGGCTGCCGGTAAGTTCCCTTCAATCCGCCAGCACGAAAGATGAGGCGAACAATCGAACATGCGACGACCAGCAGGGGGCGGCGCGCAATGTGATCACCTGGGAGTTGGCAAACAAGTACTTCTTCAATCCAAACTTCGGCGGCGCGCTGGTCCCCGGGACGCGCAACGTATTCGACAGCACCGTGGATTTCACCGGAATTGCCTTCCTCACCCAACCTCGCCACTTTGCGCCCATCATCTCGCGCCTGCGTCTCCAGGACAATGCCAGCGATGCCCAATGGGCCCTCGATTACGATCCCGTGCTCCATCAGATCAATGCCAGCACGCTTTTCGTCGGACGCCATTTTGGCAATTTTTATTTGTCTGGAGGACAGACTTACATGCGCCTGCCGGCCGAGATCTCAACCAGCAACCAGATTCTACCGGCGGAAACCGTCAATCAGTATCGGGTCGGACTTGTTTACGGAAGTATGGCCAAGAAGGGGGTGAGCGCAGCCGTCAGCATTGGGGTCGACTCCGAGCTTTCCTACGTTCAGGGCACGAACACACAGATCAGCTATAACTGGGATTGTTGCGGGGTTACGTTCTGGTATAGCCACTGGGCACCCGGCGCCGGTCTTACCACCGAAAACGCGTATCGCTTCACTTTCAGCCTCACCAACGTTGGGACTTTTGGCAACATTAAGCGGTTACAAAGGCTCTACTAGACATCCGATCATGTCGCCGAGCGTGACGAGGTCGTTTCCCAAAGTGGCACACGATACAAATCTTTACACTGCACGGGTCCTCTCTCATTGACAGGCCCTGGGCCCGCTGGTTACAGTTTGAATGCCTCGACTGGTGGCACTCAAGCCTCCTCCTGTCTGGCCCTAGCGACTTTCTTCGTGCCGACAACGACATTCGTCCGGTTAAACTATACCGATAGTAGACAAGGAAAACACTCGATGAAACAGCTGCATTCTTACACCTGCCGCGGCTCTGTCCGGGCAGCGTTCGCTCTCGTGGTTGCACTTACCGTGGTTCTTGCTGGCAGCGTTCCCGCCAGCGCGCAGAGCCTTTTCCGACAGCTCAGCCAGGACAGCTTCAGCGGCGGTAACGGCCAGCATCAGTCCGAAGTTGAGCCTGCGGCCTTCGCTTATGGCCCGACAATCGTAGCCGCGTTCCAGGTGTCCCGCGTCGTAAATGGCGGCGGCATGGACATCGGTTGGGCCACCTCTACCAACGGCGGTATTTCCTGGACCAATGGCTATTTGCCGGGTCTGACCAAGTGGTACCAGAGCGGAACGTACTCCGCTGCCAGCGACGCTTCGGTAGCTTATGACCTGAAGCACGGCGTGTGGCTGATCAACACCATCCCGATTGCGAACGGCATCGATGTTGCGGTCAACCGCTCCAAAGATGGCATCCACTGGGACAACCCGATCTTCATCTCCAGACCCGGCAATGCCGACAAGAACTGGATCATCTGCGATAACACGTCCACCAGCCCCTACTTTGGAAACTGCTATGTGGGATGGGACAACTCCACCATCCAGATGACGACCTCGACCGACGGTGGTCTGACTTGGAGCTCGCCAATACCAACGCAAGGCTACGATTACGGTATCGGGGTCAATCCGGTTGTGCAGCCCAACGGGAACGTGGTGGTTGGGTTTGCGGATTTCAATGGAGGCATGTCGGCTTACATGTCCACCAACGGCGGGCAGAGCTGGACCGCGGCCAAAAGCATTTCGAACGCACCTAGTCGCGGCGAAGACGGAGGCCTGCGCAGTCCCGGCCTGCCCTCAACCGCGATTGATGGAGCCGGGAATGTCTTCGTATCGTGGCCGGACTGCCGCTTCGAAAGCGGCTGCAACGCCAACGATATCGTGTATAGCTCCTCCAGCGACGGCATTCACTGGAGCAGCGTAGTTCGCGTACCGATCGATCCTATCGG
>Ga0209048_10001343_pt1 | contig 25430 bp, 25 predicted proteins | sample FrelakmetCRP12CR_FD_187146 | JGI IMG/M metagenome (GOLD analysis project Ga0209048, IMG submission 187146) | Freshwater lake sediment microbial communities from the University of Notre Dame, USA, for methane emissions studies - CRP12 CR (SPAdes)... | ecosystem: Environmental > Aquatic >... | reverse complement strand
ATCAACAGGCTGTGCCCGCCCGCGGCCGCAATGGCGAGCGCGCGTTTGGCGTGCGCCTGACCGCGAACGTCGGCGAGATCGGGAACGGAATCGATGCCAGGGGTCACGCGCGCGGTCGGCTCCATCCGGCACAACGACTCGCGGCCCGCGAGATGCGCGCACACCGCAAGCAGCGTCGGCGCGGGGTACACGACCGCATCGCGGACAATTGCCGCCTCGGCAGCGCTCGCCGTGGGCAGGACGAACGCGCGGCCGTCGCAGCGTGCGGAGAGCGCCATCGGCAGCGCCCCGCGAATCGGGCGCAAGGCGCCGCCCAGGGAAAGCTCGCCGGCGAACTCGTATTGCGCGAGCGCCTCTGCAGGCAGCTGCCCCGTGGCCGCCAGCACACCGAGCGCGATCGGCAGATCGAAACGCCCCGATTCCTTCGGGAGATCGGCCGGCGCAAGGTTGACGGTGATCTTCCGCGCGGGGAACTCGAATTGCGCGTTCTGCAACGCGGCGCGCACGCGATCGCGGGCTTCCTTTACCTCGGTGTCGGGCAGGCCGACGAGGTTGAATGCCGGGAGGCCTCCGGCCAGGTGCACTTCGACGGTGACGAGAGGCGCGTCGAGCCCCGCGAGACCACGCGATAGTACGACTGCGAGTGACATGCGCGGGCGCCTTGCGAATGCGCGCCGACCGGAAAGGCCGGCCGCGCCCCGTGCAGCCTAACGCGAACCCGCGCCTCGTCGCACTCGGCCAATTGGCGGATGGAGACGTCGAGCAATCGCGGCGGCGTCACCGCGGGCGCCGCGCGTGGGCTAGCGTCGCTCGTGATCGCGGAGATCGAGTGGCGCGAGCCTGCTGGCGGGGGGAACCCGCCGATCAGGCTTCCGCCGCACCAGGAGGAAGTTCCCCGGTACGGACCCAGACGCCGCGCTCCTCGCATTGCAATAACTCGCTTCCGCTGCGCACGTACTGGCCGATCGGATAGGAGGAGTCATTGAAATAGCACGCGCCTGATTCGAGCTCGAGGTCGAGGGAGGGATCGTCCATCTCGTCCTCGTCGAAAATCGGAGACGTCTTACGCTCCGGATCGGGGGCGCCGACCTGCGGGACGTTGCGCTACATGCTTCCTCCTTTGGGTGAGGTTCACGCTTCCTAGGCTATGCCCGCCCCCGCCATACGGTTTGACCAAGGTCACGCCGCAGCGAATCCGCGGTCGCGAAGCCGCGCGAACCGCGCAAGGCGAGCGGGCGCTGCGGGATGCCAAATACGGTGTCGGTGCTAGGATGAAATCGAGGGCAGTCGAAATCCCGATGTCTCGGGGAGCCCCGGGAAACGAGGAACAGGCATGGCCGCTCGGAAGGCGCGGTCCGTCCCGGCCGGAAACCACAAGGCAGTCAGAGCGCAAGTTGGCGATCGTCCGCGCGCGGCAACGCGGACGCGAAACTGGTCGGCGCAGGTCACTCAGACCAGCAGCGTACTGGAGCTCGAAGAGGGTGTCTTCACGTGGGGCGACCCGCGGCGCATCGCAGAGTCGCTCTCGCGCTCGGCCGAGGCGAGCACGCTGCGTAAGGCCGGGCCGTACCGCTCGGCGATGTCGATGCTCGCGTTCTACATCAACCGCGCCGGCAGCAACCTCCCCGAGGATCGGCGCCGCGTCCTCGAGGCGGCGAAAGCAGAGCTCCGACGCCTCTACGGCAAAGACTGCTGACGCCTGCACTCGGCCGATTGGCGGACGAAATCTCGCGCTGCGGCGGCCAAGCGAAGCCGCGCGGGTCGGCTAACGCAGCATCCCGCTAACGATCATTTCTTTGCCTCGGTGTCGAGCAGGGCGCCGAGATCGGATGCCGGCAGGCCTCCGGCGAGGTGCTCCTCAGTCGTGACGAGAGGCGCATCTAGCCCCGCGAGACCCCGCAACAGTATCGAGCGGGCGGCGCGCACCGGTGCAATACCTACGCCGCGGGCGGCGGGAACCGCGCCTCGAGTTCCGCCAGCCGTTTCTCGACTGCCTCCAGCTTTTCTCGCGTCTTGAGCAGGACCTGCGCCTGCACGTCGAACTCCGCGCGCGGAACGAGATCGAGCCGGGCAAAGCTCGATGCCAGCATCGCCTTCACGTTCTTCTCGATGTCTTTCGCGGGCGAATTCTCGATGGCTTTGCCGATGCGCGCGGCAATCTCGTCGAACGCTTTGGTATTCAGCATGGACGACTCCTGGGGAACGCGGATCGGGGATCCGACGGTGCCGCCGAGTCTAGCAAAACAGGGCCGGTGGTCAGCCCTCATCTTCTTGTCCGCAACTAGATGACCCTTGACCGCGATTCCCGTCGACCGCTTCGGCATGGTGCGGTGCAGCGAATTCGCGCACCACAATTGTGCAATGCGTGCTCACCCCCTGGGCAAACAAATTCCGATTTCTATTACAAGTAATTGTTTTGTAATTGATTTGTGCGTTGGCACACGAAATGCTGAGGAAACGTGGTCAGACCCGCATTCAGGTTTGTTCTTCGATCACCCCAGAAGGAGTCGCCATGTCTACAACCACCCAATCGTTCCGTCCGGCCGTGCTCTTCAGCGTTGCGCTGCTCGCCTCGGGCGCCGGTCTCGCGCAGACCCCGCCCGCACCGGCGGCGGCACCCGCGGCCGTGCCGGCGCCCGCGCCAGCCCCGGACAATACGTTGACGGCCAATGTCGGCCTGTTCAGCCAGTACATCTTCCGGGGCATTTCGCAGACAGCAGGCAAGCCCGCGATCCAGGGCGGTTTCGACTACGCGCATTCGAGCGGCTTCTATCTCGGGACGTGGGGGTCGAACATCAGTTGGCTCGAGGACTTCGGCCAGTACAAACGGTCGAGCCTCGAATGGGACTTCTACGGCGGATTCAAGAACAACTTCCCGGGCAGCGAGGACTGGAACTACGACGTCGGCCTTTACTACTACTACTACCCGGGCCAGCGCAACCCGGGTGCCTACAACGCCAACACGTTCGAAATGTACGGCGCCATCGGCTGGAAGTGGCTGAGCGCAAAAGCCAGCTACAACTTCGAGAACTATTTCGGTGCGGAACCGACCGGCCAGAAAACAAGCGGAACCTGGTATTTCGATTTTTCGGCCGCCTATCCGGTCGGCGATTCCGGCTTCACGCTTCTCGCCCATTACGGGATTCTCGACGTCCGGCACGACGGCAGCGGCAGCTCCAAGGTCGGTTACGACGACTGGAAGCTCGGCGCCTCGTACACGGTCCCCGACGGCTTCTTCAAGAGCGTCGAAATCGGCGCCTATTACACCGGCAACACAGCGAACTCGGGGTTCTACACCGACCTCACCGGCTACAACACCGCCAAGGATGCGGGCGTCGTCTACGTCAAGAAGACGTTCTGATGCGGCGGCAACGCCTTTCGAGCGATCACGCCAACACGAGGACACCATGAAACTGGTAACCGCCATCATCAAACCGTTCAAGCTCGACGAGGTCCGCGAGGCCCTGTCTGCGATCGGCGTGCAGGGGATCACCGTCACCGAGGTCAAGGGCTTCGGCCGGCAGAAGGGTCACACCGAACTCTATCGCGGCGCCGAATACGTCGTCGATTTCCTGCCGAAAGTGAAGATCGAAGCCGCGATCAAGTCCGAGCTGCTCGACCGCGTCATCGAAGCCATCGAGAAGGCCGCCAATACGGGCAAGATCGGCGACGGCAAGATCTTCGTTTCCGAACTCGAACAGGTCGTGCGCATCCGCACCGGCGAAACCGGCCCGGATGCACTCTAAGGGGACTGTCATGAAGCGATTGCTTGCAATTCTCACCGTAGTCGGCGCGCTCGCCGGGGCGCTCATGCCCGGTGCTGCGGCTTCCGCGTTCGCCGACGCCGCCACACCGATCTTTCTCGCCCAAGCCACGGACGCCAAGGCGCCCGCCGCAGCGGCGGCGGCGGCTCCTGCAACCGCCGAACCGGCGGCCGGCCAGTCCGCCGCGCCCGCGGCAGCACCCGCCGCCACGCCACCAACGCCGAACAAGGGCGACAACGCGTGGATGATCGTCGCGACGCTTCTGGTGATCATGATGTCGATCCCGGGCCTCGCGCTCTTCTACGGCGGCCTCGTACGCTCGAAGAACATGCTCTCCGTGCTGATGCAGGTGTTCGTCATCTTCTCGCTGATCATCGTGCTGTGGGCGGTCTACGGCTACAGCATCGCGTTCACTGAGGGGAACGCCTATTTCGGCGGTCTCGACCGGTTGTTCCTGTCCGGCATCTTCTCCGTCAAGGATGGCGCCGGCACGTTCGCGACCGCAGCGACCTTCAGCAAGGGAGTCGTCATCCCCGAGTACCTGTTCATCGTGTTCCAGGCGACGTTCGCGGCGATCACCGTCGCCCTGATCGTGGGTGCGTTCGCGGAGCGCGCGAAGTTCTCGGCGGTGCTGCTGTTCGCGGTGCTGTGGTTCACGTTCGCGTACCTGCCGATCGCGCACATGGTCTGGTTCTGGCCCGGTCCCGACGGCATCAAGGACGCGGCGACGCTCGCCTCCGAAACCGCCAAGGGCGGCTGGTTGTGGCAGAAGGGCGCGCTCGACTTCGCGGGCGGAACCGTCGTGCACATCAATGCCGGTGTTGCCGGCCTGGTGGGCGCCTTCGTGATCGGCAAGCGTGTCGGCTATGGCAAGGACTCGATGGCGCCGCACAATCTGACGTTCACGATGATCGGCGCGTCGCTGCTGTGGGTGGGTTGGTTCGGATTCAATGCCGGCTCCGCGCTCGAAGCGGCGGACACCGCCGCGCTGGCGTTCATCAACACGCTGGTCGCCACCGCGGCCGCGGTGCTGTCCTGGATGTTCGCGGAATGGATCGCCAAGGGTAAGCCCTCGATGCTCGGCGCAGCTTCCGGCGCCGTTGCGGGTCTCGTCGCGATCACGCCGGCCTGCGGCTTCGTCGGCGTCGGCGGCGCCCTCGCGCTGGGTCTCCTCGCAGGGGTCGTCTGCCTGTGGGGCGTCAACGGCCTCAAACGAATGCTCGGCGCCGACGATGCGCTCGACGTGTTTGGCGTCCACGGCATCGGCGGGATACTGGGCGCGATGCTGACCGGCGTGTTTGCCGCACCGAAGCTCGGCGGGCAGGGCATCTACGACTACGTCGCGAACAAGATCAGCGCGGACTATTCGATCGCCGATCAGCTGATCATCCAGGGCACCGGCGTGCTGACTACGATCGTCTGGTCCGGGGTCGTCGCCTTCGTCGCGTACAAGATCGTTGACCTCACGCTCGGTCTCCGCGTCACGGAGGAAGAAGAGCGCGAAGGCCTCGACATCAGCTCGCACGGCGAATCGGCCTATCGCATCTAGCCGCGCGGCGCCGCGGGAAGATCCGCCGAATCGCAAGGCAACACGAAGCCGATCTCCGAAACACCCTCTCCTCCGCGGTATCTTCGAGGGGCGCCACGCGGCGCCCCTTTTTTTTCGGGCGCCGGGTCACGTTCCGCTACAATCGCCGCTCGCCTTTCTCGGCAGGAGGCCCCGATGGGTTCCCAGTCTCGCTTCGCGTGTACGCGATGATCACCCCGGAATACTGCCAGCTGATGGCGCGCTACAACCGCTGGATGAACGAACGGCTGTACGCATTGCTGTCGGAAATGCCGGACGAGGAACGCAAGCGCGACCGCGGCGCATTCTTCCGTTCGATGCACGGCACGCTCAATCATCTGCTCTGGGGCGACCGGATATGGCTCTCCCGTTTCATTGCCGAGCCGTTCATCGTCCCGGCGTTCGGCGCCAACATGTTCGCCGACTTCGCGGACCTGTCGCGGGAACGCGAAAACACCGACCGGAAGATCCTGAATTGGGCCGGCAACGTGAGCGCGACCTGGCTCGAGGGAACGCTTTCGTACACCAGCAAGGTCGACGGTCGCGCTCGCGAACTGCCGCGCGCCGCCGCGGTGCTCCAGCTCTTCAATCACGGCACGCACCACCGCGGACAGCTGACGACGCTGATCTCCCAGGCGGGACGCGACCCGGGCGAAACCGATATCCCGTGGCTGCCGGGAGTCGTCCGGTTCGCCGACGAAAAGGGAGCGCTTCCGGAGGCCTGACGCACCGAGTTGGATTTCCGGGCGCCGGTGGTCCTCCGTCGCGGCCCACCCCGTGCGGGCACCCCTCCCGGCTCAACGCTTGCTGCGCTTCGCCCGTGGATGCGCCTTGTCGTAAGCCTTGGCGAGGTACTGGAAGTCCAGATGTGTGTACACCTGTGTACTGGCGATGCTGGCGTGGCCCAGCATTTCCTGCACCGCACGCAGATCGCCGGAGGATTGCAGCACGTGCGAGGCGAACGAGTGGCGCAGCATGTGCGGATGTACGTGCCGTCCCAGACCCTGCTTCACCGCCCATTCGGCGAGCCGGCGCTCGATCGCGCGCGGCGTGATCCGCTTGCCAGCGCGACCCACGAACAGCGCTTCCGGTTCTGCGTTCGGGATGCCCGCTCGCACCGGTAGCCAGGCGCGGATCGCCGCGATGGCCGACGCGCCGACCGGAACGATGCGCTCCTTCGACCCCTTTCCCCAGACGCGCACTTCGCCGGTGACAAGATCGACACGCGAGACATCGATTCCGGCGAGTTCCGCCAAACGCAGCCCCGAAGAGTACGCCAGCTCGAACAACGCACGATCGCGTACGGCGAATGGGTCGCCACCGGGAATTTGGACCAGGCGCACCGCCTCGTCCGGCGAGAGCGCTGACGGCAATCTCTTCGTCGCCTTCGGTGCCTTGAGACCCGCGCAGGGATCCCCGGCGAGGCCGACATCGCGATCTAGCAGAAAGCGATAGAGCGCCCGCCATGACGACAGCGCGCGGGACAAGCTGCGCCCCGACAACCCCCGCCCGTGGAGCGTGGCCAGGAACCGCCTTAGCTCGCGCGCGTCGAGGCCGACCAAGTCCGCGTCGCCCGCGAGAAGGGCGAGTGCATGCGCGTCACGAAGATACGCGGCGCGCGTATTTGCCGGTCGCCCGTCGAGATGTGCGGCGAAAGTGGCGAGATGGGCCGCATTGACCGGCGCGACACGCGGCGCCGCGAGTTCCGGTGGCGTCGTCTTTCGCATCGCGCCCGATCGGCGTGACGGTGGCGCCGTCAGGCCGGAGGCAGATAGCGTGCCGTCGCGACGCTCGCGAGCTCCGCGAGGCGCGTCAGGTACACGGTGCCCATTCCGGGATGAAAGCGCTCGGCGTTTTCGTCACCGAGGCCCAGCAGACCGAACGTGTAGGCCGTGCGCAGAGGCAGGAACGCAAACGATTGGCACGCCTCGCCCTCGTCGAACCAGTCGCGCGCCTCGAAGGGCGCAACCGGACCGCAGTAGGGCGCGCGGAGCTGGTCGGCGTACTCGCGGAGCTCCTGGCTTGTCGCCGCAAGCTCGGGCAGATAGGACTGCTCGGGCACCTTGCCCCAGAGCCTGCTCGTCACATGCGGAACGGCAAAATCCTCCTTCAGGCTGTGGTAGAGCACGGCGAGCGTGGTCTCGAGGTCGGGCGCCGTGACGAGCGCGAGCGTCGAGCGGTGCAGCTTCTCGCCGATCTGGTCGTTCTCGCCACCGAAGCGGATCAGTTCGCGCAACCGGTTCTCGAGCTCGGCGTTCTTCTCGCGGAGCGTGACGATCTGGCGCTCGGCGATCGGGATCGCGTGGCCCCCGTGCGGGTGCGGAACGAAAATCTCGGCGATGACGTCCGCGTAGTCTTCGAAGAATTTCGGGTTTTCCTTGAGGTACTGCGCGACGTCGTTGGCGTCCATCCGCGGGGTCCTGTCTTCGTCGTGATGCGTCATTTGCGCGCCGCGCGCTTCACGCGGCCGGCAATTCCCATTCGCCTTCGAACACCGTCGTCGCAGGTCCGGTCATCATGACCGGCGCGCCGGGTCCCGGCCATTCGATCCTCAGCCACCCGCCGCGCGTTTCGACTCGTACCTGCGAGTCGAGCAGCCCCCGCCGAATGCCGGCGACAACGGCTGCGCACGCGCCGGTGCCGCAGGCGGGCGTCTCGCCCGCACCGCGCTCCCAAACGCGCAAACGAATGGTAGCGCGATCCACCACCTGCATGTAGCCCGCGTTCACCCGCTGGGGGAACCGCGCGTGAGTCTCGAGCCTCGGACCCTGCGCGGCGACCGGCGCGACGTCGACATCGTCGACCACCTGCACGGCGTGCGGGTTACCCATCGACACCGCGGTGATCTGAATCGATTGTCCGTCGACATCGAGGTGCTGGACCGCGCCGTCCGAGCCGCCGGCGAAAGGGATGGTCTCGGGAGCGAACCGCGGGACGCCCATGTCCACCGTCACCTCGCCCCCGTCGCCGATCTCCGGCGTGATGATGCCGCCCGCGGTCTCGACGCGGATGCGCCGGGCCTCGGTATATCCGTGATCGCGGACGAACTTCACGAAGCAGCGCGCGCCGTTGCCGCATTGCTCGACTTCGCCGCCATCCGCGTTGTAGATGCGGTAGCGGAAATCCGCATCCGGCCGCGTCGTTCGCTCGACGACGAGGATCTGGTCGCAGCCCACACCCAGGCGGCGGTCGGCAAGTCGCCTGATCTGGGCCGGCGTGAGGTCCACCGTCTGGCTGATCCCGTCGAGCACGACGAAATCGTTGCCGAGCCCCTGCATCTTGGTGAATCGCAGCATCGGCATCGCCGCAACGCTCCGGTCAGTGCCCGCACGGCCGCCCGAAGGGCACTGTGCGCGGCCTCGGCTGCGCCCTGCTTGCGCGGGAGTCCCTCGGGGGGCAGCGAACCGAGTGAGCGTGGGGGCCGTTCATCTCACACATTGAAGCGGAAGTGCATCACGTCGCCGTCCTTGACGACGTATTCCTTGCCCTCGAGGCGCATCTTGCCGTGCTCCTTGGCGCCGTGCTCGCCCTTGCACGCGATGAAATCGTCGAACGCGATCACTTCGGCACGGATGAAGCCCTTCTCGAAGTCCGTGTGAATGACGCTCGCGGCCTTCGGCGCCGTGTCGCCATGGTGAATCGTCCACGCACGGACCTCCTTGGGTCCCGCGGTGAAGTACGTCTCGAGTCCGAGAAGCCGATAACCGGCGTGGATCACGCGGTCGAGCCCGGGCTCGGAGAGGCCGAGGTCGGCGAGAAACGCGAGCTTGTCCTCCCCGTCGAGATCCGCGATCTCGGCCTCGAGCGCGGCGCAAACGGGCACCACCGGCGCGCCTTCTTCCGCCGCGTATGCCTCCACCGCGCTCAGCAGCGGATTGTCGCGGAAGCCGTGCTCGGCAACGTTGGCGACGTACATCGTCGGCTTCATCGTGAGCAGAAAGAACGGCTTCAGCATTTCCTTCTCTTCGGCGTAGAGGTCGGCCGTGCGGGCGGGCCTGCCCTTGTCGAGCAAGGCCTCTACCTTCTTCAGCACGGCGACGATTCGCTGTGCTTCCTTGTCGCCGGCGCGGGCAGGCTTTTCGTACTTCGCGATCTGCTTGTCGACCGTCGCGAGATCGGCGAGCGCCAGCTCGGTGTTGATAGTCTCGATGTCGGAGACCGGGTTGATCTTGCCGGAAACGTGCACGACGTTGTCGTCCTCGAAACAGCGCACGACGTGGGCAATCGCATCGGTCTCGCGGATCGTCGCCAGGAACTGGTTGCCGAGCCCCTCGCCTTTGGACGCCCCGGCGACCAGCCCCGCGATGTCGACGAACTCGACGGTGGCAGGCAGCATCTTCTCCGGCCGGGCGATGGCGGCAAGTTGCGCGAGGCGCGGGTCCGGGACCTCGACGATGCCCACGTTCGGCTCGATCGTGCAGAACGGGTAGTTCTCGGCGGCGATCCCCGCTCGGGTCAGCGCGTTGAAAAGGGTCGATTTGCCGACGTTGGGCAGGCCGACAATGCCGCATTTCAGGCTCATGGATTCTCTTTCCTCGTGTGCAACAGAAGCATCGCGCGCTCGAAGTCGCCGGCTGCGATCGCAGGCCAGGCATCGAGCGCGCGGTCGATCGCCGCCTCGATCGACGCACGGTCGCCGGCAGCCGGCGGCGCCAATACGTAGTCGGCGACGTCCTGCTGCGGAATCGCCGAGTCGCGGGGATGGCCGATGCCGACGCGCAGTCGCCAGAAATCCGGCGTGCCGAGCTGCGCCGCGATGTCGCGGAGGCCGTTGTGCCCCGCCGTCCCGCCGCCGAATTTCATCTTCGCTTCGCCCGGGGGAAGATCGAGCTCGTCGTGCACGACCAGGACATCGGCCGGCGCGATGGCGAAGAACCGGGTCAATGCCGAGACCGCCCGGCCCGAAAGGTTCATGTACGTGCCGGGCTTCAGCAGCCGGACGTCCCCGGTGCCCTTCGCGACCTGTCCGTGGAACTTGCCCTCGCTGACGAACGCCGTGCCGAGCCTCGAGGCAAGCGCATCGGCGAACCAGAATCCGGCGTTGTGTCGCGTCGCCGCATGCTCGCGCCCGGGATTGCCGAGCCCCGTGACAAGACGAATCGGTGGCATGGAGTCAGGGGCGCAGATTGGCGGCGATTGCCATGGAGTTACGATCATTCGCGCTCGGGCCGGATCGTGGCGGTTCTTCGGAAAGCAACTAAAAGGGCCCGCCGGAATGCGCACGGCGGGCCCTCGTGCCAGAAGCGGCGGCGAAGGCTTACTTCTTCTTCTCGTCCTTTCCGGGTTCCTTCTTTTCGGCGCCCTTCGCCTCGGCCGCGGGCTTGCCCTCGGCCGCGGGGGCGGCCGCACCCGGCGCACCCGCAGCGGCGGCCGCTTCAGCCGTTGGCGCGGCTTCGACGGTCTCCTCGACGTGTGCCTTCGGCACCACCGCTGCGGCGAGCACCGGGTCGAGCTTGCCGCGCGTGACGACGGTGACGCCCGACGGGAGCTTCAACGCGGAGACGTGGACCGAATTGCCGACGTCGAGGGCCGTGAGGTCGACTTCGATGTACTCCGGCAGGTCCTTCGGCAGGCAGGAAATGTCGAGTTCGGTGAGGACGTGGCTCACGATCGCGCCGGAGACCTTCACGGCCGGCGAATTCTCGCCATTGGCGAAATGCAACGGCACCTTGATGTGGATCTTCCGGTTCTCGTCGACACGCTGGAAGTCGACGTGGAGGATCTCGTTCTTGAACGGATGCATCTGCACGTCGCGCAGCAGAACCTTCGTCGCGGCGCCGCCGACCTTCATGGTCAGGATCGACGCGTGGAAAGCCTCGTTGCGAAGCGCGTGGAACAGCGCGTTGTGGTCGAGTTCGATCGGTTCCGGCGCGGCCGCGCCGCCGTAAACGATTCCGGGCGCCTTTCCTGCGCGGCGCATGCGGCGGCTGGCGCCGCGGCCTTCGGTCGTCCGGGGAAAGGCGGTGAATTCGATTTGCATGGTGCGGCTCCTGATGTCTGCGGCCTTCCGGGATCGGGCGCGTACCTGAAGTGCGCCTGGTCGGTCGTCCGCGATGGGCGACATCCCGGGGACTCGGCGGGGGCCGCACCCGGGAAAGCCTTGAAGTATAACTGATTTATCGCTGTCCCGCCAAGTTTGCACGGGGCATCGCGCGGCGGCCAAGGGGCGGTGGGGTGCGGCGGAGGCAAGGCGCCGTTCGCGCCGCCGGTGCCGGCGAAGGTCCCGCCGCCGGCACGACGCAAGCCCAGCATGAATTTCGACGCGGCCGGAGCAGCGGTCGCGGGAGGACCTACTCCGTGAACAGCGAGCTTACCGACTCCTCGTTCGATACGCGCGTCATCGTTTCGGCGAGTAGCTGCGCACACGAGAGAACCCGGATCCGCGGGCAGGCCTTCGCCTCGTCGGTGAGCGGGATGGTGTCGGTGACGACGATCTCGTCGAGCTCCGAGGTGGCGATGCGCGGAACCGCGCCGCCGGAGAGCACCGCGTGCGTGCAATACGCGACCACCTTTCTCGCGCCGTGCTCCTTGAGCGCGGTCGCCGCCTTGCACAGCGTGTTCGCCGTATCAACCATGTCGTCCATGATCACGCAGGTCCGGCCGTTGACGTCACCGATGATGTGCATCACCTCGGAGACGTTGGCCCGGGGGCGGCGCTTGTCGATGATGGCCAGTTCGGAGTCGAGGCGCTTCGCGATCGCGCGCGCGCGCACGACGCCGCCGACGTCCGGCGAAACGACGAGCAGGTCATCGTAGTTCTGCTTCCAGAGGTCGCCCAGCAGGATCGGCGTCGCGTAGATGTTGTCGACAGGAATGTTGAAGAACCCCTGGATCTGGTCGGCGTGTAGATCCATGACCATCACGCGGTCGACGCCGACGGTCGTCAGCAGGTCGGCGACGACCTTGGCCGTGATCGGCACGCGCGCGGAACGCGGGCGGCGGTCCTGCCGCGCGTAGCCGAAGTACGGAATGACCGCCGAGATGCGCCCGGCCGACGAGCGTTTGAACGCATCGGTCATGACCAGGATTTCCATCAGGTTGTCGTTCGTCGGCACGCAGGTCGACTGCAGAATGAAAATGTCGCGGCCGCGGACATTTTCGAGCAGCTCGACCATCACCTCGCCGTCGGAGAACCGACCGACGACGCAGCGCCCGAGACTGATGTTGAGGTGCCGGCAGACCGCTTCGGCAAGCTTCGGGTTTGCGTTGCCGGTGAAGACTCTCATCCGCTCGAAGGCCATCTACCGCATCCCCGGTGAAGGGTGCCGGCCAGGAACGCCGCGGCAACCGCCCCTTTGCGATGAATGGCTGGGGAGGAAGGATTCGAACCTTCGGATGCCGGAATCAAAATCCGGTGCCTTAACCAACTTGGCGACTCCCCAGCGGAGAAACGGGCACGTCCGGGCGGTGCATCGGAACTCGTCCACTTGCGTGTTCCCGCGTCCAGCCCATCCCGAACGTCATGCAAAACTCGCGAGCGGATGTCGCGCGAGCGTCCTTGCGACAAACCCCCGCATTGCGGCGGGCCGCGCATCCACGGCCGCGCGCGCCTCGGATTCCGCAGCAAACAGCGCGAACACGCAACTGCCCGAGCCCGTCATCCGTGCGCCCGGCGACCGCTCGCGGAGCATCGCCAGCGCAGTGGCAATGTCCGGAAATTGCGCAACCGCGATCGGTTGCAGGTCATTCCGCCCATAACCCTCGGAAAAGACGTCCATTTTCGCCGACTGCCCAGTTCGTGTCAATTCGCGCGCCGCGAAGATCGACGCCGTCGACACGGCGACGGGCGGCACGATCACCGCAGCCCACGACGCCGGAAGCGACACGGGTCTCAGAACGTCGCCGACGCCGCGCCCCACCGCCGGCTCGCCGCAGAGAAAAAACGGAACGTCGGCGCCCAGCATGCCGCCGATCCGGATGAGCTCCGCGCGCGGGAGACCGATGCTCCAGAGGCGGTTCAGAGCGAGCAGCACCGTGGCGGCGTCCGAGCTGCCTCCGCCGAGACCGGCGCCCAGCGGAATCCGCTTGGTCATCGCGAGGTCGACGCCCAGCACACAACCCGTCTCCCGCTGGAGGGCAGCCGCCGCGCGCACCGCAAGATCGGATTGCGGCGGGACGCCCTGCACGTCAGTTGTGCGCACGATGGCGCCATCGTCGCGGCGCGTGAGCGTGATCGTGTCGCCCAGGTCGAGCGCGACGAACAGCGTCTCGAGCGTGTGGTAGCCGTCGGCGCGGCGGCCGGTGACGTGCAGAAACAGATTGAGCTTGGCCGGCGCCGGAACGGTCAGCTTGCGCATCCGCGCATTGTCGCCGCGGATGTCGCGATTCGCCAGCACATTAGGAGGCGCGCCAGCGGTCGATGACGATCCGCACGTCGAGATCGTGGCACGCAAGCCCGAGCCGCGATGGCCGTCGCGTCGAGTCGTCCGCGTAGGCGTAGACGATCTCGCAGCCGGACTGGCGCAACACCGACGGGCGTCCGGCGCGGTCGATTTCCAACGTGTGCGGCGCACCGGCGCGCGGAGCGCCTTGCGCCCACCAGACGAGCCCCCCGATCGGAAGCGGGAAGCCGAACGCGCGTTCCGCCAGCGCGTCCCAGTCGCGCGCGACGTCGCGGTGGCCATCCGCCGTGCGCAACTCGGCTTGCGGCACCGATGTGTCGCTCGCCAATTCCGCGACCGTCTGGCCGAGCGGCGTCTGCACGACGAAGGTGTCCCTCGGCGACGCGTGCGTCCAGACAAAGCCAACGGCGATTGCGTCGCTGCCGCGCCGTGCCGAAAGCCTGCCCTCGATCGCGAAGGGCTCGTCGATCGGGGGGACAAGCACGGGTGGCGAGGGCGGCGGGACGCTCGCGCAGGCGGCGACCAGGAGCACGAGCGCCGCAAGCGGCGGAGCCGACGCCGCAAGCGGCATGGCGTTAGGGCGTGCTCAGCGCGTCAGACGACGAACGGTTTCGAGGAGCACCGCGTTGTCGGGCGCGCTCTTCAATTGCGATTGCCAGACGTCCCGCGCCCGGTCGCGCTCGCCCTTCGCCCACAGCACCTCCCCGAGGTGCGCGGCGATCTCCGGATCCGGACGCTCGTCCATCGCGCGGCGCAGGGATTTCTCCGCTTCGTCGAGCTTGCCCATCCGGAACTGGGCCCAGCCCATGCTGTCGAGGATGAATGGATCGTCCGGCGACAGCGCTAGTGCGCGCTCGATCAGCGCCAGCCCCTCGGCCAGGCGCGTCGTTCGGTCAACGAGCGTGTATCCCAGCGCATTCAGCGCTTGCGCATTGGCAGGCTTGAGCTCGATCAGCCGCGAGAGCTTCGCCTCGGCGACGTCGAGCCGCCCGAGCTTCTCCGCGGCCATCGCGACGTCATAGAGCAGGTCCGGATCGTCCGGGTGCGCCTCGAGCGCCTGCGTGAGCACGGCGTACGCGGCCGCATTGTCGCCGGCATCGCGCAGGATCTGCCCTTCGATCTGACGCACCTGGACGCGCTGCTGAACCGTGACGGCCGGCAAGTCGGCGAGATATTGACGCGCTTCGGCGACGCGTCCGAGCTTGCCGAGGACCGTCGCCGCCCGCAGCTTTGCGACCCATCCACGCTCACCGTCCGGAACGGCGCGGAAGCGTTCGAGCGCGAGCTCGTAGCGGCCGGTTTCCTCTGCGATCTGCGCGAGGTAGAACTCGACGATGCCGTCGTCGCCGTAGTCGGCGCGCAGAAGTTCCTCGAACAAGGCTTCGGCCTTCTTCCAGTCCTTCATCTGCACCGAAAGCATGGCCATGCCGAATTGGTATTCGCGGTTGCCCTGGTCCTTCTGCCAAAGGCTGTCGAGAATCGCGAGGGCATCCGCGTACCTGTTTTGCTGGATCCGGACCTGGGCAAGAGCCGAAAGACCCACCTTGGACTCGGGCTCGGATTTCAGAAAATCGACGAGATACTCGGCGGCCCGCTCGGTGGACTGCTTCCCGAGAATTTCCGACTTGAGCAGCACTGCGGGCTCCCAGCCGGGCTTCAGCACCAACGCCTGGTTCGCGGCCGCAATCGCGGTCGCGGCCGTGGCGGCGTCGTCGAGCCCCGTGTTGTACGCGGCGAGGGCGATCGCGAAATGGGCTTCGGCGAGGGTGGGATAGGGCTGCGCAAGCGAACGCACGAGCCGGAAAGTTGCCGCCTTGTCCGGCTCGCTGGCGAGCATCCGGTTCAATTGCACAAACGCCTCGCCGAGGTGCGAACCCGCGGCCGCTTCGGCGAGCGCACGCTCGAGTTCTGCCTTGAGGTCCGCTCCCGATCCCCGGCCGTCGGTTCCCCCGGCGAGCCCGGCGATCACCTGTTTCGGGCGTTCGGAGGTTGGGTCGAGCTCGGCCCAGAGCCGCGCGGCCTCGGCAGCGAGAGAACGCTGCCGCGCGGCAAGGGCAATCTCGGTCGCCCGACGAGCAAGCCGGGCATCACCCGTGTCGCGGGCCACCTCGAAGTAGGCGCGCGCGGCCAGCGCGGTCTCTCCGCGCTGCAGGGCAACGTCACCGACGAGAAGCCGGTACATGATTTCGGCGGTGAGCCCCGCGCCCTGCTCGGCCGTTGCGGTGTTGGCCGGCGCTTGGCGGCCACCGTCCGGGACGGGCCGCGACTGCGCGCAGGCCATCGCGGGGGCGAGCGCCAGGGCCACCAAAAGGGCGGCGGGCAGGGACGGGAGGGAACGGAACCGGGCCATCGTGTACATCCTGAGAAGTTGGGGCGCCGGCGGAGGGGCCAAGGCGCGGCGCGCGAGAAGTAAGCGGGTCATCTTAGGTTATATTCTGCGGCCCAACAAACCGCCGCGGCCGCCAGGAATGGCCCGCGTTCGCCAGAGACGGCCGACCGCTCGGTCCGCGATGCCCGAACTGCCCGAAGTAGAAACCACGCGCCGGGGCCTTGCCCCGCTCGCCGTCGGTCGGCGGATCGAGGCCATGCTGGTGTACGACCCGCGGTTGCGCTGGTCGGTTCCCCCATCGCTTCCAAGGCGGGTCGCCGGCCGCATGATCGATGCCCTGGACCGGCGAAGCAAGTACCTGCTCTTCCGGCTGGCGGACGACACGCTGCTCGTGCACCTCGGGATGACCGGAAGCATCCGGGCGTTCACGAATCCGCCGGCCCGCCGCACGCACGATCACGTCGACATCGTGCTCGATTCCGGGGTGACGCTGCGCTACCACGACCCGCGCCGATTCGGCGCGATGCTCTGGCTGCCGCCGCCCGCAGCAGAGCATCCGCTGCTCGCAAGACTCGGTCCGGAGCCGTTCGATGCGGCCTGCGACGCCGCCTACCTCTGGCGCGCGACGCGCAGCCGTACCGCGGCGATCAAACTCGTGCTGATGGACAATCATCTCATCGTCGGCGTAGGCAACATCTACGCCAATGAATCGCTGTTCCGGGCCGGGATCCGACCGACGACGCCGGCAAACCGGCTCTCGAGGACCCGCCTGGCGCGGCTCGTCGACGCCGTGCGCGCGACACTCACCGACGCCATCGCCATGGGCGGCTCGACGCTGCGCGATTTCGTGGACAGCCGGGGTGAGCCCGGCTATTTCCAGCTCGACTATTTCGTCTACGGCCGGCAGGGACTGCCCTGCCGCGTTTGCGGCTCCCTCATCCGGCAGGTTCGTCAGGGCGGACGCGCGACGAGCTACTGCCCCCGCTGCCAGCGGTGAAGACCGCGGCACGACGGCCGGTGTGCTAGATTATCCGGCCGCCTTCCGCCCTCCCCCGCGCCACAGGAAAATCCGCAGGCAACCGCATGGCCCATCCGCGTGAGTTCGCAGCGCGCTTCGAAGCCTATGGCGAGTGGCGGAAACAGCTCGCAGCGGGCGTTTCCGCGCTGCACGAGTGGCTCAAGCGACAGGATCTGAGCGATGCGCAGATCGACCTCAAGATCCAGCAGCTGCTGACGCGCCTGCACCAGGACAGGCTCGTGGTCGCGTTCGTCGCGGAGTTCTCGCGCGGCAAGTCCGAGCTCATCAACGCGATCTTCTTCGCCGACTTCGGCCAGAGGCTGCTGCCCACGACCGCCGGGCGCACCACCATGTGTCCGACGGAGCTGCTTTACGACGCGACGCGCCCGCCATCGATTCGCTTGCTGCCGATCGAGACGCGGCTCAAGGACGCGACGCTCCAGGATTTCATGAATTTCGCCGACGAATGGGTGACGATTCCTCTGGATCTCGGGGCGGCGGCAAAGATGAGCGAAGAGCTCGCGCGGGTCTCGCAGACGAAGCGCGTGCCCGTGGCGCTCGCCCGCGCATTGGGGCTGCACGACGAGGAGGCGAGCGTCATTCCGCGCGGGGCCACTGTTGACGTCGACGTCCCCTGCTGGCGGCATGCGATCATCAATTTCCCCCATCCGCTCCTGCAGCAAGGTCTCGTCGTCCTCGACACGCCGGGGCTCAATGCGATTGGCGCCGAGCCCGAGCTCACGTTGAGCCTTCTGCCCAGCGCGCATGCGGTGTTGTTCGTTCTCGGTGCCGATACCGGCGTTACCAAGTCCGATCTCGACGTGTGGACCCATTACCTGGCCGGTGGCGATCCCGCGCAGAAAGCCGGCCGGATCGTGATCCTGAACAAGATCGACGGCCTCTGGGACGAACTGAAGCCCGCGGCCGACGTCGATGCCGAGATCGACCGGCAGATCGCGACGTCCGCGGCGCTCCTCGGTCTGCCGGTGTCGCAGGTCTACGCGACGTCCGCGCAGAAGGGACTGCTCGCCAAGGTCAACGGCGACGACGCGCTGCTGGCGAAGAGCCGCCTTCCGGCGCTCGAGGACGCGCTTTCCGGCAAGCTCATCCCCGCCAAGCATCGGATCGTCGGCGCGGCGACGCGCGCCGAAGTCGGCGCGCTCGCCGACGGCGTGCGCTCGTTGCTCGACCGACGGCGGACCGGCATCGCGGAGCAACTGGCCGAGCTGCGCGCGCTGCGCGGGAAGAACCAGGACGTCGTCGAGCACATGATGGACCGTGTCCGCGAGGAAAAGGACGTATTCGAGCGCGGGCTGCACCGGTTCACCGCGCTGCGCACGGTGTTCACTCAACAGACCAACGCCTTGTTCGACGTCATCGGGCTCGAAGCCCTGCGCGCGAACGCCGGACGCACGCGCCGGGGCATCGAGCGCAGCCCTTTCACGATGGGGGTGCGGGGCGCGATGAACGAATTCTTCGCGACGATCCGTCGCGATTTCGACGACGCCGCCCGCCGGGCCTTCGAAATCCACGACATGATGCAGGCGATGTACGTGCGCTTCGCCGCCGAACAGGGGATCGAGCACTTCGTGCCGCCGCCGTTCTCGATGCTCAAGTACCAGAAGGAGATCGACCGGCTCGAGCACGCATACAACCAGCACTTCAACACGCTGTGGAACATGCTGAGCAGCGCGAAATACTCGCTGACCAAGCGCTTCTTCGAAACGATCGCCACGCGCGTCAAGCACGTCTACGACATCGCGAACCGCGATGTCGAAAGCTGGCTGCGGGCGACGATGTCGCCGCTCGAAACCCAGGTACGGGAACACCACCTCCAGCTAAGACGCCGGCTCGAAAGCGTCAAGCGGATCCATCGCGCAAGCGGCGAGCTTGAGGATCGCATCGGCGAGCTGGAGCAGCAGGACGAGGTGCTCGCCGCACAGGTCGCGGCGCTCGCGCGCGCGGTCGAGGTGGTCGACGGAATCGTCTCGCAGCCGGATGTCCTGCCCGAGGCCGCCAACGCTTGACCCCCGTGGTTCGCGCTACTCGACCGCGCCCTCCGCCGCGCTCTTGAGGGCCATCAGCCCTTCGTACTTGATCCTGAGCTCTTCGCGGGTCTCGACGAAATCCGGGTTGACCGGAATGCAGTCGACCGGGCAGACCTCGACGCACTGGGGCTTGTCGAAATGCCCGACGCATTCGGTGCATTTCTTCGGGTCGATGACGTAGATCTCCGGCCCCTGCGAGATCGCGCCATTCGGGCACTCCGGCTCGCAGACGTCGCAATTGATGCACTCGTCGGTGATCATCAACGCCACGGCGCCGCCACTACTTTTTCCGGGCCCCGACCTTGGCCTTCAATCGCGCCAGGACCGCCGGATGGACGAACGACGAAACGTCCCCGCCGAACTTGGCGATCTCCCGGACGATCGTCGCCGAGATGAACGTGTACTGCTCGGACGGCGTCAGGAACAGCGTTTCGACCTCCGGAAACAGGTTCCGGTTCATTCCCGCCATCTGGAACTCGTACTCGAAATCGGACACCGCGCGCAGGCCCCGCAGGATGACTCGGGCCTTCCGCTGGTGGACGAAATCCATCAACAGTCCCGAAAACGCCGTCACCTCGACATTCGCGTACGTCGACAGCACTTCGCGCACCATCGCAACCCGCTCGGCGGCGGTGAAGAACGGCTGTTTCGACACGCTGTCGGCGACGCCCACGATGACCCTGCCGAAGAGTCGTGCCGCCCGGCGCACGAGGTCCTCGTGGCCGCGAGTGAAGGGATCGAACGTTCCGGGGTAGACGACCGTGAGCATGGGATGCCGGGGTGGGGGAAGCGTAGGGGCGCGTTCAATCCGGCTCGGTGCGCGCCCGGACGAAAAGATGATAATGCACCTGCCCCGCCTTGTCGCGGCGCCACGTTTCGAACCCGGGAGGCGGGAGAAGCGCGTGCGCCGCCTCCGCATAGATGAATCCGTCCGCGGCGAGCCGCTCCGCGCAGGCCGGAAGCAGCCACGGCCAGGGATCCTCGCGAAACGGCGGGTCGAGGAAGATCACGTCGAATTCACGGCGCTCGCCGGTGATGAACGCTTTCGCGTCGCCGACCCGTGCATGGACCGCGGTCGCGCCCAGCAGCACGCAGTTTTCCCGGAGGGCGACGATTGCCGAGCGGCTGGCGTCGACAGCCACGGCAAGCGAAGCGCCACGCGACGCCGCCTCGAGCGTCAGCGCTCCCGACCCGGCGTAGAGGTCGAGGCAGCGTTTGCCCGTCAGGTCCTGGCCGAGCCAGTTGAACAGCGTCTCGCGCACGCGATCGGGCGTCGGGTGCAGGCCGTCCGCCGAAGGAAAGCGTATCAGCCGCCTGCGCCAGGCGCCGCCGATGATGCGAACGCGATTCGCGGGAGACGCCGGCAAGGTAGGTATGAAGCGGGGGAAGGGCGCGAAAACCGCATTATGATCCGGCGGGATTGCGCGAGCAGGTAAACTTGCACGATTGCCGCAGCGCGGTTCTGCGGGCCTTCCGCCGATCATGTCGGCCGGTCCCTCGCGCAATGCTCGATCTATTCAAGCGAAAACCCGACCAGGAAGAAAAGAAGCCCTGGGCCGAGCGGCTCGCGGCCGGGCTCGCACGCTCGCGCGAAAAGCTCGCCGGCGCCCTCGGCGGGGCGTTCGCCCGTCGCAAGCTCGACGACGAAACGCTGGACGAGCTCGAGACCGCGCTCATCACCGCCGACGTCGGAGTGGCTGCCACGCGGCACTTGCTGGACGAGCTCGCGACGCGATGGAAGCGGGCGGGCGGGGACCAGGATCCCAAGGCGCTCCTCAAGGCGGCGCTCGTCGATTTGCTCGCTCCGCTCGAGCGGCCGCTCGTGGTCACGGGGGCGCGGCCGTTCGTCATCATGCTCGCAGGCGTCAATGGCGCCGGCAAGACCACGTCGATCGGCAAACTCGCCCGGTACTTCCAGTCACAGGGACTGTCGGTGCTGCTCGCCGCCGGCGACACGTTTCGCGCGGCGGCGCGCGAACAACTCGTCGTGTGGGGCGAACGCAACGGTGTCACCGTCATTTCGCAGGCCGGCGGCGATCCGGGTGCGGTGATGTTCGACGCGATCGCCGCCGCAAGGGCGCGCACCGTCGATGTCCTGCTCGCCGATACCGCCGGCCGATTGCCGACGCAGTTGCACCTTATGGACGAGATTCGCAAGGTCCAGCGGGTGATCCGCAAGGCCGACCCGGCCGCCCCCCAGGAGACTCTTCTCGTGCTCGACGCGAATACGGGTCAGAACGCCCTGGCTCAGGTGAAGGCGTTCGACGACGCCCTCGGCCTCACGGGTCTCATCCTGACCAAGCTGGACGGCAGCGCGAAGGGGGGCATGGTCGCGGCGATCGCCAAGGAGCGCCCGATCCCGCTGCGTTTCATCGGCGTCGGTGAAGGCCTGGACGACCTCAAACCGTTCGTCGTGCGGGATTTCGTCGACGCACTTGTCGGATGACCCGCTGACGCGGCGCACCCCGGGCGAACTCCGGCGGTCGTCCACCGGCTGTCGCATCCATTGCCCGGCCCGTCGCACGGCCAAGGGTCGCGTAACGGGCATCGCGGCGCCGCCTCCGCAGCAGGGGTGGAGACGTCGGACGAAATTTAAAGTCAGCGCCCACTTCTGGTTTTAGCGTCATCATGGCTCGTTCTGTCCGAGTGGCCGGGAACAGTCCGCCGTCCGTCCCGCGTCCTGACCGGAACGGTCGATCGGGGACCAGAGATGGCCCCAGCGGTCTAACCCGACCAAATTGATCGGGAACTTTCTGCCCCGTTTAGCACTCAGAGACAGCGAGTGCTAAAATCATCTCGAAGCACAAGAGCCGGGGGTGGTGTCAAAGCCTCCCCGCTTCATAGGAGACAGATCACCATGACCGGAACCGCGTTGGCGTTCCCGACCCCCACCTCCCTGGGCAGTCTGGATCATTACATCCAGGCGGTGAATCGCTTTCCGCTGCTGTCTCCCGAAGAGGAGATCGAGCTTGGCCGAAGGCTGACCCGCGACAACGATCTCGAGGCCGCGCAGCAACTCGTGCTCTCGCACTTGCGGCTCGTCGTCGCCGTGAGCCGCAAGTACCTCGGCTATGGCCTCCCGCAGGCCGACATCATTCAGGAAGGCAACATCGGGCTGATGAAAGCCGTGCGCCGCTTCGACCCCGAGCGCGGCGTACGCCTGGTTTCATTCGCACTGCACTGGATCAGGGCCGAGATCCACGAATACGTGCTGCGCAACTGGCGCCTCGTCAAGGTCGCCACGACAAAGGCGCAGCGCAAGCTCTTCTTCAACCTGCGCAGAATGAAGGCCAGCTCGGCCGCGCTCTCGCCCAAGGAAGCGAAGGCCATCGCGAAGGATCTTGGCGTCAAGCCCGAGGAGGTCCTCGAGATGGAGATGCGCCTCACCGGCCGGGACGTCGCGCTCGATCCGCAGCCGGACGACGAGGGCGATGCGGTCACGCCGATCGCCTATCTGACGGACACCGAGAACGAGCCCGTGCAGATACTCGAACGCGCCGAGACGGCTACGAATCGCACGGCGGGCCTCAGGCGCGCGCTCGCCAAGCTCGACGACCGCAGCCGCCGCATCGTCGAGGCTCGCTGGCTGGTCGAGACCGACCCGGCGACGCTCCAGGACCTGGCGGACGAATACGGCGTCTCAGCCGAGCGCATACGCCAGATCGAAGGCAAGGCGCTCAAGTCGATGCGGGCACAGATGGGCGGGCTCTGACGCTACAGCTCCACCTGAGTGCCCAGCTCGACGACGCGGTTCGTCGGGATGTGGAAGAAGTCCGTCGCCTTGACCGCCATCTTGGACATCGATACGAACAGCCGCTCGCGCCATAGCGCCATCCCCGGCGCCACCGAGGCGATCAGGGTCTCGCGGGAGACGAAGAACGACGTCTCCATCATGTCGAACTCGAACCTGTCCCTGGAGGTGGCTTCGAGCAGTTCCGGCACATCGGGGTCTTCGGCGAAGCCGTAGTACGCGTCCATCCGCCAGAACGCGTGTCCGAGATCGAAGAGGCGCACGCGCTCCGCGGCCGGCACGCGCGGGAAGTCCTGCGTGTGGATCGTGAGCAACAGAATGCGATCGTGCAGCACCTTGTTGTGCTTGAGATTGTGCAGCAACGCGTGCGGGACGCGATCCGTGGTCGACGTCAGGAACACCGCAGTCCCCGGGACGCGCGGCGGCGGGCTTGCGCCGATGCTCTCGATGAAGATGTCGAGGGGCATCGAGTCCTCGGCGAGCCGCTCCATCAACAGCGCACGGCCGCGCTTCCAGGTCGTCAGCAGCGTGAATACGACGATGCCGATCATCAGCGGAAACCAGCCGCCCTCCGGCACCTTGAGCGAGTTCGACGTCAGGAACAGGAAGTCGATCAGGAAGAGCGGCAGCACGATGGCGGCGGCAACCGGACGACCCCAGTTCCAGATCCGTCGCATCACGACGTAGATCAGCATCGAGTCGATCAGCATCGCAAGCGTGACGGCAATGCCGTAGGCGCCCCCGAGGTTGTCGGATCGGCGAAATCCGATGACGAGGAGCACGACCGCGACAAGCAGCGTCCAGTTGATGAACGGGATGTAGATCTGCCCGATCTGGCGATCGGACGTGTGGAGGATCTTCAAGCGCGGGCAATAGCCCATCTGGATTGCGGCGCGGGTCAGCGAAAACGCCCCCGAAATCACGGCCTGCGACGCGATGACCGCCGCGCAGGTGGCAAGCACGACCAGCGGAATCAGCGCCCATTGCGGCGCCAGCAGGTAGAAGGGGTTCTTGATCGCCTGCGGTTCGGACAGCAGCAGGGCTCCCTGGCCGAAGTAATTGAGCACGAGCGCCGGCATGACGAACCAGAGCCATGCGCGACGGATCGGCGAGACTCCGAAATGGCCCATGTCCGCGTAGAGCGCCTCCGTGCCGGTCACGCCGAGAACGACCGCGCCCAGCGCGAGGAACGCGAGCAGCGGATTGTCCGCCGCGAACGCGACCGCGTAGACGGGATTCACGGCGCCCAGAACCGACGGATTGTCGGCGATCTCGAGCAATCCGAGCACGGCAAGGACGATGAACCACGTGCACATCACCGGACCGAACATGAGGCCGACGCTCGCCGTTCCGCGCTTCTGGATCGTGAACAGCGCGACCACGATGAGAACCGTCGCCGGGACGACGAACGGATGCAGATGCGGGGTGATGATCTCGAGTCCCTCGACCGCGCCCAGCACCGAGATTGCCGGCGTGATCATCCCATCGCCATAGAACATCGCCGCGCCGAAGATGCCGAACCCCACGAGCCACCATCGGCTGCGGGCCCGGTTTCCCAGGCCGCGTGAGACGAGCGCCGTCAGCGCGAGGATCCCGCCCTCGCCGCGATTGTCCGCGCGCATGATCAGCGTCACGTATTTCGCGGTGACGATGATCATCAGCGCCCAGAAGATGATCGAAAGTATCCCCAGTACGTTGGCCGGCGTCAGCGCCACGGGGTGCTCGCCGGCAAAGCACTGCCGCAGCGTGTAGAGAGGCGACGTGCCGATGTCGCCGAAGACCACACCAATGGCGCCGATCACGAGCGGCGACATCCGTTTCGACGAGTCGGCCGAGACGGTCATGGGCGGACGCGGCGTGGTGCGCAGCGGCGCGAAGCGTCCGCGTCAGCCGCCGCCGGTGGCATCGTCACCGCGTCGAGCGAAGCGGATGGAGAGCTGTTTCAGCTTGCGATAGAGGTGTGTGCGCTCGAGTCCCGCCCGCTCGGCCACGCGACTCATGTTGCTCTGCTCGCGCCCCAGAAGCTGCTCGAAGTAGATCCGCTCGAAAGCCTCGCGCGCCTCGCGCAGCGGCAGCTCGAAGAAGCGTGCCGTGATCTCGGGCGCGACGGCCTGGTTGGCCGCGGCGGCCTCCCCCAGCAATCGCTTCACGTGCTCGGTGGTGATGTCGCCGGAGCCGGCGTAGAGCGCCAGATTGGCGACGACGCTTTGCAGATGGTCGAGGTTGCCGGGCCAATACGCGCCGGCGAGCGCACTCAGCGCCGGCGGCTGCAGCGTCGACAGCGCCCGGGCTGTGGCCTGCTGCGCATTGCGCTCCTGCACCGCGACCTCCTGCCAGAAGCGCTCGATCAGTGCGGGAATGTCCTCGCGCCGAGCGCGCAGAGGCGGCAGCAGCACGGCGCCCGCCGACAGCCCCGACAGCAGCGCGGCGTCGAACTTCCCCTCCGCGGCCAGGTTTCCCAGCGCCTCCGAACTCGTGCAGACAAGCGTCACGTTCGCCTTGTCGAGCTTCGGCAGGAGGAATGCGAGGCCTCGCAACTCGGCCTTCGCGTACTGGCCGATCTCGGCGCAGTAAAGGGTGCCGTCACGTGCTTCCTCGAGCACCGCGAGCG
>Ga0209048_10001342_pt1 | contig 25435 bp, 19 predicted proteins | sample FrelakmetCRP12CR_FD_187146 | JGI IMG/M metagenome (GOLD analysis project Ga0209048, IMG submission 187146) | Freshwater lake sediment microbial communities from the University of Notre Dame, USA, for methane emissions studies - CRP12 CR (SPAdes)... | ecosystem: Environmental > Aquatic >... | reverse complement strand
TTCGGTTGAAACCGGTCCACCGGTACTGTTTTCCCGCTATCCCAGCCGCCCCTGTTAATCCAGTCATAGTTCGCATGATCAGCAGCGATGCTGTCCCCCCACCAAAATGCCGTCTCCGTCCCGGCCCGCGCTGCGTATTCCCATTCGGCTTCGGTCGGCAACCGGTACCCTTGGCCCGTCTGCTCCGACAGCCATTCGGTATAGCCCACCGCATCGTGCCAACTGACATAGATTGCTGGTCGGTTGCCTCGACCCCAACCTGCGTCGTCAAGTTTCTCCCGCCGGGTCGCGGTGCAAAAGCGGTCATACTCATCGAAGGTGACGGCGTATCGGCCAATGGCGAAGGGCCGCTCAATCTTCACCCGATGCCGGCGTTCGTTACTGCGCCGTTTCGCTTCGCTCTCCGGCGACCCCATCCAAAATTCGCCCGCTGGGATCACGATCATTGCTGGGCCGTCGCTACCGTCGCGTAACCTATCACGGAACACCGTAAAAGGCTTCAGGGGTGAGGACGAGGACGCAGGCGGCGCGACGGGCGGGCGCGGCAGTTCTACTTCCTTGAAGCGACGCTCGACGCCGGACGTTGCCGGTGCGGGTCGGGGTCGCTCGACGCGTTCGACCGGCATGCTCAATGCCAGCGCCCACGACTCCACCGCCCAGCGCGCCACGTTCTCGGCCAAGCCCAGCTCGTCTTCCAGCCGTTGCGCCAGCCGCGCCAGCAACAACACGGGCGGTACGCCAGCAGAGGCGTTGATCAAGTCCTCCGCCACCCGGTTCCTCAGGGCGCTCGCCAGGACAAATATTTCCCGCTTGTGCTGCCCGCAATGATCCTTCAGCAGCGCTTCACAGCGACGCGGGTCGTCGCACAGCGAGCGGCCATATTCGACGATCAGTTCGCGGAGTTTTTGGCGGGGCAGGTCATCCATGGGGTTCTTCTTTCTGCATCGCTCTAATGCGTGAATTCATCCACCGGCGACGCGTAGCTTGGACTGATTGGGGCCAAGGAATAACTTTACCTTGAACGGCCCATCCTTGAGTAAGCCAAGATCTCTTGGCTGGACGTTTTCGTAATCGACGAGGACGAAATTGATTCGCAACCGGTTCTCCCTGTGCCGAATAGACGAGCCCTAACGTGAAGTAGCAAGCCTATTTGACGCAAAGCCCCCGACAATTGCACCCTTTCCAAGGCCGCGACTCCACTCCCTCGGCGGCTGCTTGAACAGCTCAGCGACCGCATCCACTTTAAGCACTATAGCATACGGACCGAGCAGGCCTAGAGCGACTGGGTGCGGCGTTTCATCCGCTTCCACGGCAAGCCGCATCCGCGCGAAAGAGGGGTGCGTGAGGTTGAGACCTTTCGCCAAGGGGGCTGAGAGCATGTGTTTCCGTTGGTAGCCGCTACCGCGTCTTGATGTATTGGATCAATTCCCCCGCGACCTTCTGGCCATCGTTATAGAGCCTGCGGGTGTCGTCCAGATAGAACCGGGCGTTCTGGATGCCGGAGAAGCCCGTGCCCTGGCCGCGCTTGACCACCAGGACGTTCCGGACCGCGTTCAAGCGATGCTTCCGTGGCTGCCCGGAATTCATAAAGAGCTATTTTCCTTGGATCTGATTGCCGCGATGGCTTACAGTAATCCCCCGGTGAGAAAAGGACCTGATGTCATGCACGCAGATGCGGATTTCTCCGCCAAAGCCCGCGATCTGATCCGCTTCGGCAAGTTCTGCTACAAACGCGGCTGGGTGCCGGCCACCAGCGGTAATTTCTCCGCGCGGCTGGCCAGCGATCAGGTGGCCATTACCGTATCCGGCCAGCACAAGGGCAAGCTCAACAAAGACGGTATCATGGTGGTGGATCTGCAGGGTACGCCCCTGACGGCGGGCAGGAAACCTTCGGCGGAAACGCTGTTGCACACCGCCCTGTACCGGCGCGATGCGACCATCAATGCGGTACTGCATACCCACTCGGTTAACGCTACGGTGTTGTCCCTGCTGCACCGGGAGGCGTTGCGGTTGACCGACTACGAGGTGCTCAAAGCCTTTCCTGGTATTGATACCCATGAAGGCCAGGTAAGCGTGCCCATCTTTTCCAACGACCAGGACATGGGGCGGCTGGCCGCTACCGTGGATCGCTACCTGGATAAACAGCCCGGTCTGCACGGTTATCTGATTGCCGGCCATGGGTTTTATGCCTGGGGCGCGTCGATGGCCGAGGCCAGCCGCCATATCGAGGCGTTTGAATTCCTGTTTGACTGTGAAGTGTTGCTACGGAGGCTGGGTAAGCCATGAGTGAATTGAAGATTTATCCGGAAAATAACTCGGCGTCGGCCCGCGTGGTTTGCGAGCATGCAGTTATCGCTCATGAGTTGGGCGACATCGGGGTGTTGTTCGAGCGCTGGGAGACCCAGCGTGAATTGTCCGATCACGCCGGTCAGGATGAAGTCATCGCCGCCTACCGGGATTCCGTGGATCGCTTGCTGGGTAACTACCACTTTCAATCCGTGGATGTGATCAGCCTCCAACCCGACCATCCCGACAGAGATGCTTTGCGGGCCAAATTTCTGAACGAGCATACGCACAGCGACTACGAGGTGCGCTTCTTCGTGGACGGCAAAGGGTTGTTCTATATCCATCAGGGACAGCAGGTGTACGGGGTATTGTGCGAAAAGGGTGATCTCATCAGCGTGCCGGCCAATACCACCCACTGGTTCGACATGGGGCCAAACCCGGATTTCAAGTGCATCCGTCTGTTCACCAGTCCCGAAGGCTGGGTGGCCAACTTCACCGGCAGCGATATCGCCAGCCGGTTTCCGCGCCTGGAGAACTGAGCGCGTGGCGCAGGGTGTCGTCACCGATATCGAAGGTACTACGTCGGCGCTGTCCTTCGTCAAGGATGTGTTGTTTCCGTATGCGCGGGAACGGCTACCCGGGTTCATCCGCGAACATGCTGGCGAGCCCGCCGTCAAAGAACTGCTCGATGAGGTTCGCGCCATCGCTGGGGCGGATCTGGATGAGGATGAATTGCTGGGGCAGTTGCGCGCCTGGATTGATGAGGACCGCAAGATAACGCCGCTCAAAGCCCTGCAAGGGCTGATCTGGGAAGCGGGCTACCAGCGCGGCGATTTCACCGGCCATGTCTACGGGGACGCGGCGCGCCGCTTGCGGGAGTGGCGGGAAAGGGGAATCATCCTGAGTAGTTATTCCTCGGGTTCAGTGCATGCCCAGCAGTTGCTGTTCGCTCATACCGGCTATGGCGACCTGACCCCTCTGTTCTCGTATTATTTCGATACCGGCATCGGCCATAAGCGTGACGTGGCTTCGTATCAGGCTATCGCCGCCGCCATGAAGATACCGGCCGCGGACATTCTGTTTCTCTCCGATATTCGTGAGGAACTGGATGCCGCCCGCGAGGCGGGAATGCAAACCATCTGGCTGGTTCGCGACGGCGAGCTGGACTCCGCCGCCGAGCACCCACAGGTACGGGATTTTGAGGCGATTACGGTTTAATGCCGGGGTCGCTTGAGGAACCCCGGCCTAAGCGCCACCTGTAATCTCCTGTTTTTTTTCACTGCTCACCCTCCAGCGTCGAAATATCCCCCTCCGGCAAACCCAGTTCACGCGCCTTGAGCAGGCGGCGCATGATCTTGCCACTGCGAGTCTTGGGGAGACTGGGCAGGAAATCGATCTCGCGGGGCGCCACCGCCGGCCCCAGGCGAGCCCGGGCCAGCCCCAGCAGTTCGCGCTTCAGGGCTTCGCTAGGCTGGAAGCTCGGTTTCAGGGCGACAAAGGCCTTGACCACCTCCATGGCCACGGGATCGGGTTTGCCGATGGCGCCAGCCTCGGCGACGGCCGGGTGTTCCATGAGGGCGCTTTCCACCTCGAAGGGACCGATCAGATGACCAGCTGACTGGATCACATCGTCGGCTCGTCCGACAAACCAAAAATAACCGTCGCTATCGCAGTGGGCCAGATCGCCCGTCAGATAGTAACCATCCCTAAAGCATTTTTGATAGCGCTCCTCGTCATGAAGGTAGCCGCGAAACCGTGAGGGCCAGTCGGCGCGCAGAGCCAGTTCGCCCTGCTGCTCTGGTTCGGTGATCCGTCGGATACCCCCATCCTTGCCTCGGCGCACGATCACCGCCTCGATGCCTGGCAGGGGGCGGCCCATGGAGCCGGGTTTGATGTCCATGGCAGGGTAATTAGCGATCATGATGCCGCCGGTTTCGGTCTGCCACCAAGTGTCATGGAAGGGCCGTCCGAAGGCTTGCTCGCTCCAGATCACGGCTTCCGGATTCAACGGTTCCCCCACGCTGGCGAGCAGACGCAAGGCACTCAGATCGTAACCGCGCGTTGCCTCGGTACCGAGCTTCATCAGCATGCGGATGGCGGTAGGCGCCGTGTACCACACGGTCACTCGCTGGTCCTGCAAGGTGCGATACCAGCGCTGGGCCTCAAACTCGTCCTCGTCGATGATGCTGGTGACGCCGTTGACCAGGGGCGCGATGATGCCGTAAGAGGTTCCAGTGACCCAGCCGGGATCGGCGGTGCACCAGAAAATATCGTCGGCATGTAGATCCAATGCCAGTTTGCCGGTGAGATAGTGAACCAAAACCGCCTCATGGACATGGATCGCGCCCTTGGGTTTGCCGGTCGTGCCGCTGGTGAAGTGCAGGAGGGCTCTATCTTCGGGCCCGGTGGGGGGGATGCTGAACTCGGCGCTGGCGGCATCCAGCAGGGCATGGAAATCCTGAGTGCCCGAAACCGCGGTGGTCTGGCCGCCTTCGCCGACCAGCAGCACGTGTTCCAGACAGGGGAGGGTAGCGCGTATGCTGGCCACCTTGCGCTGGTACAAGCGCTCGGTGGTGATCAGGACCCGAGCCTCGCCGATAGTCATGCGGACGGCCACGGGTTCGGGGCCGAAGGCGGAAAACAGTGGGCAGAAGACAGAACCGTTCTTGAGGGTTCCCAGCGCGGCGATATAGAGTTCGGGAATCCGCCCGGCCAGTACGAAAACCCGCTCGCCCTTGTGAATCCCCAATCCCCGCAAGACATTGGCGAAACGGTTGGTAAGCCTGGCAAGCTCGGCGTAACTGTAGTCGCGTATCTCGCCGGATTTGCTGAGCCAGCGCAGCGCCACCTGGTCGCGCCGTGGGCCAGTCGCATGGCGGTCAACGGCTTCATGAGCGATATTTAACCCTTTCCCGTCGGGTAGGCCCTGCAGTTCCTGGCGCGCCAGAGCCCAGGAGAACTCCGCCCGAACCTTGTCGTAATCCGCTAGATTCGGAACGATCTTGCCGGGTTCACGCTGTTTCTTGATAATCTGCCAGTGCATGCTTGCTCTCCAGGGGTTGCCGCCGGGTAATATTAAGGCCAGCGAGTATTTCCCACACTATGGAAAACATCGCTATACGGAATCCGGCATGGCAGCGTGGTTGTTCGAGGTGTGCCAGTGATGAATGGCTGCAGAGGCTTGACGGAAACCCATATCGCCGATGATATTCTAATGCTGAGGGCAGAAGCCGTCGGAGAACTGAGAGGTCGATTAAACCCGAAACTCACATTGAGGACGCCATGGTTCCAAACCAATATTTTGATTGTAGCTATCCTTTATGCTTGTCAAACGCTCCCAGAGTCTGCCGGAGCCAGTTTTGCATCCGCCGAGCGCCGCGAATTCAGGGGCAACGTCATGAAGCGACAAAAATCTGAACTATTGAGCATTCCCGCGGTTCCCAAAACCGGCGGGGATTTGAAAGCAAAGGAATCCACCGGGCCAATTATGGAAGGGAAGTTACAGGGTATCCAGCGATGGTTGTTGGATTTGCTGCTGAAGGCCGCGGGTAATCCACCGGTGAACTTCGTGCTGTGGGATGGACGGGAAGTGTCGGCGTCTTCCGCAGCGCCGGTAGCTCGTTTGACCATCGGTGATCGGGGCGCGCTGCTGCGACTGGTCAGCAATCCCGACCTGCAATTTGGCGAGCTTTACAGCGCAGGGCGTCTTCAGGTGGAAGGCGATCTGATCGAACTGATGGAGGTTCTTAATCGTTCCCTGCCCGATTACACCCAACGGGATCTCTGGAGCAGGTTATTGGCACGGCTTTATTTGTTGCGCCGCAATACCCTGTCCCGCGCCAAGGATAATATCCATCATCACTACGACATCGGCAATGCGTTTTACCAGCTCTGGCTGGATAAGCGGATGCTGTACACCTGCGCCTATTTCCCCAGCCAAGCGCTGAGCCTGGAAGAGGCCCAGGTCGCCAAGATGGAACACGTATGCCGCAAGCTGCGCCTGCAACCCGGCGAGGCGGTGGTGGAAGCCGGTTGTGGCTGGGGGGCGCTGGCCCTGCACATGGCCAAGCATTATGGCGTCAAGGTCAAAGCCTACAATATCTCCAGGGAACAGCTTGCCTATGCCCGTGAGCGGGCGCGCAACCAGCGAATGGAAGACCAGGTGGAGTATATCGAGGGCGACTACCGGCAGATAAGCGGGACTTTCGATGCCTTTGTGTCGGTGGGCATGCTGGAGCATGTCGGGCTTAGCCATTACCAGGAGTTGGGAGAAGTGATGGATCGTTGCTTGAAGAAAACCGGGCGCGGCCTCATTCACTCCATTGGTAGAAACCGCCCGGCTCCCATGAATGCCTGGACCGAAAAGCGCATTTTCCCAGGCGCCTATCCACCCAGCCTGAGCGAAATGACCCGCTTGTTCGAGCCGTGGAACTTTTCCATTCTGGACGTGGAAAACCTGCGGCTGCATTATGCCGAGACCCTTCGACACTGGCTGGCGCGCTATGATGCCGCCGTGGACCGTGTTGCCGAGATGTTCGATGCCGCCTTCGCCAGAGCCTGGCACTTGTATCTGTCCGGTTCCATCGCCGCTTTTACGAGCGGGGAGTTACAGCTTTTCCAGGTGGTGTTTGCCCGTCACGATAATAATGAAATACCCTGGTCCCGGGAATTTCTCTACCGCGAGTGAACGCTAACCAGCGCTCATTTACAACCATCGAGGTGTTGCCCGTGTCTGAGGCACTTGCCGAAACTACTGTGCAGGATACCGAGGCAACTGCCGCCATCCTCCTCAAGGCGATTACCGATCTGGTCCAGGAAACGCGTTCCCGGACGCCAGGGACAGTCGACCTGGATAGTAGTCTGGAGCGCGATCTGGGCCTGGATAGCCTGGGTAGGACGGAACTGCTGCTGCGCCTTGAGCGCGTCTTCAATGTGGGTCTTCCGGAAGCAGCACTGGTGGCGGAAACGCCACGCGAACTGCTGCGGATGGTGCTAGCGGCCAACGGTGCAAGCCATCCCCAGGTGGTGGCAGAACTGCGCTACCAGGCGCCCACGGTAGCGGAGGCGACGCCGGCGCGTGCCGAGACCCTGCTGGAGGTGCTGGACTGGCATGTGCGGACGCATCCGGAGCGCATCTGCATCTATCTGTATGGCAATAAAGAGCAAATCGACGATGAGTTAAGTTACGCGGGCCTCTGGCAGGGGGCTCGGGTAGTCGCGGCGGGACTGCTGGACCAGGGCCTGCAACCGGGGCAGAGCGTGGCCATAATGCTGCCTACCGAACGCGGGTACTTTTTCAGCTTTTTCGGCATCTTGATGGCCGGTGGCATGCCAGTGCCGATTTACCCGCCGGTGCGCCCGTCTCAGCTCGAAGAGCACCTGCGCCGCCACAGCAAGATTTTGAGCAACGCCCAGGCGGCGATCTTGATCACCGTGCCCCGGGCGAAAGCGGTCGCCCGGTTGTTGCAGGCCCAGGTTGAAAGCCTGCGCGTTGTGGTGACGGTGGAGGATCTCAGCACGGCGCCCGCGGGGGAGCGGATCTGCCCGGCGGTCCGCACCCAGGACATCGCTTTTTTGCAGTACACCTCCGGCAGCACCGGCGATCCCAAGGGGGTGATGCTCACGCACGCCAACCTGTTGGCCAATCTGCGCGCCATGGGAAGCCGCATTCAGGCCAACTCCACGGACGTGTTCGTCAGTTGGCTGCCGCTATACCACGATATGGGCTTGATCGGCGCCTGCCTGGGTGCTCTTTACTTTGCCTATCCGCTGGTCGCCATGTCACCGCTCGGTTTTCTCAAGCGCCCCGCGAGCTGGCTGTGGGCTATCCACCGCCATCGTGGCACGCTGTCGGCGGCGCCGAACTTCGCTTACGAACTGTGCCTGCGCAACATCGACGACCGCGCTATCGAGGGACTGGATCTCAGTTCCTGGCGGATGGCCTTCAACGGCGCCGAGCCGGTCAGCCCTGAGACTCTGGAGGGATTTATCCGGCGCTTTTCCCGCTATGGCTTCCGGGCCCAGGCCATGGTCCCGGTGTATGGTCTGGCCGAATCGTCGCTGGGTGTGGCCTTGCATTCCCCCGACCGGGGTCCCGTCATCGACAGGATTGCCCGTGAGGTTTTCATGAATTCCGGACAGGCCTTGCCGGCCGCCCCGGATGAGCCCAAGGTCCTTCGCTTCGCCGCTTGCGGGCAACCCTTGGCCGGCCATCAGATCCGCATCGTCGACAGCGGCGGCCGGGAACTGCCCGAGCGCGTCGAGGGCCGGCTGGAATTCCGCGGACCCTCCTGCGCCAGCGGCTATTACCGTAACCCGGAGGCCACTCGCCGGCTGTTTCACGGGGACTGGCTGGATTCCGGAGACCGGGCCTACCTGGCGGAGGGCGATGTCTACCTGACCGGTCGCGTCAAGGATGTCATCATTCGCGGCGGTCGCAATATCTACCCCTATGAGATCGAAGACGCCGTGGGTGGGATTGCCGGGATGCGCAAGGGTTGTGTGGCGGTCTTCGCCAGCCCCGATCCCGCTTCGGGAACCGAGTGCCTGGTGATCGTTGCCGAGACGCGGGAAACCAGTCCGGAGGTTCTGGAGAATCTGCGCCGCCAGATCCAGGACATTTGCGTGGATCTGTTGGCCATGCCAGCGGATGACGTAGTGCTGGTGCCACCCCATACCGTACTGAAGACCTCCAGCGGCAAGATTCGCCGCGCATCGATCCGCGAGCTTTATGAACGCAGGGCGTTGGGGCGCGGATCAAAGGCGCTGTGGTGGCAACTTGCCCGGGTGGCCTGGAGCAGTGCATTGTCGCAGGGGCGGCGCGGCCTGCGGCGGAGCCTGGAGTTGCTGTACGCGGGCTATGCCTGGATGGTGTTGGGATTGGCGGCGCCCCTGATCTGGAGCGCCGTCGTCATATTACCCCGGCCGGCCTGGAGTTGGCGCGCGGCGCACGGATCGGCACGGCTGTTGGCTTGGGTGACCGGCACTTCCCTAAGCGTACAGGGGCTGGAAAACATGCCCAGTAACCGGTCCTGTGTGCTGGTCGCCAACCATTCCAGCTATCTGGATGCGTTGGTCCTGGCTGCCGCTATCCCTGAGCGCTTCAGTTATGTGGCCAAGCGGGAGTTGGCTGATAATTTTTTTATGCGATTAGGATTGGAGCGCATAGACACCTTGTTAGTGGAACGTTTCGATCTGCAACGCAGTGTCGAGGAGGGCAGGCGAGTCGCCGAGACCGTGGCTGCCGGGCACTCGCTGGCGTTTTTCCCCGAAGGAACGTTCGACCGCAGACCGGGCCTGCTGCCTTTTCACATGGGAGCCTTCGTGGCGGCGGCTCAGGCCGGCGTGCCGGTGGTTCCCGTGGCCATTCGTGGCACTCGCTCCATCCTGCGGGCCGAGTCCTGGTTTCCCCGCCATGGTGCGGTGCGGGTGACCGTGGGAACGCCCATCCTGCCTACCGGCGGCGACTGGGCGGCGGCAGTGCAGTTGCGGAATGCGGCGCGCGCCGCGATCCTGCGCTACAGCGGCGAACCGGATTTGGGGAATGATTAGCGTGAAGCATGATAAGCCGATGCACCTTCCCGGCCTATTTATAGGGCCAGCCTACTTATAGGGCATGGGGCGCCGATCCTGCTGGTCGAGGACGGTTCCGCCCACCGGTTCCTCAGCAGCTATGGCGATACCTTGGGCAGAACCAAGGCGATCCTGGTGATCTCCGCCCATTGGGAAACACCGATGTCTACGCTCAGCACGGTCGCGGTTCCGGTGCTGGCGATGGTTGTATGCCACTGCCTACAGCAATTCCTCGATGGCCGCCGTGATTTCCCTGGACAGGGGTTCCACCCGTGAAGGCCACATGTCCACCAACCCGCCATCAGGGCCGATGAGATACTTGTGAAAATTCCAGCGTGGCGCGCCTGCTTCGCCGGTCTGCTTGACAATCCAGCGGTAAAAAGGGTGCGAGTCGGGGCCGATGACAATTTGTTTAGCCGTCAAGGGGAAGTCCACCCCGTAGCGGGTGGCGCAAAATTCCCGGATCATTTCTTCACGGGCTGGCTCCTGAGCGCCAAAATCGTTGGAGGGCACGCCGAGTACCACGAGTCCCTGTTCCCGATAGCGCTCCCAAAGCTTTTGCAAGCCGTTATACTGGGACGTATAGCCGCATTCCGAGGCGGTATTGACCACGAGCACGGGATGGCCTTGAAAGTCGGCAAGGGCCAGCGCCTGCCCGTCGATGGTGGTGAAGGTAAACGTATGCGCTGACATGTAAACCTCTGATATTTATAGTTAAGCGTCAGATTAGAAAACCCTATCCAAGGATGGTTCCGGCGGGGCTGACAAAAGAGGTTCGGCCCCGCGCATTCACCTGCCGGGTGAGCGTTTCATTTGCCGGGTTCCGGTGCGGGTGAGGCGGTTTCCGCGGTTTCTCCATCGGTCGTTGTCTTGCCTTCCCTGGCAAATTTCTGGCGCAGTTTTGAGAACTGGATCAGGCGCTGTTCCACCCGCCAATTCAGGCTGCCATCGGGAAACTCACCCTTGGTATCCCGTTCGCCGGTGGGTAGCTCGGTGAGGAGTTCGAGCGCCTCATCTACGGTGTTGACTGCATAGACCGCGAAGTGCCCCGCAGTCACCGCCTGTACCACATCCTCGCGCAGCATCAGATGCTGGCAATTGGCGGATGGGATGATGACCGCCTGGCCGCTGGGACCGCCGCGTGCCTGGCAGACATCGAAAAAGCCCTCGATCTTTTCGTTGACGCCGCCGATGGCTTGCACCTGGCCGCGCTGATTGACGGAGCCGGTGATGGCAAAGGACTGCAGGATGGGGACATCGGCCAAGGCCGAGAGCAGAGCGCATAATTCCGCCAGAGAGGCGCTATCGCCTTCCACCCTGCCATAGGACTGTTCGAACACCAGGCTGGCGTGCAGAGACAAAGGCTGCCGGCTGGCATACCGAGAGCCCAGCAAGGAGGCCAGGATAAGTACCCCCTTAGAATGGATGGCACCGCCCAACTGGGTTTCCCGTTCGATATCCACCACCTCGCCGCTGCCCAGACGCACGGTAGCAGTGATGCGAGAGGGTTGGCCGCAACGGCTGTCGCCCAACTCCAGCACCGACAGGCCATTGATCTGGCCAACCTGCGCGCCGCTGGTTTCGATGAGCACGATGTCCCGGCGGATAGCCTCCACCAGTTTTTCATGGACCCGCCCACTGCGGTAATGCTGGGCATCGATCGCCTTCTGCACATGCTCGGCGCCGACCACGGAGGCAGCACCGGCGCCGGCCCGGAAATCGGCCTCCTGCAACAGATCGGTGACCGTTTGCATGTGAATGGACAATTTCTCGGCGTCCTCGGCCATGCGGGCGCTATGCTCGATGATCCTGGCTACGGCGTCGCGGGCGAAGGGGCGCAGCGACTCCTTGCGGATCAGAGTGGCCAGCAGCCGGGCATAGAGCAGATCATTGTCACCGCCGCGATCGATTTCTTCTTCCAGGTCGGCGGCGACCTTGAACAGTTCCCGGAAATCCGGATCGAGCTGGTAGAGCAGATAATAGAACAGCCGTTCCCCCAGCAGCACTACCTTGAGGTTGAGGGGAATCGGCTGGGGCTCCAGGGATACGGTGCTCATGAGGCTGAACATCTCGCCGAGCGACACGATACGCACTTCTTCGGAGAACAGTGCCCGCTTCAGCGCTTCCCAAGCGAAGGGCTGGGTGAACAGGTGGCGGACATCCAGCAGTAAGTAGCCGCCATTGGCCCTGTGCAGGGCACCCGGCTTGATCAGGGTGAAATCGGTCACCAGGGTGCCGAACTGAGCGAGGTATTCAACCCGGCCGATGATATTTTGAAAGGTGGGGTTGTCTTCGTAGACGACCGGCGCGCCGCCACCCTCCGGATGACTGACCAGGACGTTGATCCGGTAACGATTAAAGGCAGGGTTGAGGTTGATGGAGGGGGCCGGTGGTCCGCCGCGCTCCTCCTCTTTGGTGAGAAACGCATCCGCGTTGTCCAGGGTATCCTGGCGCACCGCCTCCAGGTACTGCTGCACTTTGGGTAGATCGGCATAAGCGCGCAGCAAATCCTCCATCAAGTGTCCCACGGCGGCCAGGGCCACTTCATCGTTGAGGGCCTTGATGCGTTCCCGCTGCTCACGCCGCCAGGCCGGCATTTGCTGGGCGATCTGTTGCAGGTCCTCCTGCAACTCCGCCACCGCCTGCTCGGTATGCTCCTTTTCAGTCTGGGGCAACTTGGCGAATTCGTCCGGGCTTAGTATCTCGCCGTTGTTCATGGGCGCCAGGGCAAACCCAGCGGGGGTGCTCAACAGCGCTATCCCCAGGGCTTGGGCCTTGTGCTGCAGCGTTCGGAATTGCTGTTCCTGACGGTGCTTGAAAGCTTCCTCAATTTCCCGTACCCGGTTGCGGTAATCCTCGCTGTCGAAGGCAGCGGGCAGCGCATCTTTAAGGTCCTCCAGCAGTTGCTCCATGTCCCGGCGCAACCCTTCGCCACGACCCGCCGGTAGTTCCAGGGCTAACGGTTGATGAGGCTGGGCGAAATTGTTCGCATACACCCAGTCCAGGGGCCGGGGTTCGCCGGCAGCGCGCTCAACGAGTACCCGTCGCACCACCGCGTGCTTGCCAGTGCCGGCGGGGCCCATGGCATACAGATTGTAGCCCCTGCGGCGAATGCCAACCCCGAAGCGCAGGGCTTCCAGCGCGCGGGCTTGACCGATCACCTCGGTCAAATCTTCCAGTTCAGCGGTCGTCTCGAAGGGTAGCGAAGCGGGGTCGCAGCGCTTGTAAAGGGTCTCTACAGTCAGTGGGTTGGTCTTCATGGGGTTGTTCTTCGAAGGTTCTTGACGAGATAGCGCTCCACTCGGTGTCCAGGTTAATGCTTAGCGGAAGTCGTATCCCAGCGTCACCAACAACCCCGCGTTCCCAAACAGGATGAGTTCAGTGGTGATGTTCTTATAGCTGAAACCTGCCGCTGGAAGAATGACGGGGGCGACTCCCGAGGAGTTGAACGGAATTTTGTCCTGGTACTCGCCCTTATAGCCGTGGACCAGACCACCGGTTAGCTTGAAATAAGCATTCTGCTGGCTGTCAAACGGCCTGAAGATTCTACCTACATAGACGTATTCCGAAGACTGGTCGAAGGAATTTCTGAAATAGGCCGCCCCCCAGACAGTGCCAGTGTTTTTGCGCCATTCCAGGTTCAGCAGCCTTTGGTGATCGTTATGATCGGGGTCCGAGTGAAAGTGCGCGGTGTAGACGCTGGTCTGAAAGTAGATGGAATAATCTTTTTCGTCGGCGGCGGCCGGGCTTGCCGGTTGGGGCGTGGCGCTTTCCTGGGCCAGGGCGACTGGGTCCATAAGCAGGATGAGTAGGGTGCCGGTACACGCTGCTTGCACCACAGGGCCCGCTATGCGGAAGGATCGGAGGATTCTGGCAACACGCCAGGAAGCTAACCGGGTTTGCAATCGGTTCAAGGTGATATCCGCCTAAGCTTGGGTTCAGAGTAAAATGCCGACGCAATCTGTAGGCCACGGTTCTTAAGTTTATCCGTATGAGGAAAGGTGGACGGTGTGGCAAGCGCCAGGAGGTCTATTTCGATAAATGCTGGTCTGTGACGAAAAAATACTATCATAGGGATCGCTGGAACCCGAAGCGAAAAAACTGGCTGACCTGCTCGAGGGCGGTGCCCACGGCATGCTTACACGCTGAGACAAGCGCAAACCAGCGTGGACTTTATCGTTGCGCTGGCCGCGGAGGTGTTGAGCAAACTGAATGCCGCTAAAGACGCAGCGGGTATTTTCAACGCTGCCTGCCTCGTTTAGTATCCCTGCCCCAGTGGTTCGCTCGTTTAGCCTGCTAGGGTTTCTAGTAAACTGTATAATCATCAACCTTATAATTTTACCGGAGTCAGTTTGATGGAAATGAATAGGCTTAATGGCATTATCCAATCTGCCCGCAGAGATCTGCCCAATTCAAGCAAGACGGCGGTGGCGATCGACCAGGGAGCCTCCTTGGAGGAGATCTCGGAGTGCGCCGAGGAGGAAGGGTTGCATGATCTAGCCTCCGTATTGTTCGAGGCCGAGCAGGAGGCACTCCGTAAGCTCCCTAAGAGCTCCGAGGACAATACGGTGAATACCCAAGTGTTACTGCACGATTTTCGTAGGGGATTGCCTGCTAACAGTAGAACGGCGGTGGCGATCGACCAGGGAGCCTCCCTGGAGGAGATCTCGGAGTGCGCCGAGGAGGAGGGTTTGCACGAACTGGCCGCGATCTTGTTCGAGGCTGAACAGGAGAGCCTGCGTAACAAGCTCTGATTATTGCGTGTGCCATTACGGGGAGGCGGTTGGCGACTTTTTCAGGCGGCGCTGCGCTCGCCTCCCAGGATCACCGATGACTGTTATTCTGGCTCCCGGCGGTGGCCTTAAGCCAGCTTTCTGCGTGCGACTATTCGGGGTATCGGGCCGGACTTGTTGAGTCTGCACTCCCGGCTATTCCTCTTGGATAATGCGCTTGTTGTCCAGTACTTCACTTGCCCATTCGCCCACGTGCGGAAGCAATGGTGGTGTTTGTAACCCACTGAAAAAGACAGCTAACAAGTGGAGTTCACCGGGCGAATTTGACCAGCAGGGTTTAGCCTGCTACACAACAGGACAATAACAGTAAATTCCTCATCACTTCCCTCAAACCTATGGAGGAGAAAGCTATGGGCCTGCCTGAGGGTCTGGTTACCCTGCCCATGGACGAGCCAATATGGGAACATTTTTTCAGTGTGTCTCCGTTGGTTTTGGTAGGCACCTTGGAAGAGGGTGGTGGGCATAATCTGGCGCCGAAGAACATGGCCATGCCCATGGGTTGGGAAAACTGGTTCGGGTTCATTTGCACGCCGCGCCATCGTACTTACCAAAACGCGTTGCGCACCAAGTCATTCACCGTCAGTTACCCGCATCCTGAGCAGGTGGTGATCACCAGCCTTGCCGCCGCTCCGCGCCATAGTCCTTGCGAGAAGCCTGTGCTCTTGGGGCTGCCGGTATTTCCCGCACAGGTGGTAAGCGGTGTATTGGTGGAAGGCTGTAGCATCTATCTGGAATGCGAGCTGGAGAAGATAATCGATGACCTCGGGCCGAACAGCTTGCTCATCGGTCGGATTGTGGCAGCCCATACCCAGTCCAGAGCCTTGCGCGGCGAAGACCGTGAGGATAACGAGATTATCCGAGAAGTACCTCTATTGGTTTATCTGGGCCCCGGGCGCTTTGCCGTGCTTGACCGCAGTCAGGGGTTTCCCCTGCCTGCCGGGTTTAAACGCTGATGTCCGCGGCCATCCGGATCCTGAGCTATCTCCAGGATCGTCGGGACGAAATGGTAAATTTTCTGGAGCGCCTGGCCAACGTAGAATCACCTTCCGAGGACGGCGCTACCCATGCGCCAGCGTTTGCCGTATTCGCTGAGGCCCTGTGGGATCTTGACTTTGTGACGCGGGAACTTCCTGGCCGGAACAGCGGCGGCCAGCTCTATGCGCGGCCTCGTGAACGGCGGCGCGGGCAGCCTTTGCAGCTCTTAATTGGTCACATCGACACGGTCTGGCCGCAGGGCACGCTGAAGAAAATGCCAGTCCGGCTGGAGCAAGGTCAGTTGCGCGGTCCCGGTGTATATGACATGAAAGGTGGGCTTACTCAGCTGATCTTTGCCCTGGAGGCGCTGCGCGTGTTGGGTCTTGCCGCGTCGGTTCTACCGCTGGTGTTCGTTAATTCCGACGAGGAAACCGGCAGTGCCGAGTCTACTGTCTGGATTGGGCGGTTGGCGCGGATCGCCAACCGCGCCTATGTGCTGGAGCCTTCCCTAGGGCGGGAGGGGCGACTTAAAACGGCGCGCAAGGGAATCGGCCGTTTCACGGCGACAATCAGGGATCAGCAGGCCCATGCTGGAGCAGGCGCGGCAACAGCCGTGAATACTATCCTGGAACTGTCTCATCAGGTTCAGTGTTTATTCGCCCTCAACGATCCGCTGGCTGGCGTGGCGGTCAACGTTACCATGATCGATAGTGGACTGGGTCCAGGCGGCGGCGTGTCGGAAAGCCGTTGCGGTATCGAAGTGCGCGTCCCTACGCGGGAGGCCGCCCGGCGGATCGATAGCTGCCTGCGCGCGCTCGCGCCACTGAAGCCCGGTATGCACTTGCGGGTTACCGGCGGCTTTGGGCGGCCTCCCATGGAACGGACTGAGGCTGGCAAGGCACTGTGGGAGGTGGCGCACGCCATCGGTCTGGAACTGGGGATGGATTTACAACAGGCCGCAGCCGGCGGTAGTTCCGACGGCAATACGACAAGTCAATATACTGCGACGCTGGATGGCCTGGGCGCTGTCGGTGATGGCGCCCACGCCCACCATGAGTTTTTGTTCGTGGACCGGTTGGTCGAACGTGCCGCTCTGTTGGCCTTGCTCATTCTGGCCCCGCCAATCGAGACCTTAAATTGTCCTGAATTGACTAGCGTAAGCTAATGAGATTACCCAAGGATTGCGGTTTATTATTATCACGGCGCGCTGCCTGATCCAAAATTATCAGGAATAGCTGGGGAAAGGGGTTGCGTTCGGCTCGAGTTATGGTATAGGGATTCTGGTGACCGTATGTGTGGCAATCACTTAGGTCTTGATTTAATGGCCTCCAGGGACAGCAGTAAATGGAACTGAAGACGCGGCTTCGCAACGGAGGCAGGCACGGGCGGGTGATCGCTTGGACGATGCAGAACTTAAGCACAGGACAGAGCCGATGAGCAGCGATTCCACCCCGGTAAATACGCCTGGTGCCGGTGGGATGAGTCACTCCCAGCCTTCGGCGGTTGATGCCGGGACCAGCGAGGGGGAGGGCGATGCTGCTGTTGCTATCAATTCACTCGATGCTCTGGAAGCGGGTCTGGAAATTGGGCCTCACAACCACCGGTTCCGGTTGATGCGCAAGATCTCGCCAGGCGACCAGGGACGGGTTTGGGTGGCGCAGGATCTGGCGGGAACCGAGCAGGATACCCGTCCGCGTTTCAAGGCGCTGAAGATATACGCCTTGCCGGCGCAGGAGCAGGCCCGCCTCCAGGAGCCTCTGGTAAAAGAGGATAACAAAGGCGCGCGCCTGGACCTCATGACGCTGCGTTCCAACCTTGTCAAGCTCAGGCTCAGGACCGAAATCGCAGCTCGCCTCAATCATTCCAACATCGTTAAGGTGTATGGCTGGCGCCAGGGCAAGGATGGGTGGCCGTTCCTGGAGATGGACTACCTGGATCAGCGGGCGGGGTGCGCGCTGGATCAATTGCTCCGCAAAGAAGGCAATCCTGGCCTGGGGTTGGAGCATACTCTGAAACTGTTGCCTGCCATCGCAGAAGCCCTGGATTACTCCCACCGTGAGCATCGCTTGGCGCACCGCCACCTGAAGCTGGAGAAAGTGTTCATCAGCGCTCAGGGCCTGGTCAAGCTGTTGGACTTCGGTCTGGGTGAGGATATGCGGGAAAGTCGCGACCCGGTTGCAGCCTTTGATACCGGGGCCAGCTCACCGCAGGAGGCGATGCCGGAATTGCAGGCGGTGGAGCAAACCCGCTTCAAGCAGGATGTCAGCAGCCTGGCCGCGCTCATTTACGAAATGCTGACGGGCAAATCGCCCTACAGTGAACAGGCGCCTGCTGGTTGGGACCCGACCAAATGGCCGATGAAACCGCCCGAACTCAACGAGGCGGCGTGGAAGCTGTTGAAGCAAAGCCTGAATCCCCAGAGCGAAACCTGTCCTCCCAGCGCTGGGGAACTGGTTCGACGTCTGCTAACGGCGCAGGGAAAGTCGGGGATAGGCCGCCGCCCTTACGCGGTTCCGGTGTGGTTGCCAGCACTGCTTGTCACGGGCGTGCTGGGTGGGGGGATCGCGTGGTATGTCCACAAATCCAGGCCAACTTCCACGCCGGGTGTCACTCAACCGGTAGTAACCACCACGGGGCGAGCGGCCGTTCGCGTCGTGCCGGAGCCGGTTGCCGCCAAGGAGCAGTCGACTGGGGCAGAAGAAACCAGCCGGCTAGCCGAGGCAGCGGGCCGACAACAACAGGACGCGCAACTTGCCCAGGAGATGGACGATAGCTCCTACGCGGCGGCGGAGCGGATCGACAGCGTCGCTGCGTACCATATCTACCTGCAGCGTTGCCCGGACTGCGCTCATCGGGAAGCGGCCGAGGCGGCTATCAAGGAACTGGAGACAAAGGCAAAAGGCGCCGAACTCAAGGCGCAGTTTGAAGCGCACCTGAAGGCGCGGGAACTGGTCGGCAGTGGCCGTGATAAGGGTTCCGCCATGAGCGTGCTGGGAGAACTGGAGTCCTTGAATCCTCAGGATCGCTTCGTCACGGACGGTAAAAAGCGTATCGCCATGACCTACGGGGAACTGGCCAGGGAAAGCCTGGACAAGGCCAACTTTGCGGAAGCACGCGGTTGGCTGGCGAAAGGGACTGCCCTGCAAGCGGGGCTCGAGGCGTTGGCGGTGTTATCCCTGGAAGTGGATAGAGCCGAGCTAAAAGCCCAGGATGACGCTGCTTACACGCAGGCTGAACGGACCCACACACAAAAATCCTATCAAGCCTATCTGGATGCCTGCGCTCCGTCCTGCGGGCATCGGAATGAGGCGGCGGCTGCAATAGAACGCTTGAAGTCCAATCCGCCCTCTTCATCCAACACGGTATTCCGCGACCGGTTTGCCGATGGCAGTTTAGGACCGGAACTGGTGGTGATTCCAGAAGGCAACTTCGTCATGGGGTCGCCGGTGGAGGAAAAGGGGCGCTTCAGCGACGAGCATTCGCACTCAGTACGTATCGCCAAATCGTTTGCGCTCGGCAAATATGAAGTGATGTTCGAGGAATATGATCGGTTTGCCGAGGCTACGGGGCGCAAGAAACCGGATGATAAAGGGTGGGGCCGAGGCCGCCGTCCGGTGATCAATGTGGACTGGAATGATGCGGTGGCTTATACGGAATGGCTGTCGGCGCAGACCAAGCAGCGCTACCGGTTGCCCACGGAGGCGGAATGGGAGTATGCGACTCGCGCCGGTACTCAGACCGCCCGTTACTGGGGCGATGACCCGAACCAAGGCTGTGATTACGCCAATGGCGCGGATCTGGTGGGCAAGCGCTTGTTCACCGGTTGGAACATTATGAATTGTCGTGACGGCTACCTGTATACGGCGCCGGTGGGGAGCTTTAAACCCAATCCGTTCGGTCTCTATGATATGTTAGGAAACGTATTGGAATGGACCTGCTCAGCCTATGATGAAGGCTATAACGGCGCGGAACAGCACTGCGCGCCCAAGGAACGTGTTCTGCATTTTGTGTCCCGGGGCGGGTCCTGGAGCGATGAGCCGCGCAGCCTGCGTTCCGCGGATCGTCATAAGGGTACCCCGGAATTTTTGGAATACTTTGTCGGGTTTCGTCTCGCCAGGGAATTATAGTACATAGCCTTCCAGCGCATATCCGAAGGAAAAATTGTCGCCGCCATGTCTATCGAAGACTTCGTGTGTCCGCCTGCGTTGCAACGCTTTTTGGATTTCCAACCCGAGCAATTGGGCGCTACTCCGGCCAATTTACAAATGTTGGAAGAACTGCTGCGTGAAATGCTGCAAAAAACCAGTGGCAATATTGAAGCTGACCGGCGGGCGCTTGAGCATTTTCAGTCGCTGTGCGGACTGGATGAGGAACTCGTGGCCGCTTATGAACAACGGCTATCGCGGTCGCTGGAGAATGAGCCGCTCATTCGCATCAGTGTTACCACCGGACTGGATTACGAGCCAGGAGCTACCAGTAGTCTGTCCGCCCTGCTTACGAATACGACCGGGCAGTGGCTCCGGGAAGTAAAAATCCGCTTCAGTTCGCCTGATTTGCACTTGTCTGAGCACGCCCAATCACCCCCATTCAGGTTGGTGGGTGAACACGAGACGTTGCCGGTTTCCATGACCTATGAGGCACCTGAACGGTCCATGCTGGCAGTCCTGTTCCTGGAAGCTGATGTCTGCGATCAGCAGGGCGAGTGGCATGCGTACCATAACCGCCACGATGTGCTACTCAGGTTTCCTGACATCGGCAGCGCCGACCGTGGCGTGGAGGTGCTTACCACCGACAGCATGGGACATCTAAATAGCCTTGCCCCCGTCAGGCCGGCCCGGCAGGATGCTTGCCAGGATGCCGATTTGTTCATTGTCGGCGACGACGAATCGGCGAGTAGTTCAAACGATAAACCGCTTACCGATCTGGAAACGGCACTGCCCATCGAACTGGAACTCGACCCCGAGCGGACCCGTAGCCTGCAAGATCAGGTGTCTGCTCCGCTGTCTGCCAAGGCGCGTTCTTCCAGCCGCGGCACTCCGCTGACTCGTGCCCTGTTGCGCAGCCAGAATCCACAGCAGGCGCCGGAACGCATCGAACTGGTATCGCGGCCGTTCATGGTGTTTGGACGCTACAATGAAAACACGGGCAAGGGATTCGGCGATTTTTCCCTGGGGTTCCTGCCTGATTACGGGCGTATATCCCGCCTGCAATGCACTGTTTGCGCCATGGATGATGGGTTGGCCGCCATGCATGTCAGCGGTTACGAGCACAGCTATACCGGATTGAATTCAGTACGGCTGATCAGGGGCCGCTGGCAGCGCCTGGAGTCCAAGGATATCCTGGATATTTGTGGGCTTTACCGCTTGAAGGTGGGGCTGGCGTGGGACCTGTCGGCCAGTGCTACCGGCGCGGGCGAAGCCTCTCTGCAGGGGCAGGAATTGGGGGCGCGCCTGTTGGACGTCATCGATTTGCTAAAACAACTCGATAAAACGGGCACCGATAGTGTGAAGCAACAGTTGAAAACCAGCTACGGCGCTTTCATGCGCATGCAGCACCAGGCGGCTCAACGCAACGGTGTCGATAGTCCCGGACCGTTGCTATACGCTCGGTTTTACCGCGAAGATGCGGCCCAGCGCCGGGTGACCCACATCTATTTGCCCAAATGGTTGCCTATGGGGAGTTCCCAGCTTGCTGGGTTACAGATCGATGCCGAGGGCGTAGTACCCCAGCATGCCGAATTACAGTTCAAGGATGGCATGTACTGGATTCAAAATCTGGCGGGGCCGGGCGAGGTGCGGGTGGGCGCCCATCCATTGGGGTCCGAGGAGATCCTGCCTCTGGAGGATGGCGATACCATCGACATCGGCACGGCGCGGTTTACCTTCGAGGGTTACTGAGCCGGACCCCGCGCGCGTGGATCCAGGGCATCTTGCAGGCTGTCACCCAGGAAGTTAAACGCCATTACCGTTACGAAGATCAGAATCCCCGGATAGAAGGCCAGCGCGGGGGCTGACCAGATCAATTCCTGGGCGTTGCTGAGCATGTTGCCCCAACTCGGCAGCGGCGGCTGGATGCCCAGGCCCAGAAAGCTCAATACCGACTCCAGCAGGATGACATTCCCCACCGAGAGCGTGGTCGCGATGACAATGGGAGAGGTTACGTTGGGCAGGATATGCACCGCCATGATCCGCAACGGCCCGGCGCCGATGCTGCGCGCCGCCAGCACGTACTCGCGCTCCCGTACGCTCAGGGTGGCTCCCCTGACCAGTCGCGCGACGGTGGTCCAGCCAAACAGCGCGACGATCGCGATGATCCGGTAGAGGCTAACCGCCTCACCGTGGCTCAGCGCCGGCGGCAGACCCAGCTTGTCGAGGTCCACGGCCGCCAGCACGATGAGCAGCGGTAGCAGGGGTAGGGCGATGACGCTGTCGGTGCAACGCATCAGTAGACTGTCGAGATAGCCTCCCCAGTAACCCGCTACCAAGCCCACCAGCGTACCGATCAGCGCCGCCGTCAAGGCGCCGACGATACCCACCAGCAGTGACACCCGCCCGCCATAGAGCAGCCGCAGCAGCAGATCCCGGCCCAGTTCGTCCGTGCCCAGGGGATGCGTCGCCGAGGGCGGCTGGAGGCGGTTAAACAGATTCACCGTCTCGGCGTCAAGATCCAGCCACCGGGCGATGAGGGGTGCCAACAGAGCTAGCATGACCAAGCCGCACAACAGCAGTCCACCCGTGACTGCCAGCCGGTGGGCGAGAAAGCGTCGCAGGGTCAGTCGCCAAGGGGATGGGATCATCGATAGGCAATCCGTGGGTCCAGCCAGGCATAGACCAGGTCCGCCAGCAGATTACCGGTGAGGGTCACCAGGGTTGCCAGGAGAAGGGCCACCAGCGCCAGGTTGAAATCGTTACCCAGGATGGCGTCATAGATCAGCTTGCCCATGCCCGGCCAGGCGAATACGGTTTCGGTGATCAGCGCCCCGGAGAACAGGTTGCCAAATTCCAGCGCGAGTACCGTGACGACCGGAATCATGGCGTTGCGCAGCGCATGCCGGAGCACGACGCGGGTAGCGCTGGCCCCCTTGGCCCGGGCGGTGCGAATATAGTCCTGGCGCATGACCTCCAGCAACGCGCCCCGCAGAAAGCGGGTATGGCCGCCCACGCTGGCGATGGTCAGGGTAGCGACCGGCAGTACCAAGTAGTTGAGACCATGCCGGAATCCATCATCCTCGAGGCTGCCGGTGCCGCCTGCCGGCAGCCAGCCCAAGAGGACGGCGAAGACGATAATCAGCATGAGCGCCAGCCAGAACACCGGCGTGGAGATCCCGGCGAAGGCCAGGCAATTGATGACATAGTCGCGGGCTGAGTACGGCTTCAACGCGGCGTAAATGCCAGCCGGAAAGGCGATGCCAAGAGACAGCAAGAAACTGGTCCCGAGCAGGGTAAGGGTATTCAAGAGCGGCTGCCCCAGCACCTCGAGCACCGGCATGGCGTACAGGCGGGAATAGCCAAAATTTCCGCTCAGGGCGTCGATAAGCCAGTGGTACCAGCGTTGGATAATGGGTTGCTCCAGACCGTATAGCGCTTTCAGACGCTGGGCATCGCCGACGGTCAGGCTGGGATCGGCGCTGATCATGAGATCGATCGGATCGCCTGGCATCAGCCCGATAAGGCCATAAATCAGGAAGGACATGAATGTCAGTACCACGGCCCCTTGCAGCAGGCGATTGAGCGCCAGCCTCAGCATCGTTGGGTTCTCCTCAAGCGGGCGGGGAACGGTTGAGTCAATGGAGTGATGAGTCTACATACCCCTGTGGCCCGGTCATAAGCCACCATCCTTATCTGTCTGCCCTTGCACAGAAGCAATTCTCTTAAGGCCGCTCTCAAGAAAGGGCGGTGAGAAGCCGCCAAGCGCCGTAAAGCATAGTATTCACGGTTCGCCGCGCCATTGCTCGACCCATAATGTGCTCGGGTACTGATGCCCGGTGGGTCGTACCCCCGCCAGCCACGTTGGCAGGATATACGCATCGGCCCGAAAGTACAGGGGGATGGCCGGCAGCTCGCTGGCATACAGATGTTGCAAGCGGGACCACAGGGCCTTGCGCCTGTCCCGGTCCAATTCCACATCGATGGCGTCCAGTAGCCCGTCCATGTCGGGATTGCGGTAGCCGCTGTAGTTCTGGCCGCTCCAGCCGTTGGCGGGGCTGGGGATTTCCCGGGAATGCAAGGTGGTGCGGGGCACGCTCTCGGGGGCGGATATCCAGGCGAACATGGCAAGGCCGGCAAACTTGCGCTTGCTGACCGTCTCGCCGAAAAATACTCGGGCCGGCTCGTTGCGGAGGCGGATATCGATCCCAAGCTGCCGCCACTGGCTCTGCAAAGCCTGCGCCACCAGTTCCCGAGTGCGATTGCCGGCGGTGGTCATCAGCTCCAGGCTGAGCCGTTCGCCCTTGGCATTGTAACGGCTGCCCTCTTTCAGACTATTCCAGCCGGCTTCATCAAGCAGCCGGGCGGCCTGCTGTGGATCATAGGCGTAGCGTGGGACGCTGCTGTCATAAACCCAGTCCAGTGGGTTCACATTGGTATGCGCCAGGGGTTGTTTGTCCTCGAACAGTTGGCGGCTGATGGCGGCCCGGTCGATGCCCTGAATGAGGGCGCGGCGGACCCGAATATCCTGGAGGATGGGGTTGTCCAGGTTCAGATCGATGTGTTCATAGCCAAGGCCGGGTTGATAAATCACCTTGAAACGCTGGCCCTGACGTTTCTCGAAGGCCAGCGCCTGGTCCAGGGACAGTCCCAGTTCGCCGGCGATGGCATCGATCTGGCCGGAGAGCAAGTTGGCTTCCAGGGCGGCGGTGTTCTCGATGATCTTGACCACGAGGCGTTGAAAGTGTGGTTTCGAGCCCCACCACGTGGGATTGGGCTGCAATACGATATGGGAGCCTCGGACCACCGCGGTAATGCGGTAGGGACCGAAATAAAGGCCCGGATGGGTCGGCTGTGTATCGAAGGTCGTGCGGTTGCGGTACTCGGCCGGATTCGCCGCGAAGATCGCCCGTTCCAAATGCTCGGGAAGAAGTTCGAAATCATTGATGGCCGCGTAATCGAACGTGACCCGATCCACATGCAGGGTAAAGGTTTTGGTATCTTTGGCATCGATCTTAAGGATCCGGCGGTAACCCTCCTGAGCGGCGATGCCGCTGCGAGGATCACGCCCGACTTCCCAGGTGAACAACACATCGCTGGTCGTTACCGGCGTGCCGTCCCCCCAGGTGGCTTGGGGATGGATGGTGTAGGTGACGGCGATACCCTGTTTGCCATCGGGCAATGGTTCGATGACCGCCCCGCCGTTCTCCAGGGTCGGCAATTGCGTGCACAGCAGGCAGACCAGCTTCCAGTCGGGATCGTAAACGGTAAAGGGACGCCGCACCATACCCAGCACGTAGGTCTTGGCCAGCATCGAGTCGATATTGGGATGCAGGGTGGAAGGAAACTGGGTGATGCCTATAACCAGTTCGTTTTTAGGTTGAGCCTGCGCGGGCAGCAGGCAGAGGAGGCCGCACAGAATAATGAATAATCGCTTCACGCCGTTTCCCGTTGCTGTAAAGGATTGGTGCTGGCGAGTGTAGCATGTCACGGACGGTTTGGTGGCACGGGTCGAACAGCTGCTTAAGAAGCGGTTGAACAGCACCAGGGCGAATCGCAACACTTCAAATAGGAGAGCCCGCGGGGGTTGATCCGCACCAGCAAAGCTCACCACCTATCAGTTTTGAAAATCGCCAGGTTCACTCGTCAGAAGGCGGTATTAAC
>Ga0209048_10001341_pt1 | contig 25458 bp, 19 predicted proteins | sample FrelakmetCRP12CR_FD_187146 | JGI IMG/M metagenome (GOLD analysis project Ga0209048, IMG submission 187146) | Freshwater lake sediment microbial communities from the University of Notre Dame, USA, for methane emissions studies - CRP12 CR (SPAdes)... | ecosystem: Environmental > Aquatic >... | reverse complement strand
GTCTGGCCCAGGGCGAGGGCCCGCGCCGCGCCCTGGGCCAGACCCGCGAGGTCGACCGCGCGGTCACGGACCGCACCCGCCGCCAGCGCGACGGGAGCAGTCGACGGCGCGGGCCCCCAGCAGCTCGGGGGTGTGGGATCGGGGTCGGGCTCGCCGTCGAGGATGGTCAGCGCGAACTCGAGCAGCGCCATGCCGTCGGCCATCACGTGGCTGGCCTTCAAGATCACGGCCACCTGGTCGTCCGCGATCCCGTCGACGAGCCAGAGCACCCAGAGAGGTCGCTCCGGCTCGAGCGGCGTCTCGAGGAACCGGGTGACCGTGTCCCGAAGCTCCGCCTCCCCACCGGGGGCGGGCACCGACATCGAACGGACGTGCTCGGCGAGATCGAAGCGCTGATCGTCCTCCCACACAGGACGGCCGAGGTCGAAGGGCACCGGCACCAGACGCTGGCGGAACCGCGGCAGCCGATCGAGTCGCCCTCCGATGCGCTGTCGGATCTCGTCGAGGCGGAGCTCACCCCTCTCGTCGCGCAGGGGACCGCCCTCGAACAGGCACAGCGCGCCGATCTGGAGCGGCGCGCCCGGCGCCTGCGCGCAGTAGAGAGTCGCGTCCTGACCGCTCAGCCGTTCATGGGTCATCGGCGTCAGCCGGGCGCGCCCGTGGCCTGGTCGATCAGGGCCTTGGCCTCGGCCAGCGAGAGGCCGGCCGAACGGCGGAGGGCGGCGATGGCATCCATCGTCTTGCCCTGGTTCACGAGGTCCATCACCTCGGGCGGGAGGGCGACAGGTGCTCCCGCCGGGGCTTCGCCGACGACCGTCGGCGGCAGGCCGACCATCTGCTCGAGTTGCGCCACCCGAGCCTCGAGCAGTCGGAACCGATGAGCGATCGTGGCGTCATCCATCGGCCGACCCTACGCCCGTCTCCGCCGGCCTGCCGACCCGACGCGATCCCGGTCCGGCGCCGGCCCGGCCCCGCTCAGCTCATCGACGCGATGGGCACCTTGGGCGGGTAGGCACCGTAGGTGCCGAAGTGCTTGGCGATGCCGCTGGTGAAGCTGTCGATGTACGCGAGCTTGCGGATCATGTAGCTGCGGCTCTCCTTGGGATCGAGGTAGAGGTTGTAGAGCCGCCCGTGGGTGTACTTCTGCGTGACGCCGGTGAACCCACCGAGGTTGAGGCAGTCACGGTCGTCGTCCGAGCTCGACGCCACCATGAACTTCCACTCCCCGACCCGCAGGGCCGAGAACACGTTGGTCAGCCAGTAGTAGAGGTACTTGCGGTTCGACTCCCCGTCGGCGTCGAGCAGGAACGACGTCTGGTCGACGCCGTCGATGTAGCGGTCGTCGGAGATGGCGTCGGCGGCGTCGGCCAGGTTGAGGATCGTGTTGAAGAGGTCCATCTGGGAGAAGACCCCGTCGGACACCCGGTCGGCAGCGATCATGCCGGGCCAGGTGAGGATCGCCGGCACTCGTTGACCGCCCTCCCACGTCGAGCCCTTGGCACTGCGGAACGGCGAATAGGCCGCATCGGGCCAGGTCTCCATCTCGGGGCCGTTGTCGGAGGAGATGAAGATGAGCGTGTCGTCCATCTGACCCGTGGCCTCGAGCTCGGCCACCAGGCGCCCGACGATGTCATCGAGCTCGACGATCGTGTCCTTGTAAGGATGCTTCGCCGGTGAACTACCCAGGAATCTCTCGTGCGGGTAGTTGTCGAAGTGGGCACCGCGGGTGCAGTGGTAGAGGAACCAGGGCTTGCGGTCGGCCGGAGGCGGCTCGGCCATCCGCCGGATGAAGTCGAGCGAGTAGTCGGCCCACTTGTCGTCGAGCAGCGAGAGCACGGGGATGGTGACCTCCTCGACGTTCTCGGTCTCACCGCCGCGAGTGGCGTGCACGAAGCACTTGTTGAAAGGCAGGTTCTCGACCCACTTCGTGCGCTCCTCGCTGTAGACGATCTCGGGAAAGAAGTTGGGGTCGCGCCACTCGGTGTACATGTCCGACACCGACAAGAAACCGTAGAAGTCGTCGAAACCCACGTTCTGCGGTTGCGACGCGGTGTTCTCGCCCATGTGCCACTTGCCCACGGCCTGGGTGACGTACCCGGCGTCAGAGAGCAGCTCCGCGAGGGTCACCTCGCCCTCGAGCCCCCCGGGCTGGCCGTACATGGGCGGCCGCAACAGCCCGTGGCGCATGGGCAGGCGCCCGGTCATCAGCGAGGCCCGCGACGGCGTGCACGACGGCTCGGAGTAGCACGAGGTGAGCATCAGGCCTCGCCGGGCCAACTTGTCGATGTTGGGCGTGGGCGCACCAACGGCCACACCACCCCCGTAGCAGCCGAAATCACCCCACCCGACGTCGTCGAACAGGATCACCAGCACGTTGGGCAACTTGCCGCCGGCGCGGTAGGCATCGAGCGCGGCGGAGGCCCGTTGCTCCTGCTCGGCCAGCACGAAGCGCGGCTCGAGGTTGTCGCGCACGCGAGTCGTCTCCGCCACCACCGGGTCGTGTGCCATCGCTGATCGTCCCCCTGGTCGTCGTCGGCCCGAACCTACCGGTTCGGCAGACTCGGATCCGGCTCGGGTGCGCCCGGCCCCGCGGGCTGCTACGCAGGAGGTCGTGAGCTACTTCCCGTACGCCGACCGTTTCCCACCCAACCGCACGTTGCCCGAACGCGGACGACCACGCGGAGAGATCCTCGACGAGCTGCGATCGATCGCCGCCGACGAGGACACCTTCTGGGAGGACGGCCACTGTTCGGGCACCATGTACTCCGGCGACCACGAGCACTACGAGTTCCTCACCGAGGCCTTCGGGCTGTTCGCCCATTCGAACGCGCTTCAGCGCGACATCGTGCCCAGCGCCACGATGTTCGAGGGCGAGGTGATCGCGATGACCCTCGACCTCATGCACAGCGACCAGGTCACCGCCACGACGCCGGGCGGGCTGATCACGTCGGGCGGCACCGGCAGCATCGCCCACGCCATGCTGTCCTACCGCGAGCAGGCGCGGCAGACCTCCGATCGGTACCGGGTGAACGTCGTCAAGCCCGAAACGGCCCACCCCGCCTTCGACAAGGCGTGCCACTTGTTCGACATCGAGCTGCGACTGGCGCCTGTCGATCCGGTGACGACCCAGGTCGACGTCGATGCCATGGCCGCGCTGATCGACGAGAACACGGTCGCCATCGTCGGCTCCGCCTGCAACTACGGGTACGGCACCATCGACCCCATCGCCGCGCTCTCCGATCTGGCCCTCAATCGCGGCATCGGCCTGCACGTCGACGGCTGCCTTGGTGGGTTCATCCTGCCGTTCGGTCAGGAGCTCGGCCACGACGTACCGACCTTCGACTTCCGCCTGCCCGGTGTCACGACGATCTCGGCCGACACCCACAAGTACGGCTACGCCTTCAAGGGCTCGTCGGTCGTGCTGTTCCGGGATGTGGCGCTGCGCAACTCCCAGTACTTCTTCCTCACCGGCTGGTCCGGCGGAAAGTACTGCTCGCCCACCATGGACGGGTCGCGGTCGGTCGGCCTGCTCGCGGCCACCTGGGCCGCGATGGTGAGCAACGGCCGCGAGGGATACCTGCGCTACGCCGAGCAGATCTTCGACACGGCCGATCGACTCAAGGCGTCCGTGCGCTCCCACCCCGAGCTGCGCGTCATCGGCAATCCCACGTTCTGCTTCAGCTTCACCTCCGACGAGCTCGACATCTACCTGATCAACGACCACATGCGCACCAAGGGCTGGCGCTTCAACGGGCAGCAGTACCCCGACGCCATCCACATGGCGGTGACCCGACCCCAGACCCGCCCCGGAGTCGTGGAGCAGTTCACCGCCGACCTGACCGAGGCCGTGGCGTGGGCCCGTGACCACCTCGGCGAACCGGCGCAGAGCGGGGCCGTCTACGGCAGCATCGCCGGCGGCATGACCGCCGAGGCCGACGACTTCATCCGCTCGATCATGGCGGACATGATGGACCACCAGCTGTCCCTTCCCCAGTGAGCGCTTCGCGCCACCGACCCCCGGGAGAGTCCACCCATGAGTGAGGGCAAGATCGTGGTGATCGGTGGCGCCGGCGGCATCGGCCGGGTGGCGGCCGCGGCACTGGCCCACACCGCCGACGCCGACGAGGTGGTCGTTGCCGACCTGGCCCTCGCCAGCGCCGAGCAGGTGGCCGACGAGATCGGCGACGATCGGTTCCGCGCCGCGGCGATCGATGTGTCCGACCCCGCGTCGGTGGCCTCCGTGGTCGCGGGCGCAGCGGTCGCGGTCAACTGCGTCGGCCCCTTCTACCGCTTCGGCCCGCCGACGCTCGCCGCCGTGATCGACGCCCGGGTCGACTACGTCGACGTCTGCGACGACCTCGATGCCACCCGCAGCATGCTCGCCCTCGACGACCGCGCCCGCGCCGCGGGCATCCGGGCGCTCGTGGGCATGGGCAACTCCCCCGGTCTGGCCAACGTGTTCGTGAAGCTGTGCGCCGAATGGTTCCTCGACGAGGTCCACACCGCCGAGATCATGCACATCCACGGAGGCGAGCCGGACGAGGGCCCGGGCGTGCTCAAGCACCGCATCCACGCCATGACCAACGACGTCCCAATGTTCGTCGACGGCGAGTTCGTCGACGTGCGCATGCTCGAGCCCAGCGGAGCGCCGTTCATCCGCGACGAGGAGTTCGCCGGCGTCGGCACCTACCCCGTACACCCCTACCCGCACCCCGAGACCATCACCTTGCCGAAGGTCTTCCCCACGTTGCGGGGAGCGACGAACCTCGGGGTGGTGTTCCCCCTCCCGTACTTCCGCATGACCCAGGACCTCGTGCGGGCCGGCATGGCGTCCGATCAACCGGTGCGGGTGGGCGACGCCGAGGTGGCGCCGATCGACGTGATGGTGGCGCTGCTTCGCCGCGAGCGGCCCCGGCTGCTGGCCGAGGCGGGCATCACCGGTCCGGCCGGTTGCCTCAAGGTGGTGGTGACGGGTGCGAAGGACGGCGCCACCCACACCTACGTGTGCTCGCTCTCGTCGGAAGCCGTGGGTGCCGGCGAGGGCACGGGCATCCCCGCCGCGATCGGGGCCATCCTGGCCCTCCGCGGCGGGCTGGGCGGCGGGCCCGGGGTGCATCCGCCCGAGGCGATCGTGCCGGTCGAGCCCCTGCTCACGCTGGCCGACACCATCGTCTCCGGGTTGGGGGTCACCGGTGGTGAGATGCCGCTGCGGGTCGAGCACATCGGACCCGACGGCGTCCGCACCGATGTGCCGTTCTCGCCCGGAGCCGGCGCGTGAGCCACCCCGGCGTCGACGACGCCGTCGTGTTGGCCATCGATCTCGGCACGGGTGGGCCCAAGACGGCGTACGTGGCGCTCAGCGGCGAGGTCATCGACCACGAGCACCAACGGGTCGAGATGCGGGTGCTGCCCGGCGGGGGTGCCGTGGAGGACCCCGAGGAGTGGTGGGCCGCCGTGGTGGCGTCGGCGGCGGCGTTGGCCAACCGCGAGTCGGTGGCACCCGACCGCATCGTGGCCGTCGCCTGCACGGGACAGTGGGGCTCGACCGTGCCCGTCGATCCCGGCGGCAAACCGGTCGGCGACTGCCTGCTCTGGCTCGACCAGCGCGGCCGCCGCCTGGCCCGTCGACAACTCGGCGGGCGGTTCGAGGTCGAGGGCTACCGCCCCCGCGCCGCGATCGAATGGATCCGCCGCGCCGGCGGGGCCCCCAGTCCCGAAGGCAACGACCCGTTGGGGCACCGCCTGTGGTTCCGTCAGGAAGCACCCGACGTGTACGCCCGCACCGCGGTGTTCCTCGAGCCGATCGACTACCTCAACCTGCGGCTCTGCGGCCGGGTCGCCGCCACCCAGGCGACCATGACCCTCTCCTGGCTCACCGACAACCGGGCCCTCGACCGCACGGAGTACGACCCTGCCCTCGTTCGTCTGGCCGGCATCGACCCTCGCCGGCTACCTCCGCTCGTACCGATCCGCTCGATCATCGGCGAGGTCGGGGCCGACGTCGCCGACACCCTCGGCATACCTGTCGCCACACCGGTCGTGGCCGGGCTCCCCGATCTGCACGCCGCCACCCTCGGCACCGGCGCCGTCGCGGACCACCAGGGGCACCTCTCGATCAGCACCTCGGCGTGGGTGGGCTGCCACACGCCGGACAAGCGGACGTCGCTGGCCAACCAGATGGCAACCGTGCCCGCGGCGCTGGCCGGTCGTTACGTACTGGCCAACAACCACGACTGCGGGGGCGTCAGCCTCGAGTGGCTGCGCGACCAGGTGGTGGCGCCTGACGATGGTCTCGGCCGGGGCGACCCCACCCTCGCCGACCTCGACCGGCTCGCGGCCTCGGTGCCACCCGGCGCGGGCGGCGTGATGTTCGTGCCCTGGCTCAAGGGTGAGCGCTCGCCCATGGCCGACACGGCCATGCGGGCCAGCTTCATGAACGTGGGCATCGAAACCGGCCGACCCGAGATGGTGCGCGCGGTCCTCGAAGGGGTCGCCCACCAGATGCGTTGGATCACCGAGGCGGCCGAGAAGGTGGTGAAGCACCCACTCCCCGAGCTGCGCCTGATCGGCGGGGGTGCCCAGTCCGACGTGTGGAGCCAGATCCACGCCGATGTGCTGAACCGCCCGCTGCACCGGGTCGAGGAGCCGTTGCTCGCCGTCGTTCGCGGCGCGGCGCTGTTCGCCGGTGTCGTCACCGGCCGCCTCGCCGTGGCCGACCTCGCCACCCGGGCCAAGGTCGAGCGGGTGTTCACCCCCGATCCCCAAGCGGCCGCGGTCCACGACGAGCGCCACGCCGAGTTCCTCGGGCTGCACAAGGCTCAGAAACGCTTCTACCACCGGCTGAATCGCAACCGCTGACCCATGGCTCGCATACTGCTCACCAACGACGACGGCATCCACGGCCCCGGCCTGCACGCCTTGGCCGCCGCGCTCGCCTCGACCGCCCACGATGTCGTGGTCGTCGCACCCGACCACGACGCGTCCGGCACCGGGGCGGCGCTCGGCCGGTTCGCGCCCGGCGAGCCGGTGCCGGTCTCGCGCGCCGTACTGCCCGGGGCCGAGGCGGTCGAGGCGTGGGCCCTGGCCGGGCCCCCCGGTATGTGCGTCCTCGCCGCCGTGCTCGGCGCCTTCGGTGAGCCCCCCGAGGTCGTGGTCTCGGGCATCAACCTGGGTCTCAACACCGGGCGGGCCATCCTCCACTCGGGCACCGTCGGCGCCGCGCTGACGGCCCAGAACTTCGGCGCCCGAGGCCTGGCCGTCAGCATGGCCGAGGCCGACGTCCTGCCGTGGGGCTCGGCCGCCGACGTGGCCCTCGACGTGCTCGATCGGGTGCTCGAAGGGCCCGAACGCACGGTGCTCAACCTCAACGTCCCGGCCCTGCCGTCGGCTGAGCTCGGCGTCCTGCGCTGGGCCCGCCTGGCGCCCTTCGGCGCGGTGCGCGCCGCCATGAGCGGCGCGGCCGAGGGTCGCCTCCAGTTCGAGCTCATCGAGGTGCCGAGTGAGCTGCCGGTCGACACCGACACCGCGCTCGTGGCCGAAGGGCACCCCACGGTCACCGCCATCGCCGGCGTGGCCGAGGCCTGGCCCGACGGGGCCCTGGCCGTCGCCCCCATGCCGTCGATCAGCACCGCCGAGGTCGCAACACCGGGCCTCGCTTTCTCTACGGCGCACCTCCTCCCGGATCCGAACGAGTCGCGCCACCTCCACGCCCGAACCGTCGACCGGTAGCACCCCCGGTCGACGGTCTGCGCACGCCCACTCGCTTTCGAATCGGCCGATCGGACGGCGTAGAGTGCCCGGACTGCGCAAGGGGGATGAGATGGCCGACCAGATCGCACTGACCGACTACCTGGTGTTGGGCGACGACCCACACCTGGTGGCGAACGAGTGCACGTCGTGCGGGGCCCGGTTCTTCGACCGACGCAACGCGTGCGCGAGCTGCGGAGCAACCGCCTTCACCACCGTGCCGATCTCGACCACCGGCGAGGTGCGCGCGTTCACGATCGTGGCCTTCGCGGCACCGGGCATCCCGGTGCCGTTCGTGGCCGCGCTCGTCGACTGCGACGGCACGTCGGTGCGGGCCAACATCATCAACGTCGAGCCCGACCCCGAGCACGTGCACACCGGCATGAAGGTGAAGCTGGCCACCTATCCGATGGGTCCCGACAGCGAGGGCACCGAGGCCATCGGCTTCGGGTTCGAGCCGATCAACTGAGCGACGAGGAGACACGACATGGCTGACGACGTCTGGATCCTCGGGATCACGATGACCAAGTTCGGCAAGCACCCCGATCTCGACAAGATCGACCTGGCCTCGGAGGCGACGCTCGGTGCATTGGCCGATGCCGGCGTGACGATGGCCGACATGGGCATCATCGCCGCGGGCAACCTCATGGGCGCCGCCGAGGGCATCGGGCAGCAACTGCAGAAGCAGGTCGGCCAGACCGGCATCCCCGTGTACAACGTGGCCAACGCCTGCGCCACCGGCGCCACCGCCGTGCGCACGGTGATCATGGCCATCAAAGCCGGCGAGGCCGACATGGGGCTGGCCGTCGGGGTCGAGAAGCTGGCCGGTGCCGGCCTGCTCGCCGGCGGCTCACGACAGGACGACTCAGGCACGTGGCAGCCCCATGGCCGCTACGGCGCGGTCGCGCCGGTCGACGGCCGGATCGGCACCGAGATCATGCCGGGCGTGTTCGCCCAGATCGGCATGGAATACGGCCACCGCTACGGCGGTACCAGCTTCGAGCTCTTCGCCAGGATCAGCGAGAAGAACCACGCCCACTCCACGCTCAACCCGCTCGCGGCCTACACGAAGCGGATGAGCCTCGAGCAGATCATGGGCGACATCATGATCGCCTACCCGAACACTCGGCCCATGTGCTCGGCCAACTGCGACGGCGCGGCCGCGGCCGTGCTCGTCAGCGGCACGAAGCTCAAGACCCTCTCGCTCGAGCAGCAGCGGCGGGCGGTCAAGGTGGCGGCGTCGGTGCTCACCAGCGATCCGTGGCAGGAGTCCTGCCAGATCCTCCCCGACGTCAACACCCTCACCCGCAATGCGGCCACCCAGGCGTACGAGCAGGCCGGCGTCGGACCCGATGACCTCGACCTGGTCGAGCTGCACGACTGCTTCGCCACCGCCGAGCTCGTCCACTACGACAATCTCATGCTCTGCGAGCAGGGCGGTGCCGCCGACTTCTTCAACTCGGGCGCCACGTGGCGCGACGGCTCGAAGCCGGTGAACGTCTCCGGCGGCCTTGAGTCGAAGGGCCATCCCATCGCGGCCACCGGCATCGCCAACGTGTGGGAGATCTGCCACCACCTGCGCGGCGAGGCCGGCGACCGGCAGATCGCCGACGCCAAGGTGGGCCTGGCCCACGTCATCGGCCTCGGCTCAGCCTGCGGCATCCACATCCTCGAGCGCTCCGCGGTCTGAGTCGCGGCCAGGCGGGGCGGACACGATGCGAGCCGCCGTCGTCAACGTCGACCATGGCTTCGACATCGTCGACGTCGACGACCCCACGCCCGGCCCGGGCGAGCTCGTGGTGCAGGTGCGGGCGTGTGGGATCTGCGGGTCCGACCTGAAGGCGGTCGAGTACATGCCGGCGGGCTTCGTCATGGGCCACGAGTTCTGCGGTGAGGTCGTGGCCGCGGCGAGCGACGTGGCTGCGGACTGGCCCGACGGCACGTTTGTGACCGCCCTCCCCACGATGGGGTGCGGCCGCTGCCCGGCGTGCGTCGGCGGCGACGTCGCGCACTGCCCGTCGTTCGTCGGCATCGGCGTCGGCGGGGCACCGGGCGCGTACGCCGAGCTCGTGCGGGTCAGCGCCCGGGAGACGTTCGCGCTGCCCCACGCGCTGAGCGGCAGCGACGGCGCCCTCGTGGAGCCACTCGCCGTCGGCCTGCACGCTGTCGACCGGGCCCGGCTCACCCCCGGCGCCTCCGTGTTGGTCGTCGGGGCCGGACCGGTCGGACTGGCGGTCTCGGTGTGGGCCCGGCTCCTCGGCGCGGGCCGCATCGTGATGTCCGACCCGCTCGAGAGCCGGCGCCGGGCCGCAGCTCGTTTCGACATCGACGATGCCATCGACCCAACGACCGAGGAGCTGGGCGGGCCCTTCGGCGTGGTCTTCGAATGCGTCGGCCATCCGGGCCTGCTCGACGCTTGCGTCGGCGCGGTTTCACCCCAGGGCACGGTGATCCTGGCCGGGGCCTGCATCATGCCCGACACGTTCATGCCCATCGTCGCGTCGATGCGCGAAGCCACCCTGGCCTTCGTCGTGTACTACCGCCGCCGGGACTTCGCCCACACCATCGCCACCCTGGCGGCCGGCCGAATCGACCCTGCCCTGTTCGTCACCGGCCGGGTCGGCCTCGACGACTTCGCGGCGACCTTCGAACACCTCAAGCAGCCCTCCGACGACGTCAAGGTGCTCCTCGAGCCCTGACGCGCCCGGTATCCCCCGAACGGCAGATGTACCGACCCGGCCCATCGACCAGGGTCGGCCCATGGACACCACCACCGATGCCTTGAGAGACTCGGGGGCCGCACGACCCCGCCTGGTGCGGCCCGGCCGACCTGAGGGGGGATCGGTGGCCCGAAGCCATACCGACGGTGCCACGGCGGACCTGCCGGCGGGCACCGTCACCTTCCTCCTCACCGACGTCGAAGGCTCGACGCCGCTCTGGGAGGCCGACATGGACACCATGGCCCTGGCGATGGCGCGCCACGAGGAGATCCTGGCGGGTGCGATCGCGGCGAACGGGGGCGCTCGTCCCCTCGAACAGGGAGAAGGCGACAACGTGGTGGCCGCGTTCAACCGGGCCTCGGATGCTGCGGCTACCGCCCTCACCGCCCAGCGCGCCCTGCACGCCGAGCCCTGGCCCGAGGGCATCGAGCTCCGCGTGCGCATGGCGCTGCACACGGGCGAGGCCCACCTCCAGGAAGACCGCACCTACGCCGGCCCGGACCTCAACCGATGCGCCCGGCTGCGCAGCCTCGCCCACGGTGGTCAGATCCTTCTGTCGCGTCCCACGCACGACCTGCTCGCCGACCGGCTCCCCGCAGGGGCCACCCTCGTCGACCTGGGCCCGCACCGCCTCAAGGGCCTCGACCGACCCGAGTGGGTGCACCAGCTCTCCCACCCCGACCTCCCCACGGCGTTCCCACCGCTCTCGACCACCGACGAAGGGCCGTCGAACCTCCCCGCACCCAGCTCCACCCTCGTCGGACGCGAGGCCGACGTCGCGGCGGTGCTCGCCCTGCTCGGAGAGTCCCGCCTGGTGACGCTGACCGGTGCGGGGGGTTGCGGCAAGACCCGGCTCGCCCTCGAGGTCGCCCACCAGGCCCGGCCCCGCCACCGGGACGGGACCTGGTGGGTCGACCTGGCCCCCGTCGCCGATCCGGGGCTGCTCGCCCTCACCGTCCTGCAGACGATCGGCCGGCGGGAAGAGGCGGGAGCCGACGCCACCGAACTGGTGGCCCGGGCGATCGCCGACCAGGACCTCCTCATCGTGCTCGACAACGCCGAGCACCTGGTCGACGAGTGCGCCGCGTTCGGCTCGGCGCTGCTCGAACAGACCACGAGCGCTCGCCTCCTCGTCACCAGCCGCGAACCGATCGGTCTCGACCAGGAGTGGGCGTGGCGCGTGCCCTCGCTCGACGTGCCGGATGCGACCGCCTCCACGGCCGAGGTCGCCGCCACGGCGGCGGCCCAGTTGTTCGAACAGCGAGCGGTGCGCGCTCGACCGGGCTTCGCGCTGAGCGACCACAACGCCACAGCCGTCGGTCAGATCTGCCGACGGCTCGACGGCATCCCACTTGCACTCGAGCTCGCGGCGGCGCGGGTGCGGGTGATGAGCCCGCACCACATCGCGTCGGCCCTCGATGACCGCTTCCGACTGCTCACCGGGGGCGGGCGCCGTGCCGTTCCCCGCCAGCAGACGCTGCAGTCGTCGGTGGAGTGGAGCCACACCCTGCTCGACGACGACGAACGGGTGCTGTTCCGCCGGCTCACCCCGTTCGTGGGCGGGTTCACCCTCGACGCGGCCGAAGCGGTGTGCGGCGACGAGAGCCTCGACCCGTACCAGGTCCTCGACCTGCTCACCCGCCTGGTCGACAAGTCCCTCGTCGCCGCCGATCCCGACCGCCACGAACCGCGCTACCGGCTTCTCGAGACCATCCGCCAGTACGCCAGCGACCGCCTGGGAGAAGCCGACGAGGTCGAGGCGCTCCGCGACCGCCATCTCGCGTGGTGCGTCTCGCTCGCCTCGGCGGCCGGGCCCGAGCTCACCGGCCCGGGTCAGTCGATGTGGTTGGCGAGACTCGAGGACGAGCTCGAGAACCTCCGTGCCGCGGTCGACTGGGCCGCCGCCCGTCATGACGGCCGGGCGCTGTGGTCGATCGCGGGGGACCTGCCGTTCTTCTGGGTGCTCCACGGGCACTTCGCCGACGCGGCCAAGGTGGTCGCCGAAGCCCGAGCCGCCGGCGATGACGTGCCGGAGACGGATCAGCTGCCAGGGCTCTGGGCTTCTTCCTACACGGCGCTCTACGCCGGTGACTACGAGCGCGGCCTGCTCGACGTGCTCGAGGTCATCGAATGGGCCCGAGCCCTGCACGACGACCGGCTCCTGGCGCGAGGGCTGGGCACGCTCGGCACGATCGAGATGTTCGTCGACCTCGGCGCCGGCCGGGAGCACCTGAGCGAAGCCGCGGAGCTGGCCCGGGCCGGCGACGACTGGTGCCTCTGCGATTCGCTCCAGGTCCTTGGGTACATCTACGGCTTTCAGGACGACTGCCGCCGGATGATCGATCTCCTCGATGAGGCGAGGCCCCTCGCGCTGGGCCTCGACAACGCCCAGCTGATCGGCTGGGACCACGCCGGCCGCATGTGGGTCGCGGTTCGGACAGGCTCGGCGGCGGAAGGCCGCCGCCAGGGCGAGTTGGCCCTGCAAGCGGTCGAGCGAAGTGGCGACCCCGCGGTCTCGGCCATGGTCACGTTCCAGCTCGCCTGGCTGTCCGTCACCGAGGGCCGCGCCCAAGAAGCGATCGCTCCCCTCGCGGAAGCGCTCGAGACGCACTTCGACACCGGGGCCGGCCAGGGCGTACCTGGCCTCGTGATCTCGTTGGCCTACGCACTCGCCGCGGCGGGCAGCCCCGAGCAGGCGATCGAGCTCATCGACCGAAACCTCGGCACCCTGCAGATGAGCGGCCCGTTCGAGCAGCGCCAGGTGCCCTTCGCGCGGGCCATGGCGCTGCTGGCCACCGGGCAGCGCACTGAGGCAGTCGCCGAGGCGACCGCGGCGCTCACGCTGGACCGGGCGGTCGACAGCTTGTGGGTCGAGGGCGAGATCCGGCACCTCCTCGGGTGGTGCGCGCTGGTCGACGGCGAGGTGCGCGAGGCCGAGCAGCGCGCCCATGAGGCACTCGATCTGGCCCGCCGCGGCCCGTACCCGCTCGAGACCGCCGACGCCCTCCGGCTCCTCGGAATGGTGGCCGCATCGACCGGCGACCCCGGCGGGGCCACACGCCTGCTCGCCGCCGCCACCGCGATCATCGAGCGGTTCGGCGTGAACGACACGATGTTCTCAGCCATCCTCGGCCGGCCCGACACCGAGTCGCTCCGACTGGCGCTCGGCAAGGAGGCATTCGCCACCGCCTGGTCTGAGGGCGCCGAGCTGTCGCTGGCCGACGCCGTCGCTTACGCGACGCGGGCCCGCGGCGAGCGACGGCGACCGGCCATCGGCTGGGACTCGCTCACCCCCACCGAGCTGACCGTCGTGTCCCTCGTGACCGAGGGGCTCACCAACAAGGCGATCGGCGAGCGCATGTTCATCTCCGCCGGCACGGTGAAGACGCACCTCGCCCACATATTCGCCAAGCTCGGGATGAGCACCCGGGCCGAGCTGGCCGCCGAAGCCGTGCGCCGCGACACGGATGCGCCCGCGGCGACCCCTCCGTCCCCCTCGCGTGCGTAACCACCGTCGTCACGCGACAGCGTGTTACGCACGGATGAAGACGCAGGGTGGCGAGGAGGCGGAGCGAGGAGGGAACGACGGAGGGAGACCGGCGCAGTTCGGCGCCGGTGGATGAGGCGGCGCCGTCAGCGCATGCGGACGCGGCGGAGCGACTCGGGGAGCTGCTGGGGTCCCCGGTCGCGCCGCGCCGACACGGTGGCGGGCACATCGTCGGGCCCGGCGGGGTCGACCTCGCACTCGAGCACGTCCTGACCGGCGAGCTTGGCCCCGCCCGGCTCGCGCAACACGAACCGGCAACCGAACTCGGTCTCGATCGACATCGACTCGGCCGGCAGGTCCTCCTCGACGTCGACTACCACCCCGTCATCCCCGGGATAGAGCGCCCGCAGGTAGGCGGGGGCGTACACCGACACCCCGCCCACCTCGCCGACGACCTCCTGGTCGGGGCCGGGCCAGAAGTCCTCGTACAGGAACGGTGCGGTCGACTCGCAGCAGCCCGTCCCGATCGTGAACACCAGCGCTCCCCGGCGGTCGCGCCGCGCCCGTTCGACGGTGCGGGCGGCCGCCGGGGTGCCGGTGACCTTCACCTCAGATTTCCCCCGACAGAGCGGCGAAGTGCATGTAGCCGTCGCGGTTCGTGGCGGTGTTGCGCCACACGTGCTTGACCTGGCGGTACTCGTTGTACCCGATCTCCGACAGCTCCCGGCCGATGCCCGACTGCTTGTAGCCGCCGAAGGGCTGCTGCGGCGAGAGCATGTGATAGTCGTTGATCCACACGGTGCCCGTGCGCATCTGCGACGCCACCGAGTGGGCCCGATCGGCGTCGGTGCTCCACACACCGCCACCGAGGCCGTAGATGGAGTCGTTGGCGACCGCCACCGCCTCCTCGTCGCTGTTGATCTTGATGACGCACAGCACCGGCCCGAAGATCTCCTCCTGGGCGATGCGCATCGAGTTGTCGGCCTCGAAGATCGTGGGCGAGAAGTACGCCGTCGAGTCGAGGCCCTCGGCCAGGCCCGCAGGGTTGCTGCCGCCGCAGAGCAGCTTGGCGCCCTCGTCGAGACCGAGCTTCACGTAGCGCTCGACCGTGTCGACCTGCGCGGGAGCCACGAGCGGGCCGAGGTCGGTGGCCATGTCGAGCGGATCGCCGATGACGATCTTGGCGGCACGCTCCACCAGCATCCCGACGAACTCGTCGTAGATGTCGGCGTGGACCAGGGCCCGCGTGCCGCTCTCGCACACCTGACCGTTGTGGAAGAACGTGCCGAACAGCACGCCGGCCGCGGCGAGGTCGAGGTCGGCGTCGTCGAGCACGATGTTGGCCGACTTGCCGCCGAGCTCGAGCGTCACCTTCTTCACGGTGCCCGACGCGAGCTGCATGATCCGCCGCCCGACCTCGGTCGAACCGGTGAAGGCGACCTTGTCCACGAGCGGGTGCGAGGCGAGTTCCTCACCGGCGCTGCCGCCGGGGCCGGTGATCAGGTTGACCACGCCGGGCGGGATCTCGGCCTCCTCGCACGCCTTCACCATCTCGACCGCCGACAGCGACGTGAAGCTGGCGGGCTTGAGCACGACCGTGTTGCCGGCCGCGATTGCCGGGGCGATCTTCCAGCTGGCCATGATGAACGGGAAGTTCCAGGGCACGATCTGGCTGCACACGCCGATCGGCTCGCGCCGGATGACGCTCTTGGCCGGCGGGAACGGGCTCTCGCCGTGGTCGAACTCGTCGGGCTCGGTCTCGGCGCAACCAGCGAAGTACTGGAAGGTGCCCGCGGCGCCGGGGATGTCGGCGAACATGGCCTTCTTGATCGTGCCGCCGCCGTCGCGGGCCTCGATCTCGGAGATCTCGGCCGAGCGCTCGGTGATGATCTCGGCCACCCGGTTCAGCTTGGCCGCCCGCTCGGCTCCGCTCAGGCGGGGCCACGGGCCCTCGTCGAACGCGCGCCGGGCCGCCTCGACGGCCTTGATCGCGTCGCCGCGTGAGGCCTTGGCGACCTCGTCGATCTGCTCGCCGGTGGACGGGGCGAAGGTCGGGAACGTCTCACCGTTCTCCGCCTCGACCCATGCGCCGTCGATGAAGAGCTTCGTTGCCATGTTCAGGATCCCCCTGCGTCGTCGGTGTGCCCCCGATTCTGCCCTGCATCGCCGCTCGGCGCAGGTCGGAGGTCGAGGAGCCGTCGAGTCTCGGGCAACGACGTCGGCAACCACGAGTGCACCGCGGCCGCCATGGTGGTCGATCTGGCCGTGGACCGGCTCCGCGCCAGGTCGAAGCTGGTGAGCCAGGCCAGATAGTCGTCGACGATCGACCGATCGTCGACGAGCAGTGCGGCTTCGCATGCCCGCAGCAGCAGATCGAGGTGCTCGTATCCCTCGTCGTCGTCGAAGCCGGGAAGCGCACTGCCGACCGCGGCGACGATCGTGCGGCGGAGCCGCGCTAGCCGCTGCTGCTCGTCGAGCATCGACCGCGCCAGAGCGGGCTCGCGGAGTACCGGGCGCTCGTCCACCAATCGGGCGAGCTCGGCCGTGGCGACCGGCAGGTCGTTCGCCCAGACGTCGGCGCCCAGGATGCGGGCCCGCCGCCCGTCGCTCCCCATGCCCGGGCCCCCGACGACGACGGGCACGTCGTGTCGATGAGCGACCCGGATCATCTCAGCCGCACCGGGCAGGTGCGTCGTCATGGTGCAACCGACGACCAGCACCACGTCCGGCACCTGTGCGAGGAAGGTCGCGAGGTGCTGCGGCGGCAGGGACGAACCCGTCTGGGTGACCCGCCACCCGTGGAAGCGGAGGATCTCGGCGACGCACCGCGCCGCGAGCGCGTGCCAGTCGTCGGTCGCGCAGGCGACGACGATCTCGGTCGTGGGGGTGGCGCTCGGCCCGTGTAGGCACACGGCGGTGAGCGCGGCGTCCACGATCGCAGTCGCCGCGTGCTCCTCGACGATGTTCCATTCACCGACAAACCAGCGTCGGCCGACCTCGTGGAGTGCCGGCACGAACAGGCCGGTCACCAGGTCCGGGACCTGCGCACCACCCAGGTGGAGCTCACGGACCTGCACGACGGCGCCGTCACGATCCTGCGCGGCGAGACGAGCGAGGAACTCCGTGAGCTCAGGGCTCTGCTCCGCCGTGCCGACCCGCGGTCTCACGATCACGATTCGAGCGTACGACGCCCCGGTCGGCGCCGATAGGGTCGGAGGAAGGGAGGCACCACCATGCGCACCGGCATCCATGTCGCCAACTTCGTCCAGCCCGGCGGTCCCGAGACGCTGGCCGCCGCCCTCGCCGACGCGGCGGGCACCGCCGAGGAGGGCGGCGTGGCGGTCCTCACGTTGATGGACCACTGGTTCCAGATGGAGGCCTTCGCGCCCCCGACCGACCCGATGCTCGAGGGGTACACCACCCTGGGATTCCTCGCCGGCCAAACCCGCACGATGACGTTGGGACTGCTCGTCACCGGCGTCACCTACCGTCGGCCCGGTCTACTGGCCAAGATCGTCACCACGCTCGATGTGCTTTCGGGTGGAAGGGCCCAACTCGGAATCGGTGCCGCCTGGTACGAGCGCGAGCACCTCGGGCTCGGTGTGCCGTTCCCGCCGGTATCCGAGCGGTTCGAACGCCTCGAGGAAACGCTGCAGATCTGCCTGCAGATGTGGAGCGACGACGACGGGCCCTACACCGGGCGCCACTACCAGCTCGCGGAGACGATCTGCTCTCCCCGACCGCTGCAGCAACCGCGGCCGCGGATCCTGATCGGGGGCAGCGGTGAGCGCAAGACCCTCAAGCTCGTCGCCCGCTACGCCGACGCATGCAACCTTTTCGCCACCGGGCCCGATGTCGTGGCGGAGAAGCTCGAGGTCCTCGAACGGCACTGTGCGGACGAAGGACGCGACTCCGCCACGATCGAGCGCACCCTGCTCGCCGTGAGCGATCCGCTCGCCGACCCCGACGGCTTCGTCGCCCAGATGGCCGCCTACGCCGAGCTCGGGATCACCACCGTCGAGGTCATGCCGGTGGGCGACCTCGTCGCGTTCACCGACGAGTTCTGCACCACGATCGTCCCCCGCCTCGCCGAGCTGGGCTGAAAACGACAACAGGCCGCCGGCAGAAGCCGACGGCCCGGTGACGACAGCGTGTGTCAGATGGGACGGACGTTCTGGGCCTCTTCGCCCTTGCGGCCCGGGGCGACGTCGAACTCGACGCGCTGGCCCTCTTCGAGCGACTTGTAGCCGCTGCCCTGGATGTTGGAGTAATGGACGAACACGTCGTCGCCCTGCTCACGGCTGATGAAACCGAAGCCCTTCTCGGAGTTGAAGAACTTCACGGTGCCTGTAGTCAACGAACACTTCTCTCTTAGATGCCGAACGAACCCGAGTGGCCCGATCGCTCCTCCAGCCTAGGGCACAACGCGAACAATCTCGCGTTCGGCCACAATTTGGTCACGACCGAGGGGGCTGACATGCGATTGACGAAGATCGCGTCGTGGAGCGACGTGCCCGACCAGAAGCCGTTCGGGGTGACCGTCGACGGAGTCGATCTGGTCGTCGTGCGCCGCGGCGACGAGCACTCCGTGCTGTACGGACGATGCCTGCACCGAGGTGCGCTCCTCGCCGACGGTCACCTCGACGGGCAGGATCTGATCTGCGGCCTGCACGGTTGGGACTACCGCATCGACTCGGGCGTCAGCGCGTACAACAACGCCGAGGCCCTCGAGAAGTTCACGAGCCAGGTCGACCTCGACGACGACGCGTTGCGCATCGACGACGAGGAGATCCTGCGCTGGAAGCTCCGCCACCCCCAGCCGTTCGACCCCGACGTCTACCAGGGCTACTACCAGGACCCGCACCAGGTGGCCGAGGAGCCGTTCGTCTCCTACATCCACGAGCTGGCCGCGCACGGCCTCGAGCGCACCGGTCATCACGGCCCGGTCACGGCCATGGGCGTCCCTCGTGACCAATTGCCCTCGTGGGACTCGATCCAGTTCGTCACCGCGCAGCTCGCCCGCCTACCGCTCCTCGACGATCACCCCGTCGGCACCGAGGTCTGCATCGGGCCCAACGCCGACAAGCCGCTGTGGCTCGACATCCCGGTGTTCGTGTCCGACATGAGCTTCGGCGCACTCTCCGCCGAGGCGAAGACCGCGCTTGCCCGGGGCGCCGAGCGGGCCGGCACCGGCATCTGCTCGGGTGAGGGGGGCATGCTCCCCGAGGAGCAGGCCGAGAGCTCCCGCTACTTCTACGAGTTGGCGTCGGGCCGCTTCGGATGGTCGTTCGACCACCTGGCGAAGGTGCAGGCGTTCCACTTCAAATGTGGACAAGGGGCCAAGACCGGCACCGGCGGCCACCTCCCCGGGGACAAGGTGACCGGCCGCATCGCGGCGGTGCGGGGCCTGCCCGAAGGCACCCCTGCGATCTCGCCGGCCACCTTTCCGGACTGGACCTCGGTCGACGACTTCCGCCGCTTCGCCGACCAGGTGCGCGAGGCGTCGGGCGGCATCCCGATCGGTGTGAAGCTCTCGGCGCAGCACATCGAGGAGGACGTCGACGCCGCGTTGGCCATCGGGGTCGACTACGTGATCCTGGACGGCCGGGGCGGAGGCACCGGCGCGGCACCGATGCTGTTCCGCGACCACATCTCGGTGCCGACGATCCCCGCGCTCGCCCGGGCCCGGGCCCACCTCGACCGGCGAGGGCGTCGCGACATCACCCTCGTCGCGACCGGGGGCCTCCGGAAGCCGCCCGACTTCGCGAAGGCGCTCGCGCTCGGGGCCGACGCGGTCGCCGTGTCCAACGCGGCCATCCAGGCCATCGGCTGTCTCGGCATGCGGGCGTGCCACACCAACAACTGCCCCGTCGGCATCGCCACGCAACAGCCGCATCTGCGCGAGCGCCTGCCGGTCGAGGAAGCCGCGCACCGCCTCGATCGCTTCCTGCGGGCGTCGGTGGAGCTCATGAGCGTGCTGGCCCGGGCCTGCGGCCACGACCATCTGAACAAGTTCAGCGCCGACGACCTCACGACCTTCGACCGCGACATGGCCCATCTCACGGGCATCACCTACGGCGGGGTGCTCCCCGCATGAGCGAGCCCTCCGAGACCCCGGTGACCTGGTATCGGGTCGGCGAGTACGACGACCTCGGGCCCGACCGGGTGCGAACCGCCGCCGTGGGCAGCCGCAGCATCTGCATCACCCGGTGCGGCGATCGGCTCGGCGCGCTCGAGAACCACTGCCCGCACCAGGACGGCCCGTTGGGTGAGGGCTCGATCGAGAAAGGCTGGCTGCGGTGCCCCTGGCACGGCTACGACTACGACCCGATCACCGGCCAGCCGCCGCCCGGGTTCACCGACGCACCGGCCGCGTACGAGGTCGACCGCCGTGACGACGGCGTGTGGGTGGCGGTGCCCGACGATCCCGAGCCGGTGCGCACGGTCGCGAACGTGCTGGTCGAGACCATGGTGGCCTGGGGCATCACCCACGTGTTCGGCATGGTCGGCCACTCCAACCTCGGCTTCGCCGACGCGCTGCGCCAACAGGAGGAGGCCGGCAGCCTCTCCTTCATCGGCATCCGCCACGAGGGCGCCGCCGCGTTCGCGGCGTCGGCCTACGGCAAGCTCACCGGCCGGCCCGCCGCCTGCTTCGCCATCGCCGGCCCCGGCTCCACCAACCTGCTCACGGGCCTCTACGACGCCAAGGTCGACCGGGCCCCGGTGCTCGCCGTCTCGGGCCAGGTGCCGTCGAAGGTCCTCGGTCGGGGCGCCTTCCAGGACCTCGACCTGCCGGCCGCGTTCGCCGACGTCGCCGCGTACTCCGAGACGGTGCAGGCCGGGTCGGACCACGCCGAGCTGATGACCCTGGCCTGCAAGACGGCCACGGTCGATCGCACCGTCGCCCACCTGGTCCTCCCGGATGAGGTTCAGGTGCAGCCCGCCCCCGACGAGCGGGCGTCGGGCCCCACCGGCCGCCTCGCCGACCTGCGGGCGATCCCACCTGCGCGCGCCCTGGCCGAGGCCCTGGCGCTCCTCGACGGATCGAGGCGTCCCGCGATCGTCGTGGGCCACGGGGCCCGGGGCGCCATGGACGAGGTCCTCGCCCTCGCCGACATCCTCGGCGCGCCCGCGCTCACCACCTTCAAGGGCAAGGGGCTCGTCTCCGACCGGCATCCGCTCGGCTGCGGGGTGCTCGGCCGTTCGGGCACGCCCGTGGCCAGTTGGATGATGAACGAGGCCGACCTCTTGGTCGTGTTCGGAGCCTCGTTCTCGAACCACACGGGCATCGCCGCCTACAAGCCGATCGTGCAGGTGGACATCGACCCGATGGCCCTCGGTCGGTTCCACCCCGTGACCGTGCCCGTCCTGGGCGACGTGGGCGTGACGGCCCGCCTGCTCTCGGAAGGGCTCCAACCCGGTGCCGAGCGGGTCAACCAGCGAGTCGACGTCGCCGACCGGTGGGCGATCTGGCGGGACGAGAAGCGTCGACGTCTCGACGACGAGCGGGGCCATGGCATCAACTCGGCGTCGGTGTTCGCCGCGCTCGGCGATCACGCCGACCCCGGCGCCGTGATCGCGGTCGACGTCGGCAACCACGCTTACAGCTTCGGTCGATACTTCGAGTGCGAGCGGCAATCGGTCCTCATGTCGGGCTACCTGGGCTCGATCGGATTCGGGTTCCCAGCAGCGATGGGCGCCTGGGCCGCCGCCCCCGAGCGCCAGATCATCGCCGTGACCGGCGACGGCGGCTTCGGGCAGTACCTGGCCGAGACCACCACCGCGGTGAAGTACGGCATGGACATCACCCACGTCCTGCTCGACAACGCGAGTCTGGGAAAGATCTCCAAGGAGCAGCGCGCCGCCCACTTCGAGGTGTGGCAGACCTCGCTGCACAACCCCGACTTCGCGGCCTACGCCGAGCTGTGTGGCGCGACCGGCTTCCGGGTGGAGCGCCGCGACGAGGTCGGCGACGCCATCGCCCAGGCGCTGGCCACACCCGGTGTCACCCTGGTCGACATCGTCTGCGACCCCGAACTGGTGTGAGCCCCGGACTCAGCGGTGCACGCGGGTCGCCACGACCGAGTAGCACATCTCGTCCTCGGTGCCCTCGGCCCAGGTCACGTACCGGTTGCGCGATACCGGAGCCAACGAGCGGTCCCAGGTGCAGTCGATCCGCAACGTGTCGCCCCTGTGCAGGACGATGTGATCGGCCGGCGAGTAGTAGAGCTGCCAGTTGAAATCCCAGTTCGGTATGTCGAGCAGGACCTTCTCGTCGGGTGTACCCGGATTGAGCGTCATGCGGAAGCTCTTGCCGAGTTGGTGCTCGTGGCCGACCACGCCGAGCAGGTCGCCGTCGGCGCCGATGCGATGGTCGCACGACGAGCTGGCCACCCCGGTGGTCATGGCCGCGAAGTCGTCGAGGCTCTTGCGGCACACGGCCATGAGGCCGTTCGCGATCAGCGGTGCCGTCGGCCCGAACTGCTGGGTGAGCTGGGCCAGGACCGCGTTGCGGTCGCACAGTGGGCCCGACTCGCTGGTCGAGCACGGGATCTCGGCCGGAGCGAGGTAGGTCTGGATCTTGACCGGGTCGAGGTTGCCCTTGGCCAACTCCATCACGAAGCGCGACTGATCGGGCGGGGCGTTGTGCGTGTAGTGGTAGTGGATCTGCACGACGATCAGGTCGCCGGCGTCCATGCGGATGCCCGAACCGTCGGGGTACTTGGTGGCCGACTGCCCGGGCGCCCAACCCATGATCTGCTCGGAGCCTCGGGAGGAGCCCGTGGTGGAGATGCCGCCACCGGGTCCGGTGCCGCCCGCGTAGCACTGCCAGCCGGGCCCGGGATCGTTCTGGTCGAGTTGGTCGACGGTGGCCTGTTCAGAACCCGACACCCGGAAGGCGAGCGCGTGGTGCACCACCTCGGTGCGATCGGGCACGAACTGGAAGCCGGTGATGAAGGTCGTCTCGGTGAGCTTCGGATCGATGACGAAGCACCGGTAGTCGTTCTGGTTGTCGGCCGAACCCTGGTAGGGCTCGGCCGACACGGGCACGTCGAGGTCGTGTCTGATCGTCGCACCGGAATCGGCGTCGGCCGGGGGCTTCACCGGGGTCGACCCGGCGACGTCGAGTCGCCCACCCGCGGCGGCCCAGCCGGCGATGTCGCTGATCTGGGCGTCGGTCAGGCGGGCCGGGTGCTGCATCGGCACGGTCAGCTCGGAGGCGGGCCACGGAGGCATGTACCTGCTCCCGGTGACGAGGGCCAGGCCCGACGCCGCGTCGGCCGCGTCCTGGGCCGTGTCGAGCTTCCAGACCTGCGCACCCGAGCCACCCGAGTTGTGGCACGACGCGCAACTCTGCTCGAGGACGGGAAGGACCGACGAGGAGAAGGAGGGACCCTCGCCGGAGCCGGCGAGCAACGCCTGATCACGTGGAGGGGCGGTCACGGCGTCGGGCACCTTGGCATCGACCGCAGTGAGGTCGAGGGTGAGCATCGCGTCGTCGCCGGTCTTGACCAGACCGGCGAGCGAGATGGGCCCGACGCCGAAGTCGGACAGCTTGAGTTGCGTGGTTCCGTTGACGCGGAGCTCGCCGCCCGAGCGGGTGGCCTGGGCGGCGATGGTCGCCGGCCGCGTCGTGTCCTTGACGGTGAGATCACCTTCGAGGGAGATGGGGTACGCGGTGCCGTCGGCGATGCGGTCGGGCAGTCCGGTGATCGTGCGGGAGGTGAAGGTGGCGAGTGGGTAGTCGACCGAGCGCAGGAAGTCGTGCTGCAGGCGCTGGTCGCGCAGGGTCTGGTCGGAGGTCAGCTGCTGTACGTTGACGACGATCTCGCCCACCTGGCTCGCGGACGGGTTGGTGTCGTCGAGCAGGATGTCGCCGGCGATGCCCTTCGTCGACCCGGTGGCCGAGTGCGACGTCCCGGCGAGCTGCTCGCTCACCTCGTAGGTCACCGACGACCGTGAGGCGTCGATGCGGTAGACGGTCTGGCCCGGGCCCGAGGCGGTGAGGTGGGGCGCCGTCGGCACCACGTACGACACGTCGACATGAGGCACGTAGAACGTCTTCAGCGCGAACCAGCCGGCGAAGGCACCGCAGAGCACGACAGCCAGCGCCATCGACGAGCCCACTGGGTGACGGCCCAGCCAGTTGGTCAACCGCTTCACTGCGTCCCCCTTCGTGTCGAGCACCGAGCGTACCGGTCCGCGACCTCGAGTGGTCACGACAGGGCGCCGGAATCCTCGGTGACCTCGATGAGCTCGAGGCACTCGCCCTCGGGGCCCGGCCAGAACAGCACCTTCAGCAGTGGGAGATCGTCACCGACGGAGAGCTCGGCGGTGGGCGCGAACGGCACGCCTCCGGCAGCTCGGACCGTCACCTCGTCGCGGGAGCAGTCGTCGGTGGCCCAGGCCAGGCGGTACAGCCCGAGCTCGTTCGGAGCGCGCACCCGGCGATCGGAGGTGACCGACGCGAAAGGCGTCACCCACTGCACGAGCGTGACGGTGAAGCCGGCCCCGACGTCGACGAGGTCGGCCACCCGCAGTTCGACCCGTCCATCGAGCCCGTAGAGCTCGCCCGGGCGATGAACGTCGTCCCATGTCCCGAGGACGGCCAACCCGCAGAGGTCACGGTAGTAGGCAACGGCGGCACCGAGGTTGGCCGTGTTCACCACGACGCGTGTGATGCGGGCATCGGGGCCCCACACCAACACCACCGCGGTGCCGTCGGGATCGCGCACCATGGCCGCTCGAATGGCCTCGCCCCCACCGTGGTCGCCGACGACCGGACCGCCGACGAGGCTGCCACCCGCGGCGAGGGCCGCGGCGAGTTGCGCCTCGAGGTCGGGCACCGACACGACCAGGTGGTGCAGTCCCGGGTGCCACGGGGTGACCGGGGGTCGGCCGCCGGGCGGCGGCACGGTCCACTGGAGGAGGTCGAGCGAGAGCCCGTTCGGGCCGTCGTCACCCTCGAGCACCCACGCGTCCCACGCGACCTGATCGAGACCGAACGCGCCTCCCGGCTGGGGACGGCTCGGCCTCGTGTGCACGACCGGCGTGAGGCCCAGCGACTCGTAGAACGCCAACGAGCGGTTGAGATCGGAGCAGTTCGCGTTCACGTGGTAGATGCGGGAGGCGCCGATCGCCATGGCGGCACCCTAGGCCGCGAAGAAATCCAGCGTTGGGGGCAGCTTCGGCGCGAGACTGCCCGGCATGAGTGATACCCCGGGTCAACCATCCTCGTCCGGCGACAAGGCGGGCATGCTCGCCGATGCCTCGACGCTGGCGTCCACCGGCCTGTTGGCGGCCGTGCTGTTCGCGACTGGCGCCGGCATCATCAACTTCCTCGGCGACCCTGGCACCGCCGGCTTCCGCGGCCGGTTGCTGCAATTGACCAACACGGTCGACGTCGGCGACGTCGCCCTGCTCGGCATCGCGGTCGCGCTGCTGTTGCTAACCCCTGATCCGCCTGGCGGGTTCAGCCGCAAGTTGTTGCTCCAGGTCGATGCC
>Ga0209048_10001340_pt1 | contig 25464 bp, 27 predicted proteins | sample FrelakmetCRP12CR_FD_187146 | JGI IMG/M metagenome (GOLD analysis project Ga0209048, IMG submission 187146) | Freshwater lake sediment microbial communities from the University of Notre Dame, USA, for methane emissions studies - CRP12 CR (SPAdes)... | ecosystem: Environmental > Aquatic >... | reverse complement strand
GCCGGCCGTTAACCCGGTGCAGCGGAAAAGCCCGCCCGGGAATTCGCCACCTGTTCGGCGATCAGCAGAGCAGTGCGCAGCGCCTTCAGCCCGTCCTCACCGGTCACAGGCGGCGCCTGACCGCTCGCCGCAGCCTGCAGGAATGCTTCGATTTCCGCCTTGAGGGCATCGCCCTGCTCGTAGGCGGTTTCCTCGATACTGACCTTGGGCAACCCGTCGGCCGACATTCCCCCCGTCTTGCGAATCACGGTCAAAAGCTTCTGCTGCAAATCCACCGACACATAGGCATCGTCCTGAAACAGGCGCAAACGGCGCTCGGTCTTCAGGCTGACGCGGCTCGCCGTGGCGTTGGCCACGCAGCCGTTCGCAAAGCGCAGTCGCGCGTTGGCGATATCGATCTCGCCGGAAAAGACGCTGCTGCCGATGGCATCGACAGCCACCACCGGCGACCGCACGATACTTAGGATCAAGTCGATGTCGTGAATCATCAGATCGAGCACCACATCGACGTCGGTACCGCGGTGCTTGAACGGCGCGAGTCGCGCCGACTCGATAAACCTCGGCACGCTGAGCATCGGTTGCACCGCTTGAACGGCCGCGTTGAAACGCTCCAGGTGGCCGATCTGCAGGATGCGATTCGCTCGGCGCGCAGCCTCGATGAGGGCTTCGCCTTCCGCCACCGTCGTGGTCATGGGCTTCTCGAGCAGGACGTGCGCTCCAGCCTCGAGAAATTCTTTGGCAATCGAGTAGTGCGAAGGCGTCGGCGTCACCACGCTGACGGCGTCGACGCGGCCCAACAGTTCGCGGTAGTCGGCGTGCGCCGCGACTCCCAATTCGGCCGCCACCGCCGCACGCACGGGCGCCGACAGATCGGCGACGCCTACCAGGGTTGAATTGGGCAAACCATGGTACTTCTGCGCATGGAACCGGCCCAAATATCCGACACCGATTACCGCGGTGCGCATCACGCGGACCGGCTCGCTGCCCACGAGCCCGGGGGCGTTGCGTCATACGGCGAATACGGCTTGCAGTAGCGCATCCTACTAGTCTACAGCCACGGGCGAGCCGCGATGCATTTCGTTACAATGGCGCGCCATGCATTCTCCCAAAGAATCAAAGCGACTGGGCAGGACCGGCGGATGGTCTCGGGAGCTTTGGCTATCGGGCATAGCGCTCGTGACCGGATTCGCTCTGTTGCCCGGACTCATTTTTTTCATCGGCGCCGCCGTGTTGGGACGCTACGAGGATGCGACCGCGCTGCGCATCTACCAAAGCGTCTATGGAGGCTTGGCACACGGTTCGCTGGCCTCTTGGATCGTGCTCTTTGGCCCTTATGGCCTGTATTTGCTCTTCAAGGGCCTCATTGCTTGCTGGCGCGCCGGCAATAAGTCAACCACGGTTTGACGGCCGTCACACTTTCACATGTTCCTTCGGCAATCAGCGCCGCAATTTGGGAACATCCGGCCCAAGCCGTATTAAAAAATAATCCCTGGCTGCGCCTGCGACGTGAGTCGCGTGCGCGATACGTCAACGCCGGGCCGAAGCCGCGCGTTGGCGTCATGAGTGAATTTTGGATTTTTGTACGAGGGAAGCACGATGGCGAACAAGGAAAGGCCAGCGAACGATCGAGATCCGAATCACCGGTTGCGCGCGAGCGAATCCGATCCGCGATCAACGGCCGAGCGGCCGGCAAACGGACTCAAAGTGGCCGATACGCCGCAGCCCAAGGCGGCGAACGAGGCGGCACGCGGAGGCGATCCGTACAACACCTCGGGCAGCTTCGACCGCAAAAAGCACTGGGAACGAGTCGGCAAGCGCTAGGCGCGCCTAGTCCTCGCTGAACTCGCTGCTTGGGTACCATCGCGGGAAGCGCCGCATGCGTGCCAATCGGTCGCCGACTTGGTAGTAAAGCGTCAAGTCATCGATCGCGCCGCGCACGTCCCAATCATCTGCGTACTTATCGCTCGGCTGGCGGTAGCGGTGTGCCATGTAGTCATCGAGCTGCGCCTGACCCCACACAGGTCCGCGCGCCGAATCGTCGATCCCGCCCCTCAAATGCAGCGCCGGCACGCCGTGCCGCGCGAAATTGCACTGATCGGAGTTAAAGTAAAAACCCTGTTCAGGATGCGGCTCCGGGCGTACTTCGCGGCCCTGTAGCAGCGCCGCGGCGCGCACGTATTCCTCCAGTTCCGAGTTTCCCGCACCGAACACCACGACGTCGCGAGTCCGGCCGCCGATGTGCAGGCCATCCAGATTGAGCATTCCGGCGGTTTGCCGCAGCGGGAATACGGGGTTCTCGACGTAGTACGCGGAGCCCAAGAGCCCCGATTCCTCCGCCGTGAATGCGATGAACACGATCGATCTGTCGGGCGGCGGCCGCGTGCGGTGAAAAGATTGCGCCAGCATCAGCAGTCCAGCCACTCCGGTGGCATTGTCGACTGCGCCGTTGTAAATGGCGCCGCGTGAGTCGCGGCCCAGGTGATCCCAATGGGCCGCATAGACGACGTATTCATGACGGTGCTGCGCACCCGGCAACAGCCCGATCACATTCGAGGACGTAAAGCGGCGGATGGTATTGTGGATCTCGGCATCGATCTTGAGCCCCATGGCAATTGCTTTGAACCCGCGGCGGGCTGAGGCGCGCGCCTGCGCCTCATAGTCGAGTCCCGCCTGAGCGAACAGGCTCCTGCCGGCTTCGTTGGTGAGCCAACCCTCGATCGCCGCACGACCCGCATTCTCGTCCGTCCTCGCCCGATCGAGCTGCGGCCCGGCCCAGCCGCTCGCCACCGCGTTCCATCCGTAACCGGTCGCGCCCGGGTCGTGGATCAGCAGAACCCCGGCGGCGCCCTGCCGGGCGGCTTCCTCGAACTTGTAGGCCACACTCCCGTAGTGGGTCATGGTGTTGCCCTTGAACAGCGCCTGATCTTTGCCGGCATAGCCCGGATCGCCGACCATCACGAGCACCGTCTTGCCGCGAACGTCGAGCTGGGCGTAGTCATTCCACTGGTACTCCGGCGCCACGATGCCATAGCCGACGAACACCAGTTCGCTCTGCGTCAGCTGCACCGCCGGAACGACGCGCTTGGTCCAGATCACCATGTCCCTGCCGTAGCGCAGCGGCCGTGTGCCGCCGCGCCCGGCCGCCGACAGTGCCGCATCCTCGCCGGCGAGAATTTCCACCAGCGGGACCCGCTGGACGTAACTGTCGCCGTTGCCGGGCTCCAAGTGCAATTTGCGGTATTGTGCGATCAGAAAGGCGACGGTTTGCTCCTCGCCCGGGGTGCCCGGCTTGCGACCCGCGAATTCATCCGAAGCCAACGTCCGGACGTCGTTCCTGAACCCCGTCTCATCGATGTCCGTGGACGGGGGCGGCCCCTTGTGCTGCGCCGCGCATGCGCCGAGTAACGTCGCGAGACAGCCGATTTGCAGCCCGCGGCTCGCCCAAGTTCCCATAATGATTCGGATGCTCCTCAGCGTCGAGCGCCGCGCGTCATGCGCCGCATTTCGCAGTGTGGGCCCTGGCCCGGCCCGCAGCGACGTCACAGACGATCAAAACCGTGAACGGACGCATATCTTCAGGCTCGTATACACTTGGCTTGGGGCATAGGCTCGTCTAGCCTTGGGCGACCTTCAGGATCAGGCAGTTTACAGGAGATCGGGTACGGTGATGACTAATAGGCCTTGGGCCAGGGGCTCGCGCTGGATTACGGCGCTCGCCGTCTGCGCAAGCGCGGTTGGACTAGCGGCATTGCTCGGCGCCGCGATGACGCCGCCGGCGCCCGCTCCGGCCGCGGGCGCCGTACTCGCACCCACGGATCAAGAGAACTATGTGGCGCGCCGCGTGAGCGACATCGTGGCCCGTGAGCACTATCGGCGGGCGCCCCTCGATGACCGGCTGTCGAGCCTGATACTCGACCGCTACCTCGACGCCATCGACGGCGGCAGAAGCTATTTCTACGCGAGTGACATCGCCGAATTCGAGCGCTACCGATACGAGCTCGACGATGCCATCAAGGCGGGCGATGTCGAGCCGGCGTTCGTGATATTCCGGCGCTTCCAGCAGCGCAGCCGCGAGCGCATGAACTACGCCATTGAATTGCTAGCGAAGAAACCGGATTTCGATATCGACGAATCCTTCAATTTCGACCGCGAGAAGGAACCCTGGCCGGCGAACGCCGTCGAAATGAACGAGTTGTGGCGCAAGCGCGTCAAGAACGATGCATTGTCGCTCATTACCGCCGGCAAGCAGTGGCCCGAGGCGGCAGAGATCTTGCGCAAGCGCTACGAGCACGTGGCGAAGCGCATGGACCAGAGCAAGCCCGACGACGTATTTGAGGCGTTCATGAATGCCTTTGTTCTGTCCTTGGATCCGCATTCGAATTATTTCTCCGCCCGCAACTCGGAGGAATACAACATTCAAATGAGCTTGAGCTACGAAGGCATCGGCGCCTCGCTGCAATTGACCGACGACTATGTCACGGTCATCGACGTGATCGCGGGCGGACCCGCCGCCGTCAGCGGCAAGCTCTCGGCCAACGACCGCATCACGGCCGTCGGCGAAGGCAAAGCCGGGGAGCTGGTCGATGTGATCGGCTGGCGTCTGGACGACGTCGTGCAAAAAATACGCGGACCCGGCGGCACGCTGGTCCGCCTGCAGGTGCTCCCCGCGGGGGCGGCGCCTGGTTCGGTGCAAAAAGTCCTCGAATTCACCCGCAACCGGGTCTCGCTCGAGGCGCAGGCCGCGCACAAGGCGATACGCACCGTCCAGAGAAACGGCCGCGACGTGAAGGTCGGCATCATCACCGTCCCAAGCTTCTATCAGGATTACGACGCCAGCCGCGCCGGCGCCAAGGACTTTCGCAGCACGACCCGCGATGTGCAGCGCCTGATCGAGGAGCTGCGCAAGGATGGCGCGGAAGTGTTGATCATGGATTTGCGCGCCAACGGCGGCGGCTATCTGCCGGAGGCCGAGTCGCTGACCGGCCTGTTCATTGACCGCGGCCCGGTGGTTCAATTGCGCGACACCACCGGGCGCATAGAGGTGGACGAGGATCCCGATCCTGCGATCTTCTACAGCGGCCCATTGATCGTGCTGGTGGACCGGTTCAGCGCCTCGGCATCCGAGATATTCGCCGGCGCGATCCAGGACTACGGCCGCGGCCTCATCGTCGGCCAACAAACCTACGGCAAGGGCACGGTGCAGAACGCGCACCCGCTCAACTACACGATATTCGGCCGCAAGCCCGAGCTCGGCCAGCTCAACGTGACCATCGGCAAGTATTATCGGATTACCGGTGAGAGCACCCAGGATCGGGGAGTCACTCCGGATATCCTGCTGCCCTCCCTCATCGATGCCAACGAAGTCGGCGAAAGCACTCGAGACCGCGCCTTGCCCTGGGATCACATCGAGCCGGCCACTTTCAAGGTCGAGGGCGACCTGAAGCCGCTGGCAACTGCGCTGCAAAAATTACACGACGGGCGCACCGCCGACAGCCCCGACTTTCGCTATCTGCATGACGATATCGCCGCGCTCGAGGCGATGCGCAATCAGAAGACGCTGTCCTTGAACCTGAAGACCCGCGAGACCGAGCGCAAACGACAAGAAACCGAGCGCCTTGCCCGCGAAAACGCCTGGCGCGCCGCCCACGGCGTGCCTCCGGTCAAGTCGTTGGAGGATCTCAAGGAGGATGCCGCCGCCGGAATCATCCTCGACGAAGCTTCGCAGATCGCAGCCGATCTTGCGGTGGTATCCGCGCACAAGGCCGGTCCGACGCAAGCACGGCGCACCGATGCACATTGAGGACCCGGCTGGGGACTAGCGCAGCAGCAGGGTGTAAAGGTCCCAATAGTCTTCGGCCAAGACATTCCAGCTCGGCGGCGTCGCGGATGTCGTAGCCGCGAGCGAGTCCGCGGTCGGCACCGTATCGTCCGTGCTGCGGAATTCGCATGTGGCGCGGAGCCGCTCCAGCTTGGCTCTGACGCCAGCGTAGATCAATTTGTGATTGGCGACGGCGGCCTGCGCCTTTTGCACCCGCTGCATATACCCTTCGCAATCCGCTTGCGTCCCGAAATTCATCTCATGGACGCGACGCGCGACGGCCTCTTTGCACCGAGCCGCCAGACCGAACGCATCCACGTGCTCGCACAACGACTCCGCATAGCTGATGATGGCCAAATTGATGTTGCGGCGCGCGCCCAAGGATATGCCGGGGAATTCGCTCAGCGCTTCGCTGTTGACGGCACTGCGCTCGGCGTGCAAGTCGCCGACCACCGCGTCGGCGTTTACCACGCCTTGGCGCAGAATCTCGAGCGCCTTCTGCCGCCGGCGGCGCTCGAAGTAATGCCAGAATGCGGTCAATCGCTGCAGCTCGCCTTGCGCCGCGGTTAATCGCTCGCGCTGTGTGTCGGCTTCGGCCTGCGCCGCCTGCAGCCGCCGGTCGACATCCGCGAGGCGAGCGTTCTTCGCCGCTTCGCACTCCGCCTGGAACTTGGCGGATTCGCGGATCTCCGCTTGGCGCGTGAGATCCGTGGCGAAGCCGGATAGCTGCTGATGACAGGTCTTCCACAATCCGCGCAGTTGGAAGAACACCAGTGCGCCAAACCCGCTGCGCAGATCGGCAAGCAGGTCGCCCAGCCCATCCAATTGCTCCTGCACGCGGATGGTGGCGCCTTCTTGTTGCTTGAGGCGGTCGCGCAGCAGATGAAACTCGTCTTTGAGGTCCGCATAGGCCTTTTTCAGGCCCGCACGATTCTGGAAGAGCTGCATCAGCCGCTCTTCGTCGGGACTTACGCCGCCGATCTCCAATCCGTTTTTGAGAAAACTCAGCTTATCGATCAAAGTCCCGCCTCGAACTCGAAGTCTACCCGCGGGACACCCATGGCGGAGCGCCCGCTAAAACCGATGCCCTCGCTCGGCACAATATTCCAGCCATTTATTTAACATCATGTTTCGGGTCCATCGCTGATCCAGTTCACGCTTGAGTCGGGACTGCAATCTGGCGAGGTGCGGATGCCGTTGGAAACCGCGAAAGCTGCGAACCTCCGCCAGGCGCGCATCGTGATACACGCACACTTCCAAATCGGGATCGCGCACCCAGGAGGCTTCCGTTTGGAATTCGTATGTGAGGCGAAACACGCTCGTGTAGCGGGACAGATCCAAAGGAGTGAGATGGAGATCACAGTCCGCGCCGACGGTCGATACGCGGTGTGCGTCGATCGCCCGCAGGTCGCGTACCAGCCATCCGAGGCGGACGAAATTGCTCTCGTACAGCGTCATCAAGCCGACGAAGCCGCCGGGCCGGGCCCGCCACGATGTTGCGCACCATTGATCCGCGATCATAATTCGACTATACCATGCAGGCAGAGCCGCCCATGCGAACTGCAGCCGCTTAGGCGCATTGCAACCGATCGCGCACGGCTCATCACGGCCGCAAGCGTCGCTCGATACCCATGCGGTCGAGTATTCTGCTCGAAATTTCCTCGATCGAGCATTCCGTGGTGTCGATGACCGGAATGCCGTGCCGCTCGAACAACGACTCCGCGGCGCGCACTTCGAATGCGACTTGGCGCGGCGACGAATAGCGGCTGTCGGGGCGCCGTTCGTTGCGGATTTGTTGCAGACGGTCCGGCTTGATCGTCAGTCCGAACAGCTTACGCGGATGCTGCTCGAGCCCTCTCGGCAACTTGCGCGATTCCAAATCGTCCTCGGTCAAAGGATAATTGGCCGCGAAGATTCCATACTGCATGGCCAAATAAAGACAGGTAGGAGTTTTCCCGGAGCGCGATACGCCGATCAGGATGACATCCGCGCGCTCGTAGTCGCGCACCACCGACCCATCGTCGTTGGCCAGCGCGAAATTGGTCGCATCGATTCGCGTGGCGTAAGCGTGGGTGTCCGCCATGCGATGAGTCCGGCTCATGGCATGCGAAGATTGCGTTTTTAGCTCGTTCTCGAGGGGCAGCAGGAACGGGTCGAAAAAATCGAGAAAAAATCCGCTGCTGCCGCGAACCACGTTGCGTACGTCTTCCTGCACCAGGGTGCTGAATATGATCGGCCGAACTCCTTCTTGCTTGCCGACCAGATCGATCTTGCGTACCGCCTCTATTGCCTTGTCAACGGTGGAGATAAATGGCACAGTCACCTGCCGAAATTCTATGCCGTCGAATTGTGTCATAAGGCTGTGGCCCATCGTCTCTGCGGTGATGCCGGTCTGGTCGGAAACAAAAAACACGGTTCGTTTGATCACGGTAGTCCCATATGTCGGCGCGTCTCTGCCAGCGAAGTGTTTCACTTAACGAATCGTCGGACAAGCAATGAGTTATGAAGCCCTACATCATTCCGTTTGAGAAGTTAAGGAACAAGGACGTCGATCTGGTAGGCGGCAAGAACGCCTCGATCGGGGAAATGATCTCACGGCTCTCCGCCCTGGGCGTATCGGTGCCCGATGGATTTGCCACAACCTCGCATGCCTACCGGGACTTCCTGGCGCAGGCCGGCCTCGATCAGCGCATCCGCGAAGCCCTCGCCTCCCTCGACGTGGATGATGTGGAGAGGCTCGCCGTCATCGGCAAGCAAATCCGCGGCTGGATGCTTGCCACCCCCTTTCCGGACAGGCTGCAGAACGAGGTTCTCGAGGCGTGGCGCAAGATGGGCCGCCAATTCCCCCGGCCTGAGGAGTTTGCCGTCGCCGTGCGCTCATCGGCGACCGCGGAGGATCTGCCCGACGCTTCCTTCGCCGGCCAGCAGGAAACCTTTCTCAACGTGCGGGGCGAGGAGCGGTTGCTCTCGTGCATACACGAAGTATTCGCCTCGCTATTCAACGACCGGGCGATCGCCTATCGCGTGCACAGCAATTTCGATCACAACGCGGTGGCGCTGTCTGTCGGCGTTCAGCACATGATACGCAGCGATCTGGGCGCCGCCGGCGTGATGTTCACGCTCGACACGGATTCCGGGTTCCGCGACGTGGTGTTCCTCACCTCGGCGTATGGTCTCGGCGAAACCGTGGTTCAGGGCGCCGTCAATCCGGACGAGTTCTACGTCTACAAGCCGGCGCTGCGGGCCGGGCGCCGGTCGATTCTGCGCAAGAATCTCGGCCAGAAGGCCATCAAGATGATTTACGGCGCCCCGGGCACCGACGAGCGCGTTCGCACCGTGGATGTCGCTCTCGAGCACCGGCAACGCTTCTCGCTCGATGAGGCGGACATCCACGCCTTGGCCAAGCAAGCCCTGATCATCGAGGAGCACTACGGCACGCCGATGGATATCGAGTGGGGAAAGGACGGCGTGACCGGCAAGATCTATATATTGCAGGCGCGCCCGGAGACGGTGCAGAGCCGCGCCGGACGCTCGATCCAGCGCTACACGCTGAAGGCTCGCTCGACCTTGCTGGTGAGCGGCCGCAGTATCGGCCAGCGGATCGGCGCCGGGCATGCGCGCATCATCAGGGACGTGAAGGAAATGTCCCGCGTGCGGGCCGGCGATGTGCTGGTCGCCGACATGACCGATCCGGATTGGGAGCCGGTGATGAAGCGCGCCGCAGCCATCGTCACCAATCGAGGCGGCCGCACCTGCCATGCCGCCATCATCGCGCGCGAGCTCGGCATCCCGGCCGTGGTCGGCTGCGTCAGCGCGACCAGCGCCGTCAAAGAAAATCAGGCGGTGACCGTCTCCTGCGCCGAAGGGGATACCGGACACGTGTATGAGGGCATGCTGGAATACGATCAACGCAGCATCGAATTGGATTCGCTGCCGCCCGTTCCGGTGAAAATCATGATGAACATCGGCAATCCCGACCGTGCCTTCGATTTCGCCGGTATTCCGCACAAAGGCGTCGGCCTCGCGCGGCTCGAATTCATCATCAATCGCATGATCGGCGTGCACCCGCGGGCGCTCTTGGAATTCGACAAACTGAGCCCGGAATTGAAGGAAACCATCGGCCAACAGATTGCCGGTTATGCGGATCCGGTGAGCTTTTATGTCGACAAGCTGGCCGAGGGCATCGCACAAATCGCCGCCGCATTCGCGCCGGAACCGGTGATCGTGCGCCTTTCGGACTTCAAATCGAACGAATATGCGAACTTGATCGGCGGCAAGAACTACGAGCCTCACGAGGAAAATCCGATGCTCGGGTTTCGCGGCGCGTCGCGTTACATCGACAAGGTATTCAGGCCCTGCTTTGAGCTCGAATGCCGCGCACTGAAGCGCGTGCGCGATGAGTTCGGCTTGACCAACATTGAGGTCATGGTCCCCTTCGTTCGCACCTTGCTCGAAGCGAAGACGGTCACGCAGCTGCTCGCCGACAACGGCCTCAAACGCGGCGAGAACGGGCTAAAACACATCATGATGTGCGAACTTCCGACCAACGCGCTGCTGGCGGACCGCTATCTCGAGTATTTCGACGGCATGTCGATCGGCTCGAACGATATGACGCAGCTTGCACTCGGGCTCGACCGCGATTCCGGCGTCGTGGCGAAACTGTTCGACGAACGCGACGATGCCGTCAAAGCGCTGATGTCCATGACCATCAAGAGCTGCAAGGCAGCCGGCAAATACGTGGGCATCTGCGGCCAAGGGCCGTCCGATCACCCGGAACTCGCCCGCTGGCTGGTCGATCAAGGCATCGACAGCCTGTCATTGAATCCGGACACGGTGGTCGAAACGTGGCTGTTTCTCGCGGCCGACCGGCCGAGTTGACGCCGCCGCGTCAAGCCGTGCGCAGAAAGCGCTCGCGATAGAATTGCAGCTCGCGAATCGAATCGCGCACATCGTCCAGGGCGCGATGCGTCGAGTTCTTCTGGAACTCCTGCGCCATTTGCGGCGCCCAGCGCTGGGCCAATTCCTTGAGCGTGCTCACGTCGAGATTTCGGTAGTGGAAAAAACGCTCGAGAGTGGGCATGAGGCGGGCCAGAAAGCGCCGGTCCTGGCAAATGCCGTTGCCGCACATGGGTGAGCGCCCCCGCTCCGCCCAGGATTCTAGAAATGCGAGCGTCTCGCGCTCCGCGGCGGCGGCATCGATGCGGCTGGCCAGCACTCGTGCGCTCAAGCCGGAGCTGCCGTGCTGTTTGCGGTTCCAGTCGTCCATGCGGGCAAGGGTTTCCTCGCTTTGGTGCACGGCGAGTACCGGGCCTTCGGCGAGCACCGTGAGGTGCTTGTCGGTTACGATCGTGGCAATCTCGATGATGAGATCGGTGTCCGGCTGCAATCCGGTCATCTCGAGATCGATCCAAACAAGATTTTCTGGAGATTTCATCGTGTCTCTGAGCGTGAAAACCCGCATGTTAGCAGAGCGATGGAATTGAAAGGCACGCGCGGCCGCGGCATCGTCCTCGCCAGCTACGGCCGCGGGGTCTTGGCGCAGTCCGCAGAAACCGCGATGCACTGCGCCCTCGCCGGACGCAAACAGCGCGTCGTATGCGGCGATCGAGTCGCCTGGGTATATGGACTGGCGGCCGACGGTGCGTCGGTTGAATCGATCGAACCGCGCCGCAACCTGCTCGAACGCATCGATGCGCGAGGCCGCGCCGAACCCGTCGCCGCCAACATCGACCGGCTGGCGATCGTGGTGGCGCCGCAGCCCGCCCCGGACTGGTTCCTGGTCGACCGCTACTGGGCGGGCGCGCATCTGAAGGACATCGCGGCGATGCTGATCGTCAACAAATCCGACCTGGCGAGCGATTCGATCCAATCCGAGCTGGCCAACTATCGCGCCCTGGGCCTTGAATGCCGGGAAGTGGCGTCGCTGACGGGTGCGGGCATCCCGGATCTTTACAATGAGCTCGCCGATCAGGTGACCTTGTTGGTCGGCCAGTCGGGCGTCGGCAAGTCCTCGATCGTCAATGCGCTGGTGCCCGATGCAGCGGCGCAAACCGCCGAACTGACCCGCGATGCCGAAGGCCGGCATACCACGACCACCGCCCGTTGGTACCGCTTGCGGCCGGGCCCCGATTCGGCCATCGTCGATGCGCCCGGAGTGCGCGATTTCGCCCCCCCGGCAAGCATCGTGCGCGCGGCGGAGCGCGCCTTCGTCGAGATCCACCGGTTCGGCCTCGATTGCCGATTCAACGATTGCCGTCATTTGCAAGAGCCGGGCTGCGCGGTGCGCGCCGCCGTGGCGAGCGAACGCATCGCCGCGCGCCGCTATGAAAGCTACCGCCGGCTATATCGCCTGTACGAAAGGCTGGCGCCGTGAGGCAAGCGGCTCATGAGATGCTGGTGCGGCCCGCCAGCGCATGAGCGAGCGTGCCGCCATCGACGTATTCCAGTTCGCCGCCGACCGGTACCCCATGTGCGATGCGCGACGCCTTCAGGCCCAAACGCAAAGCCAGTTCGCCCAGGTAATGCGCTGTCGCCTCGCCTTCCACGGTCGGATTGGTGGCGAGAATCACTTCGCGCACCTCGCCGCCGCCGAGCAGCCGCTCGAACTCGTCCAACCCGAGCTGCGCGGGCCCGATCCCGTCAAGCGGCGACAAGTGTCCCATCAGAACGAAGTAGCGCCCGCGAAAACCACCCGATTGCTCGATGGCGACCACGTCGGCGGGCGATTCGACCACGCAGAGCTGCGCGACATCGCGCCGATCCGAGGCGCATATCGTGCACAGTTCGCTCTCGGTGAGCATGCGGCAGCGCTTGCAGCGCCCCACCTGCTCAAGCGCGTCGGCCAATGCCTGACTCAGCATCCGGCCCCCGTCGCGGTCGCGCTCCAACAAGTAAAACGCCATTCGCTGCGCCGACTTCGGGCCGACGCCTGGCAGGCAGCGCAGCGAGTCGATCAAGCGTGCGAGCGTGGGCGTGTATTTCATCGGCGCGAGATATTCAAAACGGCAGCTTCATGCCGGGCGGAAGATTCAATCCGGACATGAGCCCGGCATATTTCTCCTGGCTGCGCGCGGCGATTTTTCGTACCGCATCGTTGACGGCCGCGACCAGCAAGTCCTCGAGCAGCCCCGGATCCTCTCCCGCCAATTTCGGATCGATGGTCGCGCGTTTTGCCTCATGCCGCCCGTTCATCACGATTTTCACCATGCCGGCACCCGACTCGCCGGTCACCTCGATGTCCGCGAGTTCCGCCTGAGCCTTTTGCATGGTTTCCTGCATCTGCTGAGCTTGGCGCATCAGATTGCCCAGTCCGCCTTTCATCATGAGTGAATTCTCCTGAAGTATTAGTTCACCGGCTTCACCGAAGCGGCATCCACCTCGGCACCGAAACGCTCCCGCAAACCCTTGACCGCGGGATCCTGCTCGAAGTCGGCCGCGGCGCGCGCCGCCCTGTCCTGCTCCGCCGCGACGCGCTGCCGCGCGGGTGTGGCGAGGGTTCCCTCCGCGACATCGAAGACGATTCGAATGTTGCGGCCAAGATATTTGCTCAATCCTTGCACGAGTTTTTCCTCGATGGGGCGAGTGCGCCGCTCCGCGGCTGATTGGTCGAGCCGCAAAGCGAGCACATCCTTGGCAAACGAGGACGGTACGCAGTTCAAGGCGAACTGGCGCGTCATGCCGCTCAAACCCGCCGCGTCGACCACGGCCGGCCAATTGCCGACATCGATCCCAAGCGCAACCGGCGCGCTCGCCGTTGCGCTCGCCGGCGCGCTCGTCGTGCCGGCGGCCGCCGCGACCGTATCGGGGCGAAATGCCAGCATCCTGAGCAAGGTCATCTCGAAGCCAAGCCGCGGCTCCGGCGCCATCGGCAAATCGCGCCGGCCGGCCAAGGCGATCTGGTAATAGAGCTGCACGTCCTCGGGCGACATGGCCGCGCCCAAGCGCGACAAGGTCGGCGCATCGAACTCCTCATCCTGTTGCGCCGCCTCGGGAAGAATTTGCACGATTGCAATGCGCTGCAGCAACGCCGCCAGGTCGACCAGCGCGCGATCATAATCCGGCGCATCGCGGTCAAGCTCGCGTACCTGCGCGAGCAGTCCGGGCCCATCCTCGCGCGACAACGCATCGACGATCCGCCACACATGATCGCGATCGATGGTCCCGAGCATCGCCCGTGCATTCGCCTCGTTCAGCGCGCCGCCGCCGAAGGCGATCAACTGATCCAGCAGGCTCAAGGCGTCGCGCATGCTGCCGTCGGCGGCCCGCGCAAGCAGCGCGAGCGCCGGCGCTTCGTAGCTCAAGCCCTCCGCCGCCGCGATGAATTTCAAGCGCTCGCCGATGAGGTTCGCCGAAAGGCGTTTGAGGCTGAACTGCAGGCAGCGCGACAGCACCGTGACCGGCAGTTTCTGCGGATCGGTGGTGGCCAGCAGGAATTTGACGTGGGGTGGAGGCTCTTCGAGCGTTTTCAGCAACGCATTGAACGAGTGATTCGACAGCATGTGCACTTCGTCGATCAGATATACCTTGTAGCGGCCTCGGGTCGGCGCGTACTGCACGTTGTCCAGCAACTCACGGGTGTCGTCGACCTTGGTGCGCGATGCCGCGTCGACCTCGATGAGATCGACGAATCGGCCCTCGTCGATCTCCCGGCAGGCCGCGCACGCGCCGCAAGGGTTCGAGCTGACGCCGACTTCGCAGTTGAGCGATTTGGCCAGGATGCGTGCGACCGTCGTTTTGCCCACGCCGCGAGTGCCCGTGAACAGGAAGGCATGATGGACCTTGCCGCTGTCGAGCGCATTGCTCAAGGCACGCACCACGTGCTCCTGCCCCACCATTTCCGCGAAGCGTTTGGGGCGCCATTTGCGCGCTAAGACGATATAGCTCATGCACCCAGTTTAGCCGTTACACGTTACGTGCGCGCGCGGGAACTGCGCGCGACAAGGAGGCGGCCCGCGCCAGCTTAGGCTTCGGCGCCCGACTTGATGCCTCTACCGCTGCTCCCTTCCGGGCCTGACGGGGTTCGTGGCCAGTCGTCGCGAAGATGCCAACGCGAGCCGCCATAGACTCATGGTGGTGGCTGGCGGAGAGGGAGGGATTGCTCGCGGCCTGCCGGCCGCTCGTCCCGTCGCTTTCGCTCGGGACCGCCGTCGCTAATGCTCCGGCGTCATCCCTCCTTCACCGACACGATACCATCGCCATTTAAGCACAGAACCAACTCTAAGCTTATTCGAGCCCATTGGCGGAGAGGGAGGGATTCGAACCCTCGAACACCTTTTGGGATGTTACTCACTTTCCAGGCGAGCGCCTTCGACCACTCGGCCACCTCTCCACTCGGAAACTCAAAAACCGAACCTAAGCGGGTGCGCAAGGGTACCGGAGGCCGCTTGGGCGATCAAATCTAGTCGCTGGCCGCCTTGTTGGCCGGCGCGGGCTTATAGCGAGGCGGCGCATCCAGACAGGCGGCGTTTGGCGCCGGCGGCGGCGGGGTGACATCCAGCGTGGGAATCACCAGCGCCCCTTGAGTATTCGGCGTATCGAGTCCCGCGGGAACGCTCAGCGGCGGCACCTGCACGGCGCTTTGATATTCCTGCGGCCGATGGCAATCCGGAACGGCCTTGCTGAACATGTGGCAGCCGCTTGCGATCATCGCGCTGGCGATGATCAAGGTCATTCGGTCAAGGCTCATGCTGCTCGTTCCTTAATAATTCCCGCCGCCGCCATCGCGCGCAGCACGGTCTCATGATGCGCAGGCGACAATTCGACCAGCGGTAAGCGCATGGCGTTCCCGATGAGCCCCATTTTCGCAACCGCCCATTTTACCGCAATCGGGTTCGCTTCGACAAACAAGTCCCGGTGCAGCGGCTGCAAATCGGAGTCCAAGGCCCGGGCGGCCGTCATGTCCCCGGCAAGGGCCGCCATGCACGCCTCGCGCATGCGGCGGGGCGCGACATTGGCCGAAACCGACACGACGCCGCGCGCTCCGGCGCCAATCCAGTCGATGGCGGTCGCATCGTCGCCGGACAACACCGCGAACTGCGCGGGACACAGCGCCAACAGCTCACGCACACGGCCCATCGATGCGCTCGCATCCTTGACCGCCCGGATCAGCGGATGTCGCGCCAATCGCGCCGTGGTAGCCGGCAACAAGTCCACCGCCGTGCGATTCGGCACGTTGTAAAGCATGACCGGCACCGCCGAGGCGTCCGCGGCGGACATGAAGTGCCTGTACAGGCCTTCCTGCGGCGGCTTGTTGTAGTAGGGAGTCACCAGCATGACCGCGTCCGCACCCAGTCTCGACAACTCGCGCGTGCGGGCCACAGTGCTCGAGGTCGAGTGAGTCCCGGCGCCCACGATCACCTCGAGCCTTCCGCTGCAGCGCGCCACGGCCCTGCGGGTCAGCTCTTCGATTTCATCGAGCGCAAGCGTAGGCGATTCGCCGGTGGTGCCCGCGACAACGATGCCGTCCGTGCCCTCGCTCATGTGGAAATCGAGCAGCCGGTCCCACGCCGGCCAGTCCAAGCCGCCGTCGGCGGTCATGGGCGTCACAATGGCGACCAGGCATCCGCGAAACATTCAAGCAACTCCAACAGGAAATAATCGCTACCTTAAGTGCTGGACATGCACCGTGGCAAGCGTCCATCCGGTAGAATTTGCGCCAATGAAACAACATATCGTGATTTGCGCCGTCGGCAGCGACCGCGTCGGGATGGTGCACGAACTTTCCAAGGCCGTGGCCGATTGCGGCGGAAGCATCAGCGAAAGCCGCATGACCTCGCTCGGCAACGAATTCGCCATGCTGCTCTTGGTGAACGGCAACTGGCACACCCTGGCCAAACTGGAGGGCGAGTTCAAAAAGCTGGCCGATGCCACCGGCATGAGTATCCAATTGCGGCGCACCGAGGAGCGAGCCGCGCGCAGCGACATGCTGCCCTACTCCATCGACGTGGTGTGCCTCGACCAGACCGGCATCGTCGCGGGACTGTCCGGTTTTTTTTCACAGCGCGGAGTGGACATCGCCGAGCTGTCCACGCGCTCCTATGCCGCGGCTCACACCGGAGCGCCGATGTTTTCGGTGCAACTGATCGTGAACGTGCCGAGCCGTTTGCACATCGGCGTATTGCGGGAGGAATTCATGGATTTCTGCGATCACTTGAATTTGGATGCCATTTTCGAGCCGGTGAAAAATTGAGCGGCGCACGGAGCCTTGGGACATGAGCAAAATCGAAGTCGGCCGAAAGGCCCCGCCCTTCACACTTGAGGGCACCGACGGGCCTTGGTCGCTCAAGGATGCCGGCGGGAGCAACGTGCTGGTTTATTTCTATCCCCGCGACAATACCCCGGGCTGCACTCAGGAAGGCGCGAGCTTCGCCGCCGCACACGCTCAATTCAAGAAATTGAAGACGCTGATCCGCGGAATCTCCCCGGACACCGTCGACTCGCATGTCAAGTTCAAGAAAAAGATGGGCTTTCCGTTCGAGCTCCTGAGCGATCCCGATCAAGCGGTGTGCAACCTGTACGACGTGATTCAGGAGAAAAGCATGTACGGGAAAAAATACCTGGGTGTGGAGCGCAGCACCTTTCTCATCGACGCCAAGGGCATGCTTCGCCAGGAATGGCGCAAGGTGAAGGTTAACGGCCATACCGAATCGGTCCTGGCGGCGGTGAAGGCACTGTGACGGTCGCCTTGCGGTCCGTCAAAGCCGCGGTCACCAAGGGACGTACGCCAACGCGCACACGGCGCATTTTCGTGCTCGACACCAACGTGTTGATGCACGATCCGACGGCGATCTTTCGCTTCGAAGAGCACGATATCTACATACCGATGACGGTGCTCGAGGAGCTCGATGCCGGCAAGAAGGGCCTGTCCGAGTCGGCCCGCAACGTGCGCCAGGTCAGCCGCTTTCTCGACGAGCTCATGCACAACGCGACCAAGAAGCAGATCGACCGCGGTCTTGCGCTGCCGACCGCGGTGCCGATCAATCACGGCAAGCGTCCGCCGGGCGGCCGGCTGTTTTTTCAAACCCAGCTGCTGGAATCGGTGCTGCCGGCGAGCCTGCCCGGCCACGGAGCCGACAACGCCATTCTCGCGGATACTCTGGCGCTGCAACAAAAATTCCCCCTGGCCCGCGTGACCTTGGTATCCAAGGACATCAATCTGCGCATCAAGGCGGCAATAGTCGGCGTGCAAGCCGAGGATTACTCCAGCGACAAAACCATCGAGGATGCCGACCTGCTGATCAGCGGCGTGCAGCGTTTGCCGCCCAACTTCTGGGAAAAACACGGCAAAGGCATGGAGTCCTGGCAGCAGCAGAGCCGCACCTTCTATCGAGTCCGCGGGCCCTTGGTGCGCGAGTGGCAAACCAATCACTTTGTCTACGACCCGGGCGAGAACGGCGTGGAAGCGATCGTGCGCAAGCGGGACGGCGAATCGGCCATTCTCGAACTCACGATCGATTACCGCACCGAGCGCAACAACGTGTGGGGAGTCAGTTCGCGCAACCGCGAGCAGAATCTCGCGCTGAATTTATTGATGGATCCGGAAATCGATTTCGTCACGGTTCTGGGTCCTGCGGGCACCGGTAAAACCCTTTTGACGCTGGCGGCGGGTCTCGCGCAGACATTGGATCACAATCGCTACAGCGAGATCATCATGACGCGCGTGACGATTCCCCTGGGCGAAGACATCGGCTTCCTGCCCGGCACCGAGGAAGAAAAGATGGAGCCGTGGATGGGTGCTCTGATGGACAATTTGGAGGTCCTGACGCAGAGCCAATCCGGCGGAACTTGGGGCCGAGGAGCAACCACCGACTTGCTGCGCCATCGCATCAAGATCAGATCGCTGAACTTCATGCGCGGCCGCACCTTCTTGAACCGCTTCATCATCATCGATGAGGCGCAAAACCTCACGCCCAAGCAGATGAAGGCCTTGGTAACGCGCGCGGGGCCGGGAACCAAGCTGGTCTGTCTCGGCAACATTGCGCAAATCGACACTCCATATCTCACCGAAACCACGACCGGCCTGACTTATGTCGTCAACCGGTTCCACGGATGGGCTTATTCGGGGCACATCACCCTGATGCGCGGCGAGCGTTCGCGTCTGGCAGACTATGCATCCGAAGTTCTTTGAATTGACCCTTGCAATGGGCTTTTCGGAGCCCAAACATGACGTTTCGCGGCACCTATGGCGCGAACTTGGGGGGACCGAGGGCACTCCAATGGGGTTTGCCGGAGACAAAATGAGGCTCGTGAGATCGGTGACCGCCATGAAATCCTGGATCGCTAAGGGGTCCTGGAGCGCCCTTGCGGCCGCTTTTACGGTCGTCGCAGGCATGAATGTCGGCTGGGCCGCCGGTCCGAGCGCAACCGATCAAGAGCTGCCCGACCTCGGCAGTCCCGCCACCGCCGCGGTATCGCTCGAGGAGGAATACCAAGTCGGCCGGATGTGGGCCCGGCAGATGCGGGCCCAAGGATTGGTCATCGAGGATCCCGAGGTCAGCGATTACATCCAGGAAATCGGCCACAGCCTGTCGAGCCATGCCGAGGAAGGCGAGCACCAGTTCAACTACTTCGTGGTGCGCGATCCGGCCATCAACGCCTTTGCGATGCCGGGCGGCTTCGTTGCCATCAATAGCGGCTTGATCATCGCCACGCGCAACGAAAACGAACTTGCCGGGGTTATGGCTCACGAGACTGCGCACGTGACCCAGCGGCACCTGGTCCGCGGCATGATCGATCAAACGCATGCCGGCCTGGTGTCGATGGCGGCCATGTTGGCCGCGATCCTGGTGGGCGCGACGGCGGGACGCGGCGACCCGGGCGCCATGGAGGGCGCCATTCTGGCGACCCAGAGCGCCGCCATTCAGCATCAAATCAATTACACGCGGTCCCAGGAATTCGAGGCCGACCGAGTCGGCATCGGCACGATGGCGAGCGCAGGCTACGATCCGTTGGCGATGGCGAGCTTTTTCGAGGCGCTGGAGCGAAGTGGGCCTGAGCCTAGCCGAGTCAAGCAGATTGAATTTTTGCTCGATCACCCGCTGTCGGCCGAACGCGTTGCGGAAGCGCGCAATCGCGCGGAGCAGCTCGGGCGCATCTATCACACCGATTCGCTCAGCTACACGCTGATACGCGAGCGCCTGAGATCCTTGGTGCAGGACCCGCAGCTTGCGCGCGCGTACTACGCTCATTTATTGAAAAATGGCGGGGGCCTGAGTGTCCAAGACCGCTACGGCAAGGCGGTCGCCGACATCAATGCGCGGGATCCGGCCGCTGCGATACCCGATCTGCAGGCGCTGCTGCGCGAATACCCGAAAGTGACGCAGTTCTACGGCGCGCTGGGACAGGCTTATCTCGCAAACGGCCAGATCAAGGAGTCGCAGGCCGTCCTCGACAAAGCCCTGGTGCTGTTTCCCCGCAACGTGCCGATCACGCTTCGCCTGGCGGAAACATTGATGCGCGCGGGCGACAATCAGCGCGCGCAGCTGATTCTGGACGATCTGTTCAATCAAGTGGAGCCGACGCCCAATCAGGCAAGACTCATTGCCAAGGCGGCGAATGCGGCCGGCAATGTTGCCGACTCGTACTATTATATGGCCGATTTTTATCTGATGAACGGCGACCTCGCGACGGCGTCGAATCAATTGCAACTCGCCTTGGGGCTTCCTAATTTGAACCCCATTCAGCGCGCGCGAATCAGCGCCATGCTCGAAGAAGTGCGGGCGGCAATGCCAAAAAATCGAAAAAATACGGTGGCGGACGACAGCGGGAGCGGAAACGGCCGCCATTGACCGCGGCCAGGAATCACGATCCGCGCAACGGTAGCTGCGCGGCCGCCAATTTCAAGGGAGATCGATAAATCATCATGCTGATCAGAGGGGGAGCGCGCCACGCGCTTGCGATCATCGTTGCGGCAAGCTTGAGCGCCTGCGTTACCCTGCCGCCGAACAGCCCGCGATCGCCGCAGGACCCGTGGGAATCGTGGAACCGCGGGGTCTTCAAATTCAACGACGCCATCGACCGGGGTATCGCCAAACCGGTTGCGCGCGCCTATGTGCGCACGGTGCCCAAACCGATCCGCACGGGCATCAGTAATTTTTTCTCCAACCTCAATGCGCCGACGGTGATGATCAACAACGCGCTGCAGGGGAAATTCAAGGCGGCCGCCAACGATCTCGGGCGATTCCTGCTCAATACGACGGTCGGAATAGGTGGGCTGCTCGACCCGGCGACCTCCGCGGGGCTGGACCGCAACGATGAAGACTTCGGCCAAACCCTCGGCCATTGGGGCGTGCATGCCGGCCCATTCATCGAGCTGCCGCTGCTCGGCCCATCGAATCTGCGCGACGCGCCGAGCCTGGTGGTCGACAGCTATACCAATCCGCGTCAATACATTCGCAATACCGACGTGAAGTACGGATTACTTGCTCTCAACCTGGTCAACCGCCGCGCCGCACTGTTGCCGTATGAGGAGACGCTCAAGAACGTCTTTGACAAGTACGCCTTTATTCGCGACGCCTTTCTGGCGCACCGCGCCTTTCTCGTGTCCGACGGCAAGATCACCGAGGAGCCATTGACCGATCCGGACGCGGACAGTCCGGATATCTCCTCCCCGCCAAGTCCCAAGGCCCGACCCTCGGCGCCGCCCGCGTCCAAAGTACCGGCGCCCGACATCTCGCCGCCGCAGAAGCCGGCTCCCGAGATCCCGGTTCCGGACAGTTCCGGGTCTGACTTCCCGGCTCCCAACCGCTCGGCGCCCGACAGCCCGGCAGCCGACGGCGCGGCGCCGGACTTCCCGGCTCCCGACCGCTCAACGCCCGATCGCTCGACGCCGGAGTAGCCGAAGTCAGCGGCTCCTAGCGCCAGCGCCGTCCGTAGGCGGCGTAGCCCCGAAACCCATAGCCGTAGCCGTAGCCGTAGCGGTAGCCGAAGCCGTACGGGACGAATGCGGGATAATAGTAACGGGGATAACGGTAATAGTAGGGCGCCGCGTACAGCGCGGGGAGCGGCGGGTATGCGATCACGGGAGGCGCAACGACCGCAACCCCGGGTAGCCCAATACTACCCACCCCGACAACGACTCCTGCTTCAGCGCGGGAGCTTAAGCCCGCGGCGCAGAAACCTAAACCGACCACTAACGCGATGGAAGCGAGCTTACGCACGGCGACACCCCTTCGTTTGAACGTCATAATTCAAACGCCCGGCGAAGCGTTCGGTTGACGCCTCACCCCACGGCAATCAGCTCTTCCACTTCGCTCAACCGGGCAAGCTGGTGAAGCTGCGAGGGCACGTTATCGTAGCGCAAGGCGCGCCCTGCTTCGTGCGCCACGCTCAGCCATTCGATCAGCAATGCGAGACCGGCGCTATCGCTGTCCGTGACGCCGGCCAAGTCCATCACCGCCGCCTGTCCGCGACCGATCAGGTCGCTGCCGCGGGGCAGCAGCGCATTCACAGTGGAAAAGCCCAGCGAGCCCACGACGCGCACGCGACCGTCCCCGGTCGTTTCGAGAGCGGCCACATCCTGGACCTGGGGGTTCACTTGCTGGCGCCGCCCGCGCGGGCCTCGTTTTCCTTCTCGAGCCGCGCGATGACGTCATCCAGTCCCTTCTGCTGAATTTCCGCGGCAAAGTCCGTGCGAAAGCTCTTCACGTACGAAACGCCCTCGATCACGACGTCCCACGCCTTCCAGCCGTCATCGGTCTTGCGCAGACTGAAATTCACCGGCACCTTTTCGCCCGAGGATTTCTTCACCTCCGTACGCACCGTGGCCGTCGTTTCGCCCGGATCTCCCCGGTAAGGCAGGATCACGAACCGGTCGGCGGTGAAATTCAGCAACGCGTTTCCGTAATTGTGCAGCAACGAATGATAGAACGCATCCACGAAGCGCTTGCGTTGCTCGGGAGTAGCCGTGCGCCAGGTCTGGCCCAACACCAGCCGGGCTGCATAATCGCTGTCGAAATGCGGCAACAGCACGTTCGCGACCAGCGAATCGAGCTTCGCCGGGTCCCGGGCGTACATCGAGCGGTTCGCGTCCAACTCGGCGAGCATGCGCTTCGCGGAACCTTCGATCAGCGCCTGCGGGTCCAACGTGTTCGGGGCTGCTGTCGCGCCGGTTGCCGGCGCTGCCGGCACTTGGGATTGGGCATCGGCCTGCGCTCGCATGCAAGGTACCGTCGCGGCGAGCATCACGCACAGGGGTAGTGCGATGATCGGCCGGGTGCGCAATTCAGACTTCTTCATTTGGCTTTCTCCACGGGCGCCGGGGCATCGGCTTTTGCCGGCGCGGAGCCCGATCCACCCACGCTCTTCGCGAAATTCGCGACAAATTGACCGATCAGGTTTTCGAGCACGAACGCCGACTGCGTGAAGTCTATTTGACCCTTGTCCTTCAAATAAGTGTCGGAGCCGCCGGCAGTCAGGCCGATGAATTTACCCCCGAGCAGGCCCTGAGTGTAGATGCTGGCATCGCTGTCGGTGGGGATCTTGTTGTACTTGGCGTTCAAGCGCAGCAGCACGACCGCCTTGTATTCGTTGGTGTCGAGGTCGATGCGCGCCACCCGGCCAATCTCGACGCCCGACATGGAGACCGGTGCGCCCACCTTCAAATCACCGATATTGTCGAATTTCGCCGTCACGTCGTAATGCGGCGGGCTGGCGATGTGCAAGCCGCGGCTGGTCGTCTGCGTTGTCAAAAAGGCCAACGCGGCGAAACCGAGCAGCACAAAGGCCCCCGTTCCCAGATTCAACGCACTCGACTTGCTCATTACGATGCCCTCTTACAAAAACGCTGCGGTAAGCAGATAGTCCAAGAACAAAACCACCACGGCCGAAGTGACCACCGTGCGCGTGGTCGCCCGCCCGACCCCCTCCGCGGTGGGTATCGCGTAATAGCCCTCGTACACGGCGATCAGACTGCACGCGACGCCGAATATGCAACTCTTGACGATGCCTTCGTTGACGTCGCGCAGGTCGACCGAGGCCCGCATCTGCGACCAAAAGCTGCCCGAATCAACGCCCATGATTTGCACACCCACGAGCTGTGCGCCGTAGATGCCGATCAGGCTGAAGATCGCCGCGAGCAAGGGCATCGTTATGACTCCACCCAGGAAGCGAGGCACCACCACTCTTTGTATCGGATCGACCGCCATCATTTCCATCGCCGACAATTGATCGGTGGCGCGCATCAAACCGAGCTCCGAGGCCAATGCGGTACCGGCACGGCCTGCAAACAGCAGCGCCGTGACCACCGGACCCAGCTCCTTGACCAGGCCGATCGTGGCCGCGGTGCCCAGGGCCTCCTCGGAACCGAAGCGCTGCAGCAGCTGAAAGCCTTGCAGTCCGAGCACCATGCCGACGAACAGGCCGGACAGCATGATGATGACCAGCGACAATGCGCCCGAATTGTAAACCTGCTGCACGATCAAATCGAAGCGCACCAGCGCGCGCGGCGTATGGGCGATCAGGTTCAGCAGGAACCGCGTGATCGCACCCAGGCCCCGCAGCGATTCTATGAGGCTCTTCCAAAGCTCTCTGATCAGGTTCAATGAACCTCGCCCTGCGCCAAAAGCTCGCTGAAATAGTCTTGAGCGGGATAGTGAAACGGCACCGGTCCGTCGGGTAGGCCGCCGACGAACTGCCGCACGACGTCCGACGGGTAGGATTGCAGCTCCTGCGGCGTGCCACGGGCCACGACTTTGCCGCCCGACAACAAGAACACGGTGTCGGCCACGGTGGTGATTTCCTGCACGTTGTGCGACACGACGATGCTGGTCAAACCGAGGGCATCGTTCAGACGGCGGATCAGCCGCAATATGACGCCCATGGAGATCGGGTCCAATCCGACGAACGGCTCATCGTAAATCAAGATGTCCGGGTCCATCACGATGGCGCGCGCCAAAGCCACTCGCCGGGTCATACCTCCGGACAGCTCGCCCGGCATGAGCGGCGCGGCGCCGCGCAAACCCACCGCCTGCAGCTTGGTGAGCACCAACTGGCGAATGATCCGCTCCGGCAGGTCCGTATGCTCGCGAAGCGGAAAGGCGACATTCTCGAAGACGCTCAAATCGGTGAGCAACGCACCATTTTGGAACAGCATACCCATGCGCCGCCGCAGCACATACAGATCCGCGCGGCGCACGGTGCGCATATCGGTCCCGGCCACCTGTATCGAGCCGCTGTCGGCAACCGCCTGGCCGGTGATCAGACGCAGCAACGTGGTCTTTCCCGTGCCGCTCGGTCCCATGATGGCGGTCACCCGCCCGCGCGCTATATCCATGTCGAGGCCCGCAAACACCGCTCGGGAGCTCACGGCATAACCTAGATTGCGGATCTCGACGATGGAGGTGGTTTGATTCAAGGGCTTGCTTGAGCGTTGAATTCCGCGCCGCGAGGCGCGGAGTCGCCGGCAGGGCGGAGGACTAAGCCGCCGCGCTTTCCATCGAAGTCTTGTAGGCACCGCCCGCCGCCAAGCCATTGAGCTTGGCTCGGGTGAACAGCGCCTTCTGGCCGGCCGCGAAAGTTGCCGGGTTGCCGCTCCAGGCGCGCAGGGCCGTCTCTTGCAGGGCGCGCCCGTAGCTGAACGTAAGCGCCCACGGCGCCGGCCCCGCCGCATTCATCAGACTCAAATGCAGTGTCGCTTCGGTCGGGCTCTG
>Ga0209048_10001338_pt1 | contig 25475 bp, 23 predicted proteins | sample FrelakmetCRP12CR_FD_187146 | JGI IMG/M metagenome (GOLD analysis project Ga0209048, IMG submission 187146) | Freshwater lake sediment microbial communities from the University of Notre Dame, USA, for methane emissions studies - CRP12 CR (SPAdes)... | ecosystem: Environmental > Aquatic >... | reverse complement strand
AAAAGTGAAAGAGATTTCTTCTGTTGCCGCTGTTGGTCTTGGAGGACATTTTCATGGCAGTATTCTCAAGATGATTCTTGATGCAGGACTGATGGTTCAAATTGTCCTGCTGTTGCTCCTTTTCTTTTCTGTAGTGTCGTGGGCAATCATCTTGATGAAATACAGGAGCATCAAAAAGGTAAAGAAGGAAAATAGTATGTTCCTGGATGCCTATATGAGCAGTAACAAGCTCTCCGATATTTTTCCCGAAGCGAAAAAATACAAATTTTCAACCATGGCTGAGGTATTTCAGGCAGGCTATACGGAACTTGTGAAGATAACCAAGGTCATAAGGGGGTCGTCATCTCCTAAAGAATCCGATGAATCGACTCTACTTCAACTGGAGATGAAGGGTATAGATAACGTTGAAAGGGCCTTGAACAGAGCATGCAGTTCTGAAGCAACAAGACTTGAAAGCACACTCAGCTTCCTGGCAACAACAGGAAGTGCGTCTCCATTTATAGGGTTATTCGGAACAGTCTGGGGTATTATGGATACATTCAGGGGTATAGGCACAAGAGGCTCGGCAACCCTTGCTGTCGTGGCACCAGGCATTTCAGAGGCGCTTATTGCTACAGCCGCCGGCCTTGCTGCTGCTATACCTGCTGTCATTTTCTACAACTATTTTCTGAATGTTGTAAAGGACATGTCCATGGAAATGGACAACTTCGCTTCCGAAATACTAAATATCATTGAAAGAAATTATGTGAGAAAATAGAGTTCCTTATGAAGTCCGGAAGAAAAAGAAATAGCGGCAGCAAGCTCTTGGCGGAAATAAACGTCACGCCTCTCGTTGATGTCGTGCTGGTCTTGCTAATAATTTTCATGGTGACAGCTCCCATGCTTCAGATGGGCATAGACGTCAACCTGCCGCGGGTCAAGTCGAAGAGTATCGATGTGACAGAGGAAAAACTTGTGCTGACGATTAACAGTTCAAAAGAGATATTTATAAATAAGAATAAGGTCCCTGTTACTGGTCTCAGTACAAAGCTGGAAAACATCTTTGCCAACAGGATCGATAGAGAAGTTTTTATGCGGGCTGACAAGAACGTTCCTTATGGGTTTGTCGTGGAAGTGATGTCCGAGGTCAGAAAAGCTGGTGTCGATAGGCTGGGGATGATAACAGAGACACCCGAGGAATCAAAGTGACGTTCCGCAGGATGATAGAGGATGCAAAAGGAGCGAGATGACAATGATATCAGCTTCAACAGTATGATTTCTATATCTGTATTAATTCATACTGTAGTGCTGTCTGTCATTTTCTTTGCACCATCTCTTCCCTCTCCAAGATGGACTTTCGGTCCCGTCTATTCCGTTAATCTCGTAAGTTTGTCTGAAGTTCTCCAGGAAAGGAAGGCGCAATCGGCAATTTCGAGAGAAATCAGTCAAGCGATTCCGGGTGAGCATTCTTCTACCTTGAAAAAGCGTCCCGATACCGTTCCGGCTGTCCCCATCAAGAGGTTGGATTCTCAAAGAAAGCAGGTTAGCAGTGTTGATAGAGCAATAGAGGATATTAGGAGAAAAGTAAATACGGGAATGACCCCGCCACACCCAGCGGGCCAGAAGGATATTGCTGAATCCAACGCAAAGATGAACGTTTATTACAGCCTAATATGGTCCAGGATAAGGGGAAAATGGACTTTGCCTCAGGGAATATTACCGAGGGAGAACATTGAGGCTATTATACAGGCGAGGATACTAAGGAACGGTACAGTGGTAGATTTGAGTTTTGAGAAACGCTCAGGCAATCGATATTTCGATGAGTCCGCTATGAAGGCCATCAAGAAGGCAAGCCCTCTTCCTCCTCTGCCTGACTCGATAAGAGATAACAATATCGACGTGGGCATCAGGTTCCATTCAATAGAATTCAGATAGAGTTGGGAATCCTTACAATGAAGGGTCTATGGTTTCAGTCATGAATTGCCGCAATATTAGATGCAGATGTTTTCTAAAATTAGTTGCCCTCGTGGCGACTATGCTATCCGTCTTATGTTTGCCTCATAGTGCATTGGGCAAGGTATACATTGACATCGATTCTCCCGCCTTCCAAAAATTTCCCATCGCCATTACGGATTTCAGTAAAACTGGTCAACAGAGCAATCAGACGGAGCTTTCGAGCTGGTTTTCAGATACTTTGGCTAAGTATTTGGAGATGACGGGATTCTTTAACATCATCAGCAAGAAGGCTTTTCTAGAAGATCAAAAACAGGCAGGCTTAACGGTGGAAAGTATCAGGTTTCCCGACTGGTCTGTCATCGGCGCTGAATACTTGGTGAAGGGAGCTTTCCAATCTAATGGGAAGGATATGACCGCCGAATTTCATCTTTTCGATGTAATAAAGGGAGAAGTCATTACCGCAAAACAGTACTCCGGAAAAATAGAAGATAAGACCGAAATGGTGCGCAAGTTTTCCGGCGAAATTCTTTCTGCCCTTACAGGGGATGAAGGCGTATTTGGGACAAAAATCGCTTTTGTACTAAAGAAGGGACAAAATTCAGATATCTACACGATCAATTTCGATGGAACTGAATTTCTCCGAGTTACTAACTTCCAGTCATTGACTCTATCGCCACGCTGGTCTCCGGACGGAAAATTTATTTCCTTCACATCTTATAGAAATAGGAATCCTGATCTCTATATAAAGTCGACAAACGGTGTAAAGGTTGACAAAATTGCAAATTTTGACGGTATCAATCTGGCTGGCTCCTGGTCGAGGGATGGCAGAAAGCTCTTACTGACCCTAAGTAAAGACGGCAATGAAGAAATATATAAGATGGATCTCGGTAGCAGAAATCTTGAACGTCTCACACATAATTTTGCGATTGATGTATCGCCCGCCTGGTCGTCTGATAATAAAAGAATTGCTTTTGTTTCAAACCGTTCCGGCTCACCGCAAATATTCACAATGGACACGGATGGAAGTGACGTGAAAAGAATTACTTATGACGGAAGTTATAATACATCCCCATCCTGGTCGCCGAGGGGTAACAGAATAGCGTATGAAGGGCTGGTGGGGGGACGTTTCCAGATATTCTCCGTAAATGAAGATGGCGGCAACCCCTTGCAGCTAACCTTCGACAACGTTGATCATGAATCCCCGTCCTGGTCTCCAGATGGCAGGTACTTAGTCTTCAGTACAAGGGGCAGCGGCAAACACAGAATTTGCGTGATGAATGCTAACGGGTTAAATGTGAGAGTGCTATACGAAAATGTGGGCGGCTGCATGAGCCCATCTTGGTCGCCAAGAATAAAATGATATTCCGTCAATAAGGTTATTGGAGAATGTATCAAAAAATTGTGAGTCTTCTTTGGCACCGTTTGAGGCCTATTACCAGATGGGTATGATCGCCATATACGACAATCCGCCGCAATCATCTGGAAAAACTTCTGAAGTGATGCGTAGGAAGGATAATTAACAAATCGTTAAGGTTAGAGAAAGCAAGATTTGGAATTTTTGTGATTGACCTTTAGGTTGGATTGTGGTTAAGAAGATTAGAAATCAGCAAATAACCAATTTCCGTAGACCAACTAAGACAGGAGACAACGCAATGAAGAGGAGTCTTGCAATACTAGGGATTATTGGGTTGATAGTGTGCCTTTCATTTATGGTTATGTCAGGATGCGCAAAAAAATCCGCCGTAAAAGAGCAGGCAGTTTCAGCTGAAGAAAAGGCTGCTGCGGATAGGGCAGCGGCGCAAGCGAAGGCCAAGGCGGAAGCGGATGCAAAGGCGCGGGCTGATCGAGAAGCCCGCTTGGCTGCTGAACAGAAGGCGAAGGAAGAGGCGGAAGCGAAGGTAGCCCCCCAGGAAGAGGCTGCTGCGGTAAGGGAAGAAATGATATTTAAGGATGTACTTTTTGATTATGATAAATTCAGCCTCAAACCCGAAAGCAGGGACATTCTCAAACAGCTTGCAGAATGGCTGACCAAAAATAAGGATAAAAGTGTTCTCATAGAAGGTAACTGTGATGAAAGAGGGACGACCGAATATAACCTCGCCCTGGGAGAAAGACGTGCCAAGGAGGCCATGAAATACCTCGTTGAACTTGGGGTTGATGGCAATAGGATAAAAACAATCAGTTATGGCAAAGAAAGGCCCTTGGATCCTGGAAATACTGAAGAAGCTTGGGCAAAAAACAGGAGAGATCACTTTGTCGTCACATCCAAGTAGAGGGGTATAATGGGGAGGGCTACTGATTGAAGAGATTTGCATTCTTGCTCTTAATAGTATCTCTGATCTGCACCGTAGGTTGTGCAACGACCAAAGATCTGCAGCGCGTTCACGGGGATTTTGATAGGCAAGTCTTGGCTTTGAAAGAGGAAGATGCAGGCATTCGAAAAGATATTGCCAAGATTAAAGAGACGCAAGCGTCTTTACAAAAGAGCCAGGCAGAAATACGCGCAGACATTACTGAGGTGAGAGATGGCGTCCAAAGCTTGAGGGGTATAACAGAAGGACTAAAAAAGGATATAGCGGCAATAAGGGAAAGACTTGATAATGCATCTCTGAAAATAAATTATATAGAAAACTTTCTTGAAATTGGAAAGAGAGAAAACCATTCGGAGGGCGATAAAGCGGGAAAGGTCGCTATAAAAAATGCCATAAAAGGGAAAACGGACAAGGAATCGGCATATGCATTGGCCTATGAAACTTTTAAGGAAGGAAAGTATGAAAAGGCCAGGGGGGAGTTTCAGGGTTTTCTGAAACAGTACCCTGACTCAGAATATTCTGATAATGCCCAATTCTGGATAGGGGAAAGTTTTTATTTCGAGCAAAAATATGAAAAGGCCATACTCGAATATGAGAAAGTGGTCAAAAACTATCCCAAGGGCAATAAGGTTCCGTATGCTTTGTTGAAACAGGGGCTTTCTTTCTTGAATCTGGGCGACAAATCGAGTGCGAGACTGATTCTTCAGCAGATAATAAAAGAGTATCCCAACACCAACCAGGCAAGGATAGCAAGGTCAAAACTGATAGAAATTAAGTGAGAAACAGTAAAAGCATGACCCCTTCCTGTCATATTTGTTTCATCGATCCAGGGAAACAGGTATGACTCCGGCAGGGGGTTTGAGATCAAAGATCGTCGCATCAATTTCCTTCGCCGGCCCGATATCAACATAACGGATGATGATATCGGGCTTTTCATTGTCTCCATATGCAATTGTAACGTTCTGGGGCAGGGTCATGTTTTCTATGCAGTCCCGCCCTATGAATCTGGCGCTGTACAATCGGGAGCTGTCGCCTGCAAATAGATCGACTCTGACGAGGTGATACTCCGGATCTATCCAGAGAGATTGAATTTTTCTGTTTTCAGAAAGGATATCAACTCTGTAGAGGGTACCTTCGTGAGAACCGTCTAAGGTAATGGTTTTTCCTTTTATTTCAGGATACGTACCTATCAGGATAGACGTCATGCCTTCTATCTCTATCCCTGTCGCAGCACTAGGAAGAAAATGCGCCAGATTTCTTGCCGATGCCTTCCCTATAAAGAATTTTCTCTTCTCTGGCACAAAAACCTTCAAGACATTTTCGTGGACGGTCAAGAAGAGATCTGCCGGACCTATGAGAGGTATCGATTCTAATCTCAATGAGGACGGTCTCTTTAGCACTAGAGCGGCTTTTAGGGGATATCGGCCTTCGGGAGTATTAACTTCAATACGCGCAATGGCTTTAACACCAGCATGGAAGTAATTGCCTGAGTCTATCTTTTCCAGAACAGCAAGGGGAGAGGAGAAACCTCGTTCTGAGCCTTCATGGATTGGCTGTGTTTTCTTGATGGTACATGCCAGAAAAATGAGGAGGAATGACAGAATGAAAAAAATCGACGGCAATCTTTTCCACATCAGGGGATTTTCCCTTTGGTGAGTTCATCCAGCTTTTTTTTCAGGTCACCATTGGCGGGGTTTAGTTTCAACGCCTGTCTGTATATTTCTATTGCCTCACTTGTCCTGCCTGCCTTTGCATAGGCGTCACCCAGGTGTTCAGCGATAGTTGCATCATTGGGAAGGCCATCCGATGCCTCTTTAAGATATTTTATGGCCAGCTCCATCCTGTTTTGTCTGAAATATACCCAGCCTAGGCTGTCAATCATGTAGACATTCCCGGGCTTTAAGGTGAGGGCCTTCTTGATCATCTTCTCAGCTTCATCAAGACGGATGCCCCTGTCTGCAAACGTATAACCTATAAAGTTTAGTGCTTCTGCATTCTCCTGGTCAATTTTTAAGACTGACTCCATTTCATTTATGCTCTCGTTAAAACGGTTTGTCTTTTCATAGAGGACACCGAGACTATAATGAAGGTCTATGCTATGTGGCAATGCAGAAAGACCTTCCCTTAATATTCCCTCGGCAGATGATAATTTCTTGTCCTCCTCATAGAGGGAGGAGAGATAAACGTAAAGACCCGGCTTATCTCGATTGTTACGAATAGCTCTTTCCATTACTTCTATGGCTTGGGCAATTTTGCCCTCCCTCTTCAGGATGATTCCAATATTGATCTGCGCGTTTCCATAAAGTTCTGAATCCAGGGGAATCATCTTAAATTCTTCAATTGCCTTGCCATGCAACTTCTTCTCTTCGTATGTTGAGGCGAGCAAATATCTGGCTCTCTGGTCATTGGGATTTCCTTCCAGTAAAATAGTAAACTCGCCAATGGCATCATCAAGCCTTCCCTTTTCGAGGTAAAGGAGACCGAGATCCAGTCGCGCTTCCCTATTGCCAATATCAAAGTCTAGAATTCGCTTGAATTCCCTCTCTGCATCGTTTAGTTTTTGTTCTCTGAGTAAAATTTCGCCCAGCTTTATTCTTACGTTTGTGCCGGGTGGATGGAGATCAGCAAAACTTCTATACAATTCTATTGCCTGATCGGTTTTCTTTTCCTTTTCATAGAGAAGTCCTAAATCGATCAACGCCGGTTCGAAAGTGGGTTTTATGGAAAGAGTCTTCTTAAAACTTTGCTCCGCTTCTTCATAGCGTTTCATATCCGTATATATCTTTGCCAGATAATAGTTACCAGTGAGATGGTCTGGACTGATTCTGATGAGATCTTGAAAGGTTTTCAAGGCCTTTTTGTAGTTCTTGGTTTCCGCATAGATGGTTCCCAGGTATAAGCGGGAAAATGTATTATTAGGATCCATCTCAATTACCTTTTCATATTCCCCTATAGCGTCCTCATAATCCTTTATGTTCAGGTATAGTCCACCCAAGAGAAGATGGGCATTTACATTATTCGGATATTCTGTGAGATATTTTTTGCTGAGAGTGATAGCCTTTTGTATCTCGCCTCTTTCAATATATAGGGATATAAGTTCTGTCTTGAGGTAGGAGGACTTGGGGTCGAAACTCAGAGCCTTTTCACATTCCTTTATGGCGCCGTCCAAATTATCATCAAGAATATGCAACACGCCGAGGGAGTAATGATATGTCGAATCGAATGACGGTCGCTCCGTCCCCTCTGAGAGGTCCGAAACCTTGCCTTTCAACGGTGAAGATGCACACCCGGCAAAAAAGCATAAGATTAAGATAAAAAAATATTTGTTGTTCAAATAAATTCGCATTTTAATAAATTCATACCGTCTCAATTTTTCCTAGAAAACTCGGGCAAAAGTGAAGGAACAGCTGCCGGTCGTTTTTGAGGATTATTGAACAAGTGCGGATACGGGAACGATATCAATACCGCGAGCTTTTAGAACTGGTATTGCCTCCTTCAGAGCCTGAATAGTTTTCAGGTGGGGATGCCCTATCATTACAACCGCTTCTGATTTATTGTCAAATTCCCTGTCGACCCTGGCCGTCAAGTTCCGAAAAATCGTCATGTAGTCATTATTGTCATTATCAATAAATACTTTTCTCGTGATAAATGGAAGTCCTAACTTCCGAGCAATTTTCGGACCCCTGGACAGCGGGGTCGTCAGGCTATCGACAAAAAAAAGATTCCTTTTCTTAAGTTGTCTAAATACAATATCAAGTTTTGTTTCATCCTCCATAAATTTCGATCCCATATGATTGTTTACGCCTGACAGATGAGGAATTGCATCGAGATCTTTGTCAACCATCTCCTTGATTTGCCGATCACTCATGCTCAGAAAAAGGGCCCCCATGCCCGGGTTCTCGTTCGGAAAAGTATGAGGCTCCATAGGGAGGTGGAGAAGAATTTCTCTTTTCGCACGGTGCACAATATTTGCTGCATCTACCGAATGTGTATAGTGAGGAAGAATGGCAAAAGTTAGGGAGGCATCAATCTTGAGAAGTTCGTAGAGAGGTGAAAGATCATAACCAATGTCATCTATGAGAATGGCGATCCTCTTTCTCGACTGGCTAGTTTTATCTTTAGGGATTGCGCTATCCGTCCCATATTTCTCCTGTATATTTCGCGATGGTTTTTCCCTTAGAGCGCCCCCTTGCTCACCCTTTGTTGCATGTTTCCCTTCCTTCACTTCCTGGTTCCCGGCACGGTACAGGTATAGCGCCATAGCAGAAATTATGACTGCTAAAATTATGACAAGTAACGTCGACCTCCCTTTTCGCCTCATAATCTATTAACTTCCGCCGGGTTGAACTCCACGTCAGCTCTTCAGATTCTTTTTCATTATATCCCAGCTTTTTATAATATCCAAGGCGCTCTTTAGCTGATTATCCTGCATTAAAATGTCCTGCTCTTTCTTTGCACCTTCAGTCTTGTTCGTATCATTTTCTTTTTTCGACTTTATGTGACCCTTGAGGTCTCTTTCCCTGATGAAATCATCCGTCATTTCTCTTTCTTCAGGGGGTCTGATATGTTTTATGATGATATCTGGGTTTATTCCCTCAGCCTGGATAGATCTCCCGCTTGGCGTATAGTATTGCGCCGTGGTTAGTTTTAGGGCTGATCCTTCTTCGAGGGGGATAACAGTCTGTACTGATCCTTTTCCAAAGGTCTTGGTACCGAGTACCAATGCCCTCCCGTTGTCTTGCAGCGCTCCTGACACAATCTCAGCAGCGCTGGCCGTACCCTCATTAACCATGGCAATGATTGGACACGCTGGCTCATCACCGTCGTCTTTCGCGACCGATTTCGTTTCCATGTTTCTGGTTCTTCCCTTAGTTGTGACAATGACTCCAGATTTAAGGAAAACATCGGCGACTGACACCGCCTGATTTAATAAGCCACCAGGGTTATTCCTGAGGTCCAAGATGATGCCGTCAAGAACACCATTTTTTGCTTTAATATCCCTTAGTTCTTTTTTTAGATCATCCGCTGTTCTTTCTTGAAATGAAGATACCCGGATATAACCGATATGATCATCGTAGATCTTTGATTTGACGCTCTTTATCTTGATGATGCTACGGGTAATCACAAAATCTTTCGGCTTGGTCATATCCTCCCGCACAATGGTGACAGTTACTTTGGTATCCTTTGGCCCACGCAGTTTCTTTACTGCCTCCATTATAGTAATGTCCTTCGTTGATTTCCCGTCAATCTGTATAATATGGTCACCCGCTTTAATGCCTGCATTGTAGGCCGGAGTATCCTCAACAGGCGAAACAACCGTCAGGACATCTTTCTTTATGGTGATTTCAATACCGATACCCCCGAAGCTACCGCGTGTTTCTGCCTCGAGATCTTTGTACATCTCGGCGGTCATGTACGTACTGTGGGGATCCAGGGACTTCATCATTCCATTTATAGCCCCCTCCAAAAGTTTTCTTGAATCTACTTCTTCGACATAGTTCTTCTGCACCATGTCGAGTACTTCATTGAAAGTCTTGAGATTCTTGTATATACTCCGCTCCAGTGCCGCTGATACTTGGGAATCTCCCTGAAGGCCAAGCAGGAGCAAGCAGGCAAGCAGGCACAGAGACAAGAACGCTTTTTTATGTAAAATGCTTTTCATTCAATCCTCCACTGCTGACATTGATACGGTCCGTATAAGATAATTATCGAAATAACGATAACACTATTTTTATTCAATTTTCCATAACTTTTTAAGATGGTCACATAATACCGGACACATGATGAGCCTCTCAAGATGACTAGTATCGCAGTTGAGAAGGCTTATGAGTAGAAAAAGATACAGCCCCCAGGAACACTCGTCCATGCCGTCTTTGCAAAAAAACGATTGAGTCGCGCGTTATATTTGTTAATTTAGATTGTCTTCATGCACAATTGGTTTTCAAAAGACCTGTGCACCCCGCTTTGCTGCTCTTAAGAAGCTGTCATATGTGTTTTATCCGCGTCACTAATCTTGCAGAGGTTATCAAGACTGAGGCTGTAAGGAAATCGCATGATTCAATCAGTTGCGGCCGATCTGGGGATTTTCTGCGGATATGAAGTTGACGCTCCCGTTTATGATTCCGCCTTCGTCAATGACTAAGTTGCGGCATCTGATATGGCCTCTCACGTCTGCCGATTTCAAAAGTGTAAGAGTGCCTGTGACTTCGATGGATCCTTCGAAATATCCCGCTATAGTCAGGGAAGTTGCACTTATTTGCGCTTTTACATTGCTATCTTTTTCCGTGAAAACAGTTTCAGCAAGGATCGTCCCTTCTATGATTCCTTCGACGATCAGGTGCCCTCTGAAATGCAGAATCCCTTCGATTTTGCAATCCCTGTTCACTATAGAAATATTGTTGTCTCTTGCCTTCACCTTCAGGTGTTTCCTCGTTTTTCTTCTACGATCAACTTTTCAAATTGAAATTCTCTTTTAATACAAGTTTGCCGTCGTCTGAAAATACAAATATTGAGGCGGAATCATAAACATGCTGTATGGAGATGTCCTTCGCTATGACTTTGTGTCTAATGATGGAAAAGGGGTCGCCATCCTTGAAATTTTGCGGGACTCCATTGGACAGAATAGTTTGGGGATCAGCTGCCCAGCGTTCTGCTCCCAAACCATCTGATTTCAGGATGAGGAAGATATACCCCGACTCAGGAGTATTTTTTGAGGTCTTGTTTTTCAGGAGAAACGAATAGCGGAGTAATTTTCTTGAAAGGTCGAAGTTTGCTTCAAAATTTTCTATAGACAAGTTGTAAGATTGCGCAGCAGTATTTACCACTGTCGCATCGGCTGATGCCTCGTTCTTTCCCGGATCGGAGGGTTTAGCATGGGTATTGATATTGGCTGTGATGTCTTCCTTAAAACTTCCAATACGATTGTGGAGAAGAACTGCGGTGAAGGATATAACACATAGCCCAATGACTGTTACGAGGCAGATTGTTAAGATGTTCCCCGGCAGCTTAAAAGAAAACAGCCTCCTCTCGTCATGAATGATGATGATGGTAAACTTTTTTTGTCTCTTGTCTAAGCGCATTTAAGAGAGGTTTCGCGAAGAAATTATTCTAAATCCGTCTGCTAGGAATGAAGCTTCTTTCTTGGAGCATCTTGTTTCCTCTGCTTACGGAAAAATTAATCCATCTTAGCCGCCAAAAAAACAAGATTCTAAGACATCAGTCAATTATCTAAATGTTTATATTTATACCGTCGCGAGTTTTGCGAGTGATACTACCTGACGCCTAACTCTTCCGGGTAGGGTGGTATATTAAGGTTGCGAGGATGAGCTGCCGTTGACAGACGAGCTACACAAACTGCCCGTTACCAGGTAGAATCCCACGGGGCGCAATTGTTGGTCCCCGATGAATGGTACTTATAAAGTAGTCCACTATTTCTTCGTCAAATTGGCGATTAGCATTTCTTTTCAACTCGGCAACAGCTGCGTCTATCTCCATTGCCTTTCGGTATGGTCGGTTGTTAGTCATGGCATCAAAAGCATCCGCAACTGCCAGCATCCTGGCAAAAAAGGGAATATTGGAACCCTGGAGGCCATCGGGATAACCAGTACCATCCCACCGTTCGTGGTGATGGCGGATTATTAATCTTTCCGTATCCAAGATGGGAAGGGGCTTTAAGATGTTTTCTCCAATCACTGAATGTTTCTTTATAACATCGAATTCGTAAGTAGTGAGTCGACCTGGTTTCAGCAGGATATCATCAGGTATAGAGATTTTTCCTATGTCATGCAGAGTTGCCGCTATCTTTAGCGATTCTATTTCACTAGGGGAACAACTCATGGATTCTGCAGTTCTAATTACAATATCCTTCACCCTCATGGAGTGCTCTTCTGTGTAATAATCTCGGGCCTGAATGGAAGTGACGAGAGACTGAAAGGTGCTTAAAAGATTCGTATACAGACTTTCATACAGAAGTCTATTCTCAATATTGAGAGAAGCCCTGTTGGCAATACTCTGGATATAGTAGAGATCTCTTTCCGTATAGACATGTTCGTTACTTTTTCCTGAAAGAGCTATAACGCCAAAGACCTGGTCTCTCATTTTCAGAGGCGAACAGATAACAGATGAATATACCGTATCTTTGATGATGTTGCGCAGCAAAGGCTCTTTCCTGCGGACGGTATCTTTGAGTATGGAGTTGAGTGATGGTATAATGACGCTTTTGAAAAAAGTCTGCGGCACTCCTTTGACGACAACAGGATCAAAATCATCATAATCTTTGTCGTACAAGAGTATAGAACAGGCCTCACCGCCTACGATCTTCAGGGCGAGATCAACCATTTCCTGAAATATTTCGTCGTTGTTTTTTGCGAGTTCAATCTTGTCATATATGTAGCTGCGTGTAGACAGGTCACTTATCTTGGTAGTCAAAGAAGGGGACGTTGTTTGTTTATCGTATTCAGATAAAATGGTTTTTGCCCTTAAATGGACATCGACTTTATAGATCAGGTCATCAATATTGAACGGCTTTGCCAGAAAATCTACTGCGCCGGTCTTCATTGCGGAGACTGTCAGTCCGATAGTGGGGTAGGCTGTAATAATAATCACGCGTGTTGCCGGCTTGATTTCCCTGATCTTGTCTAAGAGATCCATGCCGTTCATGCCTGGCATCATGACATCGCATATGACCATATCAAAATGGTTTTGCTTCAGCTTTTCCAGGCCTTCGATACCGTCGGACGCCTCTATTACTGCGTAATTGCCAGCCTGACATACGGCGTCAACAACGAGTGATCTGGTGCCGATGTCATCGTCGACGACCAGTATAGATTTTTTTTCTGGAATTACATCATTCATACTTAAAAGGCATGATCGATTTTGTCTAAGGACACAAGAGCTGGCTCAGTCTTTATTTTTCTTGGATTTCAGAAGAACATCCACCATGCTATATGATATTTTATCGTAAACGGCTGTTTTGTCGGCAGAGTCCAGTGTGGCTATGTCGGCATTCTCTGCACCCTCTGTCGCATCGGGTTGCTGCGACGTTCCGACCTTGGCCTTGTTCTGTTTACGATATGACTTTAGAATCCGATCAGTCCGATAAGATGAAATCGTCATCGCTCACCGCCTCTCCGTTTACCCCCATCCCTAATTGAAGTACACGATTATTTTTATTAAGTTTCTAACATATGAAGGTCTCCATTGCAAGAGAAAATTAGGATCTATATTTAGGGAGGGGTTTAACGAATAGAGGGAACTATGTTAGCCGGATGAAGCATACTCATTATTAATTAGCTGATTATATTTTACAGCACAAAAATCTCAATTATAAATGATGATTTTAATATTCTATTTGACTATTGGCCAATTTTTGTTAACATCTGAGCCTCTTCAAACTTAGCTATTTTTTATATCTACATAACCGAAGTTATCCTTTAAGAATGTTTTATGAAAAATGCAAAGATATTAATTGCTGCGGACAATGAACTGAGCAGCAATAATCTTTGAGAACTGCTGAAAGGCCAAGGCTATGAGGTTATGGCTGTCGAATATGGCAGGCAAGGAATGCAGAGAAGGAGAGTCTGTCTGACCTGATTGGGGTGAGAGTAGTCAGGAAGACGCAAGGCAATATTGTTACGATTTACTCTACTGGCCGCGCGATGAAAGAAGGCTACGATGATTCTAAAGAGGCGAAGGTGGAGAAGGCATGGAAGACGTTGCAGAACATGATCATCGATAATAGGAAGTGAGATAATGATTAACGAAGACGGTAAAGATCAGGGAACAAGAAAAGCGACGCTCGCTGATCAGGAAAATAATAAAGATATGTATTACCAAGAAATTTACAGCGTTCTGGAGAGAGCGTTTCAGGATACATTTATTGAAGAACTTGTGCCTGGCATCGTTCACAATTTTGCCAATCCCCTAAATGGTATCATGGGGCGCGCCAGGTTGCTGCAAAGAAAATTAACGGATATCATGAAGAAAGCAGATGTAGAAAAGGATAAATCTTATCAGGAGAACAATGAAAAACTGGTCCGTGATGTTGACTCCATAGCGCGTGAGGCTGATAGACTATCTGTCATTCTTCAGACCGTGATGGGGAAATTTTGTGCGATCGGTGATCGGACTGCGCAGAAAGTGAATCTATCCGAGCTTATCGAACTGGAGATGAGGTTTTTCGATTTTTATCTGGATTTTAGGCATAGCGTCAAGAAGACTTTGCAACTCGATAAAGAACTACCGGAGGTCAGAGGATCCCCCGCTGACTATTCACTGGCCTTTTCTGCATTGATCAGATATGCAACTGTCGCCATGAAGGACAGTGCCCCAAAGGAACTATATATTTCAACACAACTTGAAAATGGAAAGATATGCGTGAAGATCCAGAATCGAGGGGTTCCCCTTTCCGACGATCTGAAAAGACTATTGCTTGATGAAGTGCAGGGGTATGCTCCTTCTCTGGGAGGAACCGGAGAAAGGGCACTGCTATGCGCCTTTTCGCTGTTAAGGAAATGGGGCGCCGGCTTTGACATAAGGCGTGAGAATGGCTTGAATACTTTTATCGTATTGATGCCTTTTTACCAGGCAAAAAATCAATTCGGCGATTACAGTTAAAGGGCTGTTTTGACGATTAATGATATACGTATCTTTATCTTGTGTTGCCGCGGTGCACCCATGGCAGTTACACGGAGTAAGATTGGCAAAGGCAATTCCGGCAAAGGAGAGGCACGACTTCGCAGATGGTACCAAGATTTTTTCGCCATGAAAGCACTCCCCACTTAATGTGCAGAACTTACTATAAGTCTATCTCCATATCATCGGTTGTCATAAAGGTATTCTTGAATATTTTTCTGGCCACACCTTCTGATTCCTTCCTTTCTGCCAGGGTCTTATATATTTCTGCGTCGAAATGAACGAGAGCCAATCTTCTTGCACCGGCTTCCTTGGCAATCCCTGCAGCAGTCTCCGGGTTCAGATGAGGCCAGCTTTCGGACGACTGGCCGCTTTTGTATGCACATTCAGCTATGAGGAGATCTGATGATCTAGCCAGATGGATGGCATTCGCGCAGAAACCGGTGTCCGGGCAGTAGCTGATGACCTTTCCTTCTATTTCATACCTGTATCCTAAAGTCAGTGACTGGTGATTGAGCTCTTCGGCTTCAACTGTGAATGGAAGTTTGCTGCACTCTTCTGGCAATTCATAAATATTGACTGAAAACGGAAGTCGCGATACGGACGCCGTGAATGGATCATTGACAAATATTTTAAGAGTGTCTCTTGTGCCAGCGGGGCCGCAGATATTAAGACCATGTTGGAAGTTGAATTTACTCAGTGTATGCAAGCCTATAATGTGATCAAGGTGAAAATGGCTGAGGAAAAGGTAGGCGGGCTTCCCACTTCCCTCATGTATATATCGTTCCAGTTTGTAAAGGCCGTTTCCGGCATCGAGTATAATTTCATAATCTGTTGTTCTTATAAGAATGCAGATGGTATTTCCGGTTTGCGTATCGTACCATCCATTTGTTCCTAAAAATACCACTTTCAAATTTGACTTCCCCTTCTTATTTTGATTGCAGTTTAAAAAAATACCCCAGAGTCTGTTGCTTTCCGGGGTATTTTAGATACCTAAGGTTTAAATCGCTTTATCTCTTTTCACCATCACATTTAGGATGTTCTGTATCGATAAAGATTCCCTCCGTACCGGCAGGCGATACATCAACCCTCTCCTCGCGTGCCACGGGATCATCGGTATCATATCCGCGGCGATCTATCCTGAAATTTCCGTCTCCATTAATTTTCTGGCGGTCCATATATAGAAGACTCTGGCAAATGATGGTTTTCTGCCGAGGTTCGCCCTATTTTCTTATCAATGAAATGAAGTATAGAAGAGCGACGGGGTGTTGTCAATGATAAACGAGTTTGATTTTTTCCAGCAGGAATCGTCTTCTCTCCATCTTGCCGATTGGGGAAATGATATGTGAAAAGTTGAAGAAGGCTCACGGTCCAAAACTCGCCGCCGCGTGGGCGGCATGAGGTAGACTTTCTCTGCTGCCATGCGGTGTCTGAAACAAGAAAATCCCTGCTTTCTTGAACAAATTGCGCTGGAAAAGATTGCAAATCATTGATAAGTGTCTATATCTTTCCGCAAACGGGAAAAATATCTCATACCTTACCGCTATTCCCGCAGTCGTGATGTCGATAGACAAATTGTTTTCATTTCACAATTGTGGTATAAGGGCAAACTTCAGATAGTAACTTACGATGCAGTCCTTTTTCATCCCTAGTGGCTAAAGGGGCTGCATTATAGATTTCTTCCTCTCGAGGAGTTGCGATATCCAAAAATGGAGAAGTTTATTAGATGTCCAAGAAAATAACCAATGACAGTCCGCTTCATAGGGCGTCATTGGCGGACAGAAGATCTTCAGGGCGCCAGGAAGTGGATGAAAAATTGCTCGAGAGTGAGCAGCTTTTCAGGAGCCTGACGGAGAAATCCTTTGCCGCCGCCTTCATTGTTCAGGATGGAAAATTCCGTTACATTAATACAAGCGCTATTGCCTATGCAGGATACACGGCGGAAGAGCTCATAGGTAAGGATTCGGGCATCATCGTTCATCCCGACGACAAGGAAATGGTTAAGAAAAAGGCCCGTGAGATGCTCCAGGACATAGATCATGCGCCGTATGAATTCAGAATGGTAACAAAGCAGGGCGCAATCAGGTATGTGATTCAGATTGTTTCCCCCATCCAATACAATGGCAAGCCAGCGATCCTGGGCAATGCCATAGATGTCACCGAGCGCAGGAAGGTGGAGGAGGCCCTGAGAGAATCGGAGAGACGGTTAACGGATATTATTGATTTTCTGCCGGATGCAACACTTGCAATTGACTTAAAAGGGAAGGTTATTGCGTGGAATCATGCCATAGAGGAAATGACGGGCGTCAAAGCCGCCGAGATATTAGGGAAAGGTGACTACGAGTATGCGTTGCCCTTTTACGGCATCCGCAGACCCATCTTGGTTGATCTGGTATTGAAGCCGGATAAGAAAATTGAACGGAGTTATTATTCTATTCTTGAGAAGAATAAAGATCTCCTGATTGTGGAGACATGGGTCCCCTTTCTGAAGTGGAAAAAGGCCTTCCTCTGGGCAAAAGCCAGTCCCCTTTATGATAGCAAAGGCGATATCGTGGGCGCCATTGAGTCAATCAGAGACATTACGGAGCGCAAAGAGGCGGAAAGAATGCTTCAGGAATCAGAGGAAAAATACCGATCCCTCGCATCCAGTATTGATTTGATGTATCTCGTTGACAGGGATTTCAGGTATATGTTCATGAATGAAGGACTCCTGTCGCGGCTTGGTCTCACCCTGGGCAATGTGGAAGGAAAATCATATGATGACTTCCATTCTGAAAAGGATGCCAGAGAATTCAAGGAAATCATCAGCCGCATTTTCAAAACGGGCCAGGCGATCCAGCATGAACACAAGAGTGAAAGAGATGACAAATACTTTCTCAGGTCATTGAGCCCCGTTAAGGATTCTGACGGGAGGACAATAGCTGTAACGGTAGTTTCCAAGGATATTACCAAGCGCAAGCGGGCGGAAGAGGCGCTGAGGGAATCGGAGAGGCGGTTAGCGGACATTATTGATTTTTTGCCGGATGCGACGCTTGCGATTAACCGGAAGGGAAAGGTAATTGCATGGAATCGCGCCATAGAGGAAATGACAGGAGTTAAGGCTGTTGACATGGTGGAGAAGGGTGATTTTGAGTATGCCTTGCCGTTTTACGGTGAGCGAAGGCCTATTTTGATTGATCTCGTCTTGAAACCGGACAAAAAAATAGAGCAGACTTATTATTCCGTCTTCAAGAAGGAGGAGGACCACTTGATCGTGGAGACATGGGTCCCTGCTTTAAAAAACAAAAGAGCCTTCCTTTGGGCAAAGGCGAGTCCCCTTTACGATAGTAAGAGGCGCATAGTGGGCGCCATCGAATCGATCCGGGACATTACGGAGCGCAAGCAGGCGGAGGAAATGCTGGAAACGAGGGAGGTTGAGCTTGAGGCAAAGACAAACGAACTTGAAGACCTGAATGCGGCCTTAAGGGTACTGCTCAAGCAGAGAGAAGAGGATAAAAATGAGCTTGAGCAAAAGGTTCTGTCAAATGTGAAGCTCCTTATACTGCCATATATTGAGAAATTGAAAAGCCGTATAGATCTGAAGAGCTCATCCTATGTCAATGTCCTCGAAGCAAATCTAAGAGAAATCATATCTCCCTTCGCGCAAAAATTGTCGGTAAAGTATTTGAATCTTACCAACAGAGAGGTGCAGATCGCCAATCTTATAAAGGAAGGAAAAACAACTAAAGAAGTAGCGGCACTTCTTAATGTCTCTGAAAGCGCGGTCAATGTATACCGCTATCATATCCGGCGTAAACTCAGTCTAACCAAAAAGCATAATCTTCGCTCTTACTTGTCCACATAATTTCTGAAAAGTTAAATATTTTTTAATATTAGTTATAGATCTTTTAATATTGTCTTTTCGTCTTTATACCTATATAAGACGTTAAATATGACCGCAGCACAGAGTTCACAAACAATTCATTTTAAGGTTTAGATACTTATAACCACAACAGATACCAATAGTTAATACAGTATACTCCATGACCTGCATTAAAAGGCACCATAGTAATGAAAGTGGCAAAATAATAGCAAGGTGGGTGCATTCTTAAATTCCGAAAACATATGGATTGCGAGGATTTAGGCAGTCGTGGGGAAATTTTAATCGATTTTTAATGTTATGGAAGGAGGTGATCATCAAGTTAGATTAGGGTTATGATCCGGTAAACGAATTCTGAAAGATTTTAACAACACTAATTGGAATAAAAAAAGGAGGATTACATTATGGCAGGAGAAATAAAGCCTCGTTGGGGTCAACCCATGACAGGCATCGTTTCTACCATAGTTTTTTTCTTGATCGCCTGGTTTACATGGTATCTTTTCAGCGATCCCCGTGGGCCCGTAGGCTCATTTCCTTATCCATTCGTTATGTATCTCGCTGTGATGATTCTGGTGGGTTTATGGCAGCACATGTTCTTAGGTGACTGGCCCTTTCAGAAGATGTCGCCCGCCGCCAGAGGCGTTACAATGACTATCGTGAACCTGATTATCACATGGTTTGTCATTCACGTCGTTTTCTACCGGGTTCTCGGTCTGGGATTCAATTTCTTGAGTGAGTCCAATCTTGAGGCCCTGGCTGCGGCAGGGGCAACTGTCATGCCGGAAGGTTGCGCCAAAACCCTTACTTACGATACACTGATTAATCCGGCTGCACATTTCGGAGAAAGAGCAGTGGTCACCTTCGTGTTGATCGGATTCTTCTCGTATCCCTTCGTCACGATCCTCTTCGGCAAGTGGCCCATCCGTCCCAGTAACCTGGAGCAGCCCGCAGCCGGCCTTGCCGAGCTTGGCTGGTGCAGTTTGCTCACACTTTTCTTCTACGTCGTACTTATCGTTCCCTTCTGGGGCTTAATCTATGGGAAAGTGTTCGGTAATTCCTTTGGCATCGCCATGCCATGGTGGGGCGGTATAGATGGCACCACGCATGTGCACTGGGTCTTCGGCTGGTGGGAATGGGCGATTGTGGTCCTCTTCATGACGCCCAACGTCTGGCGCATGAAGCCCTGGTCGCTGATTAAACTTCCCCAGCCCGCGAAAGGCTTTGTTTCATTTTGCCTCGTTATTATCCTTGGATATATCCTGGCAAAGGTATTTATAATGCTGACTCCGCTATGGGCACCCATGGATGATGTTATTAAGCATCTCCCCGCGGGAGACAAGGGGAATCCGACGCGTTTCTTCTGGTACCATACCGCCGAGATTGCGGGCATGAGCCTGATTCCTTTCCTTCAGTGGCATCACTACTTTGACGATATGTGCCCGTCGAAGAATGTAGATTCCTGGGGAGGCTTCTGGTTTAGAACAGCGGGCGTGGCTGTATTGTCGGTCGCTCTCTATGTGATTTTCTACCACCTCAATTTCGGTTACTGGGGACTGGGCAATCATCATATGCACGGCAGTTTGGGTGAAAGATTGGTCCACGGTGAATCCCTCATCTGGAACTTCTGGTGGATCATTCCTCTTCTGTGGAACGAATGGTTCATGCACAAGTGGCCTTTCTACGTTCATGTTGAGCATCATTAATTAATTGGAGTCGAGGTAAAGGGGCTGACATGCCCCTTTACCTCGCATTTAGAGTGTTACTCATTTACAGGGATTTTGTTCAAGTGAACGCGGTGAGTTGCGCGCATTCGTAATGTTTTTTTAAAAAGGAGGAAGTTATGGCGAGAATTCGCGGGAAAGCTAAGAAAGCTGAAATTATGACGCTTGAAGAAGCGGTCAAGAAATACATGCATAACGGGATCCAGATTGCCTTCAGCGGGTTTACGGGATTTAACAGAAACCCGATGGCCTTTGCCTGGGAAGTGGTAAGACAAAAATTCAAAGACATGCATGTTATCGACAGGCATGGCAGTTGCTGCACCTGGCTCCTTAACACCGTCGGCGCTATTAAGATTTATGAAACCGACTGGATGGGCTGGGGCGAGATGGCGGGGAAACTCGACATCAATATGGAAAGGATTTACAAGGCGGGAAAGATGATCCTTGAAGATTACTCTCACGGCTCCATGGCCATGAGATTCCTTGCCGGCGCTATCGGGGCGCCCTTCATTCCCTATTATGCACCGTTGGGATCGGACCTCTACAATCCGGACTATGATGCACTGGGGAAAGCGGGTCTCAGGAATGGTAAAAACCCGAGAATTGCGAAGAAGAAATTCATCCAGATTGAAGAACCCTTCTTTGGAGATGGAGAGGTTGTCCTCCTGCCTGCTGCAAGGCCGGAACTGGCAGTCATCCACGTATCTCAGGTGGGTGATAAAGGGACGGCGAGGTGGCGGGGCGTCGGGACCATTGACAAAGAAATCGCCTTTGCCTGTGATAAAGTTGTAATCACTGCTGAAGAGATCGTTCCCGAGGCAGAGATGAGGAAGGATCCGGAAGCCAATCAGATTCCCTTCTTTACTGTTGATGCAATTGTCGAAGTGCCCTGGGGAGCCTTCCCGAGCGGTGTCCCTTTCTATTATGATTATGACGCGCCCTTCATGAGGGAGATGGATAAAGCATCAAGAAACGTGGAAGATTTGAAAAAATGGCTCGATGAATGGGTTTTTGGTCCGCCGAACTGGGAAGAATTTATTGTTAAGCTCGGTGCAAAGAAATTGTTGTCTCTCAAAGCGGACAGCACCACCGGATACAGCACCAAGATGATGCGAGGAAAGAACCCGGCGCCGAGGATGAAGATGCCTTTATCTGTGGCTCGCAGTGGCTATTAAAGGAAAGGGGGGAATGAAAATGGCTAAAACAATGGAAGAATTGATGGAATTGATCGATAAGATGCCCGATGAGAAGGCGAAAGCAGGTGAGTTTATCCTGCCCGAATTAATGGCTATCGCTATTGCTCACGAGGTACTGAACGATGATGTCGTCTTTGCGGGTACGGGACTTCCCATGGTGGGGATTATGGCCGCCAATATGTTGAATGCGCCCAATGCGGTGTTGATCTACGAATCGGGAATATGCGACGGAAAGACCATGCATGTGCCCATGTCCGTGAGTGACCAGAGGGCAGCCAATATGTGTTCTACCCTGGGCGGACTGGTGGATACCTTCGGATACTATCTGCAGCAGGGTTTCGTTACCTTGGGATTCCTGGGGGGAGCCGCCATCGATAAATACGGCGGCGTAAATGTTACATCTATCGGTGATTACTATGCCCCAGTGCACCGCTTCACAGGGTCCGGGGGGAATTCGGATATCGGTACGATGGCAAAGAGGACTGCTTTTATCATCCTCCAGGAGAAGAGGAGATTCCTGGAGAGAAATGATTATACCACAACACCCGGCTGGTGGTGCTGGGATTTTAAGACACGGGAGTGGAAGCCAAAGAAGGAAGTCTGGAAAGGCACACCTTATGCGGATTGCGGCCCCTGTGGTGTGGTAACGAATATGGGCGTATACCGGTTCGATGAGAAGGGAATCATCTACCTGGAAACCTGCCACCCCGGTGTCACCGTGGAGAAGATCAAAGAAAATTGCGGATTTGACCTGAATGTTTCAAAAGTTAAAGGTGAAACGCCAATCCCGACTTACAAGGAGCTCTTTGTCCTCAGGGAGTTCGTTGATCCGGAATTGATCTTCCTGCCGGCGAAAACTGAATATCCCGCCGCGATCAAGTCAATTATTGGTTAGAAAGTAACTCTAATATGTGGATCCTGTCAGACTGCTGTTAAGGCAGTCTGACAGGATAATTAGAAGGGAGGAAGGCATACGAACTTAGATCTGATAGAAGAACAAACAATCATTCAAGACACAGCTCGGCGCTTCGCGAAGACAGAACTAGAACCCGTAGCGGCGCGGCTTGACCAGGTAGGTGATCGAGATACCTTATTAAAGAATTTGAAGAAACTTGCTGAACTCGGCTTGATGGGCATCAATGTGAAGAGCGAATATGGAGGCTCCGAGGCAGGTGTTGTGGCCTTCAGTCTGGCGATCACAGAGATCGCCAGGGCTTGCGCCTCTACGGCAGTAACCATGTCCGTCAATAATATGGTCTGTGAGGTAATTCAGGCTATTGGCTCCGAAGAGCAGAAAATGGTGTACATCCCGAAGATCTGCTCGGGTGAATACTATGCCGGCGGGTTTGCTTTGACTGAGACCATGGCTGGCTCCGATGCCGCGGCGCTTCAGACATCTGCCGTTCTGGACGGCGATCAATGGGTTCTCAATGGGTCAAAGATATTTATTACCAGTGCCGAATACGCGGGCGTGTTTGTCGTTTGGGCAGTGACCGATAAAAAGGCGAAGAAAGGCAGCGGCATCAGTACATTTCTCGTTGAAAACGGTGCCCCCGGTCTTAAGATTGGCCGGGAAGAGCACAAAATGGGACAGCACGCTTCTTCAACTAATGAACTGATCTTTGAAGACTGCCGGATACCGAAATCAGCCCTTATGGGAAAAATGAACGGGGGCTTCAAGACAGCCACGGGAGAACTCGCGGGTGGACGCATTGGCATCGGATCTCTCGCTTTGGGTATCGGACTCGCAGCCATGGATTATGCCACACGATATGCAATAGAGAGAAAGCAGTTCGATCAGTCCATAACAAATTTCCAGGCTATCCAGTGGATGATTGCAGAATCCTATACGGAGCTGGAGGCGGCAAGACTTCTCCTCATGAATGCAGCGTTCAAGAAAGAGCAGGGCAAGCCCTTTGCAAGAGAAGCGTCTATGGCAAAGTATTTTGCGACCGAAGCAGCTGATAGGGCGTGTTTCAACGCTATTCAGATGCTTGGGGGGTATGGATATACCAATGAATTCCCCGTCGAACGTTATGCGAGAGACGTCCGGATTACGTTGATCTATGAAGGGACCAACCAGATCCAACGGATGATAGTAGCAAGGGACATTATTAACAGCCTAAAAGACTAGGCAAATATGGATCTCGGGCGTTTGACGCTCAAGGGTTCTGTATATCGGCAGTTGACGATTTTGCCTCTCAAGATTTGCCGCAATCGTAAGCTTTTGTATTCAAGCGGAAGTTTTAGCTATTAAAGGCCTGCCACTGCCGAAGCTATATAGTTCGCAAGATAACAACGGAAGAGAACCTTCGACCATTCAGTTTCAACAGTTGCTTTGAAAATTGTCTTCGAAAGCGGACGGGCGCATTCTCGCTTTCTCCGAAGACAAAATCCGATTTTGAAAAACTCTAAGAAATGGGGGTAGTAATGGAAAAGGTACCACAGAAGTTGGAAAAGACCAGGGCAGAGATGTATGCTCACGCCCCAATCTCAAAGTTAGGTGAGAGAAAGCCTGATTTCTCAACCATGGGGAGGAAAATAAAGAATCAGTTCAAGGCCGTCAGAGAAGTCGTCGTTGTTGAAGCATGCCGGACGCCGTACGGCAGATTCGGGGGAGCGCTGAAAGATTTCACAGCTCCTGAACTAGGGGCCTTGGCGATTAAGGAAGTAATCAGGCGGACAAATGGAAAGGTCAAACCAGCTGATGTGGATTATGTTTTCATGGGGCAGGTAGTTCCTGCAGGGTGTGGGCAGATCCCCAGCAGGCAGGCAACTATCCTGGCCGGTCTCCCCGAATCAGTTCCCTCCATTACAGTCAACAAAGTATGTTCTTCAGGTATTAAGCCGATCGACCTTGCAGTCCAGATGATACAACTGGGAAGGGCCGAAATCTGCATAGCCGGCGGCCAGGAGAGTATGAGCAATGGCCCCTATGCTCTGCCTGAGATGAGATGGGGGGCAAGGATGGGTCTCCCGACCCGGCCGGTCCTTGATTTGACTGTCTACGATGGGCTTTGGGACGCATTCTATAACCGGCATATGGCCATTCACGGCTCTGAGGTTGGAGATGAATTTGGAGTGACACGGCAGGAGCAGGATGAATGGGCCCTTCGCTCGCAGCTGTCAGCAGTTGAGGCCATGAAGACGGGAAAACTGGATGACGAAATATTCCCCGTCGAGGTGAAGCAGGGTAAGAAGGTCGTCATCTTCGACAAAGACGAAGGACCAAGGCCGGAGACGACTATAGACGGGTTAGCCAAACTGCCGCCGGTGTTCAATCATAAAAGCCCGGTTACTGGAGGTTCCGGAAGTGTCACAGCCGGCAACGCACCGGGCGTCAATGACGGCGGCGATGTCTGTCTGTTAATGAGCAGGGAAATGGCCGACAAACTGGGCATAAAACCCCTGTTTACAATACTGGATTACGCGGAGGTTTCCCAGCCGCCGAAGGATATTGCGACAGTGCCGGGACTCGCGATTAGAAAACTTCTCGAGCAGAATAGCATGACCCTCGATCAGATAGATCTGCTGGAAATAAATGAAGCCTTTGCTGCCGTTGTCTTGGTTAGCGCCCGCTGCATTTTGGGCATGAGCAAGGAAGATATGTTTAAGAGAGTCAATGTGAATGGAAGCGCCATTGCATATGGTCACCCTATAGGTGCGACGGGCGCGAGAATCGTCATGACTCTTGCCTATGAACTGCGGAGAAGAGGCGGCGGGATCGGGGTATGTGGCATTTGCTCGGGCCATGCTCAGGGTGACGCGATGCTGATCAAAGTGTAAACGATTGACTTTCCCTGGGGCTCAAGTTCTTTTT
>Ga0209048_10001337_pt1 | contig 25480 bp, 22 predicted proteins | sample FrelakmetCRP12CR_FD_187146 | JGI IMG/M metagenome (GOLD analysis project Ga0209048, IMG submission 187146) | Freshwater lake sediment microbial communities from the University of Notre Dame, USA, for methane emissions studies - CRP12 CR (SPAdes)... | ecosystem: Environmental > Aquatic >... | reverse complement strand
AGAGCATCGTTTTGGTGGTTCTAGCGAAGCGGCAACACCCGATCCCATTCCGAACTCGGCAGTTAAGCGCTTCAGCACCGATGATATCTAGGCCTTGTGCCTCGGAAAAGTAGGACACCGCCAAAACAATGCTCTTTTTTGTTACTCAAAAACGTGCTATAATTTCTCCAAGAGTTCAACTCTTGGAGATTTTTAGTATATGCGTAAGGTAAAACTTGCAAATGGTGAATATTATCATGTATATAATCGCGGTGTGGATAAGCGTGAAGTTTTTTCCAGTACTAAAGATTATGAAAGATTTTTATTGGCAATGAATTTATTAAATGATGAGAGGGATGGTTTGATGTTGGAGTGGCGCGATATGAAACGCACGGATCCTAGAGTTCAACTCTTGGATATCCAAGAGTTGAACTCTAGGCGGAATCCCGCAGTCGAGATTGTTGCTTATTGTCTTAATCCAAATCATTATCATTTTATTTTAAAGCAGTTGCGGGATGGCGGGATCAAAAATTTTATGCAAAAGTTGAGCACTAGTTATACTAATTATTTTAATGTAAAATATAAACGTTCAGGCGCATTATTTCAGGGAAGATATAAATCCGCGCACATCGATTCCAATGAATATCTCCTGTATCTTTCGGCCTATGTGAATAAAAATAATTTTATTCATGGTTATAATAAAGATGACAGTTGGCCGTATTCAAGTTTGCCAGATTATTTGGGCAAGCGGAACGGTAAATTAGTGAATAAAGAGATTATTTTGGGTCAATTTGATGGCGTGGGTCAATATGCTGAATTTATGGACAAAAACGCTTTATATATGAGAGAAAAGAAAGAACTCGAGAAGTATTTGATTGAGGAATAAAAGCTATCCTAAGCTCGAATTTTAGGAAAGTTAGAAAAGTTATCCACAGCCATGATTATTGCGCTGGGGGGGGGTAATTTGTTAAGATACAAATGTAGTTTTAATAAATAATTAAAAATAAAAATGAAGGAGGCGAAAACAAAAATGTTGGCGGTGGCGATGCTGCTGGCGGCCATCTCAATTTTTGGAACACTCAGCGTTTCCAAAGCAAATGCAGCTTCCAGCTGGAAAGATTATTTTTCCCAAAACGAATCCAATGCGATTAAATCAATGGTTGGCAGCTACATTAAAGACCAGTTGTCTAGCGCTAGTGGCGATTGGAAAGGATTAATCTCTGGGAAGGCGATAAATCCAAGCTCGTTGAGCGCCAGCAAACTCAAAGATGGTTCAATTAACGCTGACAAGGTGGACGGCACTATTACAAAAAGAGTAATTTTTACTGGGACAGCACCGACTAATGCAAACCAAGCCGACAGTTCCTCAGCTAATCCAGATAATCCGCCCTATACCGATTATTTTAAAAAAATAGTGACTGATAAAATTGATACAACTAAAAATCCTGAGGTTTCGCTGTATGTAAAAGTTACGCCCGGAACATATCACGACTTCGATGGGTTTAATTCAACAATAAGCCAGCATTCTATTTGGAAAACTGATGATAATATGTTCTTTGAGGACGGGATTATATGGCTTAAATATGGATACAGCGATAATGATGGTTGGGCGCAAAATTTTGGTGACTATAAAATCGTTGTTAATTACTAGTCTTTTGTAAAATACAAAGCAGTCTGTTATACCAAATAGGCTGCTTTTATTTAAGAAAAGGATAAAGAAAAACTGTGCACAAAATTGTCAATAAGAAAAGAATTATAATATTTATTTTAGTTACAGCCATTTTTATAGTGGTTGTCTTTGTTACGGGATTAAATAAATATTTTGCGAAACATTCTTTAAATCAGATAAAAACTAAAACTGTGAATAAATCGGATTTAATCGATGATCGAATGGAAACTAATAAGAATCAAGAATCCAAACCTCCAGAAGTGACAGAATATCAAAATCAGGCCTATCACTACAATCTTAAATTTCCGAACAGCTGGTATATGAACAATGATTATTCCGAATCCAAGTTTACGCCGATTGATACCGGTTTCGGAATTACACTTCAGGGTGGTGGGCAAACATTCTGGTCTAATTATCAGGACATCAACAAATATGATCCGCAAAATAAACCACAGGATTTTAGATTGCTTTCCTTGATTATATATAGGGATAGCAGCCCGACGGTTGATATTTTTGCGCAAAAGATTGGCGCTAAGAATTTCGCCGAATCCCAGGCAATCCAAGCCGTGAATATTTCTGGCCAAGAATATATTGGCGGCGGTTTGAATGAAAAAAATCCTCGTATAACTGCAATTTTTAAAAAAGATGCTTTATTTTATGTTTTTAAGCCAGCTTTCATTAATGGGGATGGAAACGCGGCGGATATCATGGAGGGTATTGTAAAGTCGTTTACTGTTAAATAGGACTTTGATTTAAAATTCAAAATCTATTTCCTGCTTGCTTTTTTGCGCAATATTGACGCAGTTTTCCTAATTCTTGGATTGTGCTAAAATAGGTTCATGGAAAAAGCGCAGAAAAAAAGATTGATTATCATAAGCATCTGCTTGCTTGTTTTTTTGCTGGTTGTTTACGGAATTTATTTGAAATATAAACCTCAGCCGTCGTGTTTTGACGGAATCCAAAATCAAAACGAAGCAGGTGTGGACTGCGGCGGGATCTGCGCTCAGCAGTGCGCCTTGACAGCGGAGAAGGACTTGGTTGCACAGCAAGCCGGTTTTGTGCCGAGCGGAGTGGCGAATAATTTTGATATCTACGGTGTGGTTTCCAATCCCAATCAAACTTTGGGCAGCGGAAGCTTCGATTATCAATTTACAGTCAAGGATGCGGCCGGAACGATTATCACAACCAAGAACGGTACTGGGTTTATTTTACCGGGAGAAACAAAATATCTAGTTGTTAGCAATCAGGCGCTGCAGGGTACTCCAAATAAGGTTGAATTGACGTTGAGCAATCCTCAATGGGTTGAAGTGAATGATCTTTACGAAAAGCCGCAACTCAAAATTATTAATAAAAATTACAGCGAGATTACCAATGGCATCGGTTTCAGTGAAGCTACTGGCCTTTTGAAAAATGAAAGTCCGCTTGATCTTAATTCGATAAGGTTGGAAATAATTTTGAAAGATGATCAGGGCCAAGTGGTAGCGACTAATTCCACGCAGATGAATACGGTCCAGGCTGGGGAGAATAGAGATTTTAGAGTTTTTTGGCCCAACAAATTTCCCGGGACGGTAGCCAATATGGAAGTTCAGCCGGAGGTGAATATTTTTAGTTCAGATGCCTTTGTTAAAAAATACTTCAAGCCTGCTAAATTTCAGCAACACTAGAAAATGAAAAATTTTCTAAAACTTGATTGGATGGTCATGGCTTCAATTTTTCTGCTGATCGCGGTAGGCTTGACTGCCCTTTATAGCGTATCAACCGTCCCGAGCACTCGGGATCTAAATCTTGGCGATTTTGAAAAACAGATTGCGGCGCTGGTCATAGGCCTTGGGCTGGCTGTATTTCTCGCTTTTTTTGATTATCGAGTGTTGAGTTCATACAGTACGAAACTTTATTTTGGAGCACTGTTGCTTTTGGCTTCGGTGTTTGTGATTGGTTCGCGCATCCGGGGCGCGACGGCCTGGATCGGCTTCGGGCCTTTTCATATCGAACCGGTTGAAATAGTAAAACTGGTGATGATTATTTTTCTCGCCAGCTTTTTGTCAAAAAAGAAGACTGAATTGAGCATGTTGTGGCGCATCATTGGATCCATCGTGTTGGTTTTCATACCGGTTTTTTTAATCATGAAACAACCCGACTTTGGTTCCGCTTCCGTTATAATTGGAATTTGGGGCGGCATGCTGGTTGCCTCAGGCATTAATAAAAAAAGCATTTTCATCTTATTGGTCATCGGGATAATCGGCGCGACCAGCGGATGGTTTTTTTTGAAAACTTACCAAAAGGAAAGAATCATCAATTTTATCGAGCCGTACAATGATCCGCTCGGTACCGGGTATAATGTTATCCAATCAACTGTGGCGGTGGGTTCGGGCGGAATTTTTGGCAAAGGCTTGGGCCATGGCTCGCAGTCTCAGCTTAATTTTTTACCGGAAAAACACACAGATTTCATTTTTGCGGTGATTGCCGAAGAACTGGGCCTGTTTGGGGCGCTCATGGTTCTGGTTCTTTTCGTGTTTCTTTTATATCGCATACGGGAAACCGCCAGACTGGCACGCGATAATTTCGGTTATTTAATTTCGGTCGGAGTAATAGTTATGCTGTTTGTGCAAGTTTTCATAAATGTAGGCATGAATATCGGGGTAGTGCCGGTGGCTGGCGTACCTTTGCCATTTTTGAGTTATGGAGGCAGCTCTTTGGTTGTCGTGCTGGCTTCCATAGGGCTTGTACAAAGCGTTTATATGCGACGAATCAAGACGCTTGACTAAAAAACGTTTTATTGCTAAAATTTTACAATGCAAAACAAAAATAATGGTCTGGATTTTTTAGCGAAATGCTCTTTTTGCGGAGGTGATTTTAGTGTTGAAGATCTGGTCCTATTGGAAGAAAAAGAGCAAAAAACAACCTTACACGTGACTTGTTCCAAATGCAATACCTCGGCGATCTTTTTTCTATCGAATAACCAATCCGGAATACTGAGTTTGGGCATTGTGACCGATTTAGACAAAGACGAAGTCAAAAACAAATTTGGCCTAGGCGCGGTGAGCGCGGATGAGGTTATTGATGCGCACCAACTTATTTCAGGCCGGGGAGAAAATCTGACAGAATTGTTTAAAAATATTTAAAGCTAATTAATTTTTGCTCGAGAGGACCACAAAACAGAGCGCAAGTTTAATTGATAGCTATGCAGGCCCGGCCGGCATCGCTACGCAAGAGAGCTTGCTCGCGAAGCGTTGCGGGCGGGTAGAGCTAAATACAATGGAAAAAGTAAAACTAGAATCAAAACTGAGAGTAGAAAAAGGCAGGAAAACTAACAAGGGCCGGAAAGAAGGACAGGTGCCAGCTGTGGTTTATGGCAAAGGGATTGAACCGCAGAGCCTTTGGGTCAATGCTTTGGATCTGTCCAGATTATTGAAAAAGTCTGGTGAGAGCGTGATCATCGATCTTTTGATCGGCGGCAAAGATGGACGCAATGTGCTGATTCATGAATTGCAAAAAAACGCTGTCAATGGCAGATACATGCACGTTGATTTTTATCAGGTTAATATGGCGGAAAAAATTGAAGCTGAAGTTCGTTTTGAATTCATCGGAGAATCTCCGGCCGTTAAAGCATTGGGCGGAGTTTTGGTGAAGAGTATGGATAAAGTCGAGGTTAAATGTTTGCCAGCCGATCTGCCATCGAATATTGAAGTGGATATTTCTACGATTGAAACTTTTGAAGATCATATCTGCATCAAAGATCTTAAGCTTTCAGACAAAGTGGAAATAGAAATTGATCCAGAAACAGTCGTGGCCTTGGTTACTCCGCCAAGATCTGACGAAGAATTGAGCCAGCTTTCCGAAAAAGTTGACGCGGATGTTACGAAAGTCGAGGGCGTAGTCAAAGAAGAGCCTCAGCCGGAAGGAGAAGAGAAGTCCGAGCGGCCAGGGCCTGCCAAGCCAGGAAAAAAATAGCAATTTTTATTGATAGCGGGAAAAAAGTCCTTGAATAAGGGACTTTTTTCATTCTCTCCAAACTTACCTGCCGGCAGGCAGAGGTGGGTGCGGAGTGTGGTATAATGAAACCATGATAAATACCAAGAAGAAAATCGTTGCGGTTGTTTTGATTGTGGCTTTTGCAATCATCAATGTTTTTGATTATGCGAACTATGGGGTCAAAGCAGATACAGCGGTCCAGATCCAAAATCATTTGGATGATCTGATAAAGCAGCAGAAAGAGGCTCAGCAAGAATTGGCTGCCGAACAGTCCAAGTTGTACAAAAATCAGGCGCAAATTGCGGCGACAAAAACTGCACTTGCTAAATTAGCAGCCAATATAGTCCAGCTGGAGAATGAGCTGAATAATCTTAACGCGCAGGCAGAACTTAATAAAACGATGTTAGCTGAATATATCAGGCAACTGTATTATGCTGATCAGGAAAACGACCAACTTGTCCAGTTAGCGTTGTATAAAGGAAATCTAAGCGATTTGGCTATGAATTATGACGGGATGATCGGGATAAAGACGAAGATAATGGACTCATTGCAGATAATCAATGATGCTAAAACCGAAGCTGAACAAACCAAGGCCGAACTGACTAGCCAGAAACAAAATAATCAGAAGGCATTGCAGACACAGCAAGTGCAGCAAGCGCAAATAGCCAGTAACATTCAGGACACCCAAGACACGCTTGCGAATATCCAGAAAAAGTTTGCTGAATTGCAAAGCGATTTGAATGCTTTGTTGGGCACTAGCTATAACGCGCAGGATATAAAAGATGCGATAAGTTTTGCAAGCGATAAAACTGGCGTGCCAAAAGGTTTTTTGGTGGGTGTGTTGAAAGTGGAAACAAATTTGGGAGCTAACGTGGGCAAAGGAACCTATAAAAAAGATATGAATCCAAACCAAAGAAGTACATTCGAAGCGATTTGCAAAGCATTAAACTATGATCCAGACAAACGGCCGGTTTCTAAGCGTGTTTGTTATAACCCAAAAGCTAAGGATCATTGCGGCGGCTGGGGTGGTGCCATGGGAGTAGCGCAATTTATTCCAACTACATGGCAGGCTTATGCTGGTCAGGCATCTGCGATCACCGGTCATGACCCGGCTAATCCTTGGAATTTGACGGATGGCGTTTTGGCTATGGCCTTGAAATTAAAACGCACGCCGGGAGTGACCAGTGGTAAAACCAGCGCCTATAAACAAGCTGCGTGCAGTTATTTAGGCGCGTGTAGCAGTTCATATATAAACGCAGTGCTCTATTGGGCAGATAATTACAAAACGCTTTTAGATTAAGCATTTGACAAAAGACTAAAATAAGAGTATAATCAAAGATAGAACGGGTGAAAAAGCCCGTTTTTATCGTTTAAAATTGAATAAAAATAAAAACAAAAAGCCTGAAAAATGGCCAAAAATTAAAATATTAGGGATTCCTTATATTGAATCGTCCTTTTGGGCGAGATCATGAATCAAACCTCCGTTTTTTCGGGGGTTTTTGATTGCCTAAAAGTTTAAAATGAAATATACTTACTGCATGGATTATTTCGAGATTCAGGGCGGAAAAAGGCTGAAAGGAGAGATAGACGTGAGGGGGTCTAAGAATGCCACCACGCCGATTTTAGCTGCGACCTTGCTTACAAAAGAAGAGTGCGTGATTTCTAACATTCCCCTCATCGAGGATGTTTTCAGGATGATAGAAATATTGGAAAGTATGGGTGCAAAAATTAAATGGCTAGGGGAGAGAAAAATATCAGTAATCTCTGAAAATATAAGGCCGGAAAAAATAAACATTGAAAAGGTCAAATTATTGCGCTCTTCAATTTTGCTTTTAGGATCGCTCAGCGCGCGCTTTGATAAATTCAAACTCTATCATCCTGGCGGCTGTGTGATCGGGAAGCGTCCAGTGGATGCGCACTTCAAAGCCTTGGAACAATTGGGCGTGGATATAAAACAGGACGGGAAAAGTTATGTGATCAACGCCAAAAATAAAAAGGCCGGCAAAGTGGTGCTTTCGGGAATGTCAGTGACTGCCACGGAAAATGCTATGATGTTGGCGGCCGGACTTCCGGGAAAAACAACAATCAAAATTTGTGCTTGCGAACCGCACGTAGAAGATTTGGGAAAGTTTCTCGTTTCCATGGGAGCAAAAATCACCGGCCTAGGTACGCATACGCTGGAAATTATCGGAACAAAAAAACTGCAGGGAGCGAAACATTCGGTTATTCCGGATGCCAACGAGGCAGCAACTTTTTTAATCATGGGTGTGGCGACAAAAAGTCCGATCAGGGTAAAAAATGCGAGAGAAGAACATCTGGATCTGGTTTTGGAAAAGCTCAAGGAATTCGGAGCGGATTTTAGGATAAATAAAAATTATATTGAAGTGCTTCCGGCCAAAAAATTAAAAGCTATTTCCAAATTGGATACGCGCACCTATCCGGGAATTCCGTCGGACGTGCAGGCGCCGTTTGGAATTTTGGCGACTCAGGCTGAAGGCCAGACGCTGATGCACGACACGCTTTTTGAGGGCCGGTTCAATTATATCGGCGAGATAAAGCGCATGGGAGCGAATGCCAAAGTTTTGGATATGCATCAAGTCATGATTGCCGGACCGACAAAACTCAAAGGCAATGGGATAAAGAGTTTTGATCTGCGTGCGGGCGCCTCGCTCATCATTGCGGCGCTGTTGGCGGATGGCAAAACTATTATTAAAGATATTTATCAAGTCGATCGCGGCTACGAAAAAATTGAAGAGAGATTGCAAAAATTAGGGGCGAATATAAAAAGAATTAAAAAATAAAATGAAAAAGAAGAAGGCAGGAAAAGAATATATTGGAGTTGGCGGAGGAATTTTAGTATTCAATAAAAAAGGAGAAGTTTTATTAATGAGGCGCGGCAAAAATGCCAACAACGAGATGGGATGGTGGACCCAGCCGGGAGGGACGATCGAATTTGGAGAGAAAGCAATTGGCGGGCTTAAGAGAGAAATAAAAGAGGAGCTTGATGTAAAAGTTGATATCTGGGGTTATGCTCCGCATGTTGATCATATTATAAAAAAAGAAAAACAACATTGGGTGGCAATTATTTTCTTGGCAGATTTGAAAAGTGGAACGCCGAAAATTATGGAACCGCATAAATGTTCTGAGATAAAATGGTTTAATCTGAGAAAGCTTCCAAAAAATTTAACGCAATCAACCAGAGAACCAATTAAAAATTATTTAGCAGGAAAATATATTAAATTATAAAAAGTCTATGCCGTTATTTGTACGAAAAATTGGAATTGATCTGGGCACGGCGAATACGCTGGTTTTTATTCCTGGCAAGGGTGTGGTTGTGAATGAACCATCAGTGGTGGCGATTTCTGTTTTGGATAATAAGGTTCTGGCAGTTGGCAGCGAAGCCAGAGAGATGCTGGGCCGGACGCCAGACACAATTATAGCCAGCCGGCCGATGAAAGACGGCGTGATCGCGGATTATCGCATCACCGAAGCCATGCTCAAATATTTTATTAATAAAGTCAGCGGAAAATTTCGCTTGGTCCGTCCGGAAATTATGATTTCTATTCCAGCCGGCGTGACTTCCACTGAAAGAAGAGCGGTAATTGATGCGGCGGTACGTGCCGGTGCTAAAGCGGCCTATGTAGTCAAGGAGCCGGTGCTGGCGGCTATTGGAGCGGGAATTCCTATCAACTCGCCGGCTGGAAATATGATTATCGATATTGGCGGGGGGACCTCAGAGGTGGCCATTATTTCTTTAGGCGGCATCGTGGCGGCGCACAGCGCGCGTGTGGGCGGAAATAAATTCGACCAGGCCATCGCGGATTACATCAAAAGAAAATACAGTCTGGCGATTGGCGACCGGACGGCGGAAGAAATAAAAATACAGATCGGTTCGGCCATCGCCCAGGTCAAGGAAGATCATATGGAAGTCCGCGGCCGCGATCTAACCGGCGGCTTGCCGAAGACGATTAAAATTTCTTCCAACGAAATCACTGAAGCCTTGCAGGATGAACTGAGGGAAGTTGTTAACGCCATCAAAAAAGTTTTACAGGAAACTCCGCCGGAGCTAGCGGCGGATGTGATGGACAAAGGCATGGTGCTTTCCGGAGGTGGGGCGATGCTGAGGCATCTGGATAAGCTGATCACCAAAACCATCGAAGTGCCGTGTTATGTGGCAGAGGATCCATTGTTTTGTGTAATTAAAGGCATTGGTATTGCTCTGGATAATTTAGACGTGTATAAACGCACTATAATGTTATCGAAATAGATGATAATTGGCATTGATGGTTCCAGAGCTTTTATAAAACAGCGGACTGGGATCGAAGAATATTCTTATCAAGTTATTAAAAACTTGAGAAATAAATTAAATAATAATCAGGCCTGCCTGCCGGTGAGGCAGGTCGTTTTATATTTGCGCAAAGATCAGGCTGTTGATTTCGATCTGCCAGAAAATTGGAAGATAAAAAAAATAAAATGGCCATATCTATGGACACAAATCGGACTTAGTTTAGAAATGTTATTTCATTCAGTTGATGTTTTATTTGTGCCGGCGCATACTCTTCCATTCATACATTCTCGAAATTCAGTTGTTACGATTCATGGGCTGGAATATGAATTTTGTCCTGGAGCCTATTCTTTTTGGGCGAGACTGTATATGCGCTGGTCGATCAAAAATTCTTGCCGGTGGGCGAAGACAATCATATCCGTTTCTAATAACACAAAGAATGACCTCATAAAGCTCTATGGAATTTCAAAGGATAAAATTCAAGTAATTCATGAGGGCTACGATCGTAATTTCGAATTTCCAATTTCGAATTTAGAATCAAATTCTAATTTTCAAAATTCTAATTTAAAAATTGGATCAAAATTCAAAATTCAAAATGCAAAACCCCTATTGTTTATCGGGCGGTTGGAAGAACGAAAAAATATCATCGGGATCATTAAAGCTTTTGAAATATTGAAAGAACAATATAAGATTCTGCATAAATTAGTACTGGCTGGTAATTTTGGATACGGCGCGGAAAAAATTAAGGATGCAATTGAGAATTCAAATTTTAAAAGCGATATTGTTTTGCCAGGATATATAACCGACGAAGAAAAGTGGGAACTTTTGAAAAACGCGGATGTCTTTTTGTTTCCGACTTTCTATGAAGGTTTTGGGATTCCGATTCTGGAAGCCCAAAGCGTTGGTGTGCCGGTGGTGGCAGGGGATAACTCATCAATCAAGGAAATAGTCGAGGACGGTCCTCGACTAGGTTTTGGTCGAGGACCGTCCTCTAGTGCGATTTTGGTTGATCCAAGCAATGCTGAACAAATCGCCAATGCCGCCTATAAACTGATTTCAGACAAAACCCTGAGAGATGATATAATAAAGAAAGGCTACGAGAACGTAGCAAGGTTTAGTTGGGAAAAATGCGCAAGTGAAATTGCCGAAATTTTGACAAAATAAATCGGCAAGTGCATGCACTTGCCGGGAATGGGTGATTGCCAGTATTAAGATTAAGGTCTGAAGCTGATTGGCATTGACTCAGTTGTGCCATCAGACTTCTTTTTAGCAACCAAAAGATCTGTTACCATTGGACTTTTTACAGGGTGTTTTACACAGAAGATCTGGTAGTAAGGAGATGTGGCGATAAAGTCCATTTTTTCTCTTAGGTAGAGACCATCTTCATGGAAAACAATTTCTGCGTAATTGCCCTCCGGGACGGTTCCTCGTGGAATCAGAGCGTACAGAGTGTTTTTTATGTTTACAATCTCTGATCTGGCTTTTATATCAGATAACTCTGTCTTCAACTTGTTGACCTCATTCGCGAGATCACTCTTCTGAATTATGGCTTGACCGAGAAGTACGGCGAGAAAAGCGATAATAATTACTACGCTAATGGTGGAGAACTTCATAATTTTTCCCTCCTAAGGTACTAGATTTTCGAACTATACAGTTCAAGATAACGTATCACATCTATGCAAAAAAGTCAAGACAATTTAAAAGTAGCGATAGTTCATGATTTTCTGGTTCAATGTGGCGGGGCGGAGAGGGTTTTAGAGGTGATTTGTGAAATGTATCCGGAGGCGCCGATTTATACTTTGCTGTATGACAAGGAAAAAATGCACGGGAGGTTTGCCGACAAAGTTGTTTTTACTTCATTTCTCCAAAAATTTCCGAAGTGTTTGCGCAAGCGCTATAAATTTTTATTGCCTCTGATGCCGACGGCGCCGGAAACTTTTGATTTACGTGAATTTGATCTGGTGATTTCTTCCAGTGGCGCCTGGAGCAAGGGGATTGTGACTAGACTGAATACATTGCATGTCGCGTATCTGCATTCGCCGATGCGATTTGCTTGGGACTATAATGAAAGATATCTACAAGAAAACAGGAAAGGATGGACAGCCTTTTTTGTGCGGCCGGTGCTAAATTATCTGCGCCTGTGGGACAAAGCAGCCGCGGACCGGCCTGATTATCTGATCGCGAATTCAAAATACACGCAGGCCAGGATAAAGAAATATTATGGTCGCGATAGCGTTGTGATTTATCCACCCATTGATTTAAAATCCGAAATCCGATCCGCCGGCTGGCGGACTAAATCCGAAACAAATCAGAAAATTCAAAATTCAAAATTCTTTCTTGTAGTTTCCAGGTTGTCTGCTTACAAAAAAATAGATGTCGTTATTGAGGCTTTTAATAAATTGGAACTGCCTTTGATCATAATCGGCGAAGGACCACAGGCGAAATATCTCAGAAAAAATGCCAACAACAATATCAGTTTTTTGGGATGGCAGAGCGATGAGAAAATTAAAGAATATTATGCTGGAGCCAGAGCTTTTGTTTTTTCCGGGGTGGATGATTTTGGAATGGCGCCGGTGGAGGCTATGAATTTCGGCACGCCGGTTCTGGCAATCCGCAGAGGCGGGGCCAGGGAGATATTCATAGAGGGGCAGACGGGTGAATTTTTCGATGCGGCGACACCCGAAGTGATAGCGGACGGGGTGAGGAGGCTTATAGAGAACGAGAAAAATTATGACAAAAATGTCATAATAAACAGGGCTAGAGAGTTTTCGAAAGAGAGATTTGTGAGAGAATTTGGAGAATACATAAACAGGGCAATAAAATCCTAATTTCTAATATCTAATTTCTAATCAAATCCCAAATTATAAAATAGCCAATGTTTAAGATTTTGAAATTTGGACATTAGAAATTATTTAGAAATTAGAAATTGGTAATTAGAAATTTGCAAAACAAATGAATATCATAGGGCACAAAAAAATACTTGCATTACTTGATAGGTCAATAACTAAAAATACTGTAAGTCATGCTTATCTTTTCCATGGGCCGGCCCATACAGGCAAATTTACGGTGGCGGAGGATTTCGCGAAAAAATTAACTGGAAGCGAGAATGTTGTTAATCCTGATCTGATTATAGTTAAGCCGGAAAGCGAAGAGAAAAAAGGAGTCATAAAAAAAAATGATATTAAAATTGAACAAATTCGAGAGCTTCAACACCAGCTCAATCTCTCATCCCAGCTGGGAAATTATAAAGTAGCTATTATTGATGAAGCGGAAAGGCTCAATAAGACAGCGCAAAACAGTTTATTGAAAACGTTGGAAGAAGCTGGTCCTGGAGTGGTTTTGATCTTGGTGGTTACTGATATCCGTCGCCTTTTGCCCACCATTTTATCGCGGTGTCAAAAAATTAAATTTGGGACAGTTTCCGAGAAAGAAATGCGGCAGGAAATTATTATCGAAAATGAAGAAAAAATAGATGAGCTTATTTTTTGGTCGCTTGGCCGGCCGGGGTTAATGCTAAATTTACTCAAAAATGAAGATGAGCTGAAATTTCGAAAAGATTCAGCTAAGCAACTAGAAAAACTATTTTCCCAAAATGTTTCGGAAAGATTTTCTTTGGCGGAAGAAATGTCCAAAGATACTGCAATATTAGCCGAAAAGCTTAACCTCTGGCTGTTTATTTTTAGGGAAGCCATGTTGGGACGCAAAAAATTTACCAAAACAGACCGAGCCAAAATCTTAAAGTTGATTGGTAAAACTGAAAAAAGTCTGGAAACAATCAAAGACACAAATTCCAACGCAAGGCTGGTTTTGGAAAATTTATTTTTAGAATTTTGAGAAAAAGCCATGTTTTTCAGAAACAAAAACAAAATTAGAAAAAGAACTATCGAAAATATCGATGGCAAAACAGTAGCGTTGGCGAAAAAAAACCGGCTCAGGCAGAATAACAATCATATTTTTGGCAAGATTTTGAGTTTTTTTATGCTAGCCGTCTTCTTTGGAGTCACGCTCTATCTTTTGGTTTTTTCTCCGTTTTTGCTAGTCTCTAAAATAAATATCAATGGCATTGATAAGTTGAATCCGGAAGCGGTCAGAGACACTGTTGACTTGGCAATTTCTGGGAAATATCTTGGGGCTATCCCCGCGAACAATATAATATTTGTCAGCAAGGCGAAATTAAAAAACGCGCTTGAAAATAAATTTAAAAGAATTGAGGGCATTGAGATCAAAAAAGTTTTTCCCGAGACTTTAAACATTTCAATTACCGAAAGAAAATCCATGCTGGTCCTTTGCAGCGCCGGAGCTTGTTTTATTATTGACAATAATGGCGTACCATACGCACCGGTTGATTTTTCCTCCAATGATTTGCAAGAAAACGAATTGTTAGTGCTCAATGATGACGGCAATAAAGAAATAAAATTAAAAGATCCGGTGTTAGACGGTGGCTATATGCAATATCTTTTAGATATCAAGGATAAACTCAAAAATGATGTGGGTTTGGATATCGATAAGAACTATCATACGCCCCAGCTGGTATCTGGCGATATTCGCGTAGCGACAACCGAAGGCTGGACAATATATTTTGACAGCAGCCTTCCGATACAAAAAGAAATAGATACGCTCAAAATTGTTTTGAGCGACAAGATAAACAAGGATCAGCAAAACAACTTGGAATACGTGGATCTGCGCACGGATAATAAGGTTTATTACAAGTTCAAAAACTCGGATCAATCACAAACACCAACTGATGGATCTGCGGCTGATCCGCAAACAGACAAGAAAACTGAAGATAATAAGAAGTCGAAAAATACCTAATTTTGTATACTAGCGGCTTCCTCAGGGGTGACGTAGTAAATAAGAATTGAAGTGCCCACTTGAAAAGCGGTTTTTTTGTTTTTTAGCCAACGGTAGCTTTCGTTGTCTGGCTTAGTGGTGTCATAGAGGCTGCCTTCAAGAAAATTAGTCGAAATGGCATACCAGCCGGCTTCAATCGGACGTTTGCTGTCATACCATTGCTCATATTTGTCGCCGATGTAATGAGAAATATCGCCGCCGCCAAAATAATCGACGCGGATAAGGCCAATTTGCGGGTTGTCGCTTAGGAAGCTCCGCAGACGTTTCAAGTCCTGTCCCCAGTCAGCATTAGAATCGGTGACGTAATGGTAGCCGTTTTTTGGTCCACCGACTGTTTCATTGAAATAGGACATATAACTTGGATAGGCTAACACTGTGCCTAAAAGCAGATAGGCAAAAATTAAAGTAAAAGCAATGGAAAATATATGTATTTTTTGAATTTCACGCGCTTCATGTTTGGCCAATCCTTTGGCTGCAGAAGAATTATGTTCATATGAAGCGAGGGCTTTGCGGTGAGGCATCCTGTTTTTGAGAAACAAGGCGATATTCCTGGCCGTGAGCAGATAGATGAATGGCAGGATTGGAAAAAGATGGCGGAAACCGATATTCAGATTGCCGGTAACGCTGACATAAACATAGAGAGCTATGAAAAGCGCCAGGGAAAATTCAACAATGTGGGTCCGTAGAAAATTTAAGATATTTTCGAAATTATTCTGGAAAAATTTGCGGTTGAATGTTTTCCAAAAAGTGGAAAAAATCTTAATCAAACTCAAGATCAAAGTGAAGAGCATAAAAAACAAAGCTGGGATGGATTCCTTAATGGCAAAAACAGTTGGGAAATAGGCTCGAAAACCTGAACTCGAAACTTGCCCCATAAAGTAAGCGCCATTGCCGCCGGAAACGCGGCGAAAGACATAGGCGACGCCGATGCCAAATTCGGTGTAGGGGCGAGTGATGGCGTGGTCATTAAGTAAGTGAAGAACTTTATTGGTATAAACAGCCTTGATATTGCTTGTGTCAGCCGCGGGAAAATTATTTTCAATTGACTGAGAGACAGTTTCTTTGGTCATGCGGAAAGTATTGGCAAAATATAATCCCCAGACCACGATCAAAGAGATGGCAAAAATAATGGCGCCCTTCCCGATATATTCACCAAACTTTTTTAGTTTGAAAATATATTTTTTATCCGTATCTGGAACATGGATGATGAATGGATAAAGAATAGTTGCGAGGCCGAGAACCGGGAGAGCGACCAAAAAGGAAAATTTAGCCAGAAAAAGCAGGCCCAAAAAAATTCCGGCTAGAGTTACATTCTTCCAAGTCGGGTATTTTATGAATTTTAAATAGAAATAAAAAGAAAAAGTGAAAAAGGCGGCCACACCAAGATCAGTCGTCACAAAATGATTATGTCCCAAAATGTTCGGATCAAAGGCGTAAAAAATTAGAGTCAACAAACCGGCCAGCGTTCCGGCTAGTTCCTTGCCCCATTTGAAAAGAAACCAGCCAAAAAGCAAAGACAAAAGAATAACCGGGACGCGCGCCCAAAAAATAATCAAGTCAGGATTGTTGCCGGCTTGGTACAAAAGATAGCGTCCAGCGGCCCATTGTCCCTCATCCCATTTTCCCGGCAAGGTGCCATCCCAAAAAGGCTGATTTACATCGAATTTCAAATTGAGAAAAAGGAGCGGTATGCCAGCCAGGTCTTTAATAAGCGGCGGATGTTCCGGGTTGAGTCGGATTTCATGCTGGGTGACATAGGAATAGGCGGCGCCAATATGAGCTGTTTCATCAAAAATCGCGCTGTCGTTGGCGGCATTGAGCAACGACACGATAGCCACGAAACCCAGGATAATTCCTACAATTATTTTATAATTTTTTTCAACTAAAGTTTTCATTTTTTTGTCATTCCGGACTTGATTCGGAATCTAATTAATTTTTTTAAATTCCTGCCTGCCGGCAGGCAGGGAAAATTGAAAATTGAAAATTTATTTAAGTATATAATAACCCATACCGACTGAATCCCTAACTTCCTGGAGCTTTAGGCCGGGGAATCTGGATGTCAAATTCGCAATGGCCTCAGAATTATTATCAGTCAAGACTACAGTGAAGTTATTTGTGTCTTTAGGCTGAATCTGGCTGGCTTCGCCGGGATAGACATAATAAGTGTTTGGCAGATCAGTATTAAAAACTTCAATCGGAATTCTTTGCATGCTTTCCGCAATTACGAATTTTTCCGTCTTGGGCGGAACAGTTTTGATGTAATCGGAAACTTCCATGAGATTTTTTTCAAAAGCCTGGGCAGCTTTTGGATTGGGCGCCCAAAAGTAAAAATATTTGACCACATTGAAAATTCCGATGGAAAGCAACATGACGATAACCAGTGATTTCACCAGTCTTTGTTGCAGCCAAGTGCGCCTATTGGCATGATGATAAAAATAATCAAAAGTCATAACCGCGAACAAAAGGGCAACTGGCATAGTGCCGATTGAGCGCAAGGCGTGCGGCAATCCCTCATCCGTCATAAATTCGGGAATAAGCATGACAAAAAACCAGACCAGAAGAAGCGTATAAACTTCTAGCCGCGTGTTTCTTATTTTTTTGAATAGTCTAAGCCCCAGCAAATGAAAAAAGCGGACAAAGCTGAAAATAATGCCGAAGAGGAAGGCAATGCCGGTCAGAAAATCCAGGACGGGGTAAGGGGGGAAATTATGGCGCCAGTTCTGGTCTCCCCAGAAATTGTATTTGGACAGGCTCATGCCCAACGTTCTCAGAGCAGTCGTGAACAAATGTCCCTGGTTGATTTCTGGGTTAAAAATGGAAACCTCATTGGAGCGGCCGGAAAAATATTCCGGATGGATGTAAAAAGTATACAACATCGGCGCGGCGACAACGATCGCGGCGGCGGTATAGATTAAAATGTATTTCCAATAAATCTTCAGAAAATTTTCGCGCGACAAGATGAATGCGATCAAGACGACGATCAGGATCAAGGGCGTGATTCGAAATGCGATATAACCATGCACGCCCAAGCCCAGAAAAGCTCCGCCCAGGATAAAATCACTGATCTTTTTGGTCCTGACGGCGCGGAAAAGGAAATAGAAGGAAAAAACGAGAACAAAAGGCAACTGGATGGCGCGGAAAGCCATACGGCTGAAATGAAGCGCCCAAAAAGAAACAGCCGTAAGCCCGGCGCCGATAAGGCCGGCACTTTCAGTCTGGAAAAGTTCCTTGCTCAAAAGATACATGCCGAGAATGGTCAGCGTGCCGAAAATTATTGAGGGCAATTTGAGGGAAAAATCGCTGATGCCGAAAAGCTTGAAACTCAAAGCTTCCAGATTCATTTGCAGCCCCTCCCGGCCGTTGTTGTCGGGATAAAACCAGAGGTAGTGGCCGGTTTGGTTGGCATTGATAGCGTCCTGCGCATTAACGGCTTCGTCGGGATAGACGCCTGGCGGCGCCTGTTCGATATGATAAGTCCGGATGAAAAATCCGAAAGCGAAAATTAAAACCAACAAGACGAGAACCAAGTTTTTTTTGTTTTGTCCGCCATAGGCGGATCCGCCTATGGCGGACATATTTTCATTCATGTTTTAGTTTTTGTTTTTTACCTTTATAGTATACCACAGATATGGCAATAAAAAAGTTATCCACATGCTGGGTAAAAAATCCTAGTTGTGGTATAATAAAGCAAAATAATCCATCGCGTTTTTTATATGGGTAAAAAAGAAAAAAAACTATGGGCTGGCGAACCAGAAGATTCTGTTTTTGACGACCGTAAAAAGAAAAAAGGATTAAGCAAGCTTGATAGAAAGAAAGAAGAACAATTAAGAAAGGCAGGCCTTGTTCCAGAAGAACCGAAAGCAGCGCTAAAGGATGAAGCAACTGAAGAGCCAACAGAGGATAGCGATCCAATAGTTGAAAATAAGCTCGAAGGAGAATTGCGAGACGTAATGCTCGAACCAGGCTCGCTCACTGATAGAGTGGAAAATATTAAAGGTGAAGAAAATAAAACAACGACCCCTGAAAGCTTCCCAAAAGATAGAATAAAACTGGTGGCGTATAAGGACTTCGCCGATAAAATTAATTCACTGCAAACGAGAGAAGAATTGCTGGAATATTTATCGAATTCGGGGGAATTTAAGTTGAGAAATGAAGAGGGGAACAGTAATGCGGAGCACTATTTTCCCGCCTTTTCTAATAAGGTCAGGGATGTTTTTACAAAAGAATTATTGCTTGCAACACTTAAAGATATCCCAGCACTTTATCAAAAAGTTTGGGAAATAATAAAAAAAGAGAAAAATAAAAAAGAAAGGGAAAGAGAAGACGCTGTTAAATCAACCGACGCCGCCCAAGAGAAGAGAAATCCAACCCAAAAAGAAGCGGACATCCTCGAGGCGTCCTTGAAGAGTAATGGAAATAAAAAAACCTATGCTAATGGCAGTATTCCTGAAGATGCGGCAGAAATGGCTGAACGGATAAAAAAGAGTAAAATTGCGGAAAAAAATATAAAAAACAAGAAAAAAAATTCGAAATCAGAAACAGCTTTGGAAGATGAAAAAACAAAAGAACGAAAAAAACAGGAGGAAGCGGAGAATAAACGGAAACAAGAGGAAGAAAGACGTGAATCTATAAATAACGCGAAAACTTTCTTTGAGCTTTTTGATGCGATTGATGATATGGGTGAAATCGCGGACGGAACTATAGTCATAAAGGCTGCCCAGATAAAGGATAAAATCAACACAGTTCGAGAAAGCGTGAAGGATTATACAGTGGAAGAGTTTGAACAGGAAATGCGCGATCAGACTTTCCTGATAGACATTGTTGAAACTTATGGGATAAAGGATAAAGTCGCCAGCCTTATTTTAGAGAAGAAAAAAGAAGAGGCCGCAGAGGATAAGAAGGGGGCCAAAGGGACAGAACAAAGCGAAAAGGAAAAAGAATTAATGGCAAAACTAGAAGAGGCCAGAAAAGCGTTTATTGAGAAAGACGAAGAAGCAGAAAAAAAGAAGCTTTCTTTTAAAAATGTTTTATGGAAAACCTTGAAAATAGGCAGTTTGGGCGAATACGAAAAGGAGCACGAGGACGCAAAAAATAAATATTACGCAGCCCTGAAAAATTATAAAGATGAAATGCTGGCTTTTGGCCGGATACGGACAGAGGAGGATGTCAAAAAATTTGTTGATTTTTTAAACGTATCGGAAGACCTTAGCCGAAAGAGCGCGCGAATCGATGTGAAAGCCAAAGATTCAAAGTGGTGGAGTAAAGCAGGCAGAGGATATATGCGCATTGTAGAATGGTATAAAAATATCGGCAAAGATGACAAGTCTAAGCTGGTTAGGTTCTTGAAAAAAGCCTCAGTCGGGCTTGCTATCGGCGGCGGAGTGGCTTTCGCTGGAGGTGCTTTTGCTGGAGCCGCTGGCAGCTTTGGCGCAGCAGCACTTTGGCGGTTGTTTTCTGTGTCGGTTTCTGCAACTGGTTTTAAGGGGATGTTCGAGGGGATAGCTGAAAATAAGAGGAAAAAAGACAGTAGTAAAGAGGTGGAAAGTATCGTCAAAAATTCTAAATTAGAGGGATCTGGTGAGATGCAGGCCGATTTGGTAAGTCAGAATTTGGATAAGATGATTGAAGAAATTGATAGAAAAATGCAGAAAGATAAAAAATACGCGAGATGGCGAAGCGGGGCAGCAATCTTAACGGCTGGAACTATTTCCTATTTAGGGCAATTATTTGGGCGTGAGATGGCTGGAAATATAAAGAATTATTTTCATAATATGCCAATGACTATGGATCAACATGTTCCTGCTAGTATCGGTGGGAATTCTCACATAGGAGCGGGCTCAAGCTATGAAGATTATCAAATGGATGGGAAAACAAAAATTCCAGGTTGGTATGAGCAAATGCATCCGGAAGCAAAACCTATTCCTGGCGCTGAGGATGTGTTCAAAGCGGAGCAATTTGTCGATTTGAAGCCAATCGGAAGCGGCGGCAGTATTGAAGGCTCGATAATCGAACATTTGAAACAAAATCCGGACCTGATTGAAAAGTATAACCAATTGAACGGCGGCAGGAAATTTGATGCCGGTCAGATCGCGCATCGGATGTTTACAGAATATGGGGTAGAAAATAAGCCGTTTGATTTGGTGCATGAAGGCGCGCAGGTAAATTTAAGCGCCGACGGCTTGCATATTGAAAGCGTGACTGGCGATGATCACATGGGTTTTTTGCATGAGAAAGTCGCCGAAGGGGTTGGCGCAGGCAAGCATTATAGCGGGATATTAACCCCAGAAGAAATGAGAGATATAGATGATCAGATAGCGAGACAAGGCCATGAGCCTGGTGCGACAACTGTTGATCATGCGGGTTCGCAAGAAGCCACACAAAACCCTGGTGTTGGTGCAGAAACGATGAGCCGGCCTTCGGGCGCACAAGGAACCATGCAAAACCCTGAAGTTGCAGTCCCAAATTTTGACAAAGTACACGGCAGTTTTTTTGGCCATAACACGGATGAATTTATGAACAGCACAGACAGAGAATTATTCAATGCCGAAAGGGGATACGGGGGCAATTATGGACCGGCCATGAGTCCGACTCCTGGGCCCGGCGTTGACAGCGCTTGGTTTGAAAATACGAAATTCAGCCAGAGTTTTCTGGAAGATTTTAGGAACAAAATTTTTGAGGGCGATAAATCCGGCGCGACCAAAGTTTTTAGAGAAAAAATTTCAGAAGCTGCGTTTGGCGGAAAAAATCACTGGGATTCTTTGAAAGATCTGACCTTCGGCGAAGCCAAAGAACAATTAAAAAATGATAAACTAGGCAGTCTTTTTAGAAATATGCAAAAAATATTGGGTGACAGCATCAAGCCACTCCGAGATGAAACCATGGCCAAATGGACACTGCGAGTTTCTAAGATGGCCGTAGAACAAACAAATATTAAATATTAATAAAAACATATGGACACACAGAATCAGATTTTACAAAACTTAATGGATGAACTTGGGCTGGCAAATTTGCCACAGGATAAGCAGGAAGAACTTGTCATCAAGATGACCGAAGTGATTCTCAAGCGGATGTTTGTAGAAACAATGGACAGATTGAAGCCAGATGAACAAGACGCTTACAGTGAGATGCTTGATAAAAACGCGACGCCGGAAGAAATCGAACAATTTTTGAAAAGTAAGATTGATGATTATGACCAATTGCTGGAAAAAATTGTCACCGATTTTAAAAAAGAAATGGCAACAACTACGAGTTGATGCGAATTAAAAGCGAATATTTACGAATTTTTAATTATTAGCGAAAAGTAGTATGTCAAATCTAGAGCCAATCGATGACGCGGATCTTGATATGAAAAATAAATTTACCGGAAACGCCGAAAATCCGGCCAAGCCGGCACTTGAGGATAAGAAAGAAACCAAACCGTTTGTTTTGGAGGAATTGCCGGAAAGCCGGCAGGAAGGCGCGGCAGAAAAAGACCAATCATACACGAAGATACTTTCCAAAGTAAAAACCGCCGTACCGCATGATGAAAATTCCGTGGCGTCCGATGCTCAAAATGTCAGCATGGCTGAAGGCGAAGAGGCAAAAATTGAGACGCTCATAAAGCTTGCGACCACGAAAGGCGTGGCTCACGCGGTCAAGGTAGCCAGGCATCTTGAGGATAATTACGCCTTGGATGAGTTTCATGACCGGTTGCTGGCTGATGAACTGCATGATGCTTTGTTAAAAAACGGTCTTATTAAAGATCTATAGAAAAATAAAAATAACCCAGCACTAAATTCCAACAGAAACATGTGCAATAACCAGACTTGTGTCCGTAGTCGCCTGCGGCTTTACTGGTGATTATCGAAGTTTTAATTTTAGAATTAGTGCAAGGGTCTCAATTTTGTAGCAAAATCAAAGATTTCGACAAAATTGGAAAATAAAAATCATTATGTCTAGCGATTTAAATTCCTTATTGTATTTTATAACCACTTTGCTGGGAATCTTGACGTTGCTGAGCGGCCTGTGGCTGGTTTTTCGCAGTTTCACCATTTTCCGCGGGCAAATAAACAGATCGATGAATATGGATCTGGAAATAATCAGGGTTTCGAAAGTTTCCAAACCGAAGGAGGAACAGGATAAACAGGAGGCATGGAAAGAAGAAATTGGGGCGATGGAACAGCTCTTGGCCTCGCTGTCCACCTTGAAAGACAGCAAGGGTTTTTGGCATCGCTTACTCTATGATGATCCGCATATTTCTTTTGAAATTGCCAATTCCGCCAAGGAGGAAGAGATTATTTTTTTTGTGGCAGTTCCGAAAAAATTCAGAGAGGGCGTTGAAAAGCAAATCCATAGTTTTTTCCCCAATGCTTCCTTGGAGAAAGCCAAGGATTTTAACATTTTCCATCCAGGCAGCGCGACTGCCGCGGCTATTTTGCAGTTAAAAGAAAAATACATTTTTCCCATCAAAACCTATGAAAATTTGGAAATAGACCCGTTGAACGCGGTGACTAACGCGTTGAGCAAATTGGATACCGAAAAAGAAGGCGCGGCAGTGCAGATAGTTCTAAAACCCATCGATCCTGGCTGGCGCTTGGCTGGCAGAACCATCGCGCACAAAATGCAGCAAGGAAAGCGCTTGAAAGACGTGCATCACAAGTCGATGGCTGTTAAGGTCGGAAAAGATATTGGCAGCGCGTTTTACAGCGCCATGGCGCCTTCCAAGAAAGAAGAAAAGGGCAATAATCCTTTTGAATCTAAAACAATCCAGCTTACGCCGGAAGAACAGGAAATAGTCAAGGGCTTAGAACAAAAATCCAGCAAGACCGGTTTTGAAGTAAATATCCGCCTGGTAGCTTCCGCGGTAAGTTTAGAGAGAGCGGAGCAAATTTTGGCGCAGATGGAAAATGCCTTCGCGCAATTTGAAAATTCAGACATCAATTGTTTCAAAATTAAAAAACGGGTCAAACAAAAAGATATTTCTTACAATTTTATTTTTAGAAATTTTATTCCTGAAGAAGCCATGATTCTGAATACCGAAGAAATCGCCAGCGTTTTTCACCTGCCGATCTCGGTTACGGAAACCCCGCGGATCAAGTGGCTCAAGGCCGGCGCTGCGGCACCGCCGACGAACATTCCTAAAGAAGGCTTGCTCCTGGGATTTAATGATTATCGCAACCACAACACGGAAATCAGGATGACGGACGATGATCGCCGCCGGCATATCTATACCATCGGGCAGACGGGCACCGGAAAATCAACCTTTCTTCAGGAAATGGCCAAACAGGATGCCAAAAATGGCAAGGGTTTTTGTTTCATTGATCCTCATGGTGACGCGGTTGAGGATATTTTGACGGCCATTCCCAAAGAGCGGGCCGAAGATGTCATCTTGTTCAATCCGGCTGATATCGGCCGGCCGTTCGGCCTTAATCTTTTGGAATATGACCAGAATCGTCCGGAACAGAAAACTTTCGTAATCAATGAAATGATCGGTATTTTTGATCAGCTCTATGATCTGAAAGCAACCGGCGGTCCGATGTTTGAACAGTATATGCGCAACGCTATGCTCCTGATCATGGATGATCCCGAGTCCGGTTCGACGCTGATGGAAATTTCCAAGGTCTTGGCGGATGAAGATTTTCGCAGAATGAAATTGTCTAAATGCACCAATCCGATCGTGTCTGATTTTTGGACCAAGGAAGCCGAGAAGGCGGGAGGCGAGGCGGCGCTGGCGAATATGGTACCCTACATCACTTCAAAATTGACGACTTTCATTTCTAACGATATGATGCGGCCGATTATCGCCCAGCAGAAAAGCACGATCGATTTCAAGGACATCATGAATAACAAAAAAATATTATTGGTCAATCTTTCCAAAGGCCGTATCGGAGAAATCAACGCGCGTCTTCTAGGTATGGTGGTGGTGGGCAAAATCTTGATGAGCGCCCTGTCGCGCGTGGATATTCCGGAGAACGAAAGAGTAGACTTCTATCTGTATCTGGATGAATTTCAAAACGTGACGACCAACTCCATCGCGCAAATTCTTTCGGAAGCGCGCAAATACAAGCTGGATTTAATTATCGCGCATCAATTCATCGCGCAACTCAAAGAGGAGATCTCCAAAGCGGTTTTTGGCAATGTCGGATCGATTTGCGCCTTCCGGGTAGGAGCAGAAGACGCCGAATTTTTGGAAAAACAGTTCGCTCCAGTTTTTACGGCCAATGATCTGGTGAATGTGGATAATCGCAATTTGTTCGCCAAACTATTGGTGAATAATGAACTAACCAAACCTTTCAATATGAAAACTTATCCGCCAACGAAGGGGGATCAGAATATCGCCAACGCGCTCAAAGAGCTTTCCCGCTTGAAATACGGCCGGGACAAAGACATCGTCAACCGGGAGATTATGGAACGGACGAAAATAAAGACTATTGTAGAATAGGAGCCTTTTATAGATTATTAAAGCTTTTTAAAACACCGAAAAAACGCTTGTTCAAGGCGTTTTTTTGTCTCTATTATCCAAGAAAGCTAATTTATACTGAAAGATTTTATTTCAACTGGGTTTACAATATAAGCGGTGTTGTTTTGTTCATCGATTGTGAAATCGTTGGCACTGCCAATTCCAGCGTTGTAGTATTGGGAAATTATGCTGCCACTCGGATCAATTTTCACGATGCGGGAATTTTGTTTGTCCAAAATGTAAACATAGGAAAATTCCGGCTTGGTGAAAACTTTGAAAGGCGCGA